>Ga0209643_1000710_pt1 | contig 46481 bp, 47 predicted proteins | sample AutmiccBRH37_all_FD_187383 | JGI IMG/M metagenome (GOLD analysis project Ga0209643, IMG submission 187383) | Deep subsurface microbial communities from Mt. Terri, Switzerland - Autotrophic microbial communities BRH/37_all (SPAdes) (version 2) | ecosystem: Environmental > Aquatic > Deep...
ACAACTTTGGTTGGTCAAAACCCGTCTGGTACTTCTCGGCGACGATCAATACCTGATAGTCTGGCGTGTCGAAACGGCGCGGCAGTTCGGTCTCAGAAAAGCCGTTGATAGCGGCCTCTGTCCAGGTCTCACCGTCTAGTTCCAGGTCACCGGAAAAGGCGACCAGCGCCTTGATGTCGGTGTAGCCGTTCCTGCGAATGTAATCCCGAACCCCGAAGTAATAGCGCAGTGCATGCTCCCGGCTCTGGGTCACCACCATGGCTTTCGCCTGGCCGTCTAGCTCACGCATAACGTGGCGGCGGAAGTGTTCAATGATCACCTCCACCTTCTGGCCGATGGCCGTTGGATGTAGGGAGGCAAAGCGGGCCACCTTGCGTTGGCCACGTCGACCACTCAGCTCAGGGTCTTCTTCGATGGTTTTCTCAAGCTGATAGTAGGCTCGGTATGTCATGTAGTACTGGAGCACATCCAGAATGAAGCCCTCTTCGATAGCCTGGCGCATGGAGTAGAGGTGGAAGGGCTGCGGCAGCCCGTCCGGCCCTCGGACACCAAAACGCTCCAGGGTCACGTTGCGCGGCGTGGCTGTAAAGGCGAAGAAACTAATATTTGGCTGTGGGCCTCTCTGGCGCTGGAACTCAGCAATCAGGTCCTCGATGTCTTCACTGCTGCCCGCCTCACGGGTCAGAGTATCGGAGAGAGCATGGGCACTCTTCCCCGACTGGCTGCTGTGGGCCTCATCGACAATAACAGCAAAGTTCCTGCTGTGCTGGCCTGAGATCTCCTTCAGGTGGTCGGTGGAGAATTTCTGGATGGTGGTGACGATCATTCGCGCCCCGCTCTGGATGGCCTCCTTGAGCTGACGCGACGTACCGTCGATCTTCTTTACCACCCCTGGTGTCTGCTCGAACTGCGAAACGGTCTTTTGGAGCTGTCGATCCAGTACGATGCGGTCGGTGACGATGATTGTCGTGTTGAAGATGGGTCTGTCTGCCTCGTCATGTAGGTTAATGGCCTGATGGGCAGTCCAACCGATGGTGTAGGATTTACCCGACCCGGCGGAGTGCTGAATAAGGTAATTGCGGCCTGGCCCGTGGGCGCGGGCATGCTGCATAAGCTTGCGCACCGCATCGAGCTGCTGGAAGCGGGGAAAGATCATGGCAGCCTTGCCATCCTCAGCGGTCTCCAGGTGAACGAAGCGACCAATGATGTCGAGTAGTACCTCACGGGAGAAGACCGCTTTCCCCTCCGGTTGGTCTGTGTAGAGATATGCGACCCGGAAGTCATCTTCAATATCGGGGTTGCCCGCGCCGCCGTCACAGCCCCGGTTGAATGGCAGAAATCGCGTCGGGCCATTCATGAGCCGCGTAGTCATGGAAACGTTGTCCTCATCCAGGGCGAAGTGCACCAGGGCGCCGCGATTGAAGGTCAGCAGTGGTTCACCGGCGGGAGAGCGCTCCCGGCGGTACTGCCTCTCGGCGTGTTTGAAGGTGGTACCGGTGAGGCGGTTTTTTAGCTCCATGGTGGCCACGGGAATGCCGTTTACGAAGAGCACCACGTCGATGGAGTTCTCATTCTTGAAGCTGTAACGCACCTGGCGCATTACCGAGAGCAGATTAGCCTCATGGAGCCGCATCAGCTCAGGATTGAGGTTGGAGGCGGGCCCGAAAGCACACAGCGTAAACCGGATGCCCGGAACCAGCTTGAGCCCACTTCTCAGCACACCCAGGGTGCCCCGCTGCTTCAGCGCCTTCTCCAGCTGGGTGAAGAACTCGGCCTCCGCAGAAGTGGCATAATGGGCTTTGAGCTTCGCCCACTCCTCGGCCTGCGTCTCACGCACGAAACGCACCACCAGCTCCCGATCCAGAGCGCTGGCGCGGTCGTAGTCCTCCGGTCCGCGTTCCAGATAGCCCAGCTGGGCCACAAGCTGGGCCGCCAGGTGGTCTTCAAGGACGACCTCACGGTGGGCGTTACTGGCGGAATAGTGACGGTTCATGGGCACTCCTTATCGGGACAGTATCAGGATGCAACCGTGTATGCGCAAATGCCGAAGCAAAGCCCCGTGCCTCAAGTAACGCTGATCCGTTCAATTATAGCATTAGGCGAAATTCCTCGAAGACCTTCTTCACGCCGATTTTCCAATATCAGCTTTATGGCCTCAGCAGGACTCTCCAAGGCTTTCTGCTTGGATTTCCCTTGACAATTGACACCTGGGATCTCCAATGTGTAAGCAATAAACCACTCTCCATCCTTTTCAACGAACCGCCGTGAATTCACTGCTCACCTGACTGCTCCCTTTCGCGTTTCTACTATGGCAAATAACGTTATCTCTATTGTATCAAATTCATGCCATGCCGTAACGAACTTGGGTTCGAGCATGTATCCATGGCTCCTTCGACGGTGTACAGAATTCTTAGCCCTAACGATGAAGCTCACCAGCTACTATCGGGCGTCAGCGGAATATCGGTTAGGTGAAGGATTTGTCATGCTCATTCTTCTCTTGGCGCTCATTGACTTTCACAGGCATCTCATCCCATGTCTTGCCTTCCAAAAGCCTCCCGGACTTCTTTTTATTGATTCCCCCCCATTGTTTGAAAAAGAACGGCACCTTTTGTTCAATACATTGTCCTTTGATTTGCATTACCCATTCATTCTTCATTAACCTAGCCCCTGGGCCTGATTCACCCCCAACAATCACCCAATCAATACCGCCCAATTCAAGAGAGGGAAGCGGCCCAAGCAATGGTTCCAATGATAAGAACCTAATTGAACTGGGTACCCACCTCAGATCATCAATTCGAAATTTTGCCTCTTCATTCTCTACACTCACGCCCATCCAGACATTTTGGGGCCAATCTAGCTTGGGGGCTAATTCTCTCAAACGAGCAGACCGCTTAGTGAGAATTTGATATTGATGCCAGTAGGCTTGTTTCATAATATCAAAAACCCTAAGAATGAAAGAATCCGGAATTTGTTCATGGAATAGGTCGCTCATGGAGTTTACAAATATGGTCTGTGGCCTTTTCCAGCGCAAAGGATATTCAAGAACGTGTTCATGAAGAGTAACTTGAAAACCATTAGCGTAATTGGGTTGCCCCATCATTTGCAGTCTTTTTGCCATGCGCTCGGCATAACAGTTTCTACAACCAGAACTGATTTTTGTACACCCAGTAACGGGATTCCAACTGGATTCAGTCCATTCTATTTTGCTTGTGGCCATTTTGTCACCTACTCTGGGAAAGTTACCATAGTGCTGTCACCAAATGTACCTTTACGAGGTGGTTTTCCATTTGGAGAAACTGCCTCAATACAGCCGTCATCGTAAAGTTTGCGCAAGACGTCTTTGTAGTTCTTTTTTATATAGGGCGTGTCCACATTGTGCTTTATGTATATCTCCCGCATGGTAAGTCTAGACCCCCTAAATGCATCCAGCAGATCTTGTCTTAAATTGGCAAGCGGACGATAAAGTTGAAACAGAAGTGCTTGCTTTGGCAAAAAGTCCGCTGGGTTATATTCGAATGACGGGACGCCTTCCATGTCACCTGTACTTTCGCGCGCCATAATGTCTTTCATGATTTCATATCCACGAAAATGCTTGCTCACAAAAATGAGATGATGGCTAGTTCTTTTCCCTTCATTTTTAAACCTAAACGGCAAAACGTATCTTGAACCGTACGCTTTTAGTGCCTGACTAAGCTCCTCAACAATGAGCAACTCTCTCTCGTCTGGGTTTTTCATATTCAACCTACCGCTCAACGCTATTGCCCGCTCTTTCCCAAATAGAGCTTGCATGTGTTCCTGTACTGCTTTGTTATTAAGTCCCATATTTATGCGATTGTAATTAAAAAAGAAAATAGCATCAGATCCCCAATCCTTCAATACAGAATTTACCAACCGAAGAGAAAGACCTTTGTAACCCCATGGATCAACGAAAAATAAGGTAGGAACAAGATTCATAGTTTCAAACATTTTGACGATCTGTTCACCGACTTCTTGATTATTGATTATTGGTCTATATTTCAACGTTTCAATTCCGGGAATTTGTGAAATCGTTGTTTGCAGGTCTTTCGAAAACGCTTCATCTTTATCATTAAATATGGCAACCAACCGTTCCCTCAAATCTGGTTTTTCTATGGCATTGGTCAATATTCTCACTGGTGTTGACTGGGTACCATCTTTAAAACGCCCAGGACCAGCAAATAGATCAATATAAGCGATTTTTTGTGAGTGATCAGGGTAACGTTTCTGAGTACCGATGATAACCTTCGCCCAAACATCAAAGTACTTCGCTACAATGGTTGATTTAACCAGAGACTGTTCGCTTTGCTCCTCAAAAAAACTTCTTTCGGTCATTATTCAACATCCTTTAGATCGACCCGATTTCCAGGATAACATTAAGCATCAGACATGTGCAAGGCACGTCGGCTGAATGCAGCTATAGTGGTGACGCTGGCGGGCCATCATCCTTCGGTTTCCCTTCTCTTTGACTTCGCGTCATGGCCGCCAATTACCCCCTACTCGAAGCTGCCCGAGATCCGTACAGTCTTTCGGCATCTAGATGGTAATTCGCCAGTCTTCCGCGCAGGGTTCGGCGGATGCAAACTCCAAACGTTGAAGAGTTCGCCCGATTGGTACCCTTTTGCCCTCGACCTCGTGCTGTGAGCAACGCGCCTACACACTAGGCAGAGACCTAACACAAACGACTGGTTTCCAGGGCGTTACGTCTTCACAGTCTCCTAAACCCCGGGTATCATATCATGCGGATCAGCATAAGACTTGGATGGGATACCTTTTCTCGACAAATTACTCAAGTTCCTTCCTGTCTTGGCGTGACTTTGTCACCATATTCCGATTGCATTCGACAAACGACTTCTCATGTTGGCGTAGGTCTACTTCTTGATGGAGACTCTCCTTGCGTGTCTCCGGTGACTGGGTTGTCTGTTCCGCCATCAACGGGCGATTTCTTGAGAATTCGTATAGTCTGGCTTCAGTTGCCTTCACAATATTCCCCCTATCCAGTGGGCACGGTCGATCCGGCATATAGTCATACGCTCAGCTCCTCCTCAATGACATCTAGGCGGCGATCAGTGTCACCCCGCCTGCCCCAAGTCTCAACGTCAATATGGCCAGTCACGGCAGCGGTTATGAGGGCGGAGCGGAATTCGCGAAGGCAGTCAAGAGATTGGCGACTTAGATCAGCTAGTTGTTCCTCTCTGTGTATCATTGTCTGCAAAGCATTGAGACTCTCTTGTTGCACTTCTATTGCTGGAACCGGAAGCCGGATATCCAAAAAAGCATCGGGATAGAGCCGTAGGCGAGACGACCAGACACCTTTAGATCGCCGGTTTACCTCGGCGATAAAGGGGAGAGAGCGTAGTATGAGGTCGAGATAATTCGGCTCAAATGCATCGACTGTTGGCGTATAGACGCCGTAGGATGGGCTAATGAGGCCGCTAACAGGGCTCACTCCCATGGCTCCCATCCATGCCCACATCGTATTCACGACCACATCGCCTCGAGAGACAAGTTTGTACCCTTCCATTGTATCTGCGAGAAACATGTTTACGTCCTTGTCCGATCGAGGCGTTACTCCAGTGATATGGGAGACAGTCAGGAGCTCTTCTTCGCCAGTGGCGCTGCATTCCTGACCTTCGCGAAACAAGAATTTCGCCCGCCAAACAGGCCAGTCTCTGGGCAGGTGTCCAAACCAACCTTCTTCTCCATCATGACCTGCTCCTAGGATTGTGCCATCCATCGCCTGGATCGTCAGTGCCGTTCTTTTCTCAGAAATTAGGTCGAGGAAGGCTTTGCGGTTCTCGATCAACTGATTAATGCGCGCGGTCTCTCGGTCGAGAAATTCGGCGATGCGCTTTTGGGTGGGGAGGTCAACCTCAGGAAATGGGGTTTCTTTGGCTTTCTCACCCGTGAAGTGTGCTAGAGTGGCTTTTGAGGAAATGAGATCGAAGTAACCGACTGATTTGAGGTGATTGAACCAGTATAATGCGAAGCGGTTGCTATTTCCAGGGAGAGGCCGGATGCGGTGGACGGAGTTTTGAAAGCCAACGTTAGCTATTGCAGAATCCCAAATAGCACCGCGACCGACATCCCCGCCCTCAAGAATAAAAAGATCGCCGGGCTTCACATCATATTTGGCGATTTCGGAAGGGGCAAACCACATAGTCTTGAGGTCATCCGCATCTATCCTGCCATCCAGTATATTAGCCGCCCTGAGATAGGGGAGTTCTCGATCAACAGGGGTTTTCGCCTTAGGCTGAAGCATCTTTCCCAAGACGATTTCATAATGAAACTTTAACCGAGAAGGCCCGTACAATCCTGTGAACCTCAACCCACCACCTCCCGCATCAGCTCAGCAATCTCCGCTTCAAGCTGCTTCAGTTCGGCATCGATCTGCTCCAGGGGGCGGGGCGGGACGTACTTGTAGAAGTAGCGGTTAAAGTTGATCTCGTAGCCGACGCGGCCTACTTCGCCGTCGCGGGCGTCCCGGTGGCTTTCATCCACCCAGGCATCGGGGACGAAGGGCATCACTTCGCGGGCGAAGTAGTCGCGCCAGTCCTCCTTAAGCGGTACCAGTTCGTGGTCACGTAGATCGGTATCGGGTTCGGGGTTACCCCTCTTGCCGTTGCAGATATCAGCTTCTTCACCACGCTCTGAGAGGGCGGAGAGGATAGCCTTCTTAACCGGTGCCTTGAGCGTCAGTACTGCCGCCTTCAGGGCCTCGTCCAGGGCTTTTTCGAAGGCGTCACGGTTAGTGAAAAACGTGTCCGGCAGATTTGTCGTGAGGGCGGCGAGAAGGGCCGCCTGCTCGCCAGCATCAAGCTTCTGGAAGGCCCGCTCGGCCTTCAGGATCTCGAGCCGGCCTTCGCTGACCTGGAAGTTTAGGCGCAAGGGGCGTTCCACCCGGATCTCGCGGTAGCCAAAGTCGGTCATATCAAAGACCTTCGAGTACTCGCTCCAGTCTTCAGAGCCTTCACCGTTTAGCATCTGCTGGTAGATGCGCACGATCTCTTCGCGAGCTTCTTTGGGAATTTCTCGCCGTTTGGAACCGAGGGACTTGCGCAAGGGCTGCCAGAAGCGCTCGCCAGAGGCGTCGATGAGCTGTACCTTGCCCTGCCGCGCCTTTGACTTACGGTTGGTCAAGAGCCACACATAGGTCTGGATGCCGGTGTTGTAAAAGAGGTCGGTGGGCAGGGCGACGATGGCCTCAACCCAATCATTCTCCAGCATCCAGCGGCGAATCTCACTCTCGCCGGAGCCTGCCCCGCCGGTGAACAGCGGGGAACCGTTCATGACGATACCGATACGCGAGCCCGCTTCGTCGTCGCGCATCTTTGAAATCATATGCTGCAAAAACAGTAGCTGGCCGTCGGAGACGCGAGGTGTACCGGCCCCGAAGCGGCCATCAAAACCCAGGGTAGCGGCCTCATCCTTGATCGGGTCCTGGTACTTCTTCCAGTTGACCCCGTAGGGGGGATTGGAGAGCATATAGTGAAAACCTCTGCCCTTGTGGGCGTCTTCCGTCAGGGAATTGCCGTAGGCAATCCGTTCTGGGTTATGGCCGGATACCAGCATATCTGACTTGCAGATTCCGAAGGATTCGGCATTGATCTCCTGCCCAAAGAGCTCCACGCGGATGGCCGGGTTAAAGCCCCTCAGTGTCTTTTCAGCTAACGCCAGCATGCCACCGGTCCCACAGGCCGGGTCGTAAACCTGGCGGATGATACCCCTACCACTCAGTTTCATGTCGTCGCTAGCAATAAGGAGATCAACGATCAGTTGGATTACCTCACGGGGGGTAAAGTGCTCCCCGGCGGTTTCGTTGGAGATCTCTGAGAAGCGACGGATCAGTTCTTCAAACAGGTAGCCCATCTCAATGTTCGATACGTGTTCGGGGTGCAGATCAATCTGGCAGAATCGGTCGAACACTTGCCAGAGAAGACCTCGATCCTCAAGGCGTTTGAGCTGGTCGATAAACAGGAACTTGTCCAGGAAGATGTCACGGATGTTGGGCGAGAACAGGCGGATATACTTAATCAGGTTGTCATGCAACTGACCCGGATCCTGACCGTGCAGGCTTTCGAAGGTTAAACCACTGGTATTGTAGACTCGGATGTTGTCCCCGGCCGCCTCAAAGAGGATCATATCACGGGTCTGCTCGTCTACCCCCTCGGGGAGTCCCTCCTTTGCCTTCAGGACGTCAGCCTTGGTCTCTTCCAGTATACAGTCCAGACGTCTGAGTACAACGAAGGGCAGTACTACCTTGCCATACTCCGATTGCTTGAAGTCACCGCGCAGGATCTCCGCAATGGACCAGACAAAAGAACCGAGGTTGCCGATCTCTTCTCGTGCCATGTTTCCTCCTTGAACGATCCTTCTTTTCTCACCTGTCCCCCCGGGGCCCAGCCTTCGCCTGTAATCTTTGCCATATACACGGAATTCACCTGCCTTCACCGCAGGCTTCAACAACGTCATCAGGAATGGCGAGGATTAGGATATGGCAGCTGAGGGCCCATCCCTCAATCCAGCAGTCTAGCGGCTACCCTTGCGATGGACGAATCCGCCTCGATGTTGAGGGGCAGTGCCAGTACCTCAAACCTTCCAGCAGACAGGAGCCTCTGCAGATTGGTCAAGTTCTCGGCTATCAGTATGTCGCTGCCCAGTAGCTTCTTGTGAACTGTAAAGGGGTAGCGATCCGGTGAGGGCGAGTCCAGACCCACCATCTTTACACCCCTGCTGATGAGAAAGTCGGCTAGCTCTGGTTCAAGAACAGGGTAGGACTTGAAGTACTCCTCTGTGCCGAATAGGCGGGAATGGCCGGTGCAGAACAGGACAATGGCGCCACGCTGGATTTCGGCGTGATACTCCTTCTCCATGGTGATGAACTCTCTGCCTCGTACATCGATAACACACCCTTCGCCCACAAACCTATCAAGGGGATAATCCGAGATATATCGAGATCCCCTGGTCAGGTGCATAGGGGTATCGATGTGGGTCCCAGAGTGCATGCCGATCTTCAGGTAGTAGTTGTTGTAGCCATCCTCATCCAGATGCTTGGATTGGAACACCCGCGTCTCGTTGTCACCAGGATAGGCAGGCATATTGTCTCTCAGCCGGTGGGTCAAATCAAATATCTCCGCCATACAACTCATCCTCCCTTGGTCCCAACCCATGCTTAGCATATCATAGGGCCCTTGACTTCGGTCCCCTTGATGTAATAGTGTAATACTCAATAAACTAAAAAAGCTGATAAAGGCAATGATGAGAAGAGTAGGTGCGGGATAGCCGGCACAGCGAGCTGGCAGTGGTGAGAGGCCAGCGCGAAGCCCGTACTGAAGAACCTCTCTGAGCCGTTACCCGAAACCCGGGCTACCGGAGAGTAGGCCTGACCGGAGCCAGACCGTTATCGCCTGGACAGTATTGTGCTATGACCTCAGTACTGGTTGAGTGAGCATTGAGCTAATGTGGGTGGTACCGCGGAGAAGCCCTTCGTCCCCAAAAGGACGAGGGGCTGTTTTTATTTTGGAAAGGAGAGAGTTACGGTGATGAAGCATTCGTCTTTGAAACTACCGCCGAGTTACCAACCTCTACTGGACGTAATCGACACCCAGCAGGCCATCAAAGAGATCAAGGACACCTTCGAAAAAGGGTTGGCGGAACTACTGAACCTGACCAGGGTATCGGCGCCGATCCTGGTCCAGGCAGGCACCGGCATCAACGATGACCTCAACGGCGTGGAGCGCCCGGTAGCCTTCCCGGTGGCTGCAATGCCTGGCCGCCCGATGGAGATCGTTCAGTCGCTGGCGAAGTGGAAGAGACTGGCGCTAGGCAGATACGGTTTCCCTCAGGATACAGGGCTCTACACCGACATGAACGCCCTTCGCCCTGATGAAGCCCTGGACAACCTGCACTCCGTCTATGTTGATCAATGGGACTGGGAAAGGGTCCTCAAGAACGGGGACAGGACCCCTGAGACCCTGAAGAGCCATGTCAGGAGGATCTACCAGGTGTTCAGAGAGGTAGAAGGGTATGTTCACAGCCGTTACCCCTTCATCGAGAGAACCCTGCCTGCGGAGATTAGCTTCGTAACCAGCCAGGAACTGGAGGACATCTACCCTCATCTTACGCCTGCGCAGCGAGAGGACGCCATTACAGAGGAGAAGGGCGCTGTCTTTGTGATGCAGATCGGTCATCAGCTCAAGTCAGGTGTGAAGCATGATGGTAGGGCCCCAGACTATGATGACTGGCGCCTCAATGGGGACATCCTCTTCTGGTATCCCCTGCTTGGACAGGCCTTTGAGATGTCGTCGATGGGAATAAGGGTTGACGCTGCCACCCTCAAGGAGCAGCTTGAGATCGCCGGGTGCCCTGACCGTGAGAGCCTGCCTTTCCACAGGATGCTGCTGGGCGGTGAACTACCCCAGACCATTGGTGGCGGAATCGGGCAGTCGCGGATATGCATGTTCTTTCTCAAGAAGGCCCATATCGGTGAGGTCCAGGTGGGGGTATGGCCTAACGAGATGGTCCAGGCCTGCACCAAGGCGAATATCCACCTGCTGTAGGGTGTCCATGTAGCAGAAAGGGGCCTACCCGCTCTCCTTACGGAATACCAGGAGGTAGTGCCCCTCCTTGATCTCCTCCAGATGGTCAAAGCTGAAATGCTGACCGATAACGTGAATCGCAAAGGCCACAGTCCAGAAGCAGGTATGGTATTCGAAGGTCTTGGATTCCTTTCCGTCCACGGGAACGGTTACGTTCCCCAGTCTCTTCCCACTTGGGAGGTGGTAGTCCCCCGGTGGCTGTCGACGGCCGGAAAGGAGGTCATGGAGATCGTCATACATGGTCAGTAAGAGCATACCGTTATCGCGCAAGATAACCTGCAAGCCCTGGGCCAGCAACATCATCTCCTCATAGGTACACTCCACGATGTTCAAGGAGAAGAGAGCAACGTCAAAGGTGTCGGCATCAAAGGGCAGGCTGGTGAAGTCCCCCATCACAAACTGGGCCCCGCTGTCAATATCCTGAGCTATCTCTCTGGCCAGCTTGATGGCCTCGGGTGAGCAGTCTATCCCGGTGGCCACTGCGCCAAGCTCCTCAGCAGCAAAGGTGTGCTTACCTGAACTGCAGCCAATGTCCAGTAGTTTTGCCCCCTGGGGGATGTAACCCTTGACTTTGCTCAACCATTTTGTGGCTTCCCTGGCCTCTTCGGTCCGAAAATCCAGACGAGGGTGCCTACTGTTTACAACGGCATCCGAAACTGCTCGAGCCATACGAGTCTCCATGTCACAGACCTCCCAGTTGCAAACTGTTGTTAGTCTATTAGCCAAGTTCGTCACGGAACTGCTAGACCCTCTTGGCTACAAAGGTTGCCCTCCTGTCTCCACTGGCGAACTCAGCCCTGGCGTTGGTTCCAGCATAGACCCCCTTGATCCTGAAACCGGCCTCCTTGAGCCAGCTTCTGACCTCATCAGCGGAAATCGGGTGTTTCTGCTGAACCCACGCGGCTTCTTCGGTCTTCCCGTCAGGATGCCGCAGCTCGAGCCTTCGTTCGGCTCGCCACAGGCGCTGTTGGCGGTCAACCCAGACGGGCTTGGTGTAGCCCTGCAGCCTGATCCCGTGGGGGCATACCCCCGAGGGAAAGGATTTGGTCTCCACACCGGTATTGCACCACGACTCATCAAGGGAGCCCTCCATGTTGTCATTATCGACGAAGACGATTCCCCCAGGGTTGAGTGACTGATAGGCCTTCTCCATGACGCCCCTCTGCTCTTGCGGGGTGGCGAGCTCATACATGCAGTTACCCCCGAGGATCACCAGGTCGAACCCGGTTGGCCATTGAGCTGTCAGAACATTGGCCCTGAGGAGGGTGACCAATCCCTGGATAGATGGATCCAGAGCAGCCAGCTTCTCCCTCAGCAAATCCAGCATACTCCCGGCACTGTCAATGCCGGTAATCTCGTATCCCGCCCTGGCCAGGGGAAGGAGGATACGACCAGTGCCGCAGAAGGGCTCCAGGATGCGGGGCGGTGGCACGGTGGGCACGGAGTTGATGATATCAAGGATGAACTCCACATCATGGGTATAGGTCTCATTCTGGTCGTAGATCTCCGCCAGATGAATGTTGTCGTATGGGGCCTCTGATCGCGGTCGGTTCATTCTAACCTCCTGATTTCATGTGATGACTAGCCCTCCTTCTGTTTCCTGGCAAAGGCAGCAGCCAGTTCCCTGGCTAGCTTGAGTAGGAATGGAAGGGCTGATAGGACTTGCTCTGGGTCTGTTACCTTGCCCTCCAGGTGGTAGAAAACGCCCCACCTGGTTACCTCGATACCGGCCACACCTGTACCATCCAGGTCCTTGACGGCCGCCTGGGCCGCCTCGGTCATCACGTTCTTAACCTCCTCCAGCCGCCTTGACACAATTATAAACCGGCTGTCAAACTCCCTGTTCCCCACCGGTACCAAGCGCGAGGCCTTAGGGGGCACTCGATCCCGGCTGTAGATGGTAAAGCCGCCGAGAGAGGCCCGGTGGTAGATGGCAATCCGGGTAGTGTCCCTCTTCCAGCCCTCAAACCTGACGGCATAGGGCGCTCGGACTGTGAAGATGAAGCCGTCCTGGGTTCCCACAACAAAGGGGAACCTTCCACCCACCTTCCACAGATAAAGGTCTGACTGGAGCCACCTCTTCAATTTGATGCAAACAGGACTGTCCTTCTCCTGCATCGGGCTGACCAGGACCTCTGCGCCAGTCTCACGGGCCACGTTAACCAGGGCCTCGGAGTAACGCCTGTGGGCATAGAAGGACCCCGCCGCTATCGACAGTCCCAGGGCTACCAGGGACAGGACGGCGAGGCGTCCACCCCAAACCCCTGGAATCAGCATCAGCCCTCCGGTGATGGGCACAAAGGCCAGGGGTATCAGGATGTTAAGCTTGGTGGCCAGGGGTATCCGCCGGAAATGCTCAAGAGATAGTATCCCTCGAAGCTCAAACCACTGCCACTGTACGGCGTTACCCACCAGCAAGAGGAGTAGGCCAAGGAGAAAGGCCGGCAGTAGTATCCCAGCGAGGATCTGGTTCATTACCCTGACGATGGGCTCCCACCTCAGGAAGGCGGCTATCTCAGACTCAGCAGGTGCCGTCGCCAGCAGCCACTGGTCCGGGTCAAGCGTGATGGCGACCACGCGAAAATCGGTGACCAGCGTCACTTCGGTTCGACCCTGGCCAATGTCGAACCGCTTTCGTAGCGACTGCCCCTCTTCTCCGGTTAACTCTACTTCGATTCGGGGAGGGTGAACATCACCCAAGGATAGCAGGCTGAACCTGGTCCTGAAGGTGTGGTTTGTGAGGGAGTCTTCTTCGGGGTTGCTAGAAAGATCTGTGTAGGCCAGTTTTGGTAGGCCTTCGCTTTGCAGGTACTGGTCGACAAATAGGGCTACCTCTTCACTGCTTCGTTCCACGATCATCTGCTGGAATTCCTCGTGGGTAAGGGAGCGTCTGATTTCGTAGAGTTGTCGGAGAAGGTCAAAGAAATCGTCATCGCCCAGCATGAACCGCAGGCTGTGCCACAGCCAGCACCCTTTGTAGTAGGCTACCGGTGTGGTCACCGGGTCATCCCTATCTTCGCTGACTTGAGCTATGGCGGGAACCTTGTATTCAGCCGCTGCCTGCAGATACCGGTCCTTGAGCTCGTTCAGATTATGCAGCGCTCTTTCCTGTCCATAGACGCCAGCGAACACCAGAAACTCCTTATACATGGTAAGGGATTCATAGTTGAGCCGCCAAGGTCCGTTGATATTCATCACCACAGACCACTGGTGCCCTAGCTCATGGTACATGAGGCCCTCCCGGCCGCGGCTTAGCCCGGGCCCCTCTACTCCCTCACGTATACCTACCAGGCCTTCGTGGGAGAACCCCCCGCCGTGTTCCTTGGGGATCTCCAGCATCACAATTGAGTTCCGCTGCGGGTGATATCGAAACCAACGGGGCATCCCAAAAGCCCTCTGGTAGAAAGCTAGGGCCTGACCGGCCCACCGACCGTATTCCTTTAACGACTCCTCGGAGAAGGCGTAGGCATGGATCTTCAGCGTGTCAGAACGGTTAGGGACAGGGAACTCGAAGGTCCTGGAAACATAGGGCCCAGCATATAACTGATTGCCCCACATGTGACGAACTGCGGTCACCTCGTACACGCCCGGCCTGTCCATGGGCTCGTATTCCATGTACCTCTCGGCGTGCACCAGGACAAAATCCTCGGGGACCTCAATGGTAGCCGTAACCCTGGAGGAATAGGGCCAGTTCCCCCACCAATCCATCTCCCCCGGTACCCAGGGAAACCATTCCACTCTATAGACGCCGCGCGGCACGATGCCGTACCACAACCGTTTCCCCGGGTACCTGTTTGTCACGGTCTCGGTCACCTTGAAGGTCAGGGCCACCTCTTCCCCCTGGGGGAGCCCCTCGTCAAGCTCTATCCTCCACACCAGGATGCCATGGCCGCAATATGAAAGATATGGGCGCACGTCAATCATTTCCACACTAGCACTGGGAGATAGGTCTGTGAGATCGCAGGAGATGTAATCCCGGTCGAAGTGCATGGGCAACAAATACAGGACCCTGGCGTTGTCTATCTTTGCCGTAAGGCTAAGAGTACCGTCACAGGCCAAGCGGTTGCTCTGTGGCTCAACCCTCACATCATAGTGGAAGTGATTGAAGTCAAAGTCATGGCTCAAATCAGTGCGGTGGGGCTTGCGAAAGCCCGTGGACACTAGCAGTGGCTCAAGGTCAACTCCACCGTAGTGCAGACCAATGGCAGCGATTAGTACTAGGGTAATGACTATGGCAACCGCCGCTGACCATCTCCTCACTGGCCGCATGTGACCCCTCCTCCGGACAGGATAGGACGTTTGCTCAGCAAGTGCATACCACCTATCCAGTATTTACCCTTCAAGGAGACAGAAGGTTTCAGAGGGATGGGTTGGCTAGGAAAGCGCGAGGCCTTAGGGGGCACTCGATCCCGGCTCTTTGTTAGAATCACCTCACGGTCCGGTGTGAATAGTCTGGTTATGAGAGAGATAATTCCCAACTAGAGTGAATGTCCAAGGGGGGAGCACAGATGGGACACAAAGACAAGCAGGGGGCAGGGGTCATCAGCGACCCCGGGAAACAAAGGCGCTGTACACGAATCACCGTGAGCGAAATGCTAACCCTGCCGAAGAACAAACCAGCCTGCGAGCAAATCTTGCGTTTTGGCACTCAGCCAATCATCTCCAAGGTGGACTTCTTGGAAAAGAAGGCCGTCTTCATGGGTTGCGTCCAGATTGATTTTGAGTATGTGGCCGACTTACCTGAAGGTACTCAACCCGTGTACTTCGCCTCTTTCAAGCAGCCTTTCGCCGGCTTTATTGACGATCTGGAGGCACATGCAGACCAGCAAGCCAAACTGGACACCTCCATAGAATACCAGGGCTTTGAAGTCGAATCGGGAAGGTCAGTTGTCGTGGCGGTTCTGGTGAAGGTCTCTTTTAACGGATCTGACCTGCGCCCTGCCGTCCACCCTGTGGAGAGCGGCCATCTTCCACATCAGGCTAGCCCTCACCGCTCAAAGGCAAACGACAGCGACCACTCGCTTCAGTGGCCGATTGGCGAGGACTGCCTGTTCAACCATGGTGACAGTGCCCTTGAGTTCCAGTCGGGATGCGCTCTTAACACCAGGCTTCCTGTGCGCCGACGTGGCTACTCGCAAGGAGGGATTACCCGTGTTGGGTCTGTTCATGACCCCAAGCAGTACGAAGTCTAAGTACAACCAGCTCATTCTAGAACAGCTAGACAAAAGGAGGGTCTCCTATGCCCTTCTCACTCCAAGAGACATTATCATTGACTATTCGGACCCTCATCCCCTGCGGGACCCGGTCGGCAGGCCCCTAGACCTTGACTGCGTCTGGCAGAGGCTCAACACAGGGCGTTGGCTTCCGCTTCTAGACATCATCTCTTCTCTAGGGGTACCAGTGGTCAATTCGCCTCACGCCTGGCGCTTGGCCATGAACAAGGCGCTTCAGACAGCCGTCTTTAGCACACACCGAATACCCCAACCTAAGACCTACTTCACCTACGCATCACCTGATCACCTATCCCACTGCTTTCAGCATCAGGACACATGGGTACTGAAAGCTCCCAATCGCGACATGGGCAAGTATGTCTTCAAGATTCAGAGCCTGGCCGAGGTACAGAAAGTCAGGGCCGTCTCTCCCCAGATGAGGCAGTACACCTACCTCCAGAGCTACGTCGACAGCCCTGGTACGAGGCAGTCACACATCAGGGTCAATGTGGTCGATGGCAGAGCTACCCGAGCGGGCAGACTTACGGCGCCACCTGGAGAGTTCATCACCAATGCCGCCCGCGGGGGCAGTTGGGAAATAATCGAAGGGGACGAGGAGTTGTTCAATTTGGCCGTACGTGCTGCGGCGGCCTGCAGGCTGGATTACGCCGGGATCGATATAATGGAAGGGCCCGAGGGTTACCTGGTGATCGAGATTAATGACAATCAGGGCCTTGGCCGTGAGACGGCGGACGAAGTCATAGACTACCTACTCAGGATCTACCCTCAATTGCGGCCTTGAGGTAGTTTATCAGGATGCCCCCAATGTTGAAACCAGCTACCCGCACTGTATTATCGAAATTGGGGCAGGCGTTGGCCTCAAGTACTGAGTAACCGGCTTCATTCTGGATCAGGTCAACGCCTGCCAAATCTAGATCCACCGCTTGGGCCGCGGCTATGGACACCTTCTCAATCTCGGGAGTGATGGGGAGGGCCCTGGCCTTGGCTCCCCGGGCCATGTTGGTAACAAAGGTTCCCGGCGGAGCAACCCGCTCAATGACCCCAGCAACCCGACTGCCTATAACTGTCACCCTGATGTCCCTACCATGGTGTTCAAGGTACTCCTGGACGTGAAGAGGGTACTGGCTTCTCTGGCGACGTGAGATGTAGTTGGTCAGGGAATTGGCATCGTCCTGGCGCTGGACCATGCGTCCGAGTGACCCAGTCAGCGGCTTCGTAACTGCGGGCAGACCAACCATCTTGCCTAGAAGAGTTGATAAATCCCGGGCATTAGCCTCGTAAGCTCGAGAGAAGGCAGTGGTTGGCACCTTAAGCCCACTGGCCGAGAACAGGAGAGAACTGATGAGCTTGTTTGTTGCTAGCCGACAGGGAATCGCCCGATTTACCGTGGGGATCCCCATGATTTCTGCTGCGCACAGCAGCTCTTCTGAGGAACTGTTCAAGGCCCGATTGAGAATGGCGCCAGGTCTGATCTCATATCCCGCCCGGTGTACTATCATCGGGGGTCTGCCCGCGGAGGTCAGGATGACGAGGTCTTGTGGATTATAGACAACCGCGTACAAACCTTCCCTTGATGCTGCCTCCAGAATGTATCGCAAATGCCAATCATGACTCGACTCGACAAGACTCAAGATTGCTAAATCATCGGTGTGAACCGGCATACTCATCTTGGTACCTCCTTGGCAACTCTCCGTTTAAATGCCTTGCTCCCTACAGTGTATGCTAGGTCAGCCCCATGTGGCCCGTTACTCTGAACTCACAGCGAGAGTGAGCAATCAGAGGCGAAGCCTGCCGTCTGCGGAATGAGCTACGCAAGAATCAGAAGCGGAACCCGCCGCCCCTGGTAGGTTCCGCCTCTGCATTCCTCACACTACTCCATGTCAAAGGCGTTGCGTGCCTTCTTAAAGAGAGCGGTGTAGACCGCTGCCACCCTCAGGCTCTTTGAGACCGTCTCGAGAACCAAGAACCCCTTGATGAAGCCCTTCTTCCGAGACCACTGGCAGTCGAATTTCTTGAACAGGTCCTTGCAGTCAATCTCAATGGCCTCATTAGGCCTCAAGCACACCCAATCGGTGTCCAGGCGACTGCTGAGATCGTCCTTGGGGAAAGTAAAGACCACTTTCTTTTTGAACCAGACCTTTTTGTCGGAGACATTGATGATATTGATGGCGGTCTTATACTTACCTGGAACCAGTGGGCCTCGGTCGGAGACCTTCCCGCAGACGAATTTGATCGGGAACACCAGGACCTTCTTCTTCTTCTTGCGGTCTCTCTTTCTGCGGGGGACAAAGGTGACCGAAGGTTTGATATACTCGACGTCAATGCTTCCTCCTACACCCGCTGGTTTAATGAAGTTTGAGCCCATTACACAATCCCTCCCTTCTATCACAGTGTACTGCAGTATACGCAGTTAACTGGAATGCGTAACCTAACGATAGGTAGGGGTATACCCGATTGATAGGAATGTGGTACCGAAGCAACACGGGAGAGTCGGTTGAGGGGGTTTAGTCTACCCGAAACGAGGAACCGAGCTTAAGGCCGCTGTCCAAAGCGCGCGGCGTGACGCCCTTGTCAAGCTCGTACTCGATCCTACCACCTAGATAATGATAACCGGGCTTTCGTGGAGGCACGTCTGGCGTTAACCGCGTAGCGGCCTGGACCGCCTATGTCCTCCTGACCCAGGGAGACATCGTAGTGGATTGTAGACGGGCAACATCGATAGGCCTGTTACTGCTTCTTGGAGTGCTGTTAGGACAGCTCCTCCTCGTTCAGATCCTGGGATGGGTTCAGGGAACCCAAAGAGGGGACGTAGCGATTACCGCATCTGGAGAGCTCAGGGACGGAAAGAGCTTCACCTTTTCCGATACCTGGATGGTTCAAACGGAGATAATCACCAACAAGCCTTAACTCAATCTTAGCGCGGGAACCTGCTGTCGAGATCCTTGATTGTCTCCAGTATCTCACGTTGTCCGCGCATCAGCCGATACAGTACATAAATAAGCGCACCTGGAATTCCGATCAGGATGATGAAGTTAATGATCATCATTACCAGCGTTTCCAGGTCACCAATTCTTCCCACAGGGGTACCCCCTCTCGGTCACCGCCATTCCTCTCCGTCTTACCCCCAACCTTCCTGAGGGATTACCAGCTCTTCTCAGTTGGCCGCTATCTACAACTTCATCAGGGGTCTGGCTCCCTGGGCAGGATTCCGACTCCCTAAGGCAAATCCTACCATAGGAGGCAACTGGTATCAACAGTATTGGGGGCAATGCCGCTTGAAGACTGCGAGTTTCGATTTCTCAGCCATAAGACACTTCTGGAGGGTGTTTGAGAGTCTGCAGGCCGACAGTGAGCCAACATACGGGCAATGGGACGCACTGTTTGAGACTCCAGGTTAGCTGGCCTTGACGGCTTCGGAATACACACGGGAACGCTTTGTAGACACCTTCCGGCTGGCCTTTAAACCCTCACTCGCTGCAGAACGCCAGAAGGCATTGGCTGAGGGCTCCAGCGAATTCCTGGAACACTGTCTAAGGGTCGCGGAAAAGGCCTCGGTCGTGAAGGAGCAGGAGCTCAGGCTGGCTGGCATGGAGCAGGATCTCCTGGACGAAGCCGTGTCCCGATGCCTTGAGTACTTGCCGCTTGAGCAGGTGGAGAAGCTTGACGATGTTGCCTTTGTGATCTTTCAGAGTCACGGCGCCAGAGGCTATTCCCCGGTGGTGCATCGCAGACCTGATCGACCTACAGGTGTATCTTGGAGAACTGGAGACGGGGGGACTCTCAGATCATATGCGGTCAGCCCTTGAACAGCTTGCAGAAGCCATTGAGCAGGCCCCTGAATTCCTTGGCCAGTTGGATGATACCCTTGCCGACATGGCCGTCGGCGCTATCGGGACCGTTATGACCGGGCATCCCGGTCCGGCCCGACCACCGAGGTTCGGGAGCTGTACACTTTCTCTCCGGAGGCAATGACCGCGTTGCGCTCGTTGGAAAAGCTCTGGACTGGGAAGGCGGCATCAGGTAGGCCATGAAAGGACTCTCAAGACAGCTATCCAGATCATAGCAAGAACTGTAACAGCAGCCTTAAGATCCTGGTATTGATCCATTGTTATTCCTCTCTACCCTCACATAACCCGCCTTTTCCAGCAGCTCAATGTACTTGACTAGATACTCCACATCGCGATGCCCCGTCTCAAACTCTGTCAGATCAGCTACTTCAACGAGGGTACGATTTCCATCGATCCAGTAGATAGCCGAAGTCAGGCTGGACCGGAACTCCTTGTGTTCCTTGGTGAAGGCTTCCCAGGTATCCTCCGCCTCGGGTTGGCCAGCAAAGAGATTCTTGGGCTGAATCGGCCCAGGATAGACCCGATCTACCACCATTGTCCTGGCAGCCTTCTCCCATTTATCCGGGCTGTCCCCGTCTCTGCTGGCGTTGGGTGACGCGGGCCCATCCTTCTTGTGTGCCGAATGACTTGAGCCGGCAGAAGTTATCCTCTCTGCCACCATCCTCAGACGGTTAACAGCTGCAGCAACAATAGACGCAAGATCATCCTGGATCTCACCCAGGGCTTCAACCAGGGCTTCAACCGAGGCCTGGTCCTGATCCTCAGATGCCCCAGGTACCAGCCGTTTCAGGCTAGCAATGTCAGCCCTTTTCCTCTCTAGCTTGAACTGGAGTCTTCGCTCGAGCCGGTCGATCTCCCTGACCATTACATCGTCCTCGACGGCCGTGTCGACCTCATCCGTCTCGTCGGCGCCTCCGGAGATCCGGTCGAGCGCACCCCTGGCTTCCTCGGCAACTTCTGCCTGAAACCGCGCCACCATCTCATGGGCCAACCAGAGGGCTTCGCGTCTGCCAGCGCTGGCAATGAAGTAGGCGTAGGCCGCCGTCAGCACGCCGACCCGGTAGAGCATGGCCGGATCCACCTTGTCCAACGTATCCTCACTGGTATGGTAGAAGCGATCCGGCCACTGGATGACCATTGGGGCGGGGATGCCAACGGTGGGATCCGAGAGGATGTAGTGATCGCTTCCACCAGAAAAACGGGTGGCCGCGTACCTGAATAGGGCGTATGTCGACGTCCCCGCCAGGTTCTTTGCCTCCCCGGCAATGTCCTCAAGGATGCGCATCGCCAGGTCGCCGGTGAAGGAGGGCTGGGCCAGTGGGGGGTATTCTACCTGGAGGGTGCTTTTGCACAGGTCCTGGTCCTGCCCTACCATGTCCAGGTTCAGGCCGGCAACGGTTTTGGGAATGCGGTCCTCGTTTGCAGCCAGGTAGGCGTAGGTACCAGACATTTCAGGCGGCAGCAGGAACCTGATGCCGCGCCTGGGTTTCGCCAGCTTCCCTTCATCAATGCACCTCTGCAGGGCCCGGGCAGCCTCCAGGGCTACGGCCACGCCTGAGGCGTTGTCATTGGCTGACGGGGCTGGATGGCAGAGGTGAGCCACCACAATGACCTCTTCCTCCGTAGAGCCCGGAATGAGGCCAACAACATCCTCAATGTTACCTTCGTAGAGCCGGGACTTGACTTCGGCGTGAACCTTGAGGGATCCGCTGCCCGCCCCATCGGCCTGGTCGACTTCGCCCTGCCGCTTCCTCCACAGCCGTCGCAGCCTGTCGCCCTGCCGGGGAGACAGAGAGAAACCAAAGGCAGGGAGCTCACTGTCAGCGCCAGTCCACCAAAAAGACGCGTACTGAACCGCATCGGGGACATCCCAGCGGGTGCGAACCGACGGAAACTCGGCGATATAGTCAGAGACCAGCCCGGTGGCGCCAAAGCGGTCCACTGCCAACCTCTTGGCGTCGCGGACATTGCAGTCCACCAGGACTACCTTACCCTTGACATCAATGTCTTCATAACTCCTGGGGTCGTCGGCTTGCTCCACCACCACCAGTTCAGCGTCTACGCCACCGATGGGCGTTGGATGACTGCGCTGGACCAAGCTCAGCTTCTCCTGGGCATAGCTGCATATCCTGTAGTTCTCCGGTTCCACGAGGGTTAGTTCCGCCTCTGTTGCCTCCCATTCCAGGAAGCTTCGGTCCGACCAGCTCTGCCGCTTGTTGTCCGCGGCAAAACTGAGGATCTCAGACTCTACCCCAGCCTTCTTCAAGGACTGGCTGCAACAGTTAGCGGCTTCGCGATAGCCGGGGCTGGCCTGAATGCGGTGATGCCTGATGATCTCGGTAACATGACCCAGGGCCAGGTCTCCTGAAAACTCATCCTTGATGGTCTCTAACAGGCTCTTTAGCATCTGGTTCGCCTCCCGAAGTGTCCTCTGAGGGCTTCCTACTCAGGGCGTCGAGTTCCTACCGTTGTAAAACTCTCAATGAAATCTTTCTATTTGCACCCGTCATATCCCTTTGCTGCTCAAGGGGGCGCCGAGCCTGCGTGACGCTTAACCCTTCGATCTCAACACTTGCTTTTCGTATACCCCCTGGGGTATAATGTGTCTGGTGTTAGGTTTGCCCCGCTAGTCCTAAAGAAGCCTAATTGTCATATCTGGGAGGTATGGTTGATGGATAAAACAGCGATGATGGCGAAAATGAAAGAGAACATGACCCCTGGGGTGGAGTCACCATCGGGCAAGTACTGGTGTGTGATGTGTAAAAAGTTCTTTGAACTCGAAGAGCCGGTTTGCCCCTACATGACGGACATGTGCATCAATACACCCCTGGCAGTGGAAAGCCTACCCCCTGGGTCAACCCTGGCCTATGAACGTATCGGCCTCTACTACCCCAAGATTGCCCAAAAGGTCCAGGCCGCCCTGCTGACCGGCTTGGGTGACGATAACAACACCCTGATCCAACTTGGTCACCAATTGCCCCAGGAGTATCTCGCGGAACTGGCTGAGTGGAATGTCAACTACAGCGACAACCCTCTGGAGGCCGCCAAGAGCTTCCTGATCTACTTCAGTGGGTCAGATGTCGCTACCCGCCTTGGCGAGCAAGGCATCACCTTCCTCCTGGTTGATGCCTCCATCATCTGGGGGGAGGAAATGCCCGCCAAGAAGCGCCTGAAGAAGCTACTACTGGCCGCGGTAAAGGCCCTGAGCGAGAAGATCGGCCTGGAAGGACCATTTGATCTTCACATGATGGACGTAATGAGTGCTGAGCCTGGCCGCTTCTACTGCTCGAAGTGCAGCATGCTCTTCGAGTTCGGGCAGAAGGCAGACACGGTTACCTGTCCCTTCATGCCTCAGAAGTGTAGGTTTAAACCCCACGGCCTCCGGGAGAAAGAGGTCGTAGACTTCGAAGTCATCGACAAGATCCTGGAGATCTCGCCAAAGCTGTACCTCAGAAACATCACCGCCGTCAGGAATGCCGTTGAGGCATCCGGAGACGATGGAATGCAAAAGGCATTGATAGCGGTCAAGGGCGTACTTGCCCAGGAACTGGCAGGGTGGCACACAGAAGCCACAGAAGAGAACATCAGCAGGCTTGCGGCGAAGCTTGGCTTGGTCGCAACATAGAAGGAGTTTTGATTACGCCGCTGGAATACCTATGTACGAAACCATTCACTCCCCAATGCTGAGGCGTCCATTGCGACGATTTGACTGGAGATTCATTGTAAAGGGGGCCAATCTTGCGAACAGCACATATGGCCTTGGTGGCAGCAATAGTCCTATCTTCTATTCTGGGACTGGGATGCGCCCCAGAAGGAGATGCATCTCAGGTGGACAATCTGACTTTAGCCCGTGAGGCGATTTCGTCTCAAGACTACGCGCAGGCTTCCCGTCACGCCGCGTTGGCGCTGAGGGCTGAATCTGGCAACAGGGAGGCAAAGATTCTCGCAACCTACATTGAGTTTTAAGACCAAATGCTGCATGCCGCCTTCTGGGAAGACGATGTTGCAACTGGAGATGGTACGTGCTCTTCTCAAAGCAGGCGCCGAAGTCAACGTCACGTCGGATTATGGAGAAACGCCTCTCTCAATAGCAGAGGAGTATGAAAATCCGAACATTGTTGCTTTGCTAGAGAGTTATGGGGCGACCAAGTAAGAAGCAGGATTTAGATGGTTATTCTGATCCTGATCCCCAGAGTGATTCCCCCGATACTCCAGTCGCTGAGCGTAACCCTCAGTTCGCGCTCCCCTTGAGTGGCAACAAGACTGAGACCCGTTACTTCCTTAATGCTCCAACCCTCAGCCACTAACATCTCCTTATATTCGTCAAAGATAACTTGTCGCTCTGTGCGCTCTCCAGACCAATAGTCTATCTCCACGTTATAGTCGAAGTGTTCTACCCCTGCAAACTGCTGCCTGTAGTCCTGGTAGTCACATAAAAAGGCTCCAGGATAAATGGGGACACCCTCGGGATTCTCAACCCCGCTTATTGCTTCAGAGACCGGAACTGTCCCAGGAATATCCGAAAGCTCGGTAAACTGAATCGCATAGCCGTCGCTGTCATACTCTGATGCCCCTATGTGGACTATGATGAGAAACCAGTTCTCGTCCCGGGGATCCGCGACATAGATATCGTTGGCCTGATCTGCAGAAATGTACTCTGAAAAGCCAACTGCCGTAGCATACCAGCCGAGACTCCGAAGCTCCCCCAGAAAGAAGTTGCGGACTTCCTCTATGCTTGTCCCCGATGGTGTTGCGAAGTTGTAGTGGTTGGTCAACCCCTGAATGCTCAGGTCTGACACCGCCACAGCTCCAGGGTAGACAGGAAAACCTTCAGGCAAGTCGACTTCAATTGCCACAACGTCCTCATCGGTAGTGCCTTCATCGGTTGTGGTACCTTCCTCGCCTGCGCTGCCTAAGTCAGGAGAACTCGGTTGGCTACACCCCGACACCACAAGGACCAGCAATACAGTAGAGAGAAGGATACCCATCACTCTCAGTCTAACTTTCATTCTGTCTCCTTTCATGTACATGTGCCTATCTCCCTCCATATAGGTAACGCTATTCTTAAGGTTTCAGATTGTAATAACGATGGTCCCAGGTCTAAGACTTCCCCCGATTGTATTAGAATATCGGGCGCAAAGGGACTCGCCACGCCCACAGTTCACATGTCATAGGCCCGGGTACCGGTACTAGATACCTGTCATTACTACTCTTAGTTTCCACAGTAACCAAAACTTCCCCTGCTGGTACCGGTGAATCACCGCTGAGGGGTCTGACCTATGATAACTACCTGTCCAAAAACTTGATCTCCGCATGGAAAGTAGGGTTAGGATTAATCTTGCCGTGCAGGAGAGGGCCTCTGTTACAGATCATCAAGTTCGACAAGCAGCTCTGCTGATGCCTTTTCCATCCGGTTATCGGGATCCCGTATGAGGACTCGTACCACAAGGGTACCGTCACAGAGCAGAAGCCACGGGCTGGAGGGATCGCCGGTCTCATGTCGCTCGTACTGCGCTAATCTCTTGCCCGTGTAGGTGCCGTCGCTGGTCATGACAGACAGTATCCGCCATATTGTTTCATAGTTGGCTTTCGAATCTGCCGATGACTCAAAGCGCTTGTAGTAGATTTCCAGATCAATGCCTGTCTTATCACAACTCCAGCGCTGCCCCACCGAGTCGTCAGTATATATCGAGTCGATGAGGGTAAAACCCTCCAGATGACTCAATAGCGCTATCTGAGGGTCCGGTTCAGCACGAGCCTTGATGCAGATTGAGCCCGGCCCTGACCTATAAACCTTGCAGCAACGCCCAGGGCGTATTCCTTGCCATGCTCTTTGTAATACTCGGTACCGTTTAGTCGGTTGATGTAGGCCACCTTATCACACCTTATCACCGGTGAACATCAAGTAACGCCAACCAAACTCCCCAAACAGATCCATCCTGGACTTCGGCATCGAGATCAGGGTGACTGCGAGGATGACCAGCATAAGCAGCACCGTGGTTCGAAGGGGGTTTTCAACTGGGTTCATTGAGTATCACCTCTCGATTCCCCCGTAGGGCTTCCCTCCAGTAGGTCCCTTGTCATCTCTAGGAAGTGGTTGAGCTCATCGGATGCTTGTTTCTCTAACAGATGCTGGCTACTCGTCAATCGGCTGAACCAGAATGGCCGTAGAACACAGTAAAGGTTATTCAGAGCAGCCAGCTCAAGGCCATTGACAGCCCTCTCCCCCAAATAGGCCGAAACAAAGGCCTCGAGGTGGCAGTCAATGGTCTGTTCGTGGAATGCGCTGGTCATATCGCTGGAATAAGCCAGCAGCAGCCCCTCGCTGACAAGATCATTGACAAAGACCTCATCTCCAGCGGTGTGGAAGTCGACTATGCCCGCAATGATTCCCGTTGGGTCTAGCAAGACATTGTTCGGTGACAGATCCCCGTGGACGGCACCGCTAGGGAGCTCATCCCACACAGTCTCCAACTCTGTAAGCTTGCATTGGAAGGTATCGATAATCGACTGTACCAGCCCTTGATGTTCTCTAGCGCCTGCCAAGTGGCTGTAATCGCGCATGAAAAGATTAAAGGCAAGCATATCGTGACACTCACCAAAACTCCTCTCGGTCCCATCAGCCCTCATGGACCACATGGTCCTATTACCAATCCGGATGCCGTCTCTTTCTGATGCCAAGTGCATTCTCCCAAGGTGGAACCGAGTTCGCTCATGTGTCTCAGACTGGCCTGTCTCATTTCAGTCCCTTTGACAAACTCCTCAGCTGTGATGGAAAGCGACCATTGAGACGCTTTTACCTTTACATAGAACAGACCATCTAAGGTCCGATACTGTGAGGGAACTTTGATGCCAGCACCAGTGTAGCAGTGGCGTAGGGCAGCCTGACCCTGCAAAGCTGCCTCGGTGACAAAGGGATCCTCGAACAGCTTCACCACCACTTCCCTGCCATCGTCCAAAGCGGCCTTTACTACGGCTCTCAGCCTATCAGGTCCCTCATAGTATTGGATGGTTTCCATTTCAGAGACCGGGCACGAAAACCCAAACCCCTTAAGCGCTTTCGCCACCAGTTCCCTACTTATCAGGGTATTCTCCATGTGAAACCCCTGTAGAGCCTGTCGTCACAAGAAGGGGGCTACTCCCTTCCTCGCTACCACTTTATACCATTATATCTTGATTCCCAGGTGCTCGTGAAGAAGAAACTGTCTGGGGCACCCACAGATGCATCTCGACTTCATTGATGAAGTAGTTCTCATCTGTGCCCGTAGTTGTTACGGCAGGGCTTTCGTGAATGGAATGGAATGAGTGGAACCAACATCCTGACCGGGAGGGGGCTCCCCTCCCGGTCACCGGTTAAGGGTATGTCGATACTGCCAAAAGAAGGTAGCAGCATTCCAGGGCATAACGCTGTGATAGGGCGAGGGACTGAGCGGAGTGGGGAGGCCATATGACTTCAGTAGAGAGCGATAGTAGAGGAAGTGGTGGACAGGACTACACTGTAAGAGCCCAACACTATTCCATTGAAGTGCAGTCCCTTGATCTGTGGAAGCGTCATCTCAGTGTACGGCTAGTAGTTGAGTTGCACGTAGCCCAGCAACTCGAGCCCGTTGGCTTCTACCTCTATGACGAGCTTAGTGTCGACTTGGTGGAGGTTGACGGCAGGCAGGTTAGCTTCTAGCATACGGCGGATACAGTTTCGAGCCCCACTCTGGAGCGTCTCTCGGCCAGGTTAAGACCGGCGAAGCCATAATACGATCAGAGCTAGTACGGAGACGGAGAATAACATTACCCTCTCTATGAAACCCCACTGCTTCACAGCACTGGACCCAGTGTGCTGCTCACGCCCCCCAGGGGCGGCACTAACCGTAGGAAGGCCGTTCTCATCATACGAATAATCCCATACCGACCCATCGGGGTCGATACGCCGGATAACCAGGCCAGAACTGTCATACTGCCAGGTGGTAGTGCCGCTCCCGGAAAGAGTCTCGGAAAGCAGGTGGCCCGCATCATCGTAAGTGCGGGTCACTTCGCTGCCGTCCAGACCCACATGCTCCGTAACCAGGCCCAGGATCTTGTGGTATTGCCAGGTCTCAGTATGCCCCTCGGGATCAGTGCGGCTTACCAGGCGCCACTCTTGTCGTAGATCATGCTCCAGCGGCCTGCGGGGGTGATAAACTCCATGAGCAAGCCACGATCATCATATATGTAAGTATAGACACCCCCATCCAAATGGATATAACTTACCAGACGACCAAATTCGTCGTATTCCCAAAACTGCTGCCTCCCATCAAGGTTGGCGCGAATCACGCGCTGGCCGTTGTCCTCGTAGCTAAACCTCGCGGGGTCGTAACCAGTGGCCCTGACCTCGATGACGCGCCCTTCCCCATCTCGGGTGTAGGCAGTAGTAGTTCCCTTCGGGCTTACCACAGCAGTAAGCCAGCCATTGTCATTATACCGGTATGTAGTTGTCAACCCTTCGGGCGTTGTTGCGCTGGTCAACAGCCCTTCCCTGCTATACGAATAGATCCAGGTGTGACCCAGTGGGTCGGTGAGGGACGTTAGCAGGAGGGGGTTACTGCTGTCTTCGTAGGCAAGCTCGAATGTGCGCCCGGCGGCGTCAGTCAACCTGACGAGTCTACCCTCATCGTCATAGGTATAGATCACTTTATTGCCGTCGGCATCCTGAATCTCAGCCAACCTGCCGGCGGTCGGGCTTTGAGGATCGCGCCAAGGCGCGTAGTAGCCGGCATAGACATAGACGCTGCCTTCAGGGTAGCGCACCTCATAGCGGTCCTGGTTCACGCGGATAAGCCCTGCCAGATTGTATATCGTATCCGGCACGTAGTGGCCGACGTTCAGATCATAGTAAATTAGTTCGTCACCATCAAAGCTGTTTACATAGGCATCCTCGTCGGCAGGACGGAACCAGTAGGTTCGCCAGGAGCCGTCACCGCGCCATTCGGTGATGTTGAATCCGGCATACATCTGCAACCATTGGTCGAGAGAGAAGCGCCAGCCAACGCCCATACTGCCGGCCCGGACGTCAGGGCCAACATAAGTGCGAGCCACGATGGTATCGGGCCCCAGACCCTCGAGGGTGAACTGTGTTCCGCTGAGATTAACCTGCCCTGAACGGGGGTCGACTTCATCCGCGGGATGAGACCGGTATCCCGTAGATGGCCGCGGAGCGGGATCCCAGAGCCCCAGAAAGCTGGCCTGGGCATCCAGGACCGATGCCGTCAGAGTAACACATAGAGCGAGCAAGATGGTGCTTCCCGCCCTGAGACTTCTGTTAACCTTATTACCGCAACTTCTCATTGAAATCAGCCCCTACAGGTATTCCAGGGGAGGACGGAATAGGCATTTGGACACACCTACCTGAGTTGGCAGACATGGCCAAGCACCACTGAATTCGCCAGGAAAATGGAGAATCCTGCTAGCCCAGTAATCCACCCGCCAAGCCACACGGGAGCAAAGCTCAATCGTGACAACTCCCCCTAGCTCCGCTCCTCAGCTGAAAGGTTTCTGGCATAAACAGTGTTCAGCCCCGGCAATACTTGGTACAATGAAGGGGCAATGGAGGTGGTTTCATGGATATTGCCACTCTAAAACTGAAGGAAGTCTGCAAGAAGCACCGTATTTCCTTGGCTTATCTCTTCGGCTCTCAAGCCGGAGAGGGCATCAAGCTATTGTCAGGAGATGAAGTGGGCGTTTCTGACCCATTGGCCGACCTCGATGTAGGGGTGGTTACAGTTGACCCGCTACCCGAGGGACTTGCTCGAGCCAGGCTGTATTCCAGTATCTTCAGCGATCTAGAAGATCTCTTCAGCCCGTTGCCCCTGGATCTAGTCTTTCTTGAGGAGAATCACTCGGTATTCCAACTGGAGGCAGTCAAGGGCAAATGCGTTTACTCACTCGGTCCAGATACCAGGGACAGATATGAGACCTATGTTCTGAGACGTGCCGCTGATTTCAGACCGTTTCTCGAGAAGTACTATATGGAAATTCTGGAGGATGCTTAGCCATGCTCAATCGTAACATGCTCAGAAGTCGCTTATTCTCGGAAGGAAATTAATGGAAATGGCCGGCTATCGCAACCGTCTCGTCCATATGTACAACATGGTCACTGAGGAAGAGCTGTATGAGATCCTTCAAGCCGATTTGGACGACCTGAGAGAGTTTGTGAAACAGGTCCGAGATTACCTTGCCAACAACGGGAGTTGATGCTGCTGCATGAAGAAAACAGCGAAACTGTGTGGCATTGAAGCACTGCTCATTGATATGGCTGGCACGCTCTTCGAGGGCCATCGTGAGATACCCGGTTCCTTTGAGTTCATCAAGTCCTTGGATGAAAGGGACATCCGCTACTGCTTCCTGACCAACACCGCCGGGAGAACAGCTGAAGGCATTGCCCAGGCCATGGCCGCCAACGGCCTCCCTATCGCACCGGACAGGATCCTCAACCCGATTGTGGCTGCCGAGGTTCTGCTCAAACGGGAAGGCCTGCAGTCCTTTTACTTTGCTGGCTCAGACCATGTGCGAGCCGCCTTCAGCATTGACCCAAACAACGATACTAACCCGGCCATTGTTGTCCTGGGCGACCTGCAGGATGTCTGCACCTATGAGGAACTGAACAAGATCTACCGGCTTATCAGCGCCGGAGCGCGGCTTCTGACAACCAGCTACTCGCCGTATTTCCTCACCGACGCGGGCAGTTCACTGGACACCGGGGCCTTCACCCGCATGTTCGAGGAGCTTACCGGGACCAAGGCAGAGGTTCTCGGCAAACCTTCACAGCTTTTCTTTGCGATGGCCTTAGCCAGGATGGATACTACTCCAGAGACCACCGTCATGGTTGGAGACGATGTAACCACCGACATAGAGGGCGCAGCGGCACTGGGAATGAGAACAGTACTGGTCCGTACCGGCAAATTCAGCGAGGATCAGCTTAAGAGCGCCAGTCTTCAGCCGGATCTGACCATAGACAAACTGGTAGACCTTGCTGAGCTGATTGGCCTGTCCTGAGGGCCTGGACTTGCTAGAACGCATAATCGTGATTACCTCGGAAATGACCCCTAATCGCGCCGTGTGGACCAGGGGTCATCTCCTAAATGCCTGTAGAGCATTACGCCCAGTTGTTGCCAGTCAGGGCGCTAGGAACCCTTCTCGATGTAACCCTTGATCTCATCAACAGAAGGCACCCTACCACTGACAACCACCTTGCCATCAATGACAAGGGCTGGAGTTGACATGACACCAAATTTCATTATGTCAGCAATATCCTCAACCTTCTGAATGTCGGCGGTGATGTCCAGCTCAGCGGCGGCGTTAATAACTCGTTTCTCAAGGGTCTTACAGTTCATGCACCCCGGTCCAAGCACCTTTATTTCCATAGATCTCTTGTCCTCCATTCCAAAGCTGAAACTGCTCTCTTACTCACTCGAAACTGCTTCCTACATGAAACCTCTTTCCTGCATGAAACCTCTACATGAAGCTGAAGCTCCTTCTTTGCTACATGATGATATTAAACAGGTAGCCCACAAACACGATGCTAACCCCGGTAATCGACACGAAGATGGTAATCAGGCGCGGCTTGATTACCTTTCGCAGGATAATCATCTCCGGTAGCGAAAGGGCCGTGACGGCCATCATGAAGGCCAGTGCCGTGCCGATCCCAACACCCTTACCAATCAGCGCCTCCACTATGGGCAGGGTGCCGATGGCATTGGAGTACATGGGGATCCCCATGGCCACGCCAACGAAAACCGCCCAGGGATTGTCGGCTCCGGCGTATCCCACCAGGAAGTTCTCTGGCAGGTAGCCGTGGATGACGGCGCCGAGAGAGATTCCGATTACCACGAAGAGCCATACCCGCCTCACGATGTCCTTGACGTTCTCCCTGGCGTATGCCATCCGGTCGCGCCAGGTCTTCTCCTCAATCTCGGCGCTTCCAACCGCGATGGTAAATACGTATTCCTCAACATACCGCTCAAGCCCAAAGTAGCCAATGAGCATCCCGCCAACAACGCCTATCAGCACGCCAGCGGTAACGTAGATCGCCGCTATCTTAACCCCAAAGAGCCCGATCAGCATCGCCAGGGCTACCTCGTTGACAATGGGCGACGTTATAAGGAAAGAGAAGGTTACCCCCAGCGGGATCCCTGCCTCAACGAAGCCGATGAAAACCGGCACCGTTGAGCAGGAGCAGAAGGGAGACACGACTCCCAGGAAGGAGGCCACCAGGTGAGCGGTGACACCCCGGAAGCGCCCCAGAACCTCCTTGGTCCTTTCAGGAGGAAAGTAGCTGCGGACGTAGGAGATGGCAAATATCATCAGGCTCAACAGGAGCAGGATCTTGATAGTGTCGTAGATGAAAAAGTGCACGCTCTCGCCAAGGCGAGTGGCCATACTCAGCCCGAAGGCATTCTCAACAAGTAGTTTGACAGGGGTGTAGATCATAGCAGGTCACCTTCTCCAAATGAACACCGTCAACAGGTCGGTCCTAATGCTCAGATGCCTGTGTGCCATAGCTAGCCGGCAGTGCCGGTTTCTCCTTCTCCATCGTTGCCAACCTTCCAGAGGGTCCTCCTGAACCAAAAGGCCACGTTTACAAGGCTGATGAGAACCGGGACCTCCACCAGGGGACCGATTACGGCGGCAAAGGCCTGCCCTGAGCCGAGGCCAAACACGCCTACCGCCACGGCGATTGCCAGCTCGAAGTTGTTGCTGGCGGCAGTGAAAGACAGACTCACTGTCCGCTCATAGTCAATCCCGGCGCGGTAACTCATCCAGAAGGACACCAGGAACATGATTACAAAGTACAGGACCAGTGGAATGGCGATACGAACAACGTGCATCGGAAGCTTTACTATCTGCTCACCCTGCAGAGAAAACATCACCGCAATGGTAAAGAGCAGCGCGCACAGGGTAATGGGGCTTATGGCTGGGAGGAACTTACCCTCATACCACTCCCGTCCCTTAGCCGGCAACAGGAAGAACCGGGTCAGGTATCCTGCGGCAAAGGGAATGCCCAGGAAGATGAGTACGCTCTTGGCCACCTCAAGGACGGTAATGTTAACCACCGCCCCCGATAACCCCAACCAGGTTGGCAGAACCGTTATGAACACGAAGGCGTATACCGAGTAAAACAGGACCTGGAATATCGAGTTAAAAGCCACCAGGGCCGCCGCGTATTCCGTATCGCCTTTGGCCAGCGCGTTCCAGACGATAACCATGGCAATGCAGCGGGCAAGGCCAATCAAGATTAGCCCAATCATGTACTCCGGAAAATCTCTCAGAAAAGTAACCGCCAGGATGAACATGAGGACCGGTCCCACCAACCAGTTCTGGGTGAAGGTCAAGGCCAAGGCCTTGGTGTCCTGGAAGACCCGGCCCAGTTCCTCATACTTAACTTTCGCCAGTGGTGGGTACATCATCAGGATAAGCCCCACGGCAATTGGTATCGACATGGTGCCAATTGAAAACCTATCTATGAACTCTGCAAAGCCAGGAAAGATGAACCCCAGGCCGACACCGACTATCATCGCTGAGAAAATCCACAGGGTCAGAAACCTGTCTAATAGTGAAAGGCCCCTCTGCTGTGTTGTGGCCATTTCAACCCCTCCTAAAGATCTGCTATGTTCAACCCGTCAATTTGATAAGAGTGGCCTGGATGGCGTCCCTCACCTCTCGGAACTTGTCGAGAACCTCCTCCTGGGTTCCCACAGCCTGATCAGGGTCTTCAAAGGGCCAGTGCCACTTCCTTGTACCCGGCGGTACCATGGGGCAGCGCTCGTCGGCGTCGCCGCACAGGGTGATGACCAGATCCGCCCGGTCGAAGTGCTCTGGTTTCAGGGGACCAGAGGACTGGCCTGAAATGTCAATGCCCAGTTCCTTCATGACCTCAACCGCCAACGGGTGGACACCCTTTGGCTCCAGCCCGGCGCTGGCAACGTCCCAGTCGGGCCGGAGACTGCGCAGGAGGCCTTCCGCCATCTGACTCCGGCAGGAGTTGCCGGTGCACAGGAACAGGACCCCTGGTCTCTCTTGCTGATGAATCTCAGCACTGCTCTCTATCAGAATCACCGTCCTCCTCAAAGCTACACACTTCCACCTGCACCTGGCGGGCTCTCTCCAGAGCTGTTTCCAGGTCTAGCATCAAACCAGTGGCGCCACCAGTGATCTCGGTAAGTCTGCTGCAGATCTCCTCCACCACTGATGGCTGGGCCTCATAGATGACCCACTGACCCCTGCGAGTCGAAGTGACCAAACCCGCCTCCCGCAATACCCGCAGGTGTTGAGAGATAGCGGATTGGCTAATGTCGAATGCAGCCTCTATCTGACAAACGCACAACGGCGTCTGTGTCAGAAGCAGGTAGATCCGGAGGCGGGCATCCTGTCCCAGGGCCCTGAATGTATTCACCAGATCGTTCACGGGTTATCACCCCTAAAATCCAACTAAGTCCATTCACCTCATCATGTTCCCTCGTTACTATGACTATGTAGTATATTAGCATACGCTAATTTATTGTGTCAACCAGGTTATAACAGTCTCGTCTTACTGTCATAGACCTCAGATCGCAAAAGTCCTTTCTATCTACTAAGCCTGCCAGAAGAAGTAGGCACCAGCTATTAACAATACAACCCCTGCTACCCCATTTATCAGCCGTTGGTGGGCGGCTATTCCCCTCAATGTTGCCAAGGCCCCGGCGAAAGTGCCAGCAATAATCAGGGGAATGCCTCTGCCAACTCCGTAGGCGAAGAGGAGTACAACACCCAGCAATAGTTTTCCCTGGGCAAATGCCAGTGTTAAGACAAGCATCAAAAAGGGTGTGCCACACTGATTCCCTACAAGGCCAGCAACAAGACCCAGTAACAGCGCTCCTGGCAGTCCCTTGGCTTCAGGCTTATCCAGCTGAATCTGGGGGAACAACCTGCTTGGGAGTTCCAGAATGCCCAACAGATGGAGCCCGACCAACCCACAGGTGGCCGCCACCACATAGTAGAGAACAGACTGGGTCAGACCAAAGAGGCCGCCGAAGAGGGCCACAAACACGCCCATGGCCACAAAGGTAATGATTGAACCGAGGGTAAAGGCGACCGACAACGCTAACCCCTGCCGGCGCGACTGAACCCCACCGCCCGAGATGTAGGCTATCAGAATCGGAAGCATCGCCAGGTTGCAGGGACCGATACTGGTCAGAAGTCCAGCTCCAAGAGCCACGACCATGGTCCATGGGGAGATGGCGCTAAATGCCTGGGCTGTGAAGTCTGGCAGAGACGCCTCCACAGCCTATTCACCCCCAGACAGACTATCGAGAATGTCGATCATCTCTGACTGCGTCTTCACACCGACCCAAAGAGACTCCACATCACCAGACCTGTCCACCAACACATTGGTGGGAATGTAGCGGATCTCGTATGACCTGATTAGATCCTGATTGGCTGAATCACTGACCAGAACGGGGATAAAGGCTATCTCACCATGATACTCCGGGGCAAGGCTGTTAAAGACTGCCTTCATCTCTATGCACGGCTCACAGGTGTTAGAGTGAAAGAGTAACCAGACAGGAACCTCATTATCTATAGCCTCTTCAAGCAGTTCCAGGGGCTGCGCAGAACTAGGCAGGCTTGAACTGGTCACTTTGTAGACAACGGCCAGCATAAAGACGAGAAAAAAAATGGCAAGGTAGTGCTGTTTCTTCATACCGACTCACCTCATAAGCATTTTATTATATGCCGGTATGAATTACAACAACCTCCATAATTGCAGACGAAGGTGTCTGCAGCTAACCCAAATAGAAACTAAAGATTAGCTAATTGTTGACTACATCCTCTCCGTTTAGATAGAATATACCTATAAAGTACCTAAAAGGCGGTGACCACCTGTGATTATCTCGGCAACGGAAGTTCAGAACAACTTCGGCAAGTACCTGGAGATGTCCCAATACGAAGAGGTGGTAGTCACCAAGCACGGCAAGAAGGTGGCCAAGTTGGTGGCATATGCAGAAGACAAGGTTGAGGGTCGTTGGCTGGTCAGCGAAAGTGCCGCGAAGTTCAAGCCTAGAGGGGTTAGAATGACCTATGATGACTACCTGAAGATCACCAGTGAAAGTGAAAACCGCTTCGAGTACATTGACGGTGAGGTGTTACTACTGGCCTCGCCGCTGTATCCTCATCAGAAAGCGGTCAAGGAGATCTTCGGCGAGTTCATTCTGTGGTTCAGAGACAAGGAATGCGAACCGCTGGTCTCTCCCTTCGATGTTACCCTGTACCGCCGGGGAGATGAGGAGAAGATTAACGTCGTCCAGCCGGACATCCTCGTGATTTGCGACCCGGAGAATATCAACAAAGATGGCAAGTATCGCGGGACACCTACCCTTGTGGTGGAGGTGCTCTCTGATTCCACTAAGAGCAGAGACCTGGTCCAGAAACTTGACCTCTACATGGAGAGCGGGGTCAAAGAGTACTGGATAGTCAATACCCCTTCAGCGGAGATAGATGTATACACATATGAGGATTACTCCGTAGAAAGCAAGGTCACCTTTAAGGGCCGAGAAACCGTAGCATCCGTGTTCTTCCCAGGACTGGGAGTGGAACTGGACAGGGTCTTCGCCGACGCAACTAGCTGATCACGGGTTTCTTCGCATCCTTCCACTGCATCATCCAGGTGTAGTGCTTGTTGAAGTAGCCGTCATTGAGCCAGTGGTTTCCCTCGAAGGGTAACCGATAGCGAGGAATGGTTCCGTTCAGCTCATAGTGGCGAAGCGCAATGCAGTCGAAGATCACCGACTTCTCCAGCAGGCTCAACCGTCTCTCCTTGGAGTATCCCGCATAGAACCTTTCAAAGGTCCGATGAGTCTTTTCGATGTCTCTAAGGTCCAGTGTGGAGAAACCGGTCTCATCACATATGGATGCGACATCCACCGCGGGACTGGTATTGGAGGCAATGTCGAAGTCGAAGAATATGATCTCTCCGTCTTTCGTCTTGAGTAGATTACCGGAGTGGAGATCACCATGGCAGAAGCCTCTGGGCAGTGCCGACAGCCGGCCCCAGAGCTCATTGCCGTACTCCTCCATGGCGTCAACCTTGTCCTTCTCGGAGAACAGGTCTCTCATGATCTTCACGAAGCGGTCAACATAGTGTTGTCTTCCGAGCTTGCGTATCTCCCCGTCGTAGTTATCCATGAGTCTGTGCATCTGCCCTGTCAGCCTGCCTATCTGGTAGATGTCGTCGCCTTTGGCATCTGGTTCTTTGCCATCAATGCGCTCAAACAGAACACCAACCCTGTTCCCCTCCGGCATTTCAACACTGGAGTACAGCTTGTTGCCCCGGGTGGGGATAATCGAGACAACGGGGAAGTTGTTCACTCTCAGGTGTTCGATGATCTCCGTGCTCTGTATAGCTGCCTTGGTGTCAAAGGCCCGGTACAGCTTGAACACGAATCTCTTGTCTTTCTCCGAGAGAAAGTAGACTGCCCCAATCATGCTCCGGTATAGGGACATATCAGAAAGGGTCAGACCGTATGTGTCATCCAAAAACTCCGTCAGACTACTCTGGTCGGGAATTGAGTCGTTTATTCTCAGCAATATGACCACCTCTAGACGCTACTATCTTGAGCATTGACTGGAACTCTTTTTCTCCATCGGGCGTTATACTCATGAAAACTTTGTCAGTGTAGAAACCGGCTCGCTCATATACCTTGATTGCCCTCTTGTTGAAAGTGGTCACCGACAGACGGATCACCGATGGAGAGAAATGCTTCACAGCATACTCTACACCAGCCTGAGTAAAGGAAAGGCCCATACCTGTCCCTGTCAATTCGGGCTTCATCCCAAGGCCAATATCGATGGCGTCAGTCGCGGCATAGGCCCCAGCGGGGTTACCGCCCGGCACCTGGGCGCCCTTCCCGAAACAGTAATAACCGACAAGCTCACCTGTTTCGTCGTAAACAGCATAATAGGAGCCGTTTAGCAGCCAGTCAATTGTCTTCTGGGTGGCTTTCCTGTTGTAGAAGTCGTAGGGCTTTTCATACTGCCAAGAAGTGATGGCCTGAGCAGCGCCCCTACTCATAGATTGGACTTTGAACCTCATGATTTCCCCTCCGTGAGCTTTGCTCGTCCTGCCCCCAAGTACTAATCATACAAGATGAGCAGCCACGAAGGTGTGTTGACTTCCCCTGTTAGTCGATTTTTCCTGAGCCTCCCGATCTGGCAGCAATCACAGCCTACGGGGACTGGGCTAGAGGGATCTTAAGAAACCCCCGCTCCCTGGCCATATCGTTATATACGCCTACCAGTTTAGTTGGACCGATTGCCACAGCATCTCGCACTGCCTCGGCCCCGCTGTTCTGCTCGATCTTCGCCACCAGGTAGTGACCAAGGTAGTATCCGGCACCGAAGTTGCGGATCCACTTGGCAGTGATCTCGTCGGATAGGCCCTCCTCTGCCTGGGCAATGACCGCGGGCAGCTCGCGAATGTAGCTCCTAGTTTTACCGAGATGGCGCTGCCAGAGTACGAAGTAGTAGGAATCGCGCACAGTCAGTGGCATCATGGTTCGCATCGCCAGCCCTTCAGTAATCACAAACTGCAGGAAACCGCCGGGCTCTGAGATAGCTTTGCTGCCGTGCAGAGAGAAGAAGGCAATATGGTGAAGCTCATGAGCAAGGGCCTTAGTTAGCAGGGCATCACCGAGCTTTGTGAAGGGGAGTAGATTGAGTACAATCTCCCCCTGTGGACCGTGGGGCGCCCAGGAGTCTGAGCCACCCAAGGTGAGGATGACCCGGGCATTGATTTGGGTTCCATCGGGCAGGTAGCACTGGGCTCGCCTCAAGGCATCCTGGACAAGAGGCCCGTCAATCCGGTCAAGAAGCCCTTCGATAGAGCGGCGCAGCCCCGGATGTCCCAAGGCCCTAGCAACCACCCCCGCCACCTGGAGGGAGACTGAAGGGGCTTTGCCGGTGATGCCGAGCTGGCATTCTGCTATTCCCTGGCTCAGACCTTCAACGGAACAGCGGATGTGCTCTGGCACTCTCCTGTTGCCTGGGTAGGAATAAGCCTGCCTCCATAGATGCTCCAAGGGCTCAGAATCGCCCGTACCCATCCGGCTCAGGAGCTGGGTCTAATCCCAGGTTTTGAGTAGCAGACGACAGGCACCAGTATTAATCTCAAACTTCGGCTCAGACTGTTCCCCTTTACCAGCACCACCAACCGTAGGCATCCCCGGTCTCCCCCTTCTAGACAAACTACTAACCTTGGTACACCATAACGACGCCATGCTGGCCTCTGCCATATATATTGGGAAGCAAGCCTGCAGGCGCAAAGCCCTGATCTAGGGAATACTAACCCGTGTCGAAGAAGGTACCGACTAGAGTTTCCGTGGCCTCATATAGAGTTGTCGCATTTAGAGCTGTCGCATTCCCGTCCGCGGCAGCCAGCATCGACCATGTGGCCTTCTTTCTCTCATCTGCCGCCATGTCGCGGAAGAAGCCAGATCCAGCTATATCCACCCCGGCATGGTCGCATTTACGGCCTCCTCAATCCCTTCCCGTGACTCCCTCATGTCGCTCTCCCCCCAATCTGTCTAGGAGGAATTCGCCATCAACATTGACGTCAAGGTGCCAGCGCTGATCCCGAATCCCGGCGGGTTCCATAGATAGATCCAACCTTGACCAGTTTCTCTGGTTGGACCGATCCTCAATGCTCAGCGCCTGGATCAGATCGTTACGACCAACAAGCTCAAGAAGGTATCCGACTCTCTTGAGCAGTGACTTGGACTTCAAACGGAATGCCATCTGGCTCAGCAAACGCAAGTCCAGTTCCTCTCGGAATTCCACAAAGCTTGACGCAACCTCAGCGAAGCCTGCCACAGACTTGTCTGGAGCACGCAGAAGATCGATATAGGTCTTCTCCTTGGAGGTGATCTCGAAGGAATCTCCCAGCTGATCTCTGCGAATCTCAAGACCAAGCTCGTAATCCACCTCGGAGCTGGTTACCGAGATAATCAAAGGGATACCGTCAACAACCTGTCGGGTTCTGTCGCCAGGGAGCGTCCTTCGTGTGCGGGCATAGTAAACCTTGGGGTAGTGGTCAGTGAGGCCATGGAAGTATAGCGCAGTGTGGTATGCTACTGCGCCTCCAGACAATCGGCATATTCTGTGATATGGTCCAGCCTTCATCTCGCCGTCTCCCAAACGATACCAGCCCCGCTCGCCAACAGGGCTCAAAGCATTGACTTCCACCAATTCATACATTAGCTTCCTCAAGTACTCCCTTGAGTATGATGCAAATATGTCGTCTTGTCGTAGCCTATCCAAGACTCTTGAAAGCTTAACTGCTTCGCTCCCGTACTGATTGGCGATGTAAACTAGTAACTTCCGTGCAGTAGAGCTGAGTTGGTCCTTGTCAGATACCATTAACTCCCACAGATTGTTGTCAGCGTAGTCCTGCCCCAAGACCATCACCTCCTCCCAGCCATATCACGTTCTTATCACACGCTCAACAGTAACGCTTCATTCTTTCGGCACTGTAACCACCCATTTGTTTAGTTCACTATAATATTATACCCCTGGACAGTTCCCGTCAATGCACGGAGGGGATCTGAAGATATAGACCGAAGGCTACTGGGAATAATGCGACAAATGGATCATCGATGGGTGCTATGTGGGGACGATGACGAAGATGGTATCCGAGGTTGCGAAGACGATAGACCACATAACAACTAGTAGTCTGACCCCGGCTCTAGTCTTTCTACAACCATCTCCATGAGTTTGGTCGCAATGGCAATCGCCTTTCTCGCATCATCCGCGTCGAAGGCATCGGAAGGAAGCCCGCCGGGCAACCCGTTGGGGTATCGAGTTGGTATGTAGTATGCATCAAGTTTGCTGCCCTGCGCAATCAGGTCTCCAAACCTGCTAAGTTGTACTCTGCATCCGATAGGTCCCGCCTGGACTGCTCTAACCACCTGATCGACTCATTTACCATAAACCTTCACCCCTTCCTTGAGAACACTCTGGACAAAAGGGCTATCTTTGCGGCTCTCAAACTCCCCAGGTGTGTAGACGATAAGGTCTGTGGCCACTTGCGGGCAAAGCATATCGTAAAACTCACCCAGTCGCTTGACGAAGGGTAGGCTGCTCTCGGCCACGACGAAAAGGTCCAGATCACTATCTCCGCCAACCCTCCCGGTGGCGAATGACCCGTAGACATAGATGGACTCGATGGCCCCGAATTCTGAAGCCCTCTCGATAATACAATCTAGCTCTCGTTGTAGAAGGGCCCTTCTCTCTTCGTCTGGGTAGTAAGTAACGCCTTTCATCTGATGACAACACCTGCCAGTAGTCTTCACCTCAATCTAGTATCCACCCGCCCACTCTACAGCCGGAAAACAGGGGGGTCCTGCAACTGCCGACGGCTCTACTTCACAATGCTTCCTAACGAGCGGGGAGTTTAGCGAACCCGGCAATCTCGAAATCCCTGTCAAGTGTGAAGGCATGCGGTATCCTGTGCTGGCGCATGATGGCAAAGGATGTGGCATCAACATAGCTGAAGGTCTGGCCGTCATAAGCGCGGAGGATGTCATAGGCAGCCTCCTCTAGCTCGGGAGTAACATAGACAACCTCAATGAGCCTTTCTTCATGCAGCCGCGCCTTAAACTCCCAGAAAACCTTTAGGAAGTGGGGACCAAAGGAATAGGCAATGAACGTAAGCACTTCACCCAGCACCAGGTTGGAGGTCACCAGTGGACGGTGATCCTTCAGGCATCTGCGGTAGAAGTCTGTACAGCGCTCGTGATCAGGGTCTCTTCTGGCCAGAATGGCCACCCAGGCCGCTGTATCAACAAAACAATCACTCATTGTTCCTTACGTCCCTTCTTCTCCACTTCGTAGATCACCTGGTCATGATCTTTCGCAGTGGCACCATGAACCGGGGGGGCCGCTATAAGGCCAATGATGTCCAGACCTGGTCTCTTTGCCTCGTCATATTCCTCGTAGACCAACTTCTTGATGCCCTCGCGAATGAGCTGGGCCTTCGATACCTTTAGATCCTTAGACAGCCGATCAAGTTCCTTGTTCAGCTCAGGCTCAAGATAGAACTGCAGGCGGTCCATTCTCTCCGTCATGATGCCTTTACCCCCTTGCCTTGCTCAATGTATACATTATATAGCACCGGCGTATACGCCGTCAAGGTGTCGGTGCGGCGCCGTTTGCCTCCTCAGGCGGGAAGAGGTCCTTGCAAAGGCAGTAGCGCCTAGTCATGAAAAGACGGTATCCAGTGGCCGGCTACAAGTGATGCGGTCGCACTGGCTGGCGACAATGCGCTGCATTGCAGTGCGAACGTATGTGTGGTATATTCGGGCAGGACGGGAAACCGGCCCCGTCAGAAAGGAATGATCTGATGGGTACTTTGCCACACAAGAGACTCAGTGAGATTGACCGACGTGACACCGACACGTACGGCAGCAAGGCCGCCATGCTGGGGGAGTTATCGCAGAGAGGGCTCAACGTTCCTGATGGGTTTGCGCTGCCGGCGTCCTGCTTCAAAACCTTCCTGCGCGCCAACCACTTCCCATACGACCCCCGCGACTTCGCCGCCTATTCGGAGGAGATCCGCGATCTCATCGGTGGCTACTCCCTCCAGCCCGAGTTGTCCAATGCCGTCCGGCAGTGCGTCGAGGAGCTGCAGCGCCTGTTTCCCGGGGGCTCTGTGGTGGTTCGCACCTCGGCCCTGTGCGAGGACCGCCGGCACGGGAGCATGGCGGGAGCCTTCGCGTCGTTTCCAGGGCTTGTCACCCCGGAGGAAGTGTACGATGCGGTGCGCCAATGCTACTGTTCCCTGTTCTCTGACGCCGTGCTTAACCGGCACGCCGCCGGGACCATCACCGACGACGAGCTCGCAGCAGGGGTGGTAATCCAGCGATACATTGCCGGAGAGGTGTCCGGGGTAATGTTCACCGCCGATGCGCGGCAGATGAACCCGGCCCTCGCCGTAATCAGCGCGGTGCGTGGGCCCTGCAGCGGGCTGACCAACGGCTCCGCGCCGGCGACGACATACTCCTGCGATAAGGCCAGCGGCGCCCTTCGGGAGGTTCATGGTGACGTCGACATCCTCAGCCCCGACCAGCTTGCGACCTTGCTCCGCCATGCCGCTCGTATCGAGGCCCTTAGCGGCTATTATCAGGACATAGAGTGGACCATCGCACAGGGCCATCTGTACATACTGCAGTCCCGACCAGTCACGGGTTTCCGGGAGCCAGCACAACCGGCCGATTGGGATGATGAAAGCCAAGCGGCCCCCGGAAGGCCTTGGGATCTGAAGAGCGATGTCTGTCTCCCGCCCCTCATCGCCGAGCTCGTGGTCGAAGCCGAGAACCAGGCGGGGGAGTGCGCCTATAGTTACGGCATGCATTGGGACGCCGTCGAGGTGATGGCCAAGAACGGGTACATCTTCCAAAGAAGCCGTGAAGTGCCGGATGCCAAGGGGCGGATTGACGCCTTCCTCAAGCGTATCAATGCGCAGTGGGACCGGGGCGAGGACGAGTTTGACAAGCATATCAGGCCGGAGCTCTCCCGGCTGATCGACGCAATGCACGCGCAGTACGTCGATGGCGCGTTGTCCGGCTCAGACCTGTCTGCCTACCTGAGCGAAGCCGAGTTCTACATGAAGCGCTCGTCCAGACTGCACTGGCGAGCCACTTCCGCTGAGTGGTACATGGGGCATTTCTTCCGTAAGCGGGTAGAGCGCTTCTACGATTCCATCGGCGCTCAGGACCTCGTCGACATGGTGTACTCGAAGTCGCTGATGACGATCGAGCGCGAGAGGCTCTACGAGATGGTCGAGGTGGTGCAGGCCGACCCGGACCTGTCCGGACTGTTCCGCCGGTTCGAGCACAACCGCATCATCGCGGCCAGGCTCGACAGAATGCAGGGCGATGCGGCCCGGCGTCTTCGCCAGCTGATGGAGGCCTATAGCCAGCAGTACGGCTGGCTATTTGGCGGTGGCCTGGGCGGTGGTTTGGAAGATGGCTTCCTGCCGCGGCCGGGAACGGTCCCGCCGGTGGAATGTGTCAACCGGGTTAGGCGGTACCTGCAGGTGTCCATCGATGACTACCGAACCAATCTCAGGCAGATGGCAGACAACGCGGCGCGCCTTCGGGCCCAGGGACTCGAAAACTGCACCACCGACGAGGACCGAGCCGCTCTGGAGATGGCCCTGAAGGCGGGAGAGAAGGCATTTCTGGCGGGGGACAACCATGCCTTCTACATCTGTTCCAGGAAGTACGTGTACATCTGCGATGCCCTCACTAAGGCCGCCGACCTTTTGGTCGAGGGCGGTCAAATCGACATACCCGACGACATCCGGTTCTTGTACCTGGACGAAATCAAGGCGGCCCTCACCGGGGGATCGCCGCTGCATGACCAAATTGCTAAGCGACGGGAGGAGCATCAGCGGTGGCGGGAGGTGTTGCCACCTGACCGGATTGGGGGCGGAGAGCCCCGTACAGCCGACGGCCAAGGCGCCGGCGACAACGAGCTCCAAGACGCCGGTGGTAACGAGCGCGAGCCAGTGCTTGTCATCAAAGGAGAAAGCGGGACGCGAAAGGACGTACGGGGACGCATCCACGTGGGGTTCCCCAGGCAGACCCCCGAAGACGACATCATCCTCGTACTTGAGCACGGCCACGAAGGAGACTTGACGACTATCCTGGGCCGTGTGGCGGGACTGATTGTGAAGATGGGCACCCCTGCCAGTCACATGGGGATCATCGCGCGCGAGCTCGGCATACCGGCGATATACGGAGTAGGCGACGATGTATCGCTGCTGAAGTCCGGCGACGAAGTAGAGCTTCGCGGCGGCACCGGGGAAATCGTCCTGCAGCCCGACGCAGTATAGTGCAACGGGAGAGTACCCCCTCTGTAGTGAAGGCGTCTGCCAACTGAAAGAGAATACCGGGAGCAGTAGCTCTTGGAGGGTTGTTAAGGTGGACACTATGGTAGAAAACCTAGTTTCTTCAATTCCACAGGATTTCAAAGAAAGACAAATACATATGACTGAGGAAAGCTCCCGGAAGTGGTTTGATGAACTCCCCGCAATTTTAGAAAAGGTCATCACACAATGGGAGGTCTATGACTGTCATCTAGTAGAAGAGATGTCCTTCAATAATGTAATATTCTATGCCAGTTCACCTCAGTATGGAGGCGTTGTAGTTAAAATAGGGCATCCAGCATATGAGCTGTTCTTCTCGGAACCAGAGGCTTTGAGATTCTATGAAGGGCAAGATGCATGCAAGCTTTATGACCTGGATTCTAAGAACAGAGCTATGTTACTAGAACGGATTTCTCCTGGAATACAGCTATCAGAGATAGGTGATATGAGAGAACGTATTAGTATAGCAGCAAACTTACTTAGGAAGATCAGCAAACCACTATGTGTACCAAACCATCGAATTATAGGCTATGAAGAGATGATACCAGATTACTTTCAGAGAGCAAAAACTGAGACTAAGGATAATAGCCAAATCCTGGCACTATGTGGTACAGCTCAGCAGTTCTTCACGGAGATTATCTCAGGGAAACATGTACGAGTGTTAACACATGGAGATTACCACTATCGCAATATCCTTCTAGGTGAAGAAGGCTTTAAAGTAATCGACCCCAAAGGCGTCGCCGGCTTCGGATTTATGGATACGGCTCAGCTGATAAGTAACGAGTTGCGGATGGCAAATGGTACAACAGGTTTTTCTCATCTAGATCGAGCAGTAAACTTAGTCTCAAAACATACTGGATATAGCATCAAACTGTTGAGTAAGTGGCTTTTCATAGCATCTGTTTGGAAAGTAGCTGGAAATGTACTATACATCAAAGGTAACTCAGAAAAAACACGAGAGAAAGTAGAACGTAGTGAGCTGTATCTGGAATACTACCAACAGGTGTAAAGGCATGCTGCATCCGCTGCTGGCGCATGATGGCAAAGGATCTGGCGTCAACATAGCTGAAGGTCTTGCCATCATAACGCGGTTGCCGAGCTCACGCTCTAGAAAGGCTCCGTCATGAAGATGTTGCGCTTGGGCCACAGCCGGCTGGCCAAGCGGGCGGCATCGGCGGAAGGCACCGTCACGCCGTTCCAGTCAGCCAGATCCCGTAGGGAGCGAAAGCCGGTGATTAACTGGCTAAACTGGCCGATGGTCAGGGCAATATCGGCATTGTCACGAGGGGTATCACCGACCCTGGAACAACTCACCCCATCCCCTGTCACTGCCACAAGGAACTGTCCGTTGTTCCAAGGCGCCTGCTTGTCGGTTACCGCTAAGGTAAAACTGCCCTCAGGGGATGAGCCGGAAACCGCCGCGGGTCGGGATTGGCCAGGCAGGCCAATTTCTTTAACCGTCTTCTCAACATCCACTATCCGCGCCATGTGGCCGGGGCGCCTTTCCACCTTGAGTCCTCTATCCGGAGCCGCGTCTTCAAGCATGTAGAAAACGGGGTCATCGGCAGGGCCGGTAAAGTGAACCTGCCCAACCTGCGACGAGTGAATGGCGGCGAAGTGCAGCAGGCTTCGATAGGCCTCAGGGGTTTTATAGGCAAACTCCCAGACACGGATCTCAACTTGCTTCTCGGTCCGCGCAAAGCGGAAAATCATGTACCCCTGCAGTTCCCCGTTGTTTTCCCAGCCGTAGATTACCGGGGTCATGCCCCAGCGGTGAATGATACGGTGCTGCCACCAGCTGTCGGTGCGTACCATGGTGAAATCGTGGTACCTGGTCCACTCCTCGAAAACCCCCATGAGGGAG
>Ga0209643_1000713_pt1 | contig 46277 bp, 48 predicted proteins | sample AutmiccBRH37_all_FD_187383 | JGI IMG/M metagenome (GOLD analysis project Ga0209643, IMG submission 187383) | Deep subsurface microbial communities from Mt. Terri, Switzerland - Autotrophic microbial communities BRH/37_all (SPAdes) (version 2) | ecosystem: Environmental > Aquatic > Deep...
CCCAGCGGAAGCCAACAAATGTTGCACTGTTTGTTCCAACGCTTTGCTCCAAACCAAAACGCAAAGCTCGCCGAAACAACGTCGAAGGAGAACCCGTCATAACGGTGGGGCGGTCGCACCGCTTACGACCTTCTCGGCCAGTGCGGAAAGGCCATTAAAGCCCTTGCGCATGTCGGTCACGCCAGCCGCCAGCCAGACCCTGGTCGAAGCCGGAACCGGGATCATGTCACCTGCCTCAGGGCACGCAACACCCTCACCAGGGATGGCTCGTCCCTGCAGCGGATACGCGCTCCCGCCGCCAGTTCCACGATCACCTCATCGCCTGGCCCCGATAAAGGTTGGGCGGTCACCGCGACAGGCGCCGGACCGATCTTGACCGGAAGGAAACCCGTGACCGCCTTGTCGCCCCCGAAGCGGGGATCACGAAGCCAGTTGAAAATGACGTTCGCGTTCATGCCATGTCGGCGGGCCACTTCGGCTACCGACACAAACGGCTCCCGCGTCTCGGCCAGGACCTGGAGCTTGAAGGCCCTTGAATAACTCCGCCGCTTGCGCACAGGCTTATGGTCAAACATGGTCGGATCGTGTCCACTTGAATCAGGCGGACACTATCCGCCTCCATCCAACCAAAATCAGCATCGAGGCGTTCACCACAAGGGCGGGGAGACCGGACGGTTACATAGAATATATTATAATTGTCTGTAGAGCATCATACCGAATTTGTGGGGAGGCTCGTAAATACTGTTGATCGACAGCCACCCAACCCGTTCTACCAACACCATATCTGTCCAGATCGCCCCCTTTCAGGCCCGGACACGCCCGTGCTGCGAGCGCGCACAATCGAGACGTCCGCCGAAGCACAAGGAAAGCCAATGGCAGATAAAGTACCATGTGCAGCGACGGCAATACGTCCCTTTCTTGGCATCACAAACTCTCCTAATTTCGAATTACTCATTGGTAGCAACCAGGTAAGATTCGAGAAAATCGAGGCGGTCATTGCCCCAGAATATTTGATCATCGACAAACATAAGAGGCGCGCCGAATACGCCTCTTTGATAAGCTTGCGTACGCACCTTGCGATATTCGCCCTGGCCGGTTGGAGATGCTATGAATTCGCACAACCCATCGGCGTCGAGGCCAGTTTCTTCGGCACAACTTCGTAACTCGCTGAGATCACCAGGATCGATGCCAAGTCCCCAGATTCGGTGGTATGCCGCTGTGACAAAAGCTTCGGCCTGGCCATGGCCGCGAGCGTAAACCACCGCGCAGTTCCAGTCTGCACAGGCGAAACTCGCAGGAAATTTCAATGGCGCCGCGTATTTGACTGCCCAACGCTCCAGATCAGCCATCATGACCTTTATTTTCGGTGCAACTTCACGGTTGGATGGGCCATAGTTGCCAGCGGCAATCTTCGCCTCCGGAATGTCGATCGGCCAATATTCGATCTTGCAACCAGTCCTCCGGGCCAGGTCTGGCAACTTCAGCTGCGCGAGATAGCTGAAGGGACTGATAAAATCAAAATAGAAGTCGATTGTTTTGGTCAAGGTGCAATTCCAAAGCCGACCAGCTTCTCGTAGTTGTGCCAGAACCCAATAATGGCGCCTTCAGTGACCAGGTGGTCGGCATCATCGGGGCGATCGCCGCCCATGGCGATGTATGAGGCCGCGTCGTGTTCGCCTATGACAGCTCTCTGCACTATCTCGACCGCTTCGCCATCTTCCATGGAGACCAGCCCGGCCGGACCGATCAGGTTTGCCTGTTTCTGCCTGATCGCCTGCATCTCGACATCGTCGTCGGCATAGCCAAAATGGGTCCAGACGAGTTCGAAGCCATCGGTGCCCTTAGTCACGGTCTGCCTGACAGCCAGAGTGTTCTGGATTTGCTGGAGCACTAGGTTCGGGAAGACAGCAAGGATGACGAGGGTCACACCATCGTCGAATTCCTGCCGACCCTTCAGGAGCGACATGTCCTGAAGTTTGAACTCGGTGTCAAAAGTTCGGGAGTCGCCGTAGGCCTGCTTATCTGCCGCATCATCGTTGCTGGCGGCGATCGAATAAAGCAGTGAATGGCGCTTGTTAGCATCCATCACGCTCTTGCCCGTCTGTGTGGAGCGGTAGAGACCGAAAGTGTTATGGAACAGGTGGAGCAAACTCGCGTGATAAGGGTCGCGTGTGTTCTCCGCATACAGCTTCCAGTTGCCGTGGACATGCTGGCGCTGATCTCCAAGAACCTTGATCGGCTTGCACATGATACGTTCGATGTGCTCGATCACGATCGGCCCCAGAAAGTCACGCAGCGGCTCTACAGTTTCCGAAAAGCTGGCGAAGACCAACCCACCTACAGAATCTACGCGCAGCTTTCTAAGGCCATGCTCCTTCATGTCGAAGTCGCCCGGCATACCGCCCTGACCCTTAAGCCCGCGCCGGAACGGAACCCCGATCAGATTGCCTTCCAAATCATATGCCCACTGATGGTATACGCATTCCAGACTGGGCCGGTTGCCGCGCATCTCGCGGCAGACCAAGGCACCGCGGTGGGCGCAGCGGTTGACCACAACATGGACTTTTCCGTCGCTACCTCGGGTAACTATTACCGGGGTCTCGCCGATGAAGGTCGACTTGAAGTCTCCAGGCTCGGGAACTTCGGCTTCTAGTGCGACGAAGGACCACGTCTCACCCTGGAAGATGTTTTCCTGCTCGCGCCTGTAATAGTCCGGATCCGTGAATACCCGATAAGGAACACGGTAGCCCGCGACGTCCGCTGTTGCCGAAGACCCTCTGTTTTTAAGCGCTTTTTCTGCCATAACTACATTTCCATGATAAGGGTCAGATTGGACGAACCATCATTGTATCGATGACGTTTGTGTCAAAAACAGCGACCTTTGATATAAAAAGAGGCTGGTCTTCGCTGCAATCGATCTCGTCAATATACTTCCCGGCATTGTATATTTCGGTGTGTCCGTCCGCACGGGTCATGAGAACGGCGTAGTTCGTTTGCGTCGTTATCTTGAATTCATGCGCCGAAACGATGCGCGTCGGACCAAGGATGTGGCGATAGCTGTGGACCGGGAAAATGTTTGCCTTGCGTAGGGAAATTATGCGGTCGACCAACATGCCCTTGCTGTCGCAGAATATTGCGGACAGTGTCAGATTGCGATCATGGTTCTCGCGTGCGATGACGCGGTAGGTGCAATCCGGTACGAACAGGTCGGGCCATTTCTCCAGCCGGTCGTCATCTATCAATTCGGCGTGGGTCGCGTTGAGTTCGGTCGCAAGTTGCTGCAAGCGAAACCGCTCAGAAGTGGACAGGTCCATTTCAGGCCGCTCCGCCCAGTTCGTCGATGCAAACCCAACCATCCTCGATAGCAACCGCGTATGTTTTGACCGGAACCTGACATGGAAAGGCCTTCGCCGCCCCCGTGGCGATGTCGAACGAACCGCCATGAAAAGGACATTCGATGATGCCGCCATCCTGGTACCCATCGGTCAGCATGGCGTTTCCATGGGTGCACATGTTGTCGGTGACGAAGATGTCACCATTAACATTGTAAACAGCGAGCGCCGGCAGGTCATCCAGAAACACGCCGACCGGTTCGCCATCCTTGACGTCGGCAACTGGACAAAGACGTACCTTACTTGTCATAGTGTTTCGCAATCCTTTGAAATAATTGATATGACAGCCATTTTGGAGGCCCCTTACTGGAGAGGGATATCCATGCCGTACCCCTGGGCCTCATTGCCGTGGCCGAAAATATCGCGGGTGTAGAATTCCTGCTGGGCTGGCGCCTTGCGAGCACCCCAACCAAATTCCCACAACCAGCCGGACGGGTTGGCGCAGTAGAAGGTGAGGGCCAAATCGTTGGCATGTTTGCCAAGCTGAAGCGCGACATCGATCTGCCGCTCGCGCACGATGTCGTGAGCGAGCCCGAGGTCGTCCAGTTCAGTATATTCAAACATCAGATGGTTGATGCGCTTTTCCATCGGGCCGAGGCCGAAGGCGACCGAGTGCTGCCGTTCGTTGCAATGCATGAAGTACGGCATGGCAACCATGCCGTTGGGCAGGTGCAACTGGTATTCAACCGATCCGCGCAGCCCCAACAGGCGGTAAAACGCGGCTGCGGCTTCGACATCGTCTTGGCGCAGGATGCAGTGACCGATCCCTTCCGACCCGGTGACGAATTTGCCGAACATGGGGCGTCCGGGATGGAAAGGCTTGTGGGCATCCACTTGCGGGCCGAAGAAGATTTCGGTGGGGTTTCCACCGGGATCGGTCAACTTGGCCAGGCCGAGCACGCGACGCTCGCGGGCTTCGGCATCGCTCGCCACAGTCACTGCTACCCCGGCGTTGGTCAGCTTTTCAACCATTGCCTCGAACTCGGTCGGATCGCCAAGCCGCCAGCCCATATAGGCCAGATCGTCAGTGTCGCCTTTGATAAGTGCAATGCGATGATGCCACAGATCCATCCGGAGATAGATCCGATCACCCTCACCTTCGTCGACGACTTCCATTCCGGCAACCTCGGCTGCGTAGGCTCGCCACGCATCGAGATCTGTCACTGACATGCCCAGATATCCAAGTTCGGTGACCGATGACATTTGCTACTTCTCCCCTTTATCTCTGCCTTGGACGTTATGTCCAAATGCCCAACGGATCCGCCGTCGCCATTATTGCGACTTCGACTATCCGATTCTGTGGGTGTTATAACTCAAGATTTCTCATGGTGCAATACGTTGCATATACTAAATTCCTCGTGTATAGAAGGCAATGGTTAGGTCTGACAGTTCGATTCGTTGCCTGATGTTTCTCCATGTTTCCGACGATGCGGACGTGGGAAGTTCACGGCGCTCAAGGATTTCGGGCGCGGCATCTGACTGGAATTTAAAAAACGGGAGAAATCAGACATGAATGCGACGGAAGAGCTCGTTGGGCGTATTGCCGACCTGCAGGTCCTGCGGGGCCGATTACAATCATGGCTGGCCAAGGATGAAACGCGCGGCGTCTATCAGGTAGATCGTGCCGCTTTTACCGACCCCGAAATGTTTGAGCTTGAGGTAAAGTACGTTTTTGAACGCAACTGGGTGTTCGTTGCGCATGAAAGTCAGGTCGCTAAGCCCAACGATTTCATCACAACAAAAATCGGCAGGGTGCCTGTCCTTATTACGCGAGACAAGGCCGGGAACCTTCGTGGCATGATCAATGCCTGCGCGCATCGGGGCGCGCGCGTCTGCCGTGAAAAGGCCGGAAATAAGAAGAATTTCATGTGCCCGTTTCATGGATGGACCTATTCATCGGCAGGCGATTTGCTGGACGTCACGGAAGAAGCGGCTGGCGGCTATGCGCCGGGCTTCGACAAGGCTGATTTTGGTCTGCCGCAAATTGCGCGCCTTGAAAGCTATCGCGGTTTCATATTCGCAAGCCTTTCCGACGACGTCTTGCCGCTTGAGGATTATCTGGCTGGGTCGAAAACGTTCATTGACCTGCTTGTCGATCAATCCCAGACCGGAGAGCTTGAGGTAATCCCTGGTGCCACCCGATATCGTTATCAGGGCAACTGGAAGATGCAGGTTGAAAACGGTCTTGACGGATATCACGTCAGCACTGTCCACGCCAACTACTTCATGACCGTCCAGCGGCGTGTTCTGGGCGAATCGAAAAACGATACCAAGGCGATCGATTTTGCCAACTTCAATCAGCAGGATGGCGGGTCGTTCTCTTTCAAGAATGGCCATACGGTCCTGTGGGCTGACTATGCCAATTTCAAGGACCGACCGAACTTTCAGTGGATCGATTGGCTGACTGCCACCCACGGGGAAGAGAAGGTATTGTGGATGAACAAACGGATCCGCAATCTCCAGCTTTTCCCCAATGTGTTCCTGATGGACCAGACCAGCAGCCAGATCAGAATCATTCACCCGATTTCGGTCGATGAAACGGAAGTCACGACCTATTGCATCGCGCCTGTTGGTGAGAGTGCTGAGGCCCGGGCCTTGCGGATTCGGCAGTATGAAGACTTCTTCAACGCCAGCGGCATGGCGACACCCGATGACCTGACCGAGTTCAACAATTGCCAGATTGCTTTCGCCAGCGGTGAAGGCCGGATGAATGATATGTCGCGCGGCGCTCCCAGATGGGAGAAGGGCGCTGGACATTTCGGTGCAGGACTGGATGTAGACGCCGTCCTCAGCAGTCCCGCCGTGGCCGACGAAGGCCTTTATGTTGCGATCCATGATGAGTGGGTGAACCGCATGAATTCGGCGATCGATCGCGAAAGCGCTGAACTGATGGCGTTTGGGGACAAGGGGCTGGTTTTGTGACTGACGTAGATGCAAAATGGCTGTCGGTGTTGCGCTTCCTTGGGCGAGAGGCCCAGGCGCTGGACGAGAAGGACTGGGATTCCTGGTTGGCGCTCTACGACGAGGAGGCTGAATACTGGGTCCCTGCCTGGGATGATAGCGAACGCCTGACCGCCGATCCGAAGCGTGAAATCTCGCTCATCTATTATCATAACCGGGGCGGGCTGGAAGATCGGGTGTTTCGCATCCGGACCGGCCGGTCTTCATCCAGTACGCCTGCTCCGCGGACGCAGCATATGTTCACGCTGCTGTCGGTCGATGACACCGCTGCTGGTTTGCAGGTGCGAACCTCATGGACCGTCACTTCGGTGCTTGAAGGCGATGTCACCGTTTACAGCGGATCCGCGCACTACGACCTTGCGCCAGCAGGCAATTCCTTTGTGATCAAGCGCAAGAAGACGATTGTGATAAACGACGTCGCCAAGACAATGCTCGATGTCTACAGTATCTGACCGGCCAATGGGTTCGCTTGGCACACGGCCGGTCGTTGGAACGATGATCGGCGATCCTGCCGGGATCGGTCCGCAGGTTGCGGTCAAGGCGCTTGCGAGCGGGCAAGTTCACGAAGTGTCTGTCCCGGTTCTGGTCGGGTCGTCTGCGGCCGTCGAACGGGCCATCGACATGACCGGGGTCAAAGCGCGCGTGCGTGCCATGAAGTCGCTCGAGACGCCCAGTGACGATCCCGGCGTGATTGATGTGATCGACACCGGTGCCTTGCCTGCCGGGGTTCTGCCGCTGGGCGAAGACACTGAGGCGGCGGGGCACGCGTCGGCGCAGTGGCTTGATGAGCTTGATGCGCTGGCGCGGGACGGATCCTTTGCCGCGACGATCATGGGACCGATCAGTACCGGTTCGCTGAAGATGGCCGGCAAGCTGGACAAGGTTATCAGCCCCACGCCCGGCGAGAGCTATCTCGTTTTGCTGACCGGCCCCTTGCGGGTAGCGCACCTCACCGATCATATGTCCTTGCGGCAAGTGATAGATGTCATTTCCGCCGATCTGGTGGCCAAAGCCATCGGGCAGGTGAACGACGCTATGCGGTCTTGGGGCATCGCTAAACCGCGCATCGCGGTTGCCGGGCTAAATCCCCACGCCATGGGCGATGAGGAGCGGCTGGCCATCGCGCCGGGTGTCGAGGGGGCCAAGGCCATGGGGATTGCCGTCGAAGGGCCGGTCGCGCCGGATTCAGTCTTTCGCCAGTGTATCGAGGGCCGCTACGACATGGTTCTCGCGATGTTCCACGATCAGGGCCATATTGCTGTCAAGACCTGGGGGTTTTCGGGCAACTGCGTAATCATGATGGGGCCGCCCTATCTCCACATGTCGGTCGCCCATGGCACCGCCTACGACATTGTCGGTTCAGGCATAGCGGACGCGGCGATGATGCTCAGTGCGATGCGCACCTGTGGGCGGCTCGCATCTGGGCAGGGATTTGAACTTCAAGGAGAAGCGAAATGAATACTCAAGTGCGGGTTGAGGCCCAGCGATCAATCCCCACGGCGATCGACTATAAGGTCTATCACGACCCCGAAGTATTCGCTGCGGAACAGCGCAACGTCTTCAAGGGTCGCACCTGGTGTTACCTTGGACTAGAAGCCGAAATTCCCAATGCTGGCGATTTTCGAACGAGCCATGTCGGTGAAACACCCGTAGTTCTGGTGCGCGGGCAGGAGGACAAGGTTTTCGCCTGGGTCAACCGGTGCGCGCACAAGGGAGCAACTGTATGCCGCTCACTGCGCGGCAATCAGGCTGATGGCGCTTTTGTCTGCGTATACCATCAGTGGGCTTACGATTCCGAAGGAACGCTAGTTGGCGTGCCGTTCCGGCGCGGCATGAAGGGCGTCGGCGGCTATGATAAGGATTTCGATCCGGCCAATCACTCGCTCGAGAAGCTTCGGGTGGAGAGCTACAAGGGGATGGTGTTTGGGACGTTTTCGTCTGAAATAGAGCCGCTCGAGGACTTTCTAGGCCCCGTGATGCGCAAATATATCGACCGGGTTTTCCAGCGCCCGATCAAAGTGTTGGGCTATTCGCGGCAGTATATGGCGGGCAATTGGAAGCTCTATTCCGAAAACAGCCGGGATAGCTATCACGGCGCCTTGCTACATCTGTTCTATCCCACCTTCGGCATTTACCGCCAAAGCCAGGACAGCGCGGGAGAACTTGCCGAGCAGGGCTTCCATAACGTCTTTACGGTGTCCAAACCCAAGGGCGACATCGATTACACGTCGTTCGGCGACGAAGCCAATCGGGAGATGCAAGGGGCCACGAAATTGCAGGATGAAAGACTGTTGCAATTCCGGCCCGAAATTGACGACGATGTGGGGCTGCACATCCAATCGCTGTTCCCCAACGTGGTGCTGCAGCAAATCCAGAACACGCTGGCGACTCGTCAGATCGTGACGCTTGGCCCTGACAAGACCGAGCTGGTCTGGACTTACTTTGGCTATGCCGACGATGATGAGGAAACAACGCGGCACCGCCTGCGCAACCTGAATCTCGTTGGGCCTTCCGGGCTGATATCGATGGAGGACGGCGAAGCGGTCGAGCTTTGCCAGCAGGGGACCATCGGGGCGGAAGGCAAGTTTAATTTCATCGAAATGGGTGGCGACGATGTACGCGAATATTACGCACCGATGGGCATGGATGAGAACGCCGTGCGTGGATTCTGGAAAGGATATCTGGAATTGATGGGTGATGCCTTGTCGGCCTCGACAGCGGAGGTGCCGGCATGACGATCGCAGATCCAGTTCTGCAAGGTCTGATCGATTCCCTGAACGCCGCTTACGGTCTATGCCTCGATGACGGGCGCCTTGAAGATTGGCCCGAGTTCTTTGTTGAAGATTGCCTCTATCAGGTGATCGCTCGCGAGAATGTCGACAATGGCCTGCCTGCTGCAGTGATGTATTGTGATAGCAAGGGAATGCTGGTTGATCGCGTGGTGGCCCTGCGCCAGGCCAACGTGTTCCCAGAACATTTCAGTCGTCATCTAATCTCTCGGGCGGTTGTGACTGGGAGCGAAGGGAACACGGTGACGGCGGAGGCCAGCTATGCCGTGCTGCAAACCCGCAACGACGGTGAAACGCGCATCTTTAATGCCGGAAAGTATGTCGACAGGTTCCTTGTCGAGGACGGCGCGGCAAGGTTGGTCAGCCGGACGTGCGTCTACGACACCCACCGGATCGCGACCCTGCTGGCGACCCCGATCTGACGGCCGTAATTTTTACCAACAAGAGACAAGAGGAGAAACACAATGCAATTGTTTATTAGTCCCGGCGCCTGTTCGCTTGCACCGCATATTGCCCTGCGCGAAGCCGGCGCGGATTTCGAGGCGGTCAAGGTCGATCTCGCAACCCGCAAAACCGAAGCAGGCGACGATTTTCTGGCCGTTAATCCATCCGGCAAGGTCCCGGCGCTGACCCTGGACAACGGTCAGAGCCTGACCGAGAACCCAGCAATTCTGCTTTATATCGCCGATCAAAATCCCGGAGTCGGCTTGGCGCCAGCGGAGGGCAGCATTGAGCGCTATCAGCTGTTGAGCCGCCTCAGCTTTCTCGGCTCGGAATTGCACAAGGCGTTCGTCCCGCTGTTCACGCCTGGCACAACGGACGACGCCAAGGCCGCAGCGACGGTCGCCGTGAAAGGTCATTTGGCCGGACTTGATCAGGAAATCGCTGGCAAGGAATATTATGTCGGCGAAGCATTTAGCGTCGCTGATATCTACCTGTTCGTAATCCTCGGCTGGCCCGCCCATGTCGGCATCGACATGGCAGCTTATCCTGCGCTCGGCGCTTTTGCTGGCAAGATAGCGCAGCGTCCCTCGGTGGGAGCAGCTCTCAAGGCAGAAGGCCTCCTCTGAATTTCTTTCGCTGACACTATCGGGAGCAATTGCGATGGTTGCAAAGCTTTGGCCTATTGCAAATGCATTCTTTTTAGAGCAATAACAAATAATAACAAATTTGGTCTTTTGGAGTAAATCCGGGCGGGTCGGGTTCTTGCAGGAACAAGATTCGTCGGGGTTACCGGAACCAACACAAAAAAGTTCGGGAGAGATATGATCACCGCTTCGAATGAAGTCGCACGCGCCGAGATCGGCAAATCGCTGGTCGTGGATAACTGCGCAACCAATTATCATGATGTCGGCGAAGGCGCGGCGGTTTTGCTGGTCCATGGCTCAGGGCCTGGCGTCACCGCCTGGGCCAATTGGCGACTTAATATGCCCGAACTAGCTAAGCGGTTCCGAGTCATTGCGCCAGATATGTTCGGTTTTGGCTATTCCGATTCCAAGGGCCGAGTCGAAGACAAGCAGATCTGGGTTGATCAGTTGGCAGCGCTGCTCGACGAACTTGGCATCGACAAGGTGTCAATGGTGGGCAATTCGTTCGGTGGCGGCATTACCCTTGCTTTCATGATCGCTCATCCAGATCGGGTCGAGCGGGCGGTGCTGATGGGGCCAGCCGGTCTTGAATTTCCGATTACACCCGCGCTTGAGGAAGTCTGGGGCTACGAACCTTCGGTCGAAGCCATGCGCTCATCACTCAAGTATCTTGCTTGGGATCACAGCAGGCTGACTGACGATCTGGTCAAGTCGCGATATGAAGCAAGTATCCGTCCGGGTGCGCATGAACCTTACCATGCGACCTTCGGCGGCCCAGACCGCCAGAGCAATATAGCGATGCTGGCAAGCCGCGAAGAAGATATTACCGCGCTGCAGCACGAGACCCTGATCCTGCATGGCCGGTCCGATCAGGTCATTCCGCTGGAGTCGAGCGTGCGCTTGGCCAATCTGCTGCCTCGTGCGGACCTGCACGTTTTCGGCGAATGCGGGCACTGGGTTCAGATTGAGCGCATGGCCAGCTTTAACCGAATTGTGTCTGAATTTTTCACCACCGGCCTCAATGGCTGACTCATACAAGGAGAACTGAAATGGCTGTAACTGGTGTACTCCGTCCAGGATACGTGCAGCTGAGGGTCCTCGATCTCGACGAGGCTATTGTTCATTACCGTGACCGGATCGGTCTCAATCTCGTCAGCGTCGAGGATGGGCGTGCCTATTTCCAGGCGTTCGACGAATTCGACCGCCACAGCATCATCCTGCGCGAAGCGGATTCGGCCGGATTAGATCGGATGGCGTTCAAGGTCGCGAAAGACTCCGATCTTGATCATTTTGCCGCACGCCTGCTCGATGCGGGAGTTGACGTCGATGTCATTCCCGCTGGCGAAGATCCGGGTGTCGGACGCAAAATCCGCTTCAACACGCCGACCGCGCATGAGTTTGACCTATACGCAGAAATGGAGCTGTCCGAAACCGGGCCCGCAGTACGGAACCCTGATGTCTGGATCGCCGAGCCCCGCGGCATGCGCGCGACCCGGTTTGACCACTGTGCGCTCAACGGCGTGGACATCTCGGCGAGCGCCAAGATCTTCGTGGAAGTTCTCGACTTCTCCGTCACCGAGGAACTGGTCGACGAAAGTACGGGGGCACGTCTCGGTATCTTCCTGTCATGCAGCAACAAGGCCCATGATGTCGCCTTTCTGGGCTATCCGGAAGATGGCCGGATCCACCACACTTCGTTCTTTCTCGAATCCTGGCACGATGTTGGGCACGCGGCTGACATTATCAGTCGCTACGATATCTCGCTCGACATCGGCCCTACGCGCCACGGGATCACTCGCGGCCAGACGATCTATTTCTTCGATCCGTCGGGCAACCGCAACGAGACGTTCAGCGGCGGCTATTTCTACTACCCCGACAACCCGCGCCGCATGTGGCAGGCGGAAAACGCAGGCAAGGCGATTTTCTATTACGAGAAGGCGCTGACCGACCGCTTCATGACGGTAAACACCTGATCATGGACGGTTTGGTGACAATCCGGACAATCGGACACGGCTTGGCCGCACAAGCGGTTTCGGCCGCCGTCGCCAAGGGCGAGGAAACCGGTTGCCCGGTCGTTGCCGCCGTCATCGGTGGAGGAGGCGAACTGGTGGCTCTGCTGCGAGCAAGCGGAACACCCTTTCCCTCGTCACAAATTGCCCAGGACAAGGCCTATACCGCCGCCAGCTTTCGGGTTGCGACGCCTGACGTGTACAAGATGGTTTCGGGCAATCCGGCGCTGAGCGCCGGGATAACCGTTCAGCCGGGGATCGTGATGTTTGGCGGGGGGCTGCCCATCGTTATCGATGGCGAATTCGTCGGCGCAATCGGCGTCTCTGGTGGATCTGAAGAACGCGACATTGCCTGCGCCAACGCGGGCCTATCCGCAATCGGCGCAGGGCAGCAGTGAGCGGCCAGCGCCTCAATAAATTGGAACGATAGAACTCAAATGACTACCAATTCGCCTCGACCTGTAGCCGACACCATCCTCAATTTCATTGGGGGTTCCTATCGCAAGGGCAGCCAGGGAAAGACCTTTGACAACGTCAATCCTGCAACCGGACAGACGATCGGCACGGTTCATGAGGCAAGTGAAGCCGATGTCGCCGATGCAGTGGCGGCGGCTGAGGCGGCTCTTGATGGTCCTTGGGGCAAGATGACGACGGCCGAGAGGGTCAAGTTGATCGTCGCGGTGGCCGCCGAAATCGAGCGCCGTGCGGATGATTTTCTCGATGCCGAGGTGGCCGATACCGGCAAGCCCCGTCACGTGGCTTCGCACATCGACATTCCTCGCGGCGCGGCGAATTTCCGCATGTTCGCCGACGTTATCGCGACGATGCCAGGCGAATCCTTCACCACGCCGACGCCCGATGGTGGGCAGGCGATCAATTATGCCGTGCGCAAGCCCAAGGGCGTGATCGCGGTGATCTGCCCGTGGAACTTCCCGTTGCTGCTGATGACCTGGAAGGTCGGACCGGCGCTAGCCTGCGGAAACACAGTGGTAATCAAGCCTTCGGAGGAAACCCCCCGAACAGCAGCGCTTCTGGGCGAAGTCATGAACGCGGTGGGGATGCCCGAAGGTGTCTACAACGTCGTCCATGGTTTCGGCGGCGGCTCGGCGGGCGAGTTCCTGACCTCCAACAAGGATGTCGATGCGATCACTTTTACCGGCGAGACCGGAACCGGGCAGGCGATCATGCAAAAGGCTGCAGTCGGGGTCCGCGACGTTTCTTTCGAGCTCGGCGGCAAGAATGCGGCGATCGTCTTCGCCGACGCTGATCTCGACAAGGCGATTGAGGGCCTGTCACGCTCGGTCTTCCTCAACACCGGGCAGGTCTGTCTCGGCACAGAGAGAGTATACGTCGAGCGGCCGATATTTGATGAATTCGTGCAGCGGATGGCGCTAGCCGCGCAGACGTTCAAACCCGGCGTGATAGGCGATCCGACCTACCTTGGGCCGTTGATCAGCGCAGAGCACCGCGACAAGGTGCTCGGCTATTACGCGAAAGCGGTCGAAGAAGGGGCGACGGTTGTCGCCGGCGGCGGCGTTCCGAAAGTCGATGGCGATCAGGCGGGCGGCTTCTATGTCGAGCCGACGCTGTGGACCGGACTTGCGCACGACAGCACAGTGATGCGGGAGGAGATCTTCGGTCCGTGCTGCGGGGTAATCCCGTTCGACTCCGAAGACGAGGTTATCGCGCTGGCCAATGACACCGACTACGGATTGTGCGCGACCGTGTGGACCGAAAACCTTTCGCGCGCGCACCGGGTGGCAGCGGCGATGCAGGTCGGTGTGTGCTGGGTCAATTGCTGGTTCCTGCGCGATTTGCGCACGGCGTTTGGCGGGTCTGGCCATTCCGGGATCGGCCGGGAGGGCGGTGTTCACAGCCTCGAATTCTACACTGAAACCGCAAACATTTGTGTGAAGCTCTGAGATTATGACCATGGAAACCACGATAGACCCTCGGGTCATTCAACAAGCAGCCGAACAATTGCGCGGTGCCGCGACAAGCGGAACGCCCGTCGCACCGGTTCGCGACCTCATATCGGCGGGCGGGGTGGATGCGGCCTATGCCGTGCAGGAGGTCAATACCCGGCACTATGTCGACAGCGGACGAAGACTGGTAGGCCGCAAGATCGGCCTCACTTCGCTTGCAGTCCAGCGGCAGCTTGGTGTCGACCAGCCCGATTACGGCATGCTGTTTGCCGACATGGACGTGCCTGAAGGCATACCGGTTTCGCTTGATCAGGTGATTCAGCCCAAGGTCGAAGCTGAGATCGCGATCGTCATCGGTCGCGACCTGCCCCATCCGGACCTGACGACCGCCGAAATGATCCGCGCGGTGGAATATGTCGTGCCGGCGATCGAGATCGTCGACAGCCGGGTAGCCAATTGGGACATTCGCATCTGGGATACGGTTGCCGATAATGCCTCAAGTGGCCTGTTCGTGCTGGGCGCGGTTCCGCGCAAGCTCGATGGGCTCGATCTGCGTGAATGCGGCATGGTGATGGAGATCAAGGGCGAACCCATTTCGGTCGGCGCTGGTATCGCCTGCCTGGGCAGCCCGATCACCGCATCGTTGTGGCTGGCGCGGGTCATGGCGCGGGTCGGCCGGCCGCTGCTTGAAGGCGACGTGATCCTGTCCGGCGCGCTCGGCCCCATGGCCGGAGTGAACCGAGGCGATGTCGTCGAGGCAAGAATAAACGGTGTCGGAATGGTGCGGGCAGAATTCGCCGCCGATACCAACTGAAAACTGGATGAAAGACAAGCGTATGCCAAAAATGAAATGTGCGATCATAGGCTCGGGAAATATCGGCACCGACCTGATGATCAAGTTGCTCAAAGGTTCAGATGTGCTCGAACTTGCCGCAGTGGTTGGTATCGACCCGGCATCCGAGGGGCTGGCGATGGCCCGCGAACGGGGCGTGGAAACCACCCACGAGGGGATTGAAGGGCTACGCAAGCTGTCCGTCTATTCGGAGATCGGGATCGCTTTTGACGCGACCTCGGCTTACGCCCACAAGGAGCATGATGCCGCGTTGCAGCAGGATGGCAAACTGGTCGTTGACCTGACACCCGCAGCATTGGGACCATTTTTCGTGCCCCCGGTCGGAAATGTGCTCGACAGCAGCGTCCGCAACGTGAACATGGTCACCTGCGGAGGCCAGGCGACCATCCCGATCGTCGCAGCCGTATCACGCGTGAGTCCTGTCCATTACGCAGAAATTGTCGCATCGGTTTCGTCGCGTTCAGCGGGGCCGGGAACCCGCGCCAATATCGACGAGTTCACCCGGACCACTGCTAAGGCGATCGAGGTCGTTGGCGGTGCGCGCCGCGGACGCGCGATTATCATCCTCAATCCGGCTGAACCGCCGATGATCATGCGCGACACGATTTTCACGCTGACCGATCAGGTTGACGAGGATCTTATCCGGCAGTCGGTGCAGGACATGGTGCAGACCGTCCAGTCTTATGTCCCCGGCTATCGCCTCAAGCAGGAGGTACAGTTCGAGCGGTTTGGTTCGAACCAGCCTCTCAAAATCCCCGGCTATGGCGAGTTCGTCGGTCTCAAGACCAGCGTTTTCCTCGAGGTAGAGGGGGCGGGCGATTACCTGCCAAAATATTCCGGCAACCTCGACATTATGACAGCTGCGGCCAAGGCGGCCGGCGAGCGGCTTGCATTGCAGAACCTAGAAAGGGTGGCACCATGACCTTCAACCCTGAAACCGGCAAGCTTTACATCCAGGACGTCACCCTGCGTGACGGGATGCACGCAATCCTTCACATGTACGGCACCGACAGCGTCCGCACGATCGCCAAGGCCCTGGACGATGCCGGTGTCGACGCCATTGAAGTGTCGCACGGTGACGGTCTCAACGGCACGTCATTCAACTATGGCTTTGGCTCTCACACCGACTGGGAATGGATCGAGGCGGCAGCCGACGTGATCAAACGGGCGGTGCTGACCACGCTGCTGGTCCCTGGCATCGGCACGGTCGAAGAGCTTCGCCGCGCTTACGCATTGGGTGTTCGCTCGGTACGTGTTGCAACCCATTGCACTGAAGCAGACGTTGCCAAGCAGCATATCGGTATCGCCCGCGATCTTGGTATGGATGTATCGGGCTTTTTGATGATGAGCCACATGATCGACGCCGAGGCGCTGGCCCAGCAGGCCATGCTGATGGAAAGCTATGGCGCGCACTGTGTTTATGTGACCGACAGCGGCGGCGCACTCGACATGGACGGTGTGCGCGAGCGGCTGCGGGCTTACGACCGCGTTCTCAAGCCAGAAACCCAGCGCGGCATGCATGCCCACCACAATTTGTCGCTCGGTGTCGCAAATTCGATCGTTGCCGCTCAGGAAGGCGCAGTACGGATCGATGCCAGCCTTGCAGGCATGGGGGCAGGGGCGGGCAACGCCCCGCTCGAAGTGTTCGTTGCTGCGGCCGACCGAAAGGGCTGGAACCATGGATGCGACGTGATGGCGTTGATGGACGCAGCGGAAGATCTGGTCCGTCCACTCCAGGATCGCCCGGTGCGGGTCGACCGCGAGACGCTGAGCCTGGGCTATGCCGGTGTCTATTCAAGCTTTCTTCGTCACGCGGAAAAGGCGGCCGAACAATACGGCCTCGACACCCGCGAAATTCTGATCGAACTGGGTAAACGGCGCATGGTTGGCGGGCAGGAAGACATGATTGTCGATGTTGCGCTCGATCTCGTTTCCGCGCGGGCAACATAGGCGATGGCAATGGACAAGATTGAACGTTACGCGGAAATTCTGGACAGCGCGGCGCTTCATGCGCGCGCAACGCCCCAACTGACGCATACCGACCCCGATCTGAGTGTGGCGGATGCCTATCTGGTGCAGAAGCTGTCGGTCGATCGTCGCCTCAGCCGCGGTGAACGCCGAATCGGAGTCAAGATGGGTCTGACGAGCCGGGCCAAGATGCTGCAGGTCGGGGTCGACGAGGTAGCCTGGGGACGCCTGACCGACGCGATGCTGATCGAGGAAGGCGCGTCGATGTCTCGCGCACGTTTCGTTCACCCACGGGTTGAGCCGGAAGTGGCCTTCCTTATGAAGGCGCCGCTTTCCGGAAAGGTCACAGCGATGGAGGCGCTGGCGGCGGTCGAAGCGATTGCTCCAGCAATGGAAATCATTGATAGCCGGTACGAGAACTTCAAGTTCGCTTTGTCTGATGTTATTGCCGACAACACCTCGTCTTCTGGCCTTGTGATCGGACAATGGAACGATCCAGCCAAGGATTTCTCGAACCTCGGGGTTGTTCTCGAAATCGACGGCCATGTGATCGAGGTCGGTTCGACTGCAGCTATTCTCGGCCATCCCTTGCGGTCGTTGGTCGCCGCGGCGCGACTTGTCGCTGAAGGCGGAGAAGAAATCTCAGCAGGCGACATCGTCATGGCAGGTGGCATCACCGCCGCTCCCAATCTCGCGCCCGGTCAAACCGTCCGCACGAATATCCAGGGGCTTGGTGCCGTAATGTTTCAGGTGGAGGCGTAAATGCCAATCATCGAGGTCAACATGCTCGAGGGTAGATCGCCGGATGACAAAGAACGGTTGATCCAAGCCCTGACCGATGCTGCCATAACGTCGATCGGGGCGCCGCGTGAATCGGTCCGCATTATCTTGCGCGAGATGCCGAGCGGCCACTTCGCGGTCGGTGGACAGTCCTTCGCGGCGAAAGCGGCCGCAAAGGCCGCCGGGAAGGAATGACGTGACAACTGGGCTGCACCTGATCCGGATTGTCGGCGGCGGAGAGTTCAGTTGCGGTGAGGACGAGTCGGTCTTGCTGGCCATGGAGCGATGCGGATCGAGCGATATTGGCGTTGGTTGCCGGGGCGGCGGGTGCGGGATCTGCAGGGTCAAAGTGGTCGAAGGGGGCTATAAGACCGGCAAAATGAGTGCCGCAAAGGTTTCAGAAAGCGACCGTGAAGCGGGTTATGCCCTAGCATGCCGCCTCTATCCGGCCGCTGACTTATTAATCGAAGTGTAATATAAATCTAGAGGAGATATGAAATGGCTACCAAACTCAAAAACGTTGAAAACGAATACGGAATTAAGAGCGAATACGGTCACTTTATCGGCGGCGAGTGGATTTCCGGTGATAGTGGGAAGACGATCGACCTGATCAATCCGGCCACAGGCGCGGTGCTGACCAAGATCCAGGCCGGTAATGCCAAGGATATCCAGCGTGCAGTGGCCGCTGCAAAGGCCGCCTTTCCGAAGTGGTCAGAAAGTTCGCCTGCCGAACGTCAGGAAATCCTGATTGAGGTCGCGCGTCGGCTCAAGGCGCGCCATCAGCATTATGCCACGCTTGAGACCCTGAACAACGGTAAGCCAATCCGCGAATCGATGTATTTCGATATGCCTCAGGCAATCGGCCAATTCGAGCTTTTTGCCGGCGCGGCGTATGGCCTTCATGGTCAGACATTGGATTTCCCCGATGCTGTCGGCATCGTTCACCGCGAGCCGCTGGGCGTGTGCGCGCAGATTATCCCGTGGAACGTGCCGATGCTGATGATGGCGTGCAAAATCGCGCCAGCCCTTGCTTCAGGGAACACGGTTGTGCTTAAACCTGCCGAGACGGTCTGCCTTTCGGTGATCGAATTCTTCGTAGAAATGGCGGATCTTTTGCCCCCAGGCGTGATCAACGTGGTCACCGGCTACGGTCCTGACGTCGGTGAGGCGCTTGTGACTCATGAGGACGTCCGTAAGGTCGCCTTCACCGGGTCGGTGGCGACGGCCCGCCGGGTCATGCAATATGCATCCGCCAATATCATCCCGCAGACGCTCGAACTGGGCGGTAAGTCCGCGCACATCGTTTGTGGGGATGCTGATATCGATGCCGCGGTCGAAAGTGCCACGATGTCGACCGTGCTCAACAAAGGCGAAGTTTGCCTGGCTGGCTCACGCCTGTTCCTGCACGAGTCGATCCAGGATGAGTTCCTTGCGAAGTTCAAGGTGGCGCTCGAAGGTATTCGTCAGGGCGATCCGCTGGACTTTGCGACCCAGCTCGGCGCACAGGCGTCGAAGATGCAAATGGACAAGGTCGAGAGCTATCTCCAGTTGGCTACCGAAGAAGGCGCCACCGTTCTGACCGGCGGCAGCCGTAACGACAATCTTGCCGATGGGCACTTCATCAGCCCGACGGTCTTTACCAACGTCAACAACTCGATGCGTATCGCGCGTGAAGAGATCTTCGGCCCGGTTACCAGCGTGATTAGTTGGAAGGACGAAGACGATATGATGAAGGTGGCGAACGATACCAATTACGGCCTCGCGGGTGGTATCTGGACCCGCGATATTGCGCGCGCGCACCGCATGGCACGCAAGCTCGAAACCGGCACGGTGTGGATCAACCGCTACTACAATCTGAAGGCCAACATGCCACTCGGCGGTTACAAGCAGAGCGGGTTCGGTCGTGAATTCAGTCATGAAGTGCTTAACCACTACACCCAGACCAAGTCGGTCGTGGTGAACTTGCAAGAGGGTCGCACCGGGATGTTCGATCAGTAATTTTGAACTGAACGACAATCGGCGAAGAAGGAGAGAAAATTGTCTAAGAGGCTTGATGGACAGGTGGCGCTACTTACCGGTGGCGCCACCGGGATCGGCGCGGCGGTAGTCGCGCGCTATATCGAAGAAGGCGCCAGGGTCGGCGTGCTCGTCAAGGATGACGAGCAGACAGAACTGGTGCGTTCGCGACATGGAGACAGCGTCGTCGTGGTAACGGGAGACGTGCGTTCCTATGCGGACAATTCCCGCGCCGTTGCGGAAACCGTGGCGGCGTTCGGCAAGCTCGATGTGTTTGTCGGGAACGTTGGAATCTGGGATTTCATGGTTCCGCTCGAACAGCAGGAGCCCGAGCAGCTCGGAAAGGTTTTTGACGAGATATTCGATGTCAACCTCAAGGGCTACTTTCTCGGTGCCCGCGCCGCCATCCCCGAGCTCCGGAAGGTTAAGGGAAGTATTATTTTTACCGCCTCGACTTCAAGCTACTACACTGGAGGAGGCGGCACTCTATACGTTGCGTCCAAGCACGCTGTGCTCGGGCTTATCAAACAGCTGGCCTGGGAACTAGCACCGGACATCAGTGTCAACGGCGTTGCGCCGGGTGGGACACGGACCCCGCTCAGCGGTACCCAGACCGGCGGCTTTGCAGAGACGAAGATGGAACAGATGCCCGGGCTTGACGATTTGATTTCCGGCATGACTCCGCTCGGAAGGATCGCCGAACCTGCCGACCATGCTGGTCTCTATACCCTTTTGGCTTCGCGGCGGGACTCTTCGTACATGACCGGAACAGTGCTCCTCAGCGATGGCGGAATCGGAATCGGGAAACGTCCGGACGGGTGAACACGATGCCGAGAGCTAGGGTTGTTAGTATCAAGCGCATGATAGGAGGATAGAAGCCATGGCTGAGAAATTTCAATTTTCCGACTTGTTCGTCATTTCGGGGGTTATTGGAGCCGCCCGGTGGAAACCGACGCACCTTGGTCCGACCGTCGCGCCTCCCCAACTGGTCGAATTCGGCGGCGATCTCACAAGAGATCGCGCCGAACGTATGATGGCTCATGCCGAAGCCGGGGGACTCGCAATTTACGGGATCGGGCAGCTCAGCTACCATCGTGCACCTGTCGACAAGACAGTCGTCTATCCGATCGACGCCTTTTACGCGCATGGTCAATACACGTCAGTTATTGCTACCTTGAACCGCGTTGCAGTTCTGCTCGACAACACCCAAAAGGTGGATATCCAGGAAATGGTTGGCAAGATGATCCGGGTCGATAACTGACTCGGGGTTGCAGAATCACTGTCTCGCGCCCGGCTTGACATTGTTGCTCCAAGGCGCAAAACAGCGCTTGGCGCACAGGCTATTTTAGTGCGGGGTTACCGCGCGCTGCTCCGATCGAGGAAACGATCTGCAGAGATCGCATGGCGAGACACGCCGGCTTTGAGTAACACTTCTTCAGCGAGGTCGACCATCGCGGGCGGGCCACAGAGATAGGCCTCGCATTGTGCCCGGTCTGGTATTTCGGCGATCTGCTGCGTCACCAGCCCCCGGGCGCCTTCCCAGGGGCTATCCGGTGATTCTTCGGACAGGACCGGTATAAATTCGAACGGCGCATTCCAGTCGGCGGCGAGTGCGCTGATTTCATCAAGGCAATAAAGGTGCGCCTTGGTCCTGGCGCCATACAACAGGATAACCGGCCGATTGGCGCCAAGCGCACGGGCCTCCTGCAAAATCGCCATGATCGGAGCGAGGCCGCTGCCACCCGCAATGCAGAGCATTGGCGCCTTGCTTGGCTTGAGGTGGAACGCGCCATAGGGCGCCGCCACCTCCATCTGCGTTCCGAGGCGTTCACCGCCAAACAACCAGTCGGTGAAAGCGCCTCCCGGAACATGGCGGACATGGAATTGCAACTGCTTTGCCGACCCGTTTTTGGGTGCGAATGCGAAGGAGTAGCTTCGGGGGCCGTCGATGCTAGGCAGGCTCAGATCGGCGTACTGGCCTGGGGTAAAGGACAGCGGTCGGTCAAGCTCGACAATGAGGTTGATTATATCCGGGCAAAGCCGGGTGGCTGCGACAATCGTTGCCGGATAGTTTTTGACAGCTTGCTGGCTCAACAAGGGAGCGTCGAGTGCAATCGTCAAATCCGAGCGAGGTAGGGCCTGACAAGCAAGCCTGTATCCAGCCGACAGTTCGTCGCGCTCCAGAACCAGCGCGGATGGACTTAATTCCCGTATCTTGCCGTCCAGAAGCTTGAATTTGCAGGTTCCGCACGAACCGACTTTGCAATCGTGCGGCATGGCCATGCCCTCGGCGAGCATTGCTTCGAGCAGGGTTTTGTCTTGGGCGACAAACAACTCCCGCGCTTCGGAGGTCACAGTCACCTTGTTGGGCTTGGGCTTTTTCAGGAAGGAAAACATGAATGCGATCTATTCTGTTCGATTTGCGGCAAGTGGGATGAAAGTAAAAGGAAGTGTCATCCCCGGAGGGACGACGCTCGAGTAACATGCAGATGACCGGACGGATGTTGGTGGACTGTGTCAGTCGATGGCGAGCCACTGCGGCCAACCGGCCCTCGCGTTGGCGGCTTGTGCAAGTTTGCGCTCGCCAGGTGATGCAAACCTCTGGTCCCAGTCTTTGAGGCGCGGCTGGGCGATGAACCGGTTCCAGACTGGCGGGACCAGTCCGCACAGGAAACACAGAAACAGCGACGGCATCTGCGGCGCCTCGGGCTCGGGCCGCAGTTCGTAGAATGGGGTGTGCCCGTCGAGGTGGTGGTTGATGTGATTGGTGATCTCGACCCCGATCGGACGCACGATCATGCCAAGATGGTTCCATGCGTGATGCTTGGCGATCGGCTCCCCCTCGATCCGCAGCAGGCCGTAATGTTGAAAGTAATTGAAGCCTTCAACCAGCATCTTGGCAAAAAACATCGCGGTGACCGTCACGAGTCCGGCGATAGGACCGGCGAGAACGACCATCACACCGATAATTGCGCCAACCAGCACCAGTTGCAACCACATCGCATTGCGCCAGCTCCATTTCGAATGACCCAGACGCGAAAGGATCTCCGCCTGCTTATCCCAGGTGTCCTTGTACGAACCCCAGGTGGCCGAAAACACGAAGCTGTAGATGGTCTGCCCTCTCAAGGGTGTGTCACTATCTTTCGCTGTGTCGAGATGCACATGATGGGTGACAATGTGCGCAATATCGCGATTGGGATCGCCATAGAAGGCACTCAATCCTTTTGCCACAGCCCTTGGGAACCAGTGCCGGCGATGCATCAACTCGTGCGCGACGGGCAGGGTCGGAACCGCAGAAAGCCATGCAAGGCTGGCGATCGATCCGGCGATCTGCCAACCCGAAGCCGCATCACCCAATATCGGATTTGTGCCGGAGTTTACCGAGTGGGCGAAAACCAGATAGAGTGCGATCATCAGCGGTAGCTGCAGATAGATCGCTAAATCGGCGACGGACGAAATGCCGAGTGCGCGCATTTTGCTGTCATTTGGAAGGGCTATGTCAAGCATCATCAGCACTGGGAAGGTGCCAAAGCCGAGCCACACGAACGGGCCGCCGAGGACAAACCCTGCGATGCCCGTCATGGTCATAACGGGCACAAGATAATACCGTAATGCGTCCACTTTATTCTCTCCGATCCGTCCGGTCCGCAGGCCGGCCATATTGTTGTTCGTATATGGGAATGCCCCGCGCCGAGGAGCGCATGGTTAGCGGCACGAAATGCGACTGGCTTCGCATTTCGTGCCGCCGCATCCCTAAAGGAAGATGTTCAGGTTTTTGCTGAGCAGGACATTATGCTTGAGTATGATTCGCCGTTTGACCAGCTGAAATGCAGCTCCCGCTTCGCGCCAGATATCGACACGGTTGCCGATCAGCGAGTCTTCCTCACGCTCATTGCGATTGCGATAGGCGTAGAAGTTGGAGAAGACTTGGTATTCTCCTTCCTTCTCAGTCATTTCTACCTCAACGTTGGTGATGATGTGCGTGTAACGCGTGGCCGGATCCTCGGACCAGGCCGTACCGGTTTCCAGCCGCGAAAGCCGTTTCTTGATCTCCTCCAGATTGTCGTTGTAATAGGCCATCCGGGTCAGATCGTTTACTTGGTCGGTCTTGTCGCGGCGATAGCGCGTTTCAATGCCGGGCATATGATAGAGCAAATCGTCGGCCAGCATCTTGACCCAACCGACATAGTTCTCATCGTCGAGCATGCGCGCTTCGCGATAGACGGTCTGGGTCAAGGCGTGCGTCAGTTCGAGCGAGGCGCTCTGGCCCGTCTGCGGGCGTTCGAACGTGGCGTTCTTTGTCATAGTAATGATTCCTTTCAAAGCGCGAACAGGCCGGGAACGTCGCGCGTCTCGCTAACGCCTGTCAGGCGCGGTTCTGGGCGCTCGGGCATTGCATCCAGCTTGTCGGCTTCCATCATATCGAGCCAACGCTGGTAGAAACCGCGCTGGTTGGCGTCGTTATACTGCCCGCGATAGACGATGCCCGGCAGCGTATCGTGCTCGATCTGGCGCGATATGCCGCAGCGGTAGTGCAGGCGTTCGTGGCGGGTCACTACGCCGCGGTTGACCGTGGTACAGTTACTCCAGTTTTCCCCATCGTCCATCTCGAACGTGCCCCCTGGGCCAAAGGTCTGCATGACCCCCTTGGTAATTTCATCCTTGATGTCATCGGGCATCGATTTGTTGACGATCACCCAGGTCTTGAGTTCGAACTCCATTGGTCCCTTGGGCTGCCACTGACGGAAGGTCGAAATGCCAGGAAGGAACGACACGTTGGGGAAAATCGACGCGGAGGCGACCGATCCGAAGATTTGGGAGCGCATCTCACCCAGCCGCTGGGCCATCTTGGGCCGGATTCTTTCATAGTATTCCATAACCTTCGGTCGGCCCAGGAGGAAGAGATCGCCCACCCCTTCGGTGCCGAATTCCCACCCGTGGCCGTTGACGCTGGCATGGTAGGAATTTTCCATGTCGACCGGCGGGAAAGGCTCGCCATTGTTCATCGAACGGCAGCCGGAATCATGGGTCCAGCCAGCATGGTAGGCATCACCGATGAAGTTCTCGACGCCGAACTTCCAGTTGGCGTTAATCACCGACTTGATGCAGCCGCCGATCAATTCGGTGCCGCCATCCTCATTGTCGAGCAACATGTCGAGGTACCAGCGAAAGTCGCCCAGCCACGCGTCCAGGCTCGGACCGTCTTCGGCGAAGGTCGCAAACACCAACCCCTTGTAACCGGCTACCCGGGCAACCTGCTTCAAGCCGTTCTTTTTCCGATCAATATCGATTTCGTCGTAGCAATATTCCTCATGCATGCCTTTCAGTTCACCGCCGGTATCAAAGGCCCAGCCGTGGTAATTGCAGACAAACCGGCGGGTGTTTCCGGCGTCGGCAAAGCACACCTTGTTGCCGCGATGCGGACAGGAATTCAGGAAGACTTTGATCGAGCCATCGGGCTGACGCGCGACGATCACGCCGTCTTCGCCCATATGGGTGGTTAGAAAATCGCCCGCCTTGGGCAGCTGGCTCTCGTGGGCCACGAACAGCCAGGACCGTGCGAAGATGCGGTACAGCTCTTCCTCGTAAATCTCGGCATCGCTGAAGATCCGGCGATCGAGCCAGCCTTCCTTGAGGTCCATGTATTGTGAAAATTCTGGCTCGCGGCCCATCCGTTCAATGCGCATCATTTCTCTCCCATTAACTTCTTTGTAACTTCATTTTAGAAAAACACGTTGATGTTGCTGTCTGGCAGCACCGCATGGTCAAGCGCGATGTCACGCGCAGCGAGGCACCAGCCCTGCGTGCCATGGCGCCACCGGTCGGTGCGCCCCGCAGTAAATTGACGCGCCAAGCCGTCGATGCGGTTGCGATGAATAACGATCACCGAGTGTACGATCACCTCGTTTTCGGCATCCGCAGGTTCGATTTCGACGTTCGATATGACGCGGCGCACGAAATTGGGCGGATCCTCGGCCCACACATATCCCGAGCGCAGGCGATCGATCCTGAGTTTAAGGCGCGCGATGTTCTCGTTAAAAACAACGCCAGCGCCGACTGCTGCCGGCGGCGACCGATCTGCCCGGAAGCGCCGCCGTTTGAGGTCCATTCGGTAGGTAACATCGTCGCACAGCAGCTCCAGCCAGTCCTCGAAGCGTTCGGCATCGAGCAGGCGCGCTTCGTGATACAGGCGCTGCGTCAGAGCGATCATATCCTCTACCAGGACCGGGGCAGGGTTCATTTCAAGCATTCTCAGGCTCCTCAACGGAGAGCGAGTTGATGTTGTAGGTGGGAACCTCGGCCCAGCTTTCAGCCTGCATGTGTTCTTGCCAGCGGCGATAGAAATAGCGCTGGTTGTGCTCGCTCACCAATCCGGCTGCGATGTCGCCAGGAAAGCCATCGCGCGGCCCAGAACGGCCGAGCGCCATGTTAGTGAACACGTCCATCTGCGCCGTCCGCCAGCCACGCGACTGTTCGGTGCAGGCAGCTAGATTGTCGCCATCGTCATTGTCGAACAGGCCCGCAAGCCCGAAGGTCAGGCACTGATTGTCAAGGATTGCTGCTTGCATCTCGTCAGGCATGTCGTTTTCCACCATCGCCCAGGTCCATTGCTCGAGCTTGCCCGGACCCTTGGGATGATAGACCCGAAACCAGTTCAGGCCTGGCAGGAACTGGAGGTTGGGGAAAATCGTGATGTTGATCTGCGAACCCCACAGCTGTTCGCCGCGCACCTTGCCCAACCGCTCGATCGCCGTGGGACGATTGGCCTCCAGATAATCCATCATGGGCTTCGGTTCGGGGTAGAAGGCGTAGCCCGAAATCCCGTCGAGCGAGGTCAGCGCCATGTGGCCGTTCATTCCGGCGACGGAAAGCCCGCCTTCGAGGTTGGTACTCGAATTGCCGACGCTGAGACCGGCAAGGTCCATCGACTGGACGGCCGACATCGCTCCGGCATGCGCCCAACCCAGATGGTAGCCATCGCCGCAGACATTCTCAACCGGCAGCTTCCAGTTGCTGCCCAGCTCCATCTTCTGGGTTTCGCCGAGCAGCGAAGTTCCGCCTGGCATCGCATCCAGCCAGACATCGAGGAAGAATTTTGCATCGCCAAGGTAATCCTCGAGCGAGGGCGCATCTGGATCGAAGCAGCCGAAGACCAGGCCCTTGTATTCGGCAACATGGGTTACCTGAACCAGGCCCAGCTTGCTGCGGTCCAGTTCGCCAAAATAGGCCTCGTTTTCCAGCGGAACCCCGGCGAGCGACCCGTCTGGCGCGAACGACCACCCATGATAATTGCAGGTAAAGGCCTTGGCATTGCCGCGATCGGCGCGGCAAATGCGGTTCCCGCGGTGGGTGCAGCTGTTGAGGAATGCTTTGATCGATCCGTCTTTCTGGCGAATGACGATGACGTCGTCCTCGCCCATGAAGGTGCGGAAATAGTCACCAGCTTTGGGGATCTGGCTGGTGTGAACGAGGAACAGCCAGCAGCGACCGAAAATGCGTTCAAGCTCCTGTTTGTAGAGCTCCTCGTTCGAGTAGATCGTCCGCTTTTGACGGCCTGTCGTCGTATCGACCAGGTCGGAAACATCCATCTGCGTCCTCTCCTCCGAGTCGCCGCCGCAGATTTCCTTCGGTCAGCCATGTCCAGAATTTTGCTTATATCATGCATAAACTGTGCCAAATTCAAAAGTCAAGGAATCTCGTGCATATATAAAAGATCTCTACTTTTAACCCCGTTAAAGTTTGACATATTTGTCGAGTGCTGGATGATGTTGTGGCGCACAGTGTACATTTTTGTTATGATAAGGCATGAAGCATCTCCCCGCGTACACCGACCTTACCAGCCGGCTCCGTTTTTCGCCCGAGCAGGGCCGCATCTGGCGTGACAGCGAGCGCTGCGTATTGCTGAGTAATTCTGCGCTAGTCATGTTGCGGAACGAAATAGTTGTCCAACTGGGCTTAGTCAGCGCTCGCCGACTATTCTGGGAGATAGGGTTCGCCGAAGGCGCGCGTTGCGCAGTCGAAGCAAAGCATTTAAGGCCCGGCAGCAGTTTCCTTGATGCCTTTGCGGTCGGCCCTCAAGCCCATGCAGTAACCGGGTTCGGCTGGACCGAGATCGAAACTTTGGACACCGATACCGAGAACGGGCATTTCGATGGTCGTTTTCTGGTCCACGATTCGATTGAAGCCGGAATCCATCTCGCGACCGATGGCATTAGCACCGATCCTGTGTGTTGGTTGCAAACTGGTTTTGCCAGCGGCTTTGCAAGCACTTTCGCGGGTCAGCCCATAATCATGCGTGAAATCGAGTGCAAGGGAATGGGGCATCGGGCCTGCCTGCTCCATGGCAAGCCTGAAGCCGAGTGGCCAAGCCTGGACGATGTCGAAACGGCAGTGGTTCAAATCGATTCAAGCGGCCTCAAGAGTCAGGACGACCAATTCGTCGCTGGAGTATCGGCAGGCTTCCACGCGGTGCGCAACTTGATCGAGCGGACTGCAGGGACCGATGCCACGCTGTTGTTCTTGGGGGAGACGGGAGTCGGCAAGGAGGTGTTCGCCAGGATGGCGCACCGGCTTAGCCTTCGCCGCGACGCGCCTTTCGTCGCGCTGAATTGCGCAGCAATTCCTGAAGGCTTGATCGAGGCCGAACTGTTCGGTGTGGCCAAGGGTGCTTTCACCGGCGCCATGACCGACAGGCAAGGACGTTTCGAACTCGCCCACGGTGGTACGCTGTTTCTCGACGAGATTTCGATGCTGTCACCCCTGGCGCAAAGCAAGGTTCTGAGGGCCATCCAGGAAGGCGAATTCGAACGTGTGGGTGGTACCAAGACCATCCAGGTAAACGTTCGCCTGATCGCCGCCTCCAACATCGATCTCGAGGCGGCAATCGCTGCGGGGACATTTCGTCCGGACCTGTACTTCCGTCTTTCAACACTGCCGATCTGGGTTCCGCCGCTGAGAGAGCGGCGCGAGGACATCCCGGGATTAATGGAGCACTTCCGCGCCAAATATACCAAGCGTCACGGGCGTACCGTAGAAGGCTTCACGGCGCGGTCGATCAATGCGCTGCTGATGCACGACTATCCCGGCAATGTCAGGGAACTGGAGCGGATGGTTGAGCGTGCCGTGCTGCTCGCCGACGAAACTGGTGCCATCGATTTACGGCACCTCTTCATTGGATCGAACAGGGCGCTCATCCCAAGCAGTCTGACCCTGGCTCAGGATGGCCGTGTGGTCGGCGCGGAGCCGAGCTCCGAAGAGTCGTCTGGGATTGACCAGCTGGTCGGCTTGCTTCGCCAGAACGGCGAAACGCTTTCGACGATCGAAGATGCGATCGTTCGTGCATCAGTCGAAGCCGCCGGCGGTAACGTTGCACTAGCGGCCAGAGAATTGGGGCTGACGCGTCGGCAACTGGCATACCGTATCGAGAAAATTCGAAATGACAGATATTGACGGATTTACAACATATTGTATATTGTGCAACACAAACCTTAACAGAGTGTGCAAGGATAAAGGTATGGCGGCGTTCGTGAAATTGGGAGAAATCGAGTGCATTCGGTAGCGATTGTAGGTGCGAATCTTGCTGGTGGGCGAGCGGCGGAAGCACTTCGGCAGGCGGGGTTTGACGGTCAGATCACCCTTATCGGTGAAGAGCCGTTGAGGCCCTATGAACGCCCACCTCTTTCGAAAGAACTTCTGTGGAATACGGCGGAGGCTCCGAATAATTTTTTCTTGCAAGATGAGGGCTGGTACGCGGAAAACAGGATCGACCTGCTTCTCAACACGCGTGTTGAAGCGCTAGATTTGAATGCGGGCGGAGTGCGCCTGTCCGGCGGGCCGCTGGTCACCGCCGACAAGGTGTTGCTGGCGACCGGCGGGCATGCCCGCAAACTCAATTTAGCGGGAGCCGATTGTGCCAATGTCCATTATCTGCGCACCCGCGACGACGCCACCAGGATGGCACTCGACCTTCGTCAAGGGGCGCGGGTCGTTATTGTCGGGATGGGGGTGATCGGTGCTGAAGTGGCAGCCAGCGCGATCAAGCTGGGCTGCGAGGTAACCGCGATAGAGCCGCTGGCGGCGCCGATGGAACGGGCGCTGGGCAAGCGCTTCGGCCTATGGCTGGGTGAGCAGCACAGCAAGCGTGGGGTCAGGACCTATTTCAACCGGGGCGTCACGGGGTTCAAGTTCGCGGACGGTCGCGTCTCCGCCGTAGAGATCGACGACGGCACCCTCATCCCTTGCGACGCTGTCGTAGTCGGCGTGGGAATCATTCCTGCAACGTCGCTGGCGATAGATGCCGGGTTGACTGTAAACAACGGGATCGTCGTCGATCGTCGTTGCCAAACCAGTAGTCCAATAGTGTTCGCCGCCGGCGACGTGGCCGAACAGGACGGGTTTTTTGGTGGTCGATTCCGTCAGGAAACGTACCAAAACGCGGCCGACCAAGCCCAGGCTGCGGCCTTGGCAATGCTTGGCCACGAAGTCGATTACTGCAAGCCGATGTGGTACTGGAGCGACCAGTTCGATCTGAACATCCAGTTCTGCGGACAAATTCCGGTAGAAGCCGAGATTGTCGTCCGCGGCGACGTCGAAAGCAACGCATTCGTCGCTTTCTTCCTCTCCGGGAATACCATTGAAGGAGTCCTGACTGTCAACCGCGCTGCCGACATGGGAATTGGCAAACGGCTGGTCGAACGGCGGGTGATCGCCAGTGCGGACCGGCTTGCCGATGCGGATGTTTCATTACGTGAGCTGCTTAAACAGACCGCTTGATGGATGGCAGCGCCGCGGGACCGGCCTATCCGATACCGCCGCCTGCGACGAAGAGCGTCTGTCCCGTAACGTACGACGCTTCTTCCGATGCAAAAAAGCAGATTGCGGCGGCCAGTTCCTCGGGTTCGCCGAAACGGGCCATCGGGGTGTCGCGCATGGTTTGCTCCATCACCCCGGCAAAGCCCGCCTTGACGGCGTCGCTCATTGGCGCCGGATCGCGCGGCGTGACCCGGGTAACATTGACACCCCCCGGCGCAACGCAGTTGATTCGGACACCGCTGGTTTCCAGTTCCAGCGACAGGGCAGCGGTCAGCGCAGCGACTCCGCCCTTGGCGGCGGCATAGGGCACCCGGTTCACGCCGCGTGTGGCCACTGAACCGATATTGACGATCGAACCGCGCCCGGCCGCGAGCATATAGGGCACCACTGCGTGGCAGCACCAAAGAGTCGGCCACAGCGAGCGGTTAATTTCTGCCACGATCTCGTCTGGTGTATAGTCCCAATAGGGTTTGGCCCAAATCGTGCCGCCCACATTGTGGACTGCCACGTCGATCCGGCCAAATTGATCGGAAACCGTCCGGTAAAGTTCGGTCGCTCCCTCGCATTGCTCAAGGTCGAAGATGGCGGCGTGGGCGTCCGCGCCGTCGGCCCGCAGCCGGTCGACCGCATCCTGCGTGGCTTGAGCTGCGCGGTCAGCGACGATCACCGTCGCGCCTTCTTCCGCCAGGCGCTGGGCGGTGGCCAGCCCGACACCTTGAGCTCCGCCTGTCACAACCGCTACCTGGTTTTCGAACCGTCTGCATATAGGCATGGTCAGTCTGCTCCTCTTTCCCGAACTCCTGAAAAATACGCAAGGTCGAAGGACGATCTTGTATATATCCGCACTTTATGTCATGCAAGGAAAAGCGTTACACAATGCAGAACGCCGGGACACTGCGGCAACAATCACCTGACGTAAATTCTAGGAGAGCGACGAAGATGACGCGTACACTTATGGCCCCAGCCGACATCAAAGGAGCATGGGCAATTATTCCCACTCCGGCGAAGGACAATGCCTCGGATTGGCGCGCGACAAAAACGGTGGATCTCGATGAGACCGCGCGCGTGGTAAACGGTCTTATCGACGCAGGAATTAACGGAATTCTAAGCATGGGCACGCTTGGGGAAGCGGCGACCATGACCCACGATGAAAAGCTCGATTTCATGAAGGCATTGGTCGATTCTGCGGCTGGCCGGGTGCCGATTTTTGTCGGAACTACCTGCATCAACACCCGCGATACCGTCGCGTTAACCCGGCAGGCGCTCGATATAGGTGCGGATGGCACTATGTTGGGAGTCCCGATGTGGTGCGCTCCCAGCCTCGACGTTGCCGTGCAGTTCTACAAGGATGTCGCTGAAGCCGTCCCTGAAATGAACATTGCGATCTACGCCAATCCCGAAGCTTTCAAATTCGATTTTCCACGTTCATTCTGGGCACAGGTGGCCGAGCTTCCGCAGGTCGTCACGGCGAAGTACATCGGTGTCGGCACCCTGCTGCCAGACCTTGCGGCAGTTCGCGGTCGCATCAAGCTGCTGCCGATCGACTTCGACTATTATGGTGCAGCCCGTATGGACGATTCAATCGACGCCTTCTGGTCCAGCGGTGCCGTGTGTCATCCGCTGGTGACAACTACGCTGCGCGACCTCGTGTCGCAAGCGCGCGCGACGGGCGACTGGAGCGCGGCGCGGGCTTTTATGGGCCAGCTCGGCCCAACGGCAGCGCCGCTGTTCCCTAACGGCAGCTTTAAGGAATTCTCGACCTACAACATCGCGCTTGAAAAGGCGCGGATGAATGCCGGCGGGTGGATGAATGCCGGCCCGGCCCGTCCGCCTTATCATCTTTGCCCGGAACCCTACCTCGAAGGCGCGCGCCAGTCGGGCAGAATGTGGGCTGAGCTCGGCAAAGCACTCGAATCTGAGAAATGATATCAGCGCGATAATTTGGGAGAGAGCAGATGACGGAGATTAACCTGTCGTGGCCGAAAAACTATAATGAAGTTCCTAAAGAAGCCTTTGTTCGCAAGGACATCTATGCGGAGGAGGTCAAACGGATTTTTCACGGCACCGAATGGCACCCGGTCGCCCATGAAAGCGAATTGCCCAACCCAGGAGATTTCAAGACTTTCCGGTTGGCGGGCGTACCGCTGCTTATCGGGCGCGACGTCGAGGGCGTGGTGCGGGTGTTCTACAACGCTTGCTCGCACCGCGGCAATCAGCTCGAGACGGCGATCATGGGCAACAAGACCGAATTCGAATGCCCTTACCACCGCTGGCTGTTCGATTCGAAGGGTGACCTGGTCGGGTGTCCTAACCCACGGGAATTTCTGCCCGGTTTCAACAAAGCTGACTATCCGCTTGCCCAGCCGCGGTTCGACATCTATTTTGGCCTGATATTCGTGACGCTTTCGGCGGAAACCGAGCCGCTGCTTGAATATCTGGGCGACTCGCAGAATTGCTTGCGCGAGCTGCTTGCGGGCGACGGGCGGCTCAAGCTGCTTGGCTACCAGAAGGTCCGTTATGATACGAACTGGAAGTCGTATACCGATAACGATGGCTATCATGCTCCGTTGCTGCATCAGGCGTTCAAGATGCTCAACTGGCAAGGCGGCAAGGGTCGCCAGTACACGGCAACGCACCGCGGCCACATCTGCTTCGAATCGGCCCTTTCTGTGGCAACCGGGCCTTCCGTGCTCAAGGACAAGTCGCTGATCGAGTTCAAAGGGCAGGACCCGGCGGTCGGATCCCGGATCGTCTCGCTGTTTCCAACCTTCGTTTCGACGAAGCATCTTGACGTCATCAACTTGCGCTTCGCTACACCGATCGATGCGGAGACGGTTGAAGTCCACTATGCCTATTTCGCCCATCAGGATGACGACGAGGACATGGTTCGCCATCGCCTGCGGCAAAGTTCCAACCTGCTCGGCCCGTGCGGCCTGATCAGCATGGAGGATGCTTCGGTCTTTCACCGCATCCACATCGGAAACCACACACCAGGGTCGGCCATCTTCCAGAAGGGAGTACATGACCCTTTGAAGCTGGAATCGGAATTTCTTCAGAATGACGAGAGCGGCAATCTTCCGCGCTGGGAATATTACCGTTCGGTCATGGGCTTCGAAAGGGCGACAGTATGATGCAGACAGATACATCGCTCGAAGCGGCGCTTAACGCCCTGCTGCTGGCTGATGCTCACGCGCTCGACAGCAAGGATATGCCGGGGTGGCTTGGTAATTACGCGGACGAGGAGGCTGCCGCCTACTACTGCCGTTCGGCGGAAAATTCGGAGCACGGACTCGCCCTTGGATTCATGTACGACGACTGCCGCGCCAGGCTCGAGGATCGCGTCACCTTCGTGAACGACATCTGGGCTGGCACCTTTCAGGACTATCGAACCCGCCATTTCGTCCAGCTCACCAGCTTTGATCGCGTTGATGCAACCACCCTGGAAATGCGATCAAATTTTTCGGTGTTCATGACGCCTAAAGACAGCGGTATCACCCAAGTGCTGGCGGCAGGGCAGTATCTCGATACTGTTCGGCAAGACAAGAATGGCGAACTGAAGCTGTTATCGAGGCGCGCTGAGCTCGATACCTCAGTACTTCCGCGATATCTGGTCTATCCGATTTGATCAGGTGGTCAGCCGAAGCGACGGATATTTTCCGCCAAACCGGTAACTAGTGCTTCGGCCGCAACAGAAGGGCCCGGCGTCATTCAGGCCCTTAGTTGTTATAATTTGAACGATAACAAGTGTTTGCCTATGGGAGCCGATTTGACATTTGAGCCCCGCTTGCCGAACAAAAATATTATGCCATGCTGACCAACGTCGGCATGGCCGTGTAACTTTAAAAAATCGCTTCCGACAATCCCTGGGCGGTTTAGTATGGGCGCCGGGCGTTCAACGGGGTTGCCTGATTGCCATGTCATTTCAGGATAAGAGTTGTATATTATACAACATGCGTCTATAGTCCGCACAATTGTGCAACGAGCAATTGAACACAAAACATGGAACGCCAAACCGCGATGGCTGAACCCATGGGTTAATTAAGATTTGGGAGATGTGGTATGGCTGCGAGTGTTTTTCCAAAAAACCAGGAAGAGTATTTCGAGCAGTTGCGAAGGGCACCGTTACTGGCGCTGCCGACCTTCTTGCTTTTCGTTGCCTCGATGGGTGGCATCGGAATTGTCTGGTATCTGGCATTGACGGGGCAGATACCTATCTGGCTCGGCACCATCGCCAACGGCCTGATCACCTATCTGCTTTTCAGCGTAATACATGATGCGGCCCATATGTCCCTTTCCAGGGTCAAATGGCTAAACGAGACGATCGGAGCGATCGGCCTCTTCTTCTTGTTCCCATATGCCCCGATGGTACTTCTGCGGTGGGTGCACAACAAACACCACAGCTATGCCAATGGCCCACTAGACCCTGATCGCTTCGAACACGAGTCGTCATGGTGGCAGGTGCCGTTTCGCTGGACGATGTTTGACGGCGCCTATATTTATTATTTTTTCAAGTACGGCCAGAATGTTCGCAAAAAGCACGGCAAGGAACTCGTCGCTTTTTACTCGGTCTTGCTCGCGCTGTTTGTAGCGGCCCTTTATTTTGGATACGGCTTCGAACTCTTCATGTTGTGGTTTCTGCCCTCGCGAATCACGCTGTTCCTGATTGCGATCGTTTTCGTGATTCTGCCGCACTATCCGGCGATGGTTGCACAGGATGAAGAGCCCTATATGGCGACGACGATGCGCTACGGATGGGAATGGCTGCTGACACCGTTGCTGGTTTATCAGAACTACCATCTCATCCATCATCTCTATCCGGAAATTCCCTTTTACAGGATGCATAAGGCCTATTTCATCAAGTTCGATGAGATCAACCGTCAGAACATCAGCCGACAGACAGCCTTTGGGGTCAAGCCGGAGAACATGGAGTCCCATCTGGCCTACCGCCAGGAAAAAGACGCGGCATTGCAGCCAGCTGAATAATAGATGGCCCGACAGGCTGCCCGATCAGATCACTGCCGTCCCTACGGCTGCGAACGGCCTCTCGCCGCGATCGGTCAGGCTGGCCTCTACTCATGGACAGGCGCTACGCTGCACGCGCTCCCGCCTTCCGCACTGCGCCGATCACAAGGCACAGGACCGCCAATCGGCAGCGCGGGCTGGTTACGGTGCTGGAACAATCGACCGGGCGGAGCATCATCCCCAGGAAGCTCGAACGGAGAAAGTCCGCTGACGAAGCGTATTTGGGAAGCAAGCAAAGGGGCGTTCGGCAGGCTGGCGCAATTTTGCTCAACCATGTAGACCAGCGAAAACAGCAACGGCGAGGATGTCCATTATGAGTGCCAAAGAGATTGGGGGAGGTGTGCCCCCTAATGCAATCCCAGCTGGTCCCCCCGAATTCGACGTGGGGTTTGCTTCAGACACATCGCCATGGACGCCCTATCAGAAGCTGGTGCTTCTGCTGTGCTCCCTGGTGATCGTGCTCGATGGTTTCGATGCGCTGGCGCTCGGTTTTGCCGCCCCGGCGATGCTGCCCGACCTTAACCTGACCAAGGAAGAACTTGCGCCGGTGCTGGCGATCGGCCTGATCGGCATGACCATAGGCGCCACAATCGGCGGGATCATCGGCGACAAGTTTGGACGCAAGATAGCCCTGTTGGCCAGCACAATCATCTTCGGATCAATGACGGGCGCAATCGCTTTCGCCAATGACTTGCCGACACTGGGACTATTCCGCTTTATTGCGGGTATCGGTCTGGGCGGCGCGCTCCCGAATGTCACCGCACTGGTTGCAGAGTATACGCCCCAACACCGTCGCAGTTTTGCGGTTACGCTTAGTTTGGTTTGCATGGCGGTTGGCGGAGTGGTCGGCGGGTTTGTTTCTGCCGAAGCGCTTCCGGCATTGGGCTGGCGGGGATTGTTCGCTGTGGCGGGCGCCTTGCCGCTAGTGCTGGCATTGGCGCTGTTTTTGTTGCTGCCGGAATCTCCACGATTTCTGGTGACCCGGCCGGAACGGTCGAACGAATTGCGCCAGATCTTCGAAAGGATGCGGTTCGACGTGCCGTCGGACGCCGTGTTTGTCGATCGCGCCGAATCGGGTGTCAACAAGCCATCGGCGGCAACCCTTCTCCGCCCTCCCTACTTGCGTGATACATTGCTCTTGTGGCTGGCCTTCTTTGGCTGCCTGCTGGCGGTGTTCATGTCGTTTAACTGGCTTCCGACCATGCTCGCCGATGCCGGCTTCGACCTTCCGACATCGAGCCGCGGCCTGCTGACGTTTAATGTGGGGGCGATTGTGGCTGCGGTGCTGGTATCCTGGATAATCCTTTTCACCGGGTCGCGGTTGCCAATGGTGATTATGGCGCTTGGCGGTGCCGGGGGGGCTTTGGCGTTGAGCCGCATGGGGTTTGACCCGGCCGCGCCAAAGCTGCTGCTCCTGACGGCGCTGGCCCTGCTTGGTGGCTGTATCGTAGGCCTTCAAGTTGTACTCTACGTGCTCGCGTCACACGTCTATCCGACGTTGCTGCGTGCAACCGGGGTTGGACTTTCGGCGGGAATCGGCAGGGTCGGTGCGGTATTGAGCAGCTTTATCGGCGCAGCGGCCCTGTCCGGCTTCGGCCCGGTGGGCTTCTATTATGTAGTGGCCGCCGCCATGGCCGTGACGGTGATCGCGTTGCTGCTGGTGAGGAGACACATCCCGCCCAGCGCGAAAACCGGGGCAACCCCGGCCGCAGGGACCTGACGCTGAGCGCTGCGGTTGGGTTTTGAACGTCGGTCGCGGGCGTCGCAGTCTTGATGGTTACCGAAAAACTGATTGAGCATGATCGGCCCTGCAAGATGCCACGAACACCTTCTTGCCTAAAGTTCGCTCGCTAGCGTCGAGCGGGCACGGATCATCGGCCCGACGCGTGTCATCGCCGATTGCGCGAGCCTCCTCGATGCGCGACGAAATCAACCAGGATAGCTATGTGACCGAGGCCGACGAGATCGTTTTTCTCGTCGAGGAAGTTCCGCGCAAACTGCGCAAGCTGTTTGATGCGTCCGTGGCAAAATTTGGCCTGTCTCGCACTCAGTGGCGCGCCCTTGCCTATATATTCCGCTCACCGGGACTCACCCAGACCGAACTTGCAAAACACCTAGATCGTGAACGCGCGAGTGTGGGTCATGTGATCGATCAGTTGGAAAAGGCACATTTTGTCGAGCGGCGTTCGATGGAAGGGAATCGGCGCGTCTGGAGCCTGCACCTGCTTCCCAAGGCTATCGAGATACTTCCATCACTTCGGTCGGAGGCCGACGCGATATACGCGCAACGACTGGCAGGAATTTCCGCAACGGAGTTTGACACGGTCAAGACCCTGCTTGGGAAAATGTCTGGCAACCTTGGGTAGCGTCCCGGGACTTGGTGTAAATTCGACCTGAGGAAGGTCATCGTGCGCGAATCCGTCGAGGTTGTGGTTGCGAAACTCAACCAGAAGGACCTCACACGATGACCGAAGACAGATTGGCTTTATTCGAGCTGATTGACCAGAGCGCAGACAACGATCTGGTGCGCGACATGCTGGCCTTTGCAGCCGGGCGCTTGATGGAGATGGAGGTGGAGGCGCATACGGGCGCGGCTCCCGGTGCCCGCTCCGCGGATCGCAAGACCTACAGGAATGGCTACCGGGAGAGAGCCTGGGACACACGGGCTGGCCGGATCGATCTGGATATCCCGAAGCTGCGCAAGGGCAGCTACTTCCCATCTTTCCTTGAACCGCGCCGAACGGCCGAGAAGGCGCTGACGGCCGTTATCCAGGAAGCCTACATCAAGGGCATCTCGACGCGCGCGGTGGACGACCTGGTCAAGGCGATGGGTGGCACGGGCATATCGAAGAGCCAGGTCAGCCGGCTGTGCGAAGAGATCGACGAGCGTGTACAAGCCTTCCTGAACCGCCCGATCGAAGGCGAGTGGCCTTACCTGTGGATCGACGCCACGTACATCAAAAGCCGGCAGGGCGGACGGATCGTCTCGACCGCTGCCATAGTGGCTGTCGGGGCCAATGCCGAAGGCAAGCGCGAGGTTCTGGGCCTCGCCACCGGCGAATCGGAAGCAGAGCCGTTCTGGAAGGACTTCCTCAGGTCCCTGACAGCACGCGGCCTGCGCGGCGTGAAGCTCGTCATCGCCGATGATCACAAAGGCCTGCGTGCGGCCGCATCGAAAGTGCTGAACACCAGCCAGCAAAGATGCCGGGTGCACTGGATGCGCAATGTGCTTGGCCGTGTCGGCAAGACGCACCGGGCCGCCGTCGCCGCCCTGGTGAAAACGGTGTTCGTTCAGGAGACCCAGGAGGCAGCCCGTGAACAATGGCGCAGTGTTGCCGATAATCTGCGAGAGCGCTTCAACTCAGTCGCCGAACTGATGGACGCCAGCGAGGAAGACGTGCTCGCCTACATGGTCTTCCCGAAGGAACACTGGACGCAGATCCACTCGACCAATCCCCTTGAACGCCTCAACAAGGAGATCAAGCGACGCACCAATGTCGTCGGTATCTTCCCGAACGATGCCGCCATCATCCGCCTTGTCGGCGCACTGCTGCTTGAGCAGAACGACGAATGGGCGCTCACCCGGCGATACATGTCACTGGAAAGTCTCGCCAGGATCGTCGATAACCCTGTTCTCAGTCTGCCCGGCGTGGGCAACTGAACCCATCACCGCAGCCGAGACGGCGTGCACGAATTACACCACGTGATGGGACGCTACCCAACCTTGCCGACTAAAACAAGCTGGACTCGTTATCAGGACTTGTCAAAGGGATGGCGATGTTTAGCACAGCGGATGCAGCCAAAATGCTGACGGGGTACACAGCGCTCATGCGCGACAACGTGGCTCGGCTCTAATCCCAGCTGGGGGAAAGCTGGGCGTCATGTCACTTGCTGAGCGCGAAGCGATTTCCGGTTCGATTCGCCTATCTACATCCCAAAACTATGATCAAGGCTTTCCGATGTTCATCACGCTCTGGATAAATTGATCCATGTAAATTGAACCGCCCCGGGATTGTCGGAGGCCATTTATTGTAAGCTATGCGGCCATGGGGACGACGCGCAGAAAGCACAATATCTTCCCAAGGTTGCGAGCGGCGAATTGCGGCTGCAGGCCTTTGGCGTAACCGAACCGACCAGTGGCACGGATACACTAAGCCTGAAAACTTCCGCAAAAAGGGATGGCGATCACTATATCATCAACGGGCAGAAACTGTGGACCAGCCGCGCCGAACATTCGGACTTGATGATTCTCCTCGCTCGCACCACGCCGCAAGATCAGGTGCGTCGCACACCGAGGGGCTCTCGGTGTTCCTCGTCGATATGCGCGAAGCGATCGGCAATGGCCTCACCATACGACCCATCGAAACGATGATGAACCACGCGACCACCAAAGTTTTCTTCGAGGACTTACGCGTACCTGTCGCAAATTTGATTGGCGATGAGGGCAAAGGCTTTCGATACATCCTGTCAGGCATGAACGCCGAGCGCTTGCTGATCGCTGCGGAATGCGTGGGCGATGCTAAATGGTTCATCAACAAGGCAACGGCCTACGCGAATGAGCGCGTTCTTTTCGGTCGCCCTATCGGCCAGAATCAGGGTGTGCAATTTCCTATCGCGCGCGCCTACGTACAAATGCGCGCCGCCGAGTTGATGGTGCATGACGGGCTGCGCAAATATGAGGCGGGCGAAAATGTTGGCGAGCAAGCCAATATCTAAAAAATGCTCGCTGCAGAGGCAAGCTGGGCTGCCGGTGAAGCCTGCATCCAGACCCATGGCGGATTTGGTTTTGCTGTCGAATATGACATTGAGCGCAAGTAACGTGAAACCCGGTTGTATCAAGTGGCCCCGATTAGCACGAACATGATCCTGTCCCATGTCGCTGAACATGTCCTTGGTCTGCCAAGAAGCTACTGAAAAAAGAGAAGCGGGCTATTGCCCGTAGGCGTTGAATTCTATTCTATATGGCCTTGCCGGATGTGACCTCGCCTAGGCAAGGTGGTCGCGATACGTTTCGCGTAAGCCCTTTTTGTCGATCTTTCCGGTCGCTGTAAGCGGCACTTTTGCAAACAGGATGTCGTCCGGCAGCCACCAGCGAACAACCTTCGTTTCTAGGTGCGCGCGAATGTCGGTGGCGGTAACGACCTGGCCCTCATGTGTTTCGATCACGAGAAGGGGACGTTCTTCCCATTTTGGATGATAGACGCCGATAACGGCTGCAATCCGGACGCCGGGATATCCAACCGCCGCATTTTCGAGGTCGATCGAGCTGATCCACTCGCCGCCCGACTTGATGACGTCCTTCGCGCGATCGGTCAGCCGGAGAAAGCCAAAGCGGTCAATCGTGCCGATGTCGCCGGTGTCGAACCAGCCATCGCTGCCGACGCCTTCAATATCGGGAAAATAGCGGTCGACGACCCATGGTCCGCGCACCTGAAGCGCGCCAGCCTGCTCGCCGTCCCATGGCAGCGGCACGCCGCCATCATCGATAATGCGCAGTTCGATGCCGAACTGCATGCGACCCTGCTTGCTGAGCAGAACATCGATCGCGAAATCGTCACCTTCAGCCATAAGGAGCGGGGTGGGTGTCGAAATCACCCCGAGCGGATTGGTTTCGGTCATGCCCCAGAGCTGGAGCACGGTGACTCCATAGTGTGTCCGAAACGTTTCGGCCATTGCCCTCGGCACGGCCGAGCCGCCGATCACGAGGCGCTTGAGATTGCCGACGCCTTTCTCCGTGGCATCAAGGTGCGCGAGGTACATCGTCCATATCGTTGGCACGCCGCCCGAAAAGGTGACGCCCTCTTCGTTGATCAGGTTGGCAAGACTGGCACCGTCCATCTTGTCGCACGGAAGCACAAGCTTGCAGCCGTTGATCGCAGCCGTGAAGGGCAGACCCCATGCGGTGGCGTGATACATTGAAGAGCACGGCATGATGACATCGAAAGCACTGAATCCGAAGGCGCTGCTGAGGCCGGCCGCCATGGCATGGAGAACGATCGAGCGGTGGCTGTAGAGGACGCCCTTGGGGTCGCCTGTCGTCCCCGAGGTATAGCAAAGAAAGGCGGCCGCCTTTTCATCGAAGCTCGGCCATGCGAGGGCGCCGTCCTCGTGCGCTAGCAAGGCCTCATAATTCAACGCGTCGGCAAGATCCGGCACGAAAGCTGCGCGCTCGGCGAGAAGGACATAATGCTCGATCCCGGGGAGGAGAGGGCGCAACCGTGCGACGAGCTCGGCAAGATTAGGTTCAAACAATAGGACACGGCTACCTGCATGCTCGATAGTGAAGGCGATCTGTTCGTCGCTGAGGCGCGGGTTGGCGGTGTGCAGAACGGCCCCCATTCCAGGAATCGCATAGAAGAGTTCGAGATGGCGGTGCGTGTTCCAGGCGAGTGAGGAGACGCGGTCGCCCGTTGCAACACCGAGCACGCCAAGGGCCTGCGCCGCCTGGCGCGAACGCTGGTCGCAGCTACGCCAGTCATACCGCCAGACGGACTCATCGACGAGCTTCGAGACGATCTCCCGCTCGCCATGCGCGCGGGCGGCATATTGTAATATACCACTGACCAGCAACGGTGCGTCCTGCATCAATCCTTGCAGCATGTTGCATTCTTCTCCTAGCGGCCCCGGCGTGTTATGCGCAACGCGCCCTTCTGTTCCGTATGACGCGCAGGCGCGCATGCTGTCAATTGACCGCCGTCTTGCCCGCAGGCCCAGTTGTGGCCTGCTGCCGTTTGGTGGACACGGAGATAGGCTCATTCATGCTACACCGGCTTCGCGTTCGACGTCGATGGGGCTTTTGTATCCGATGGTCGAGTGCCTGCCGATGGGGTTGTAGAAGCATTCGATGTAATCGAACACATCGGCCCTAGCGTGGTTGCGCGAGCGATAAACTTTCCGCGCGATCCGCTCGGTCTTGAGCAAGGAGAAGAAGCTCTCCATCGCGGCATTGTCCCAACAGTTGCCCGACCGGCTCGTCGACCAGCCAACCATCCCCCTGGAGGCCTCAGTGCATTATTGGGACACAGATTCACGGAAGGGCCATGCAAGCTGATCACTTTGCGGTGATTTTCAGCGGTAAAAGCCCATCATCATCAAAATTGCCGACGTCAGACCAAACATAGTCGCCAGTCAGATTGATATGATCCCAGCCCAGCGGGGACAATTGCCGCAGCGCCTCTGCATGATCAGGCATTGCGCGGAGGTTGAGTGCGCCCACGGCCCGGTTGAGATATCGACAATTGAACAAAATGATTGCCGCCGTCACAAGATTGAGCGCGGCAGCGCGAGTTTGCTGGTTTTCTTGGCCCCGATCTCGGAACCGGCCAAGGCGGTGGAAGGCAACGGCCCGGGCCAGAGTGTTGCGCGCCTCACCCTTGTTGAGTTCGGCGGTCACCTGCTTGCCCAGCGTCGACAATCCGACACCCAAATTAGCAGCCACACGCCGCCGGGACAATCCACTGGTCAGCGCAATGCGAACCGCTTCCTGTTTGAAATCTTCTGTATGCTTCATCATCTCTTCGGTCTCCTTGTATGAGTGTTTAACTCTCAAGTGACCGGCACAAAACCGGTACAAGTCCAATACTGTCAGGCAGCGCTTCGAGATCGCGCGCCATGTTCTCCAGCATCTCGATCTCATGGGTGAGCTGCTGGATTTGCTGGTTCACCTCCTGAAGGGAGCGGACGGCCTGGTAGATGTTCTGGATGTGATTGGCGGGGTCATAGACCGTCCATTGGGCCGAAGCTGGCGGCGCGATGAGGATAGAAAGCGGCGCGGCGCAGATGAGGACGGAGGAGAGAAGACGTTTCATCGGGGGTTCCTATTCGGCTGCGAGGATGTGGGCGGGATTGAAGGGCGCGTGCGCTTCGGACTCCGGCGCATGTCCGGGCCAGCGGGTGAGCAGCTCAGCCGCCCAGGGCAGGCCCTTCTCGATCAGCCAGCAGGCCGCGAACCCGTCGCCTTCCGTCTCGGCCCAGATGCGGTCGAGCATGGCCTGATCGTCGGGCGAGGACGCACCGCAGATCGAGAGCGCGATCGGCCCGAGGCCGAGGTCGAACACGCGCGCACCCAGCGGCGACTGGTGATAATAATCGCGCTTCGGGGTGGCCCGGCTGATCAGTTCGATCTGGCGGGCGTTGAGGCCGAACCGGTGATAGGTCTCGCGGGACTGCGGTTCCTGCGCGCGTTCATTGGGCAGGAATATCCGTGTCGGGCAGGACTCGACGAGCGCTGGCGCAATGCTTGAGTTCGCGATGTCGGCCAGGCTCTGCGTGGCGAACACGACGGACACGTTCTTTTTTCGCAGGGTCTTCAGCCATTCGCGGATGCGCGCCGCGAACATCGGATCATCCATGAACAGCCAGGCCTCATCTAGGATGAGCAGCGTTGGTTTGCCGGTGAACCGGGCCTCAAGCCGGTGGAACAGGTAGGTGATCACGGGTACCACCGCGCCTTTGGCGTGCATCAGCTCTTCCATTTCGAAGGTGGCGGTGTCCGCGAGACTGAGGCTTTCATGATCAGCATCCAGAAGCCGTCCATGCGGGCCTTCCAGCGTGAACGGATGCAGAGCGGATTTGAGCGTCTCGTCCTGCAGCATCAGGCTGAGGCCTGTCAGCGTCCGCTCGGACTCAGGCGCTGAGCTGAGAGACTGGATCGCTTCCCAGAGCCGGGCCTTGAGCTCCGGCGTCATGGCCACGCCTTCATGGGTGCACAGGCCCGCCAGCCAGTCGGCGGCAAAGCTCGCCCCGTGTCCGGTGTCGATGTCCTTCAGCGGCTGAAGGCTCGGGGCGCGGGCACCGCCGAGATCGATATGTGCGCCGCCCATGGCGAGCGTTGCGGCGCGGGCCGAACGGCCCTTTTCAAAGAGGAAGACCTGCGCGCCTTCATAGCGCTTCCATTGCAGGGCAAGCAGCGACAGGAGCACCGACTTCCCCGCGCCGGTCGGGCCGACCACAAGCGTATGCCCGACATCGCCGATATGCAGGTTCAGCCGGACCGGCGTCGTGCCATCGGTCTGCGCCTGGATCAGCGCCGGGGCGTTGAGATGGCGATTGGTCTCCTCGCCCGCCCAGACCGCCGAGAGCGGCACCATATGGGCAAGGTTCAGCGTGTGCAGGATCGGCTGGCGGACATTGGCGTATGGATGGCCGGGCAATGAGCCGAGCCAGGCATCGACGGCGTTCAGCGTCTCGCGGATCGCGGTAAAGCCGCGGCCATTCACGATGCGCTCGGCAATTCGGATATGGTCATCGACGGTGCGCCGGTCGGGATCGGCAACGGTGATGGTCGTGGTGACATAGCCATAGGAGACAAGATCGGAGCCAAGCTCTTGCAAAGCCGCATCGGCGTCGGCAGCCTTGTTGTCGGCGTCATTGTCAACGAGGGCGGCTTGTTCATTGAACAGGGTCTCGCGCAGGACCGCGCCGATCGATTTGCGCTTGGCGAACCAGTGCCGGCGTTTTTTGCCGAGGACTTTCTCGGCCTCGGCTTTGTCCATCGCGATGAACCGCGTCGCCCAGCGATAGGCAAAGCCCTGCCGGTTGAGCTCATCGAGAATGCCGGGAAGCGTTGAGGCCGGAAAGCCGAGAATGGTCAGCGTGCGCAAATGCGCGTCACCGATCATGGGTTCGAGGCCACCGGCGAAGGGTTCATCGGCGAGAATGGCGTCCAGGAAGACGGGCAACTCGGGCCTCACGACCGGATGGCGCTTCGTGGAAATCGTCGAATGCAGATAAGTCAGCGTCTCGTCATCGGTGAGCTTTGCGATTTCGGCGAGACAGGTGGAGAGGAGATCGAAGACGCGGGCGGCATGTTGCTGGAAGGTCTCCAGGCGATGACGCCAGGTCGCCGCGTCTTCGGTCTCGGCGCGCTGGATCAGGGCTTTCTCGGCCCGGCCCGTGGCATCGGCGGGTGGGAGCCAGAGCAGGGTCAGATAGTAGGCACTTTCGAACCGGGTTCCGGCTTCTTCGGCTTGTAATGCCCGTTCCTGATCGACGAGCCATGACAGCGCGTCGGGGAACTCAGCCTCCGGATAATCATGCACTTCATGGCGCTGCGCTTCGAAGAACAGCGCCCAGCCCGAGCCGAACCGGCGCAGCACATTATTGACCCGCGCCATCACGGAAACGAGTTCTTCGTCTGTCGAGCTTTCGAGGTCAGGGCCGCGATAGCGGAACGTGGTCTGGAAGCTGCCATCCTTGTTGAGGACGACGCCCGGCGCGACGAGACAGGCCCAGGGCAGGTAGTCGGCCAGTAGGACCAGGGTCTCTGCGTATTCTTTCAGGTTCAGCATGTCAGATGCTCCTTGTGCCGCGTGCTCCGGCCGGCAACGGCCATGAAATCCGGATCAGAGCGCGCCATGAACACCGCTGCCGAATGCCCGACCGCCCAGAGAACAAGGCCCGGTATCCAGAGCTGGAGGCCCAGGCCGACAGCAGCGGCGAGCGTCCCGATGGCGATGGCGGCCGTGCGGGGCGCGCCCGCCATCAGGATCGGCTCGGTCAGCGAGCGATGGAGCGGGATTTCATAGCCGTCAGCCACTAGCAGGCTGCTGAAAAAGCCTGTTTGCACGTTGTGGAGTATAGATTTTTTGGGGTCTGTGAGACTTTTTTTCGCCGTTTTGGCGTCGGGACGCGCGTTTCCGCCGGCATTGAGGTCACTCTTTC
>Ga0209643_1000716_pt1 | contig 45789 bp, 41 predicted proteins | sample AutmiccBRH37_all_FD_187383 | JGI IMG/M metagenome (GOLD analysis project Ga0209643, IMG submission 187383) | Deep subsurface microbial communities from Mt. Terri, Switzerland - Autotrophic microbial communities BRH/37_all (SPAdes) (version 2) | ecosystem: Environmental > Aquatic > Deep...
AAAAGGTGGGGCCAGCGGCCCAGTCGGCAAACCAGATCTTTTCGGTTATCAAAGAACATGCCTACAATCTCGGAGAACTTTTGACCTTATATCTATCGACTACACGCTTAGGTTTTTCACATCGCTTCTAGTCGCCGAGGACGGTAAGCCGGTTGGCCCCGCTGACCGGGGTATGTGGATACCTGCCTTGAGTTAGTGGCTAAAAGCTGACAACAGCACAATATGGGCTGATAACAACCAAATACTGAAGGACATAAGGGGTTGCCCTTAGGGTATTCAGCTTAAGGTCCTCTTTGTGTCAACCCCCTTTAGAGCTGTCTGGCCGGCGGTTACAGGGCCCTTGAGAAAGGCCAGAGCTGGCTGGCCAGCTCTTTATGGTTTCCATTCCCTCTACTCGGCGTCTGGCCTATGGGAAGCCCTATAAGTCAAGAGGTAAAAGGCAGCATATCGCTACTTATTGCAGGAGATGACAGGACGATAGTGTATAAGTTAGATGGGTATTCATGTGTCGGCTCCGCTGACAAAGAAGATTGAGGAGGAGACAGAGACGGTGGCCCTGAGAGACGATGCTTACGAGCAACTGAGAAGGCGGATCATAACCAGAAAGCTTGAGCCTGGGGCAGTTTTGACGCAAGAAGAGATTGCCTCAGAACTGGGTATGAGCAGGACCCCTGTAAGGGAAGCCCTATCGCGCCTCCAGGACGAGGGTCTGTTAAAACACGTTCCCCGCAGGGGCTTCTCGGTTGTAGAGATGACCGTTTCTGATTTAGTTGGTGTGGCATCGCTAATCCGTGCTCTGCAGCAGTTTGTCATCACTGAGCTCCTGGCCCAAGGTCAAGACTACGATACGACGATGATCCGCCAACTCCATGAAGAACAGAAGAAATACATGGATGACCCCTGGAGATGTTTCGAGCTCAACATTGAAATGCATATAAAGGTAGTTGAGCTGTACAAGAACAGGAGATTGGTGGAGATCGGACGCAGGATGGGGGAACAGATTATGATGGCAGGGTTCATCTCATCCAGTCCCGACTTTGAAAAGGCACTAAATGAGACTTTCAGCGAACATGACGCGATTGTTGATGCCCTTGAGGCTCGGGATCTGGATGCTGTCATTGAAGCCCTGCGAGCCCATGACGAAGGGCTGATGCGTCGGATAAGTGGGGGCAGCGGTTTGAGGATAGGGTGATGCTCTCGGACAGGAAGTCATCCTAGACTGAGACAATTTTATACCACCATTGATATGAATATATATTTTCGCAATGATTGTATACAATTCGCATACCAGTTGTGTTCAAGTGATTACCGGGAGGGAGCCTTGATATAGAATGGGAGTAATTCAGACAGTCCTCGGACCATTGGCACCAGAAGACCTTGGTCCCTGCCAGACGCATGAACATGTCATATGTGACCAACGCAAGGGAGATCGGCTGCACCTGGTAGCCAACACCCGTGAAATTGACAAGACCTACATGATCCTTGATGACTACGAGCGCGAAGTCAAAGAGCTCAGGGCGTACTACACTGCTGGGGGGCGCGCCCTCGCCGAGGTGACAACCTCTGGTTGGGGACGTGACGTAGCCACCCTGGCAAGGCTCTCCCAGGAGACAGGGGTTCACATCATTGCGACGGGTGGGTTCTACACTGAGCCCTGCCTACCTAAGGAAGTGGATGAGTGGAGCATCGCTCAGCTGACGGATTGGTTGATCCAGGAAATAACAGAAGGTGTGGACGGCACAAACATTAAGGTTGGGCTGCTAAAGTCTGGCATCTACCGTAGTAGAGTTGAGGGGCCCGAACTGAAGGGGCTGCGGGCCGTTGCTCGCGCTTCCGCGGCTACAGGTGTTGCCATAACTACACATACTACTGGCAGTCGGAGATACGAAATCCCAGGTGGAAACATCGGGGCTCAGCAGCTGAAGGTCATTAAAGAGGAGGGGGCATCCCCACACCGGCTCATCATTGGTCACATTGATGAGCGCCCCAACATCAACTTCCTGTCGGACTTGGCCGCTGAGGGCTGCTACATCCAGTTTGATACCATCGGTAAACTGAGGTGGATGCGGGATGAGACCCGGGTGGCCTTCATGCGTGAACTGATTAAGAGGGGGCACCTGGAACGCATCTTGGTTAGCACCGACCGCTGCCGGAAAGTGGAGCTATACAGGGAGATGGGCGGTCTGGGTTACACCTATATCTTTGAGAGCTTCATAGACACAATGAAGAGGGGCGGCATGTCCCAGGGAGAGATTGACACGATACTGATCAAGAACCCTGCTCGGGCCCTGGAGGTGTAGGCTGTGGCGGTACTGATCACAGGGGCAACTGGCTTTGGCTAAGGCAGTATGGAGTATCTGGTTAGCATCAAACCACATAACTGTAACCATCGGACAACAGAAAGGATGATCACTTAATGAAGCGCGAGATTATCACACCACAAGGACCACAGAGCAAGGCCCCCCTCTCCCCCGGGGTCAAGGTTGGCAACATGCTTTACACCTCTGGCCAGGTCGGCATCGACCGCGATGAGGGAGAGATTCCTGGGGACGTTGGCGAGCAGACAAGGCTTTGCTTTGAGAATCTCCGCAAGGTCCTGGACGAAGCAGGAGCCAGGTTTGAGGATGTAGTTAAGGTAAACGTCTACCTGACAGACGTCGTTAAGGACTTTGACACCATGAACAAGGTCTACAAGGACTACTTCCCCAGCGACTACCCAGCCCGGACCGCTGTGGGTATTCCTTCCTTAGTTAACCCCGACCTCAAGGTTGAGGTTGAGATGATTGTTCTACTGCCGGATAAAGGAGAGTAGCACTATGAGCGTTGGAAGCGGAAGCAGTGGCCTCAGGGCTCACGCGTATCTTGAAGAGCAACTCGACAGCCACATAAAGCGGATCCAGGAGTTCGTGCGGCAGCCAACAATTAGCACCCAGGACATTGGCATTGTGGACGGCGCCTGGATGATAAAGGGCTACCTGCAGGAAGCGGGATTCAGTGAGGTTGAGCTGGTTGAGACCGAGGGGTACCCCGGCATTTGGGCCAGTATTGACGTGGGAGCGCCCAAGACCATAGCCAGCTATGCCTTCTTTGATTCTCGGCCCGTTGGGCCCCGGCCGTGGACATATGAGCCCTTCTGCGGGGCGCTGGTAGACCATCCCCAGCACGGGAGGGTAATGGTGGGAAGGGGGGCGAGCTCCCCCAAGGGACCACTGGTAGCCTGGATCAACTCTCTTGAAGCGATGATCAAGACCGACAGCTTGCCCGTGAACGTGATGATGCTAATTGAGGGTGAGGAGATCCTCGGTAGTCCCAATTATCCGGCTATGTTCCAGCGCTACCGCAACCGCCTGGAGAAGGCCGATGCTGCTTTCGCCGGTGGTATGACCCAGGGAGGTACAGGCGGGGTCTCTATCAACCTCGGCTTCCGTGGCTTCCTCGTGTTGGAGCTCGAGGTGTCAGGGGAGCGTTGGGGCCGCGGCCCCATAGGGATGTCGATGCACAGTTCCCTGAAGAATGTGATTGATAACCCAGCCTCCAGGCTTACCCATGTGGTTTCCTCGTTGACGGATGAGACAGGAGACAATATCAGGCTCCGGGGCATAGAAGAGGCAATCTTGCCCCCCAGCGAAGAGGACAAGGAACTCATCAACGCCCTTGTAGCAAGGCACGGAGAGGGTGGAATCAAGGCCGCCCTTGGCCTTGCAGCCACTGCCACAATGGGAGATATCGTTGGATCTGAGCTTCTTATGGGTTACCTCTATAAGCCCAGTCTCAATGTAAATGGCCTCTATTCCGGGTTCATTGGCCCTGGCGCCGAGGTCTTCACCGTACCGGAGCGGGCCGTAGCCCGGCTTGACCTGAGGCTGCCCCCAGGGCTAACCTGTGAGCGCACCCTTGCTGCCCTTGACGAGCATCTGAAGGAGAACGGCTTTGATGACGTTGAGGTCAGGGTGCTGGCGGCCCATGACTGGAGCCGCACCCCAGTAGATTCTGACATCATCCAGGCTGTCATCGACACCTATCAGCAGGCCGGGCTCGAGGCGCCTGTCTGGCCCTACAAGGGCGGCGGTGGCCCCTGGTCGCTGTTCCGGTCTGAGCTGGGGCTGCCCCTGGTGATGGCCGCCGGACTGGGTGGCGGTGGCCGCCGCGATCGCGGTGATGAGTACCTGATCATTGATGGTCATCCCAAGATCGCCAGCCTACTTGATAGTGAAAAGTCACACATCGATATAGTAAACAACTTCGCCACGAGGTAAAAGGGGGCTTCAAGTATGGTACTTGAAATACAACGCTACCCTGCTGACAGGCTTCATGACTTCGGCAGGCGCGCGGTTAAGGCAATGGGGGCTACCGATGAAGAGGCCCTGATCGTCAGTGACGCGCTTCTTCACGGTTCCCTGCACGGGCACCCTGGCCAGGGTCAGGGTTATAACAAGCTTCCCCGAATGTGGCGCCGCGTTAAGGCCGGCTCAATCAAGCCTGGCGCCAAGCTCGAAGAGATCACCTCAGGGTCTAACTGGGTTCTGCTTGAAGGGAATAATGGCTTTGGTCCTGTAGTGGCCCGCGGAACCATGAATAGGGCAATTGAGTTTGCTAAGAAGGACGGCATCGGGCTGGGCTTTGTCAGGGGTAGTAACCACCTGACTTCGTCGGGTTTTCATGCCATGCACGCGGCGAACCAGGATCTCTTTGGCCTGTGCATGACGAATGCTGGCCCTGAGTTAGCCCCCTGGGGTGGTACGACGCCAGTTCTTGGCACAAACCCTTGGGGCATCGCGGTGCCAACCAACGGCGACTTCCCCTTACTGCTTGATATCGCCCTAACCCAGTCTGGCAAGGGAATGGTCCGCTGGTATATGAGAGAAGGCCAGCAAATACCGACAAACTGGGCTTACGCCCCTGACGGTACAGCGACGGACGATCCTGAACTGGCCATGCAGGGACCACTGGTCCCAATGGGAGAGTACAAGGGTGTTGGTCTATCTCTCATGACCGATGTACTGTGTGGGGTCCTGATCGGGGCCGCCTTCGGCAAGGATACCTTTAGCGATCCCAAGCGGCATAATGTGGGTCACTTCATGCTGGCCATTGATCCCGACAGCTTCCTTGGCAAGCAGGAGTTCTTCCAGCGACTGGCAGACCTCGCCAAGCAGTTTAAGTCATCAGACAGGATGGCCGGCGTTGACGACGTCTACCTGCCCGGGGAAATTGACTACAAGAGGAAGATGGAGCGGCTTGAAAAGGGCATCCCCGTTGATTCTGAGGTAGCGGGGTCCCTGGTGGCACTGGCAGACGAGCTAGAAGTGGAGTTTACGCTCTAAAGGAACGTGGGACGGAACCAGGCTTTGCAGGAATACCCAGACACTATCAAGGAGGCAGTTGGCCATGAGGCTGCAAGAAGCTAGAGATATGAAAGATCTGAATGTTTCAAGGCGCATACTAATGGGACCGGGGCCCGTTGATGTTGACCCGCGCGTGTTGAGCGCTGGCGCCTTGCCAATGCTCAGTCACCTTGACCCGGAGTTTCTCAAGATAATGGACGACGTGGTTATTGCCATGCGCGAGATCTTCCAAACAAAGAATGAGTTTGCTGCCCCTGTTCCTGGTACTGGCCACGCTGGTATGGAGGCGAGTCTCGTCAGTTTGCTGGAACCAGGCGACACTGCTGTTGTGGCAGTCCATGGAGTCTTCGGCGAGCGGATGGCTGACATTGTTGAGCGGGCGGGGGCAAGTCTCGTACGCGTCGACACCGAGTGGGGGGAACCTGTTGACCCCAAGGCGGTGAAGAAGGCCCTGGACGAGAACCCTGATGCCAAGCTATTCGCAATCGTCCACGGTGAAACCTCCACCGGTATTCTTCAACCCATGGAGGAGATTACCGATTTGATGAGGGGCCGGGACACGTTGCTTGTCGTTGACACTGTTAGCAGCCTTGGGGGCGTTGAGGTCCAGGTAGATAAGTGGGGCATTGATGTTAGCTATGCCGGAAGCCAGAAGTGCCTGAGCGCCCCGCCAGGGATGGCTCCCGTCACCATGAACGAGAAGGCCGTAGACATTGTCAGAAGTCGCAAAACAAAGGTCCAAAGTTGGTACCTTGACCTGAGCATGCTCCTTGGCTACTGGGGCAAGGAACGCTTTTACCACCACACCGCGCCAATAAACACCGTATACTCTCTACGAGAGGCGCTCCGGCTCTACCTGGAAGAAGGACGTGAAGCCAACTTCGCCAGGTACGCCAAGAACGGTGAGGCTCTGCAGGCTGGCCTTGAAGCGATGGGACTTAGGCTACCCGTTCCTAAGGACCTCAGGATGCCCCAACTGAACGTCGTGGAGATCCCCGGGGGCATTGAGGACAAAGAACTCCGCGGGGCGCTTGTGAGACGCTATGGGATTGAGATTGGTGGCGGGTTGGGCAAGTTCGCTGGTAGGGTCTGGCGCATTGGCCTGATGGGTTACTCCGGCAAGGAGGAGAATATCATTCTTCTGCTTACAGCCCTGAATTCGCTCTTCGCTGAGAGCGGGGTCAAGTTTAACAAAGACGCGGGGGTCGAGGCCGCGCTAGAGGTCTTGAAGGACTGACACAACGGAAGAAGAGGCATTGTGGGAGGCGGCAAGCAATGAACACACGGCAGATAATGGACCTTGCACTGGAAATGGCCGGTATCAGCGAGGTGCCAGCGGACTCCGGTATTATTAACCCGGCCGAAGAGGTCGAGAAGGTAATGATTGGAGTGGACATCGATACAGCTGACCTGTTTCTCGCCAGAGAGCTTGGGGTAGACCTTGTCATTGGCCACCACCCTGTAACAGGGAGTCCTGCCGCAAGCCTTCACCAGGTAATGGAACGGCAGATTGACCTGATGGTCAAAGTTGGGGTACCCATCAACAAGGCGCAGAAGGTACTAAAGGACCGGATAGGTGCTGTTGATAGGGGCCGCCACGTTGGCAACTTTGGCAAGCTTGCGTCCGCGGCGAGGCTGTTGGGCGTTCCCTTTATGAACATTCACCTGCCGTTAGACATCATCACTGAGAGCGCCGTCCAGTCCCACTTGGATGATGTTCTTAATTCCCGCTCCAGGGTGGGGGAGGTTATTGATGCCCTCAGGGAGTTGCCGGAATTCATGGGTAGCCCTGCCGCACCAGTAGTGAGGTGTGGCGATCATGACGACTACGCGGGCAAGGTATTCGTGAGTATGGCTGGGGGAACCAATGGCGGGCCAACGGTGATGAAGGCCTACTTCGAGGCGGGAGTCGGTACCCTTGTGCTGATGCATATCCCGGAGGATGCTCTCAAGGCTGTCAAAGAACAGGGCCATGGCAATATTGTTGTGGCAGGCCACATGCGTTCTGATTCTGTTGGCATCAACCGTTTCGCCGATGAGCTAGAGTCTCGCGGTCTTGAGGTCATCAAGATGGGCGGTGTTGTAGAGCCAGCCTGAGCTCTGGATAAGAATGTCGAGAAGCCACGGACATAATCAATGAGGTGAAGCTATGATGATTAAAGGGGCTTTTGCTCCCATACCTACCCCGTTTGGCGAGGACAAGAATGTTGCCTATGACAAGCTTAAGGATAACCTACGCAGGTGGGCGGATACGCGGTTAACTGGCCTGGTTGTACTGGGTTCAAATGGCGAGTTCGTCTATCTCACTGAGGAGGAGAAGGTTCGGATGATTGAGTTTGTCCGCGCCAACTTTCCTGCAGATAGACCAGTCATTGCTGGTACAGGCAGTGAATCAACCCGTAGTACCATCAAGCTGACCAGGAAGGCAGCGGAAACTGGTTGTGAGGCGGCCCTGGTTCTAACCCCCAGCTACTACAAGGGTGGAATGAACGATGTGGTGCTCGAGGGCTTCTTCCGGGATGTTGCGGAGGCGTCACCGATTCCAATCATGCTCTATAACATGCCCCGGAATACTGGCATTAACATGGGGGCTGACTTGGTCTGCCGACTGGCAGAGCACAAAAACATTGTTGGCATTAAGGATAGCGGCGGCAATATTGTTCAAATATCACAGATTGTCAAGGGCACACCAGACGACTTCTCCGTCTTCGCCGGTTCGGGTAGCTTCCTCCTGACCTCGTTAGTGATGGGAGCTGTCGGCGCGACCATGGCGGTGGCCAACATCCTCCCTGACATGTGCGCTGAGATAATAGACAAGTTCCACGCAGGCAACATGGATAGGGCCGTGGAGCTGCAACAGAGTATCCTGGACGCCAATGCGGCGGTGACCTCTCGTTTTGGGGTACCGGGTCTGAAGGCAGCATTAGACATGATCGGTTACTACGGGGGACCGCCGAGGAGGCCTCTGCAGCCGCTGGCTGAGGAGAAGGTCAGCGAGCTAAAGCGGGTTCTGGCTGAGGTAGGGCTCCTTAACTGACAAGGTAAATGGAATAGCTGAGGAGGGGCCGTAACTGTGAAGAAAGTTAAGGTCGCGATTACCGGACTAGGCAACGTGGGCAGGCGTTTCGTCAGTCTACTTGAGAGTAAGGCCGCTACTTTGAGAGAGGATTATGGTTTGGACCTGCGCCTTGTCTCCGCCATTGACCTCATGGGCACAGTCAGCGACCCATTGGGCATCGCCCCGGGCTCTCTGACAGCGCTACCTTTCGGTGTTGAGGGCATTCTCTCGCACCCAGATGTTACCCGGGGACTGAGCGGAAGGGACGCCATCGAAAAGTCTGGAGCTGACGTCCTTGTCGAGGCTACGCCAACGAATGTCAAGACGGGAGAGCCTGGCTTGACCCACTTCAGGGCGGCCATTGGCGCCGGCATGCATGTAGTCACCCTGGCCAAGGGCCCGCTGGTAGTGGACTGGCCCGGGGTTACCGCGCTGGCTCGGAGTAAGGGTGTAGAGATAAAGTTTAGCGGCGCCACGGCTGCAGCCCTTCCCACCATTGATGTGGCTCAGTACTGCCTGGCCGGGATGAACATCACAGGCATTATGGGCATCTTCAATGGGACAACTAATTACATTCTAACCCGCATGCATGAAGCCGGTATCGACTACACCACAGGCCTGAAAGAGGCTCAGGAGATGGGTATAGCCGAACCCGACCCAACCCTGGACGTCGAGGGTTTAGACACCGCTGCCAAGATCCTGATCCTGGCCAATGCTGTTCTTGGAGCTGGCATCCGCCTTGAGGACCTTGAGGTAGAGGGAATTACCCGGGTCTCCACTGATGATGTGGCCGGGGCCAAGAAACGCGGTAAGATTATTAAGCTAATCGGTGAGGCCAGGCCCCGCGCTGATGGGGGCGTCGAAGCCTCTGTGGGACCCGTCGCGATTCACAGGAATCATCCGCTGGCTCAGGTCAATCAGAGCAACAAGGCGGTCGCCTACGACTCTGAGGAAATGGGCGAACTAATCGTAATGGGCGGCAAGTCCGATCCTGGAGGCGCTGCTGCTGCTGCGCTGAAGGACCTGGTTAACCTGGCCCGGGCAATTCAGGTCTAGAGGAGGACAGACCCGTGCAGTATCTGATCAGGGTAGGAACACTGATTGACGGAGTATCCGACCAAGCCAAGACAGACCAGGTGATTTTGATCGAAGACGGCACGATCAAGTGGGTCAAGGGCCTGTCAGAGGTTAAACTGGATGACCCTCAAATCCCGCCGGTTATCGACGCGTCTGATCAAGTAGTGATGCCAGGAATGGTAGACTGTCATGTTCATGTGGAGACCAACGGTGAACCCGATAGTGGCAGATATCGCCTGATAGATTTGCCGGGCTCCGCAGCGCTGCGCGCCCTCAGCAACGCTCAGGCCTGTCTGCGGGCAGGTTTTACAACGGTGCGCGATTGCCATGGTATGGAGGTATTGGCCCTGCGCGATGCCATCGATAGTGGGAGCCTGCGGGGACCGCGGATCGTGTCCTGTGGCTATGGCGTTTCGGCCACAAATGGACACATGGATTGGGACCGCTACCCGGGGGCCCGGATGCGCGGAAATTATGGGGTCGCTGACGACCCGGGGGCGGTCAGACGAGTGACCCGTGAACTCCTACGGTTGGGCGCTGACTTCATCAAGACCAATGCAACCGGCGGGTCATTTGGTGGTGGGAAACCCGGCGCTCAGGAGATGACGGAGGAAGAACTCCGGGCAGTGACCGAGGCAGCTCATTTTGCCGGTAAGAGAGTGGCCTCCCATGCCATGGGCGCAGAGGGGATCTCCGCCGCTGTCAACGCAGGGGTAGATTCCATTGAGCACGGCTTCTGGTTGACGGAGTCCACTGCAGAGGATATGGCCCAAAGGGGGACCTACTTCGTCCCTACTCTTACAACCCTCTATTTCAACACCACCAGGGGTTTCGCGGGCCCATACCTGTCAGAGGAGCGAAAGCAAGTCCTGAAAGAACGCGCTCACGATGTGAGGGAGCGGCTTTTCGCCAGTGTGGACCTTGCCCGGAGGTTTGGGGTCACCATTGCCTCCGGTAGTGACGTGGGGGGTGGGCCATTTATCACCCACGGTGAGAATGCCACCGAGCTGGTGCAGCTCGTCGAGGCGGGACTCTCGGAGATGGATGCGATCCGCTCGGCCACGTCTATAGCAGCGGAACTGCTCGATCTCGGTAACCAGATCGGACGGATTGACACCAACTATGCCGCGGACCTAGTTTTTCTTAACAGCAATCCGCTTGATGACATTCGAATACTAACCGACAAGGGCATGTTGGCCGAGGTACTTAAGGACGGGCGACCTGTACTGAATAGCTTGCCTATAGACCCAATGGGTAACAGGAGGCAACATCATGAACCTGTCTATATCATCTAGAGACCTTGAGGAGGCGAAGGCGCTTGAGATATGCGGTTAAGGGCAGTTGGCTGCTTGACGGCACATCTCGTCCCGCCTTGAGGGATGCGGCGGTAGTAATAAGGGATGGTACAGTTGAGGGGATAGCAACGGGATCCCAACTTCTAGACTTGGAGAGGGGGATCCAGACACTCTCCTTTGACGGTTGCACAGTCTTACCAGGACTGGTTAACTGTCACTCTCACTTGACGTTGCCAGGGGATGGAACCGCTGTTGAGGAAGGGATGGATCGCTCCGACGACCACCTTCTATTACAGGCCCACACAAACGGCCTGCGTTCACTGGGGTCTGGGGTGACAACCCTAGCGGACCTTGGCTCCCGTAATGATACGACATTTGCTCTTAGGGGAGCTATAGAGTCTGGCATCGTTGACGGGCCCCGGTTGGTTCTTGCAGGGGGCGCCCTAACGACCCCAAAGGGTCACTGCTGGCAGTTTGGCGGGGAGGCAGAGGGAGTTGAGGGCCTTCGGGCCGCGGCCCAAGCCATGCTGGACCGTGGGGCAGACCTGCTCAAGGTGATGGCCACCGGCGGGGGCACCAGGGGGACAGACCCCTACAACCCCCAGTTTAGTCTCGAGGAAATGCGCGCTGTTGTGGAGGTAGCCCATGGGGCAGGCAAGCCAGCCTTTGCCCACTGTACCTGTACGGAAGCAATCAGGAGAGCCGTCTCAGTGGGGTTTGATGTTATAGTTCATGGCGAGTTCTCCGACCCTAGCGGAGTCAGGACGTTTGACCCTGAGGTGGTAGAGCTTGCTGAGGCGGCGGGTTGCCTGTGGAACCCAACCCTTGAGGTGGCGGCATGCAGGATTAGAGGGCATCAAGCCGATGCAAGTATTGACGCCGCCGCTGTGGCAGACGGATACCGGGTCTATGAGCAGAGAAAGCGTGATGTCAGGCGGATCCACGAGATGGGTGTGCCACTGGCTGCCGGCTCTGATGAGGGATGGGCGGAGAACCGGTTCGGAAACTTCGCCCTTGAGCTAGAGGCCCTGGTTGAGACGGGTCTGAGCGCTCATGAAGCGATCCAGTGCGCAACGGTGATATCCGCCAGGGCACTGGGGGTTGATAGTAAGGTAGGTACCCTTGAGCCGGGCAAGTACGCTGACATTCTCGTTGTTGCTGGTGAGGCCGGGGTCGATATCAGGGCGCTCTCCAGAGTTAGGGCGGTCTTCAAAGGAGGTTGCCGTATATAATCCTCCGAACATGGCTGATATAGGTAGGAGAGCCCCTGCCTTTGGGCGGGGGCTCTGTTTGTCAATTATATAGGTTTCCCATCTCTGATAGCTTCGCTCAGCTACTGACCACCCTCATATGCCTGGAACAGCACAGCGTCGACCTGGTAACCGTCGGTGACGCGGTAGACCTCAACTGGATAGGTGAGGACCTCCGCAACATTCTCGCCTTCATCGGGTAGGTCTTCCTGGAAGATAACATAGAGAGTGTTGTTGTCCTTCGCCTCGACGGCTCCAAGCTCGATGCTGTAACCGCTTGTTGGGCGCTGACCCAGGCCAACGATGATGTAGACGCTATCTTCTAAGGGCAGGACCCGCACCCCGCTCTTCGCGGTGTCACCCGCCTCGGAAGGGGCCTTGAACTCCTGGACAGCCGCAATGACCTCCTGATGGTGATAGACGTCCTGGCGGATGACGAGGGCTTCAAGTTGGTCGGGGGACATCCGGGTCAGGTCGTCACCAGTCTCAGACTCTGGGTCGGCGAAGGTCACAGGGATCGTCTCGTGGTAGTTGCGGCGCGCCCCTTGCGCTGACAGGACCAGGAGCCCGCTGGCGGTGCTAGGGGCGTTGATCTCAACCTGGGCCTCAAACCTTCCCAGCGTTGGTGCGATGGTGCCCTCCGCCAGGGTCAGGTTGTTGCCATCGACTATCGCGTAGTTCACGGTTACATTGTCCTCTTCCGCAACCAGGTAGCCTGCAACCTGAAGCAAGCGGCCTGAGAGCTCCTGGCCCCTGGTGGGCTCCTCAACCTTGAGCAGTCCTTCAAAGGTTAGCTCTAGCTCGGCCTGAACAGAGTAGCCCTCAACCCTGTAGACGGCGACATCCTGAATCTCATCTCTATCAGGCTGCCTGGCCTTGCCTGGTACCAACTCGGTAAAGACAACCTTGATGGTCTCACTGTCAGCAGTCGTTAGCGACTGGATCTGGAGGCTGTGTCCCTCCTGGGGCCGTTGGCCCAGGGAAACAACGATGTAGGACGCGTCCTCCAGGGACAATACCTGGACCCCTCCCGGAATGCGGAGGGCTTCAACGGCCTGCGCTATCGCTTCTTTGTCCGGGACTTCCTCCAGCCTGGCGACAAGGGCAGTAAGGTCCTCGTCTGATAGCTCAGTTAAATCTGTGGTCTGGCACCCCGTAAGCCCCAGAATGATGACCACGGTGAGAGCGACTACGGCCAGCGCGGTGGCTCTACCGGGATTCCTTGTCTTTGAACTCGCCAATCTGTGTAACATCAAACTAATACCTCCTACGTTCTGGCAGATAGATGCTTTGTCTGGAGTGATACAATCACACTCCCCCATATAGACGATAGTGACTGAGAATTGTTTCATTGCTCCCCAAGTTCTTTCCCTTAGAGGGCTGTGTTGATATTCCTCAGTACTATCTCGTCGATGGGGCTAATATTTGCAGGCAACTCATCGACATCGAGGCGCTAACCGCTGAGGTCTCGCCAGGAGTTAGACTGGTGGTTAGGGAGTACCCGATAGCTAACTAGAATAGCCAACATGTCACATCCCCCCCCGACAAATTCCGACACGGAACCCGAAATTTCGCTAAAATATGACATGTCCTTAGTCGATAAAGAGTTTAGGGGGGTAGACAAATCCAGTTGAACTATGGCCATGGAAATCAAGGGGGTTTACTGACTGTGGGACTATCGGGTCGGATGTCTAGAATGAAGTCGGTGCAGGTCAAACTCATGATCTGGTCAGCCATTGGGATCCTGCTGACGGTTGCGCTGCTGGCAGGGGTTGGTCTCTTCACAACGCAGGGACTGGTGAAGAGCCTGACGGAGATGGCGCAGGAAAACACGTCGTCTGGACTATCTCGCGTAATTGAGGTCTGGGCAAGGCAGAAATGGCAGCAGGTGGACGAGTTGAGCCTTGCAGCAGAGGTTCAGTCTATGGACTGGGAACAGGCCCAGAGGCTGTTCAGGGAGGTAGTCGAAACTAACGATGCTATTGAAGACATCCTGCTGATTAACAGGGGCGGGAACGCGATGAGCCTCAACGGTGAGGCTCAGGTCTCGCAGAGAGACTACTTCACAAAATCCTTGCAAGGCCAGGATGCATTGAGTGAGGCCTACGTTAGCCCCCGAACCGATAAGAGGGTGATAGTCTTTAGCTCTCCAATCGAAAGGGATGGAGCGATTGTAGGCGTTCTGGCCCTGGAGATTCTGCTTACTGAGTTCAGTGACGTTGTGGCGAAGACGGAGGTCGCCGGCGGCTATGCCTTTGTCCTGGACGAGGATGGAACGGTGATTGCCCATCCGGACAACGAGAGGATTCTCAAGACCAACTTTGCCACGGACTCTGACATCTCAGAAACCCTTAAGAAGATGTCCCAGGATATGATTGCTGGTGAAACCGGCTATGCCACCTACGAGTTTCAGGGAGAGGAAAAGAGCGCTGCCTACGCCACGGTGTCAAACACAGGCTGGAGCGTATCCACGACTATTCCTGTAGCTGTTATCAACGCGCCACTACAGAAGCTGTTCCTTTACTTCGGTATCGCGACGGCAGCCGCCCTCTTCCTGGGGCTTGCCATCATGACTGCGGTCTCTCGCCAGATAGCCGCGCCAATCCGCCTGATGGCCAGTGCCATGGAGGACATCTCAGAGGGCGAGGGCGACCTTACTCAGCGGCTGGACGTCATCTCCAATGACGAAGTCGGTGTCCTGGCCCGGGCCTTCAATGGCTTCGTTTTACAGATTGAGCACATGGTCACCCAGGCAAACTATCTATCTGAGGATGTGGCGGGTTCGGCAGAGGAGCTATCAGCCTCAACGGAAGAGGTTGGAGAGAGCTTTGAGCAAGTATCCGCTGCCATCGAGCAGGTGGCCGCCGGCGCAACCCGGCAGTCCAGCCGGGTTCAGCAGATGGTTGGAACCATGGAAGAGTTCTCGGGATCAACCGAGCAGATATCGGCGGGGGCTGAGGAACTGTCAGCAAGTGTTGAGCGCATCACCCTGAACCTTGGTGAGATGTCCCAGGAGCTTGAGGAAACAAGCAAGCGGCTTGAGAACCTGAGGGCGAAGGGCAAGGAGAGCGAGGAGGCGGCGAGTCAAGGGGCAGACGCAACCACACGGGTCATTGAGGCCATGGATGACATCGAGGCTATTGTCATGCAGACAACGGAGCGAACAAGCGCCCTTGCCCGGGGCTCCAAGCAGATTGGCAATGTTCTGGAGACCATTGAGGAGATCGCAGAACAGACCAACCTCCTGGCTCTCAATGCCGCCATTGAGGCTGCGCGAGCGGGTGAGGCTGGAAAGGGCTTCGCGGTTGTTGCCGACGAGGTGAGAAAGCTGGCTGAACAGTCTCAACGAGAGGCCTCAGAGATCGGCAACCTTCTTGAGGAGATAACGACAAACATAGACCAGACCATTGAAGGCATCGAACGCAGTGGCACTCAGGTAAAAGAGGGGTCGAAGTTAGCTGATAAGGCAGGCACTGCCCTTAATCAGATTGTCAGCTCTTCAGAAGAGACCGCAGACCTCATTCAGAACATTACCGGCACTGTTCTGAAGATCAATGACTGGAGTTCCGACATTCACGATAATGTCTCTAGCTTTGCTGCGGTGATTGAAGAGAACACGGCCTCTACCGAGGAGATGGCCGCTAACAGCGATGAGATGGTCAAGGGACTCGAGGATGTTGCCTCAATCAGTGAAGAGACTGCCAGCGGCAGCCAGGAAGTATCAGCATCAACTGAGGAGCAGACAGCAATGGTTGAGGAGGTCGCCGCCACAGCCGAGTCTCTGGCGAAGACCGCGGAGAAGATGGCAGCCCTGGTCGGGCGGTTCAAGGTCAGCGCTACTCAGCGAAGATCTGAGGGCGAGGCGGATGACAACAGCAGCAGGGGCAGCGGAGAGGCCACTCTTGATGCGGCTTCAGGTTCTTAAGGAAGTGAAACCGTAATGTCGATGTACGTCATTCTGGAGGTCAATGAGGTCAAGTTCGCCTTAACCTGTGATCTGGTGGGTGAGGTCTTTCGTCTCGAGCCAGTGACTGCAATCCCAAGTGATGTCAAGTACATCGCTGGTGTACTTCAACGCAGGGAGCAGGTTTTAACAGTAATTGACCTGCATAGGCGGCTAGGGCTTGGGAGGTTTGCACCCACAAAGGACAGCCGTCTTGTAGAGGCTCATGTTGATGGAATACCCCTTGGACTGCAGGTTGACAGGGTACTGGCAGTTGATGTACTGGGTCGCCAGATGCAGGAGGAGGGTGCCGGAGATTTGGTGGACTCGCCCTTTATCAAGGAGATGGCCCAGTGGAACGGAGGACTCGTATTTGTCTTAACCCCTCAGTCGATAATCAACAAATCCATCATGATGCAGGACCCAGAGTGGCAGGCTGCTCAGGCCGAATACGGTTCGTAGTCGGAGACCAGAACGGGGCTATAGACACCCACCACTGACTGATGGGATTGACGCTGACGGGAGCAGGCCAGACACTGCTCTCGTCAGTTTTCTCTGCCCCCGTGCGTTAGCTCCTGCCTGAGGATCCGGTAGAACCCTTCCCTTGCCAGTCGCTCATTCCAGGGGCTGTGTCCGCAGTTCTCCAGCAGAACAAACTGGAAATCTCTGACCTGTCTTGAGAGGGGCTCCTCCACACCACTGTAGGGGTGAGGGTCATGGTCGCCATGGATGGCGATGACAGGACACTTAATGCTCTGGCCGATGCACAGTAATTCGCCGCTCTTCCTGAGGGCGATGGCCTCAGGCATCAGCTTCCTGTAGAGTTCCGGCTGAAAGTCCAAAACCTTGCCGTCAGCATCATCGGCATCGATGGGCCGGTAAGAGTCAACCCGCGACATGATCCGGCCCATTTCTGCGAACATCTCTTTCTGACGCTGGGATCCCGGCTCAAGTTCATCAAAGAGTCCTGCCAGGTCTCTGAGCCGGCCCTTGTCCTGATCTGAGAGACGGCTTTCCCTCGTCTCATTCATCTCCTGCACATACTTGTGTTCATAGGGCCCGCTGCCCACCAGGATGAGTTTCCTGACGATGCTCTGATGCCTGGCGGCCAGGATGTAGGAGATCCACGCGCCCCAGGAGTGTCCGATTACCGTGATCGGGGAGTCGCTATGCTGTTCCAGGACTGCCCTCAGTTCTTCAACCTGTCCGTCGATGGTGTCAGCGGTCTGCAGGGGTTCCAGTACCCCAATCTCAAACATTGAAGCCAGTTCCTTTGCTACGGGCGCCATTGCTCCTGTCCCACCGGGACCGCCGTGGACGACGGCAACACTATAAGGGGCCTGTCCGTGAATACGCAGGTTTTCGATACTATCACTCCATCCTTACGAGAAGCCTAGAAGCCGAGTTTGGATCGGCATTAGCTTGTTTTCAGGTAAGCATACCACCTTTTAGTATACATGATGTTGTTTACTCCCGGTAGCGACAGAGAGGATACCGAGGCACAAGGTGGAAGAAGGTCCGTAATAGCTTGGTACAGGTCTGCAGGGATTCGGCAGGCTTGGGCGGTATGGATATAGTGAATGGCCCTTAACTACCGGGAGGTTATAAGCATGTTAACTATTACTTGCAGCGGAACAAGACTGTTGTTACGTTACCTGGACCTTCTTGCCAAGGGTAAGGAGGTACCCTCCACACTGATCGTACAGATCGCCGAGGATCCAGGCTACAAGCTGTTTCTCAGGCGCTGGCGGGAGTTATTGGCGCGAATCGGGGAGGACGCCGCCGGATTGGAGCAGGAGGACCTCATCGATCTCTTGACCATGTACAGCCGGGGACGCCAGTACCAGGGAAACAGGATCCTTGTGTCTCTTGGCAAAGCCATGGATGGCGCCCGCCCCAGGCTGGATGAGCTCCGCGAGATCTTAACAGTGGCTGAGGCCCTTGAGCCCGACTCAATGGTTGACGATGTTCTCGCCCTTCTACCAGAGGGCGCCCAGATCAACGCCACCATTTACCTTCTTGCCGAGGCCCACACCAATGCCTACGTTCATGACGGCGACGTTGTTGTCAGCTTCTTTCACCTTGCGACTATAGATGGTACCCTCTTTCTGAACAAGGTAGGGAGCATCCAGTCAACCCTGAAGCATGAACTCCACCACATTGGGCTTGAGTCACTGCAGGTGCTGGACGATGAAGGAGAGGAGAAGACGCCTACCCGGGGGGCCCTGGGTCTCATATTCGGCCTGCTGGGAGAGGGTAGCGCTACCCTCTTCTTCTCTCCACACACTGACGGGCCGCTGGCAGATGCCTGGCGGGCTACCGAGGCGGACCTGGACCTTCATCACAGGGATCTGGAGGTTGTTTTGAAGGATCTAATCTCCGAAGGGCTCTCCCTGGAAGATGCGGGGCAGGCTCACTTCCAGCGGTTCTTCGGCCCCTACAAGGATCAACACATGCCCGCCGCTTATGTGCTGGGCGTTGACATGTGTAAGACGATTGAGGCCGGTTTCGGCAGAGATGCGCTTGTAAGGGTCCTGGCTGATCCCCGTCGTGCCTTTACCCTCTATAATCAGGCCGCCAGGAAGAGCGGCGGCTATGTATACGACGACAGCTTGGTAGAGGCCCTTGAAGCGTAGGTCAGCGGGATGGTGCCATCCAGATAGCCTGGAGTCTGGACAGTCTGGCAGGAAGTGATAGAATAAGGGGGGATTGAGGAGGAGATTGACAACAACACCTGACTGACTGGAGGTACTGCCTAAAATGAGTGGACAGAAGATGAAGTACGGAATCTGTGGAAACTTGGCGGGTACAAGGCCCGAGGACAACCCCTATACCAGCCTGAAGAATGAAGCGGTGCAGGTCGCGCTGTTCCGGCTCAATGAGGAACCCCAACCAAAGGACAGGGTTCTAACTGACCCTGACATCGGTACTGACATGCGGCGCCTCCTTAATCTCGGTTTCCTACGGGAGGACGGAGACAGACTCAGGGTTAACTTCACCCTCTTCAGCCGTGACGATAAGGAGCTTGTGACAAGGGTCAGCCAACGCCATGCTGAGGGGCTGGCGGAGGAGATCGATGCCAGGCGGGCTCAGGTCTTTGAGGTTCTCAGTAACTATCGAAACCCCCTGGTCAGCCCAGAGAGATTGGCCTTTATGATCATCGGCTGTTACTTCCTTGATTGGGGCGCCCTTGACCTCTTGAATGATTGGGGCATCATCAATAGCAGGAAGAAGCAGGCCGGTGACACCGAGTACACCCTCTGGGGTGAGGCCGATGTTTCCGGATCCCTGAAGGCGGTCTATTGGGGCGGTCATAGCATGCGTGTGGGCCCCTATTTGCTGCACACCTTCGGTGACCACAGTCTGCGGCGCTATAGCTTACCCGACCTGCTCTGGGCCAGGCCCAAGGTTGACTTTGATGGCGTTGACGACTTCCAGTCCCTTCTATCCCAGAAGCGTGCTGAGCTGGGAGAGGAGCTAGGCCTTCTCCTTCACACCGTGGGGTATGAAGGGGTTACCCGTCAGGGATTGACTGATGAACTGCAGTGGGATGAAGGCAAGCTGGAGGATGCCATAAGGTTCTTGGCGGCCACCGGTTACCTGGCCGGGACCGATGGTAGCGCCGGAGACGATGGAGCCACCATCAGGCTGCTCATCCCCTACTTCACCGAGGCGGATATTGATATTATGGTCGCTAGCATTAATATCGTCATCTCTGTCCTCAAGCAGTGGCTCGAGGAGAGCCTCGCTGCTGTTGAGCGGGATCTAGCAGGTCTTAACTCTATTCGTAACGAAGTTCCCTTCAGCGAGGTCTTCGTTCAAGTGTGGCACTACATCTTCGGCTACACCAATAAGGAACTGGCCTGCCGCGGCTTCCTTTTCGATACCTATTGCGAGGGATCCACGCATCCTGGCCATGTTCCCGCCATGTTGGTGGGCAACGTCCTGAAGCAGGTTCAAGAGCGGGCCTTCAAATAAGGGGTGAAAGGAATAGAATTATGGATGACCTTTTAAGGATGTACCAGTGGATAAAGAACACTCGAACCACGCTCTATGAGTACCTTGACCAACTGACGCCTGGTGATTTTACTAGAGAAGTGTCTGGATTTGGCCACGGGAGCATTCGTGACACGATGGTCCACACCATCGACTCCTATCGCTTTTGGATTAGCCTGTACAATCGTGAGGAGCACCGGCCCCTCAGCATCAGAGATTGTCAGTCAGTGACCAGGCTGCCGCGGCTCTTTCGGGAGATTGACGAAGTGATGGAGTCGCTGGTGAGGCACAACAGTGGCTGGCTCGATGAGGTGGTTACCCGGAGGATTGAGGGCGTTGACAAGCCGCTCCGTTTCTCCGTCCGGTGGCTCTTTGCCCACATGATAACCCACGAATTTCATCACAAGGGGCAGGTTGTGTCTATGGGAAGGGCACTGGGTTACGAGCCGCCTGACACCGATCTGTCCCTTCCCGAACTGTAATTGACTTTGCCCGCTTCGTTTCTACCTCAAGGCACCGCCCAAGCCAGGGCAACCTCAAGGGCATAGAACAGCCTAAGCCGGGTCATATCTCCAGGAGCTGGTATGACCCCTTTGGGGAGCTGTTAATTCCCAGCTTGCGGCTGAAGGAGATGATTCGTTCCTCGTGGGGCTTCACCTCCAGGTCAATCCCCTGCTGTCGGGCGGCCCTGGCCAGTTCGCGCATGCCCTGAACCTCCATTGTCAATTGGTTGCTGCCAAGGAGAATAACCGCCGGTTGCGCCAGCAGTCCTGCTTCAGGCCCCCCGGTGAGGAAGGACAGGCGGCCATCGGCGATAATCAGGTCTGGTTGGACGACGGCGGCCAGGGCGGCGATTCGCTCTTCCAGGTTGGTGAAGTGCATCGTCCGTCTTGTCCAGGGATGGATGAGGCCCATGGACAGTTTCATCCCCTGACTGAACCCGGCGAAGCGGTGCGCCTTCATCAGGGCCATGTAGACCATGCATTGGAAATTGAAGAGCCGTTCTGGAAGAAGCACTTTCCATCCCTGGTAGGGTGTCTCCACATCAACCCACCGCTTGGACTGGTCTGTGATCCACAGTTTTGCGTCCAGATCCCGGGCAAGGGTGTCCACTCCCAGTTTGGCTGTGACCTCACTGCTAGGAAACCACGGAATGCCAGCACTGGCGCCAATGGTGACCTCCAGGCCCAGGGTCTTCAGCTTTCTTACGACAACCTTGAGCAGACCCAGGTCAGTTGAGGCCGGGTAGGGGTCTGGGCTATTGAAATTCCCCATCAGGAGACAACGACGTCCTAGCCCTTTGAGTTGGTCAACAAAGCCCAGTCCGCTTAGACCCTTGGCCACTTGCTCCGAGAGCCTGGGGTCGCTGTAGCTAATAGGGACCCGAACGACCCGGCTCAGTACCCTGTCATCATCCAGGCTGAGCTGCCGTTGACGCGGCGGACGCGGCCTGATTACCGTGGGATGTCGAAGCCCGGCCATGCGCCAGGCCCCCCGTAGTGAGTTAGTGAGTAGCTGGCGATCCAAAGAATATCACCCCGACGCTTAGTTTGCACATTCTGGAGCCCTTCAACACAGGCTCAAGGGTGGCAAATGGAAATAGCATCAATCCTCCCCCCGTAACCAATCATAAAGGATAGGCAGCAGTAATCGGCCTGATGCCCTTATTTGTCCATTGTCGGGAGGGAGTGGATGCGGTGCTAGATAGTTGGAAGGTATCTCTTAAGTGGATTGGCGGCGCCCTGGTCCTGACTATCGCCGTTAGCGCCTTTCTTCAATTCCAGGGGCTGGAACGGAGGCCTCCGGAACGGGCTCCTGGCCCTGGGCCCGGGCCTGGGCCGTCACCGGCCCCTATCATCGATCCAGAACTGGCCGACAAATACCGTGAGGAACCCACCATCTCGATGTTTGACCATGCCACAGGCAAGGTTCTGTGGATGCCCCTGGAGACCTATGTAGAGGGGATTGTGGCGGCGGAGATTGGCAACCGTTCGCCCCTTGCTGCCACTGAAGCCCAGGCCATTGCCTCGAGAACGGTGGTGATGACCATCCTTGAGGAGGGCACCGGAGAAGCCAGGCGGCTCCACGGAACAGATGCATGCACGTCGCCGCAGCACCCGCCTCCCTACCGGCCTGACTTTATCAACGACCGTGTCCGTGAGGCGGTGCGAAATAGTCGCGGCCAGGTCATAACCCATGACGCCCAGTTCATTGTTGCCTTCTACTACAGTTGCAGCGGCGGCAGGACTGCATCCTATGAGGAGAGCTTTCCCGGGAACATACAGCCCCCGTATATTAAGGTTGTAAATTCGCCTTGCGTTGAGGGGGAGGAATGGGAGGCGGAGGTGCCCAAGGGCCGGTTACGCCAAGTAGCAGGGTGGACTATGGCGGGCCCCATTGACAGGGTGAAGGTGCTTGAGACTGGGCCGTCGGGGCGAGCCACCAAGGTGCAGGTTGGGGACACCACAGTTCACGGAGTTGATCTCCGTAACGGCCTGGGTCGCGGCCTTGTTAAGTCCACGCTCTTCACTAGTATCAGAATCGTGGGTGATACCGTTGTCTTTCGGGGGCGCGGATACGGCCATGGCGTTGGTTTTGACCAGAAGGGCTCCCGCAAATTGGCGGAAAACGGTATGGACGCCAAAGCCCTCATTAACTACTACTACAAGGACGTGAACATCGCCCAGCTGTGGAAGTAGCACCCCACCTCACCCCATCAAACCCAAGTTCTCACCCAAGCTCCCACCTAAGCCCCCACACGTGTGCCCGCGCTCTACTTGTTGAGGTACTCCTGCCGGACAATCTCCCAGAGCTCATCTGGGTTGTGCTCGAAGTTCACGCGCCAGAAGCCCAGGGCTACATCGTGTTTGCGGAAGAGCTCAAGCTTCTCGCGGATTGATCTGTTGTCCTCGAACCACACCTCGTGCTTGCTGCCGTTTTTCCAATAGAAGAAGAAGGCAGAGCGGGTTTCTGTGTCAAACTCGATGTCTGCCCCGAAGCGGTCGGCCACGCTCACCATCCCCTTGGTAGGCAGGGCAGTTCCAGTGCCGCGCGATGGCCAGTCATATCCATAGAGGGCGAGGGCAACGGTTATCTTCTCCCGGGGGATTCGCTCCACGGTCCAGGCCATAACCGCATCCACCCAGCCGTAGGGAGTCAGCGAACCCGGTCCGGTGCCACTGGAGTGATGGGGGTAGACCATGATGATGAACTCGTCGATGTGCTCCTCAAGGGCTTCGTAGTCGTGGGCGCCGTGAATGCGCTCCGGCACATCCACTTTGGGGAAGACTGAGAGGGAGATAATCTTGCCCTCAGGTCGCAGCTCCGAGGCAAGCATTCTGATGAATTCTGTGAAGTCAGTGGCGCTGTCGGCGGGAATCTTTTCAAAGTCGATGTTCACCCCGTCATACCCGTACTTGTTTACCAGGGCGATGACACTGTCAACGGCCTTTCGGCGAATGGTTGGGTCGGTAAAGACCCGGTCATTGCCGGGGTCTACATTCTTCTCGTTGTTAATTAGCGGCACAACCTTGATGTCGTTTTCGCGGGCGAAGTTCATGACCTCGTCTCTCTGGCGGTCGACGATGATCTCACCGCTTTGACTCAGGGTGTGCCAGAAGGGGACTATCTCGTCAAAGACATCGGGATTGTCTCTGACCACAGGGAAGGAGTCGTCATAGTATTTCTTCCAACCATCTTCGAAGTAGCCGACCACCCTTCGTTGCGACTGGTCTCCTTGCGGGCCGCCGACCCCCTCATTTCTTATTCCCAGCTGCTGCGGGCCCGGCTTCGCCAGGGGAGGTGTTTGAAGCAGCGCCACCACGATGATGAGGACAAGACTAACGCCTGACACGAGCCAGAGGGGATCGCGGCGAGCCCAAGTAAGAGAGCGGTTGAAGAGAGCCGCTGCCTTTGAGCCAACCTTTCCAATCGCTGGCGCAGCAGCCCTTGCCAGCCCTGGAACCCTCGCTAGCCCTGTAGCCTTTACCACCCTCGCCAGCGATCTCCCCAGCTTGTCCTTGGTCTCCTTGTTCGCCACAGCCCAGTACCCCCCTCTTGGATGAGCGCTCCTGAATCGGTGCTCCTGAATCAGCGCTCCTAGATCCGAGCTCCGGAATCAGTGCTCGGTGTTGGCGCTTCTTTGAAGGTAGTATCTCCGTCAGGCGCTTTGCAGAAACCCAAGGTGAGATCGGTTTCCCTGTCGAAACATGTCATCCCAGCCGGATCCCCCAATTTCCCGTGGCAAAACGCATGTGCATATGTAGATATCTAAATGCATTGATATGGCCTGCTCCAAACGCATGTAGATATCTAGATGCATTGATATGCCAAAAGCATATTAGCGCCCCAGGTAATCCTCGCGCACTACTTCCCAGAGGCGAGGGCCGTATTCAAAGCCAACCCTCCAGAAACCCAGGGAGACACCGTGCTTGATGGCGAGCTTCAGCTTGGCCTCAACGGCGTAACTGTTGTCGAACCAGACTTCATGCTTGACACCATTGTTCCAGTAGAAGAAGTAGGGGCTTTTGGACTTGTTGTCCCAATGGATGTCGGCTCCGTACCGGATCGCGTAGTCCATCATACCCTTGGTCGGCCGCGAACTGCCGCGCCCGCCCTGGGGCCAGTCGTATCCATAGAGGGGAAGGGCGATGACAATCTTCTCTTTGGGCACAACGGAGACGGCGTGCTCCAGTACGCGGTCAATCCACTCGTAGGGCGCCAGCGAACCGGGGGCGCTGCCGCTCCAGTGGTGCGGGTAGGCCATGATAATAAGCTCGTCGGCGTACTCCTTGAGGGTTTCGTAGTCATGGGCGCCAGCGGTCCTCTCGGGCACGTCAACCTTGGGGAACACGGAGACAGACACAATCTTCCCACGAGGGTGGAGCTCGGCGGCAAGCATCTTTATGAACTCAGTGAACTGCGGGGCCGTCTCTTTAGGGATTTTTTCAAAATCAATATTGACCCCGTCGTAGTCATACTTATCCACCAGGGCGACAACGTTCGCAACTGCCTTTTTGCGGATGGTTGGGTTGGTATAGACCTGGGCGTTCCCCTCAACTGCGTTTTTCTCATTATTGATAAGGGGGACCACCTTGACTCCATGGGCGTGGGCAAACTCCACTACTTCCTTGCGGTAGCGGTTGACGATGATCTCACCGTTCTGGCCAAGGGTGTGCCAGAAGGGCACAATCTCATCGAAGACATCGACGTGTTCTTTGAAGACGGGGAATGAGTCGTCAAAGTACTTCTTCCACCCGTCCTCGAAGTAGCCGACGACGCGGCCGGTAGGCGCATCTTTGGCGGAGTCACCAGGACCAGGCGCAGGGTCTGGAGCAGGGTCTGGAGCCGGATCAGGGGCTGGGGCTGGGGCAGGAGCCGGATCAGGGGCAGGGTCAGGAGAAGGATCATCAGCTGGATCATCAGTAGGATCAGGCACGGGTTCCTGGTCTGGGTCCGCCGGACTGGTTGTTGCGGGCTCCGCTGGGTCGACGCTTGGGCCGAGGTTGCTGTCGGGTTTGACGCCGTCAGTGGGGGTGTCTATCAAGGCATTGTTGTCGCTCACATCGGTGCTAGTGTCATCAATACCTGCAACCTGCCGGAATAACTTCCCCGGAAAGGCCAGAATGCTGGAGCTATCTGAAGTGGCTGGATTGGGTGATGCGGCAGCATAGATCGTTACCGTGAATACCATGAGGATGCCGATGCCAATAAAGAGGAGTGGCATTTTCGGCCCATTGTTCTTCTTTCCCATTGTTCGATTGCACCTCCAACGACTCAACTACGACACGACACAGAGAGACATACTTAGATTATAAAGGCGAGGTAGAGGGGGAATCATCAAGAAGGATGTGGAGCCGCTGGTCAGATATTGCAGAATGTGAGTTTCCGAAGGTGAGGTTGGGAATGTGAGGTTTGGAAGGGTGAGGTATAGCAGGTTGGGTTCAGGGGGTGGGGACTTCGGTACTAACCACCGTAATCCGGGTAGAACTCCCTGATGATAGGCCTGAGTTGGTCCATGTCAATCCAATAGCCGCCCTTGGCTCGGCCTGGGGCTCGGTAGAACTCAACGCTGTCCAGGTCAAACCCCCTAAACTCACTGTAAAGGTGGAACATCTCCGGCACGGTGAAGTTAGTCTTGAAGTGGTTAGGAGCCTCGCGGACCACCTTATAGATGGTTGGGTATCCTCCCGCGCGAATCTCTGCCGCCATCTGTCGCAGCAGGTGCTGCTGGCGTTCAATGCGCCCCAGATCGGCGCGGGGATCCTTGTAGCGATGGCGGGCAAAGCGAAGCGCCTCAGCGCCATTCAGACGGTGGGTACCAGCGGGAAGCCAGGGCCGGCCACCAGGTTGCAGCAGGTCCTCTTCAATGATGATCGTTACCCCCCCGATGGCGTCAATCAGATTAGCAAACCCCTCAAAATCGACGATTGCGATCCGATGGATGGGAATGCTCAGGCTGGTCTCGATGGTTTTCTTCAGGAGACAGATGCCCCCGAACATAAAGGAGTGATTGATCCTGTCTCGTCCCCGGCCGGGGATCTGGGTTAGGGTGTCGCGAGGGATGGAAATGGCCGCGATTCTCCCTTTCTCTCTATCGATGATGAAGAGGATGATCACGTCTGACCGGCTCCGGAGGTCCTCCGCTGTCGTTTCCGGAAAGGGCTTGGGGTTATAGACATCTCTGATACGGTAGTCGGTCCCAACAGCCAGCACAACAACGTGATTGAGTTCGCTGAGAGGGATTGTTCCCAGGACCTCGGTCTGTTCGCCATCGTTGTTGACGGCATGGATCCTCTGTCCGGACAGGCCATTGAGAACAGCAAGCCCTTCGGTGGTGAGAATGGCAAGAACCACAATGATGGCAACGGCAGTGGCCCTCAGGGCTGGGTAGATAACACTGAGGAGCCAGGGGCCGAGACCACTCCCGGAGCTGGCATTACTGCTGAAGCGGAGATTGATGATCATAGTGGTGACAGCGCGGTAGGGGCGCATACCTCCTTTCCGGTAGTCTGGGTCTGGGTCGGGTGGAGTTGCAGTGGGGGCACCCTCTATTACCTATGCGCTGGTCCAGTAGAAAATGTGAGTAAGAGACAAGAGCCGGGCTCCTGCGAGCCCGGCTCTTATTGGGAAGCTACATTCAGGTTGATGGTGTGTTTGGTGGTATGCTCGGTGGTATGTTTGGTATGCCTGGTGCCCTTGAGGGCGCGCTATCTATCTAGTTCGAATTCAACTACCCAGGGTCCCTCAACATATTTGGTCACGTGGGGGAATGACAGGGTCAAGCCTTGGGCATCGCCGCCTACGGTGTAGCGGAGGGTGTACTCGAAGTGAAGACCCTCGGTGCCAAGGTGCCCGAACTTTGTCTCGCTCTCGAAGTTGCCAGCTGAGTCATGTGGCAGCTGGTAGTGGCGGCCGGTATTGTCCACAAGCATGAAGCCGTTAATGTCAACCAACAGGCCATCGGTACCCCTTACCTTGAAGATGACCTCATTGCCGTTGACCTGGGCCTCAGTGATCTCTACCGTGGTACCCCAGACAGCGATCTCCCGAGGGCTGTTGGGCTCAAGGATCCTGCTCCCGGCGTCTTCCGTCACTGCAAACTCGAACTTCAGAGTATCGGGCATCGCCCGCGCCATGTTGCCGCGGCGTTCAGCGATCTCTGGCATGAGATAGACCATGCCAATGGCTTCATGCTCCACCCTGAGGGTGGTGGTTCCATCGGGGATGGGCTCGTAGGCCACCGTCTCCACCAGGTGGTCGTCACTGAGGTCTGATCTCGATGCCCTTAGGTTCCTCAAGGGGGTTGTGGGTGTGCCGTCGCCGGTGTAGAGCCTCGGTAAGAACATCAGGCCATCCTCCCAGCCCCGCAGGCCGTGGAAGCGGTAGGTAACAACGGTCTCTGTGGCGTTACACTCGAGCTTGACGACTTCAAGCTGGATCCCGTTGATCTCGTCGGAGACAACGCCCAGATCGTAGCTCTCAGAGAGGGCCGCTGCCCGGTTGTAGCTGACAGGTATCTTAAACTCCCAGGGGCCTTTAACCCCAGAGATAGAGTTGACTACAAGGTTCAGGTGGCGCGTCATCGTGATCATCCCGTCTTTGGTTATTGTACCCGTCAGGATGACCTGGTCGTCAACGTACTCGTGCTTATACCACATTGAGCCGCCGCCGATTGAGCGACCCCACTGGTCGGTAACGGAGACGTCAATCATCTCTCCGGGCTCAACCCTGTCGGAGGGACCGGTGATCCTGAAGGCGAAGACGGTCCGGGAGACGTCAGCCACAACGCTGACGAGTTCAAACTCAATACCATTTACCGTCTCCGACAACTCAAGCTGCTGTGAAACCCCTAGCTCCTGAGACATCTGCAGGCCTCGATCGGCGCCAAGGGCCTTAAAGAAGGGGCCCAGAATGGGCACCGAGCCAGCGTACAGGGCCATCGTTGGCGATGCCAGGACTGAGACAAGGCACAGCAGGATCACTGCAGCAGGCACTGCCGCAGCAGCGTAGTAGCCCTTCAGACGAGGTCGGAACCACGGCGTCTTGGCGTTCTTGATAGCATCGCGCCAGCGCCTCTTGGCGGTCTCCGGCATCTGGGCGGACCTTAGCGCCAGGCCATATTCCTTCAGTTGTTTCTCTTCTCTGTCAAAACTCTCTCGCTTACTCACTTTGCGCACCTCCAGCAGGGTGGTGATGGGGCCGTGAATCTCGCAGTTTCCGTTGCAGCCCCTTGAGGGCGTGGTGCAATCTGGACTTAACGGTCCCTTCCGGGATATCCAGAATGCGGGCCACATCTGCCACAGGCAGATCCTCAATAAAGCGGAGGACCACAACAGCGCGATGTTCACTGGTGAGTTCCTTTAGCGCCTGGCGCAGGTCCTGATATTCGGCCCAAGCCCAGGTTCCGGGCTGGCTGGCCCCATAATCCTCAGCGCTACTATCCGGCCCTTCGACCGCTGAGCTAGATAGCGGCACTATCTTCTTCTGTCGTCGGCCAATGGTATAGCACTGGTTGATCACTATCCGGGTGACCCAGGTATAGAAATACTCGGGCCTGCGCAGGGTTGCCAGGGATTCCAGGGTCACCAGGGCCGTTTCAGCCAGCGCATCCTCGGCGTCTTCCGGGTTACCTGTAATACCCAGGCCTACACGGTAAAGGGCCTTTTCGGCACTTGTAAAGAGCTCCTCAAAGGAAGACATGTCGCCACGGACAGCGTCCTTTACAAGCGCTACAACCTGGGCTACGGGTAGTTTGTCGTCGTTAGCCAACATAACCATCTCCTCATTGACGACCTTCGCTCATTAGACGCCAGGGGTGGGTTGGAGGTTCAAAGATATTTTACCTTTTTCCAAGACCTCTTTTTCTACGCTAGCAAGGGGGCTTTGTTTCGAGACAAGGCCCTGCGCCTTCCTTTTGGAAGAAGAAGCCGGGCCTTTGCTCTTTTATTGTTCTATGGTAAGCTTGGCTTGGAGAAATCTGTTAATGAGGGGTGTGGTTCGTTTGCAGGGGCGCCGATACGCAATAGCCACCGTATGCTTGTTAGTAGCGGTACTAGCAGTTCTGGGCACCGGGCAACTCAGCGTTAAATTGGTCACAAGTGATGCCGATCTTGCCTGGCCCGAGCCGGACCCCGCTGGGGCGTCAGAGAGTGAACTGGGGCCGACGGGGGAGGCCCCAGGGTCTGACCAGCAGGAGGCCCCAGGGACAGACCACCAGGAGGCACCAGGGACGGACCAGCAGGAGGCCCCAGGGACAGACCACCAGGAGGCACCAGGGACGGACCAGCAGGAGGCACCAGGGACAGACCGGGAAGAGGTAGCAGAAACTCAGCCACCCGAAGTAGAGTTAGTTCCCTATACCGGCGCCGTAACAAACATATTCTTTCACCCGCTGATCGCTTTTCCTGAAAGGGCCTTTGATGGTGACAGCTATAGCCGGCAGATGGACGACTGGTTCATCACGGTGACGGAGTTCGTCCGTATCATCGAATCCCTCTACAACGACGGGTACATCCTTGTGGCCCCCCACCACCTCTATCAGTGGCAGACTGTGGACGGACAGTTAGTGATGGTCAAGAAGGATTTGGCGCTGCCCAAGGGTAGGAGGCCCCTCCTCCTCTCCATCGATGACCTGAATTATTACCAATACATGAAGAACAATGGCACAGTTCACAGGTTCATTCTGGATGATAAAGGCAAGTTGGCGACCTTGACCCAGTTTGAGGGTGAGGAGCCGCTAATTACTGACGACAACTCAATCCCCACCATTCTTGAGGCCTTTCTCGAGGAACGCCCCGATTTCGCCTTTGACGGCGCTCGTGGGGTAATCGCCCTGACGGGGTTCCAGGGCATCTTGGGCTATCAAACCCATCTACTGTCATCTCCAGGGTACGAGGATGAAAGGCGGGGGGCGGTTGCTGTTGCAGATACACTGAAGGCCATGGGCTGGGCCTTTGCTTCCCACGGGTACGGGCACTACAGCGCCAGGACCGCTAGCCTCAGTCTTCTGCTGAGGGATAATGCCCAGTGGCAGCAGGAGGTAGGCGAGCTGGTGGGTCCGACCGAGTACTACATCTATCCTTTTGGCGCCTATCCTACTACCGACAGCGCCAACTTTCGGTCGCTTCTTGACGCTGGTTTTCATGTGTTCTGGGGGGTCGGGTTTGGTCAGCGGTTTGACCTTGCCAGCAACCACCTCTACCTTGATCGGATTCACATTGACGGGGTGGCCTTTAGATCCCACATCGATAGGCCTTTCATGGTTGACGTTAAGTCGGTGCTTGATGAGGCCAGAGGATGGAAGTAGGGTCGGCCCTAGTAAAAGCCACCGTAGTTGTTATTATAGCCAGTGATGGTGGTAGGAAACGATGTCGCTACAGCCTTCCAGCAGTTGGCAGCAGTTGTTCTGCAGTCGGACTTCATTGACCACCGCTCAATCCTCTTACTGATTACTCCATAACTCCTCTAAGATCACCTCTCAGTGGTTAGGCCCTGGTTCTGAACGAGCCGGGCGGGGGCGTCGGAACCGCCACTGTCAACTGGTCCCCATCCCTCGCGAGATGAGGATGGGCCATATTCCAATCCGGGGGTGGTTCGAATGAAACTGCAGAGGAAAGTGCTGTTGGTCCTGCTTGTGGCGGCGATGGTGCTGCTGCCGGCCCTGGGATCAATAGCCGCGACGATGGCTGACGGTATCACTATGGAGAAGGTCCTCATCGGCTTCAACGGTAAGGTCGATGCGGCCCTGATCACGGGACATGGCGGCGAGGTAACCCACGAGTTCATCTACATGCCGGTGGTGGCGGCGACCCTGCCGGCAGGGGCCATTGAGGCCCTGGGCAAGAACCCCAACATCGCCTACGTTGAGCCTGATGCAACGGCCTATGCCATCGGCGAGACCCTACCCTGGGGTGTTGACCGCATCGACGCTGATGTGGTTCATGCCACCGGGGTGACGGGTTCCGGCGTCAAGGTGGCCATCCTGGACACCGGCATCGACGGCAACCACTCAGACCTTATGGTCTACGGGGGTTACAACTACATCGACAACAGTACCAACTGGCAGGACGACCACGGCCATGGCACCCATGTGGCGGGTACCGTAGCGGCGCTGGACAATGACATCGACGTCATCGGAGTCAGCCCTGACGCCAACCTCTACGCCGTAAAGGTGCTTGACTCGGGTGGGAGCGGCTCCTACGCGGGCATCGCTGCGGGGATCGAGTGGTCCATCAGTAACGGCATGCAGGTCATCAACATGAGCCTTGGGGGAAGCAGCGACAGTGAGACCCTGAGGACGGCCTGTCAGAATGCCTATAGCGCGGGCATTGTCATTGTGGCAGCCGCCGGAAACAGCGGCAATCCTCCTGGCAGGGGCGATAACATCGGCTATCCGGCTAAATATGAGACGGTCATCGCCGTTGGCGCCACCGACAGTAAGGACAAGAGGGCTAGCTTCTCCAGCACCGGCCCAGCGCTGGAGATCATGGCGCCTGGCTCCAGCATCCTCAGCACAGCCCTTGGCGGCGGAACAACCACAATGAGCGGTACCTCCATGGCATCGCCCCATGTGGCTGGCGTCGCGGCTCTGGTCATCTCGGTCAATCCTGGCCTTAGCAATGTTGATGTCAGGGCAGTAATGAACAACACCGCCGAACCCATCGGTGACGGCGACCCCAACAAGTATGGAAATGGGCTTGTGGACGCCGAGGCCGCAGTGGCTGCCTCCAAGTGACGGCCAAAGGGCTCTCCCGCTTGTTGCGGGTGACCTGGAGGGTTAGGCAACAGAGAGGGCCAGGACTATAGAGGGCACAGACAAGGAGGACCCCCCTGGTGGGCGGGGGGTCCTCCTTGTTTCAGTTCTCTATGTCTCAATGTCTTTCATCATCTTAATGAACTCGAAGCCCTGGCCGTTGATGCGCTCCCAGTAGCTCTCCACAGGGGAGAAGCCCAGCCCTTCGTAGACCTTCTGGGCCCGGTGGTTAAAGGCGGCCACTGAGAGGAACAGGCCCTTGGGACGGTAGCGCTCTATAGCATAGTTCATACCAGCGATTACGAAGTCGCGGCCAAGATGCCCACCGGTCAGGTCAGGCCGCAGCCCCAGGCCAATCTCTATGGTGTCTTTGTCGGCCTTGAAGAAGGTAAAGAAGCCCACCAGGTGGTCGTTGTCATCGACAACGCCGCGGTAGTTCCTCCAGTTCTGGACATCAAGGAACTCCTCCAGGTCGTCGATGTCCTCGGTGAGGTTGTAGAACCTGTAGACGCCCTCATACTCCCAGTCCACGATGGCGCCGGCATGCTCGGCAGTCATTGGAACAAGCCTGAACTCCACAGCGTTCACCTGCCATAAATGAATGTAGAAACCAGGGCCTCAATACACACCGAGGCTATGACCAGACTATATACTAATGGGGCGGCCTGTGGCAACAATCTTGGTTGCCAGGCTGATTAGTGCTCCAGGGTCCCGTTAATGGCTTTGAGGATGGCAAGGATCCCTGGCCCCACTTCCTTTACGTAGGAAACCTGCGCTCCATCGGGGGTGAACCCGTTGGCAGCACCCCATCCAATCATGAGGATCTTACGGACGATGCGGACCAGTTCGTCAGAGACAATCCCTGCTTTGTTCAGAGCCTGGACCATTCCGCCTGCAGGGAGAGGACTGTAGGTGCCCAAACTGATCCTGGCGTCATCGAAGATTCGGCTATGGGTCCGGACATAAACCCGCTCAATCTCTCCCTCTATGGCGTTGGTGATGGCAGCCACTATGGTCTCGTCATCTGTGTCAAGGTACTTCGCCGGCATCTGACAGGACCTCTCTGACACGCCGTTCTTATCGAGTTCCTGCCTGATTATCGCACGAATTCGCTCCTCCTCGTCAACAGTAGAGAAGCCTGGTGAGGGCGAGGGTGGTCGGTCGTCGGGGTCATCAGTGGACTGCTTCAGGGTAATCCCAAGGATCTTAAGCTCGCTGAACAGGGGCAGCAGCAGAAGTCCGATAAGGGTGCTAATCAGAATGCTATCAAGGGTGGCGCTGGCCTCTGTCTGCAGCAAGTGCCAGCGGTATGCGGCCATTGCTGTCAGGGTGCAGATCAGGGCTATCCACCACGCTACTTTGAAATATGGGTGAAACTTCACTGGTTTCTCCCCCTCCCCCTTAATCATGAGGCGCAATGATACATCATATGGGCGGCGGGGAAATCCGCAATAGCGGTAATTTCTGGCTATTGACCCACCCTGATTGAAAAAGTTGGGCTGGGTGAAAAGGAAAGCTCTCCTGCAGGAGGAAAGGCCTCCTGGCGGCGGAAAGAATCCCTTAAGGCTGTTAAGGATCTATCGAACGCCATAGGCAGACCGCAGAAGGAGATGACTGCAATGCTTAAAGGGGTCTTTGCGCCCATTCCAACGCCCTTCGATGACAATGGGGAGATTGCCTTCGACAGGCTCCAGGAGAATCTTAGTCGTTGGGCTGACACCAGGCTTACAGGCCTGGTTGTGCTGGGTTCAAACGGAGAGTTTGTCTACCTCACGGATAAGGAGAAGGTAGCGGTGCTGGAGGCCACGCGCCGCCACTTTCCTGGTGACCGGCCCATCATCGCTGGTACGGGCGCCGAGTCCACCCGGGCTACCATTGAGCTGACGAGGCGGGCAGCAGATGTAGGCTGTGACGCCGCCCTGGTCCTGACCCCCCACTACTATGGAGGGGGAATGACTGATGCCGCCCTGACCCGCTTCTATCACGATGTCGCTGACGCCTCGCCCATCCCGATCATGCTCTATAACATGCCTCGCAACACCGGGCTGAACATGTCGGCAACCCTTGTGAGCCACCTTGCTCAGCACCAGAACATCGTTGGCATCAAGGACAGTGGAGGCAACATCGTCCAGATATCACAGATCATCGACGGCACCCCTGACGACTTCTCGGTCTTTGCCGGTTCCGGCAGCTTCCTGCTGCCTTCACTGGTGATGGGGGCCGTGGGGGCGACGATGGCGGTAGCCAACGTGCTGCCGGATCACTGCGCCGAGATTGTGGATCAGTTCTACGCCGGAAATCTGGGCAAGGCTGTTGAACTGCAGCACGGGATTATCGAAGCCAATGCCGCTGTCACATCTCGTTGGGGTGTTCCAGGCCTTAAGGCCGCCCTTGACCTGATTGGCTACTACGGTGGATTGCCGCGTCAACCCCTGCTCTCCGTGACAGATGAGGACAGGGAGGAACTCAAGAGGATCCTGACAGAGACAGGCGCCTTCAGGTAGTAGGAGTTGGGAGGGATAGGGCGATGGTAAGGGAAGTCAGGGTTGTCCTGGCGGGTTTTGGCAACGTTGGCCGTCTCTTCGCCGCCTTGTTGGAGGAGAAGGCGGGGTTTCTTCGCAGCGGCTATGGCTTGGACCTTCGCCTGGTGGCTATCATCGATCTTAAGGGCTCAGTCTTTGACCGGGACGGGACCATCGGCTCTGACCGGGCTATCGGCCTTGATGGGGCGTCCATCACCGGCCTGCCCACCGGGGTTGATGGCATCCTTGCCCATCCAGCGACAATGCCTGGGCTCACTGGGCTGCTCCCAACGCTGCTCCGAATGCTGCTTCCAACACTACTCCCAACGCTGACGCTGCCCCTCACACCAAGGCCGCAGTCACCGCCAGCGTGGCCCCTGTGGAGATCGCTCGCGATGATTCGCTGGCCTCAGTCAACATGACCAACAAGGCAGTCTGGTTTGACACAAAGGAGATGGGTGAGCTTACGGTGGCTGGGGGAAAATCCGATCCCAGGGGAGCGGCGGCGGCGGCCCTCAAGGACCTGGTCAATCTATACACATCAGACGCATCAGGCAGATAGGACCTGATCGGCGCAGACACAGTTCTTACCCAGGCGCTTGCCTTCATAGAGGGCCTTATCAGCCCTATTGACGCATTGGGCAATATCCATTCCCTTCGCAAACATGGATACACCGATGGTCAGGGTAAGGGACATCTCGTGTTCCCCGTAGTGGAAGACGGTGTTGTCTATGTGCTCGCGGACCCGTTCAGCCACAACATAGGCCTCTTCCACGTCGGTGTCTGGCAGCACCAGTAGGAACTCCTCTCCGCCCCAACGGGCCAAGTAATCCCTTTTCCTAAGGGCGTCGGTCATCTTAAGTGCTAGAGATGCAAGGATCTGGTCTCCACACTCGTGACCAAAGGTGTCGTTAAGACTCTTGAACCCATCAATGTCGCAGATGGCAACGGAGAAGCGGGTACCTGTGCCTTCGAAGAGGGCTAACTGCCCCTGGAGAATCTCCATGATATTGCGGCGGTTTGACAGCTTGGTAAGAGGGTCAGTCTTCGCCAACCACTCCAGCCGTTCATTGGCGGCGCGGAGGTCGCTCTCGGCCTTGCTGGCGGCCTTTGAGTAGTAGTAACCGATGAAGGCCAGGGCTGTCATGAGGAGCCCGGTATTGGCATAATTCATTATCTGAACGGTATTGACATTGAGGGCAATGAGGGGCGCGGTTTGGCCAAAATGGGCTTGAAGGCCACTATATACTCCCCAGACCGCAAAGGCGATCAGGGGCTTGGGTACAGGGTACCTCTTGGGCGACAGGAACATGAGGGGAATGATTAGCAGCATGTAGAGGTGGAAGGCGCTGTGCCAGCTCAGGTACAGGGTGGCCAGGTACGAGTGAACTATGGCCTCAGCTACTCCCATGGCCAGGGCTTCGTCGTGGTACCCGCGCCTGTTTATCAGGAATGCCACCGCATAAACGGCAATGCTGACGATGTTGTAGAGGGCGAGGATCTTCGGACCGAAGAAGGCGAATGCTCCCAGCAGGGTGACATGGGAAACCAAGCCGATAATAGCCAGGTAGTTAGTGACGTAGAAATAGCGGTAGTACTCATCACTGATGTTCCTGGTTGCCATCAGTCGGCGCCACCATTGTTTGATTTCCTCGAATACCGAAATATCCTTCATCGGACTTTCCCCCAACCGTTGAATTCTCCGTAGGTCCGACGTACTACGCTTACCTTCTACACTCACTATCAATATCCTTGTGGCCTTAAGTTCTCTGGCGCATCTCCGATAAATTATACAGACAAGCAGTAGCGAGGATTGTCGAAAGACGGCGACCGACTACTTAGAGGGCGATAACGAGGAGGTTTCTCAACCGGTGGACACTGAAGCATCAGCAAAGGAAGGGAAGCGCATATCGATAGTCAGATCCCTGCAGGACATGAGCATCGGCAGGAAGCTGACTATCCTCATTTCTGGGGTACTCATCTTCTGGATGCTTTCAGGCGCCCTGCTGCTCCACTCGGTTTATACGGTGTGGAACGATTACAGCGACCTCTATACAAGTCGCGTAAAACACGTTGAGTATTTGACAGCCGCAGCTCAGAAGATCGCCACCATTCGTCAGAGCGCTGCTCTACTGGCCATTGACGACTACAATTCCGCTGCAGCGCGGCGCATCTCTCTACTTCTGGAGTCTGCAGACCAGTCTGTCGCGACCTACGCCGACTTGAAACGAGAGCGGACCGAGGATCTGCTCTGGGGAGATTTTGCCGCGGCCTGGTCAGACTGGAAGGGGTTCTTGGAAGAAGAATTCCTACCGCTGGCGGCTAGCAACCCCACGGCGGCCAGTGAGTTGATCCTGTCGGGCCAGAAGGCGGAATTGGCTGATAGTGTGACTCGCTGCCTTAACAGCCTCATGAACCAGTATCACCTGGACGCCGCCAAACAGCACACGACCTCTCAGGCGGCAATCCAAACGAGCCTCGCCGTCTCTGGCGCCGTGGTGATAGCGGCCTTTGCCCTGGCAATCGGGGCCGGCCTGTGGATGAGCCGCAGCTTTGCCCCCTTGCCGAGGATGACGGTTCTGGCCCAGGCTATGGCCCAGGGCGATATATCATTAGTGGCAGATGCCGGGGAACTCCCGGCTGAGAGGAATGACGAGGTGGGTATCCTCAGTCGTTCCTTCCAGGAGATGTTGCAGAATACGCGCCAACTGCTTGGGGAGATCACCTCAATTACACAGCAGGTAACGGTTCTCAGTTCTGATGTCTCCGACAGCGCCGCTCAAACCGCTGAGGTTACCTCGGGACTGGCGGAGAGTATCGAGGAGGTGGCGGCAGGGGCTGGCACCCAGGCGGCATCGCTCCAGGAGATGGCCACCCAACTCAAGGAACTGAACGGCGCCATTGAGGAGATTGCCAGGGGAGCGGCTCAGCAGACCGAACACCTGCAGCGGTCCGGCGAACTGTCGAGCCAGATCGCCGTCGACATTGACACTCTCTCAAAGGCTTCGCGGGTGATTGCAGAGGCATCTCAGCAGTCCGCGCTTGCGGCCACAGAGGGTCAGAGCCGGTTGGAGGCGATCGAGGGAAGGGTAGCGAAGGTGGCGACCTCCGTTGACAGTTCAGCCCAGGTCATTAATGAGTTGGCCAAGGGGGCCGACAGGGTCGGGCAGATCATCTCCCTCATCAGCGAGATAGCGGAGCAGACCAACCTATTGTCTCTCAACGCCGCCATTGAGGCCGCCAGGGCCGGCGAACACGGCCGGGGGTTTGCCGTTGTAGCCGATGAGATTCGCAAACTGGCGGACCAGACCTCCCAGTCGTCTGATGAGGTCGTAGGCATACTAAAGCGGCTGACAAGGTCATCGGGGGAGGCCCTCAAGTCCATCAATGCATCCCGCGAGGATGCCAACGGCAGTGTCGTTCTGGTGGAGGAGACCACTGGCAACCTCAAGACCATTCTTGACGCGGTCCAGTCATCGGCAGAGCAGATAGATCAAGTAGCAAACCTGGCTGGCGTTTTACAGAAGCGGAGCAGTGAGATGCTGGCTAGCATCAACGGGGTCTCAGGGGTGACCGAGGCCAACCTGAAGGTGTCGGAAGCGATGTCCAGCCGATCGGCCCTGGTGTTGGAGCACATGGAGCCGATCGGGCGTGTATCAGAGGGTACAGCCGCTGCATCGGAGGAAGTCAGCGCGTCCACGGAGGAGCTTTCTGCCGCCAATGAGAACGTGGCCGCTGTGGCCAGGAACCTTACGGAGTTAGTGGCCAGGCTGCAGGAGCTGACAGAGCGCTTCAGGTTTTAGTTGAACCAGGGCGAAACCAGCCGTCGGTAACAAGGGAAGCGCTGCAGCCAGTCACAGTCAACAGATCCGGGGGAGGGGTTCTCCGGTCAGCATTGTCAGGGGGCGAGTGCCCCCGATTTTTGTGCGCAGGAACAGCCTACCACTGCCCCCCTCTCGCTCTCTGCCCGATACCTCCCCAATGATGACGGCATCCCTACCCAGTGGGTGCTTTGTAAGGGCAGTCACCACCGTCTCTGCGTGGGCGGGGTCAACCACCATAATCACCTTCCCCTCGTTGGCCAGGTAGAGGGGGTCAAGGCCCAGCATGTCGCAGGCCCCTTGGACCCCGGGCTCTAGTAGAATAGCCGTCTCGTCAATGATGATATCAGCGGCAGCGGCACTACTGATCTCAACCAGAGTTGTGGCGAGGCCACCGCGGGTTGGATCTCTCATCACCCTTATGGCAGAGGTGCCACCGGTTACAGCGGCAACGACGGTGAGGCACTCTTCAATGAGGCCTGAGAGGGGAGCGCAGTCACTGACAACTGGGGTTGAGAACTCCAGGCCCTGCCTTGATGAGAGCACGGCAACCCCGTGACTGCCGACGGCACCATTGATAATGACCTTATCCCCGGCCCTGACAGCTCTGGCAGCAAACTCTCTTCCGGTTGGGATCAGTCCAACCCCAGCGGTGTTCACGTACAGCTTGTCGCCCTTTCCCCTCTCGACGACCTTGGTGTCGCCAGTAACGATCTCTACCCCGGCCTGGGCTGCCGTGGCGGCGACACTGTCAATGACCCGGCGCAGTTCATTGAGAGAGAGGCCGGCCTCAATTATGAGGCCTAGTGTGAGGTAGAGGGGCCTGGCGCCAGCCACCGCAAGGTCATTAACAGTGCCGGCGACGGCCAGCCTGCCAATGTCCCCGCCAGGGAAGAAGATGGGGTTGACCACGTAGGAGTCAGTGGTCAGGGCGAGGCGCGGGCCTGTGGTAGAGGCGGAAGCAGAGGTAGAGGCGCCCGTGTCTCCTGGTGTATTTCCTGTGAAATGAGAGAGAGGGGGCAGAGGATTGAGGGGAAGGGGGAGCGCCGCCGAGTCGGTCAGCGGATCAAGGGCCGGGTTTGACAGCCGGCTCGCTATCTCACCGCGCACCAGTTCATGGGTGAGCTTCCCACCGTCACCGTGGGCCAACTCTACCTTGGGCCTAGCCTCGTACAGGGGTTCGGATCCCTCTTCGTTGGTTTTTTCGTTCACTCTATATTGATCTTCCCTTGCCATCATGAATCCCTGCCTTTCGGTGTCAGAATCAAGGAAGGTGTCCATATAGGTAGTGGGCGGCGCAGGCGCCTTCGCTTGAGACCATACAGGGGCCAATGGGTCGCTCGGGTGTGCAGGCAGTGCCGAAGAGCCTACACTGATGGGGTTTGGCCATGCCTCGTAGGATCTCGCCACAGCTGCAATCAGGGCTAGTATCATCTGGCTTCTCGAGCTTCGCGCTCCCCTTGGTTTCGCGGCCCAGGTCTGGGTTGCAGTCCAACTGCAGCCTGTCGCTAGCGTCGAAACGCTGGTAGGCGTCTCTGAGCTCAAGGCCGCTGCCGGGGATGACGCCAAGTCCGCGCCACTGCGCCGGCGCGACCCTGAAGTAGGTGTCAACCAGCCTCTGAGCGGCTGTATTCCCTTGGGGTCTTACCACCCGCTTGTACTTGTTATCCATTAGCGGCTTTCCGCTTGCCAGTTGCTCCAAAAGAGAGACAATACCCAACAGGATGTCGACGGCGGCGAAGCCCGCCACTACCGCCGGTAGCATAAACTCTTCGGGCAAAAACGCGAACCCCCGGGCGCCCAGCACAGCGCTGACATGGCCTGGACAGATGAAACCGTCAATGTCCACATCGCCAGACTGGATCAGCGCCTTTACGGCAGGCGGGGTTAGCTTGTGATTGACAAAGACTGAGAAGTTGTCTAGGTCAAGGGCTTCGGCATGCTTGAGGGCGAGGGCCACCGTTGGGGTTGTGGTCTCAAAGCCAACCCCCAGGAAGACGACCTGGCGGTCGCTGTTCTCTTGGGCCAGCGCCACCGCATCGAGGGGAGAGTAGACGACGCGCACATCAGCGCCTCCGCTCTGTGCCTGGTTCAGGCTGCCGCGGGAGCCAGGGACCCGCATCATATCGCCAAAGGTGGCGGTAATGACCCCCTCCTTACCGGCAATGCCAATCATCAGGTCGATATCGGGGTCTGACGTGACACAGACCGGGCAGCCGGGTCCGCTCAAGAGGTCGATCTTCCCTGCCAGCAGGCCTCTCAGGCCTGTGCGGGAGATGGCCATGGTGTGGGTTCCGCAGACTTCCATAAACTTAAGAAGGGGTTGCGGCACCCCTGGGGCTGGCTCTTTGTTAATCTTGGCCAGGAGCCCGTCGATCCTATCCAGGAGCGCCCGGGCGTGTTCTGGTTGGTCCAGTTTATTGAGAAGGTTCTGCATCGGTTTTAGCGCCGCTCCTCGTCTGGCGCTGGCGGAGGCCTTCTTCGGAGTCGACCTACCCCCTGGGGGTCAGCCTCTTCTTCGCCGTCGTCGATCTGCCTCTGGGCCTCAGCCAGCTCTTCCAGGAGTTTCAATGTCTCCAGGGCCTCTTCTTCGTCCAGGACCTGCAGGGCTACTCCAGCGTGCAGAAGGAGGTAATCTCCGGCCTTGGTCTCGGAGACGAGGGCAATTGACACCTGTTTCCTGTTTCCCTGTAGGTCAACGGTGGCCATGTCTCCATCAACCTGAACTACCCTAACTGGTACAGCTAGACACATCCTATCGCTCCTCCCCCTGGTCCCAGGTCACGTATCTTGCCACTTCCTCCGCGTTATCGTGGTGTCTACCTTCCCAGCGCCTCAGGGCAACTACCGCCTGTCCCAGGGAGACGCCGCCGTCGTTGGGCGGTACTCGCTGATGGGTCAGAACGGTAAAGCCCTTGTCAGTGAGGCTCACTTCCAGTGTACAGGCAAGGTAGGCGTTTTGAAAGACCCCGCCGCTGAGGGCCACCAGGTTAAGACCGGTTTCCTGCCGTACTGTCACCGCCGCGTGGAGCAGCGCGCCCACGAGGGTATCGTGGAACCTGCGGCTGATGACGCTGGGGTCAACCCCTTTACTGATGTCGGCAACAACGGCTGCCAGGAGACTGCCAACGCCAATGATCTTGGTGCACCCGCCGCCAGCGATGATGCTCAGGGGGTAGGACCCCGCTGCTTGCTTGGACATGGCCTCACTCAGGAGCACCGCCGCGTGACCGTCGTAGGTGGGGCGGTGGCAGATGCCGGTAAGGGCCGAGACGATGTCGAAGAGCCGCCCGCCGCTTGAGGCCAACGGAGTGTTGATGCCCTTCTGGGCGATGCGCCACGCCATTTCGAGCTCCTCCTGATGGTGGGGCCAGCGTTCAAGGGCCCACTCAACGGCACCCTCGCCCAACCGCGCGCCCAGGGCCGCCACGGCTGTCCGGAGGGGATTCTGAATTCCCCCCTCGCCTCCAGGAAGAGGAAGGTACTCCAAGTGAAGGCGGCGCCGGTAGCCACTGCTGCTGCCAGTGAAGACCTCAAAACCCCACAGGTTACCGTCATCACCGTAGCCGGTGCCATCAAGAATAATCCCGATGGCCTCCTCTCGGTGGCGACCGTGTTCGGCCAGGCAGGAGGCCATGTGGGCATGGTGGTGCTGAACCGGGACAAACACGTCCCCCCCTGTCTGGGGTTTGGGATTGGGCTTGGTGCTGGTATAATGCCTTGTGATGATGTAGTCAGGATGGGGGTCATAGCCGATAACCATGGGCTCCTGGCCGAGGAGGCTCTGAAGGTGATTGAGGGCGCCGTCAAAGGCCGTCAATCCCTCCTGATGGCCCATGCTACCCAGGTGCTGACTGCAGTAGGCCTTGCCCTGGGCCAGGATGGTGAAGGTGTTCTTCTCCTCTGCCCCTATCCCCAGGACGGTGGCGGCAGGGGGGGCATCTGCGGGGGCCTCGACCTCTATAGGGCCGGGCACGTACCCGCGGGAACGGCGATAGAACAGGGGTTTGCCAGTCTTAAGGACCCGCAGCACCGAGTCGTCGCAGCGGTTGGGAATGTCCCGGTCGTGAAGGAGGAAGTAGTCGGCGACCCCTCCCAGCCCCGACAGGGCGTGCCTGTTGTCGGTTACCAGGGGAAGCCCGCTCCTGTTGCCGCTAGTCATCACCAGGCACCTGGGGCCTGCCGCCAGCAGCATCTGATGGAGCGGGGTGTAGGGGAGCATCATCCCCAGGGACCTCATTCCTGGCGCCACTGCTGGGGCGATTGGCTCATCGGAGACATCCACCCTTGCCTCCAGGACCACAATGGGCGCCCTGGCTCCCGTCAATTGAGCGGCTTCAGCAGGGGACAGGTGGCAGTAATGGGCCACAACGTCACTGTCCCGGGCCATCAGAGCAAAGGGCTTGTGGGGGCGCCGTTTGCGCCGTCGGAGAAGGGCCACCACCCCTGGGTTGGCGGCATCACAGGCGAGATGGAAGCCGCCCAGGCCCTTGATAGCCAGGATAGAGCCCTCTCTGAGAAGGCGCGCTGCCGCCAGGACGGGGCCGCCTGGTGCTTGGTCTTGGTCTCCGGGTAGAGGGGTCCCCCCTCTATCTGTGAGCCAAACCCGGGGACCACAGGTCGGGCAGGCCACAGGCTGGGCATGAAAGCGCCGGTCCAGGGGGTCATGATACTCCTGGGCACAGTCAGGGCACATGGGAAAGGAGGCCATGGCCGTCTGATGCCGGTCATAGGGAAGGGCAGTTGTTATGGTGAAGCGGGGCCCGCAGTTAGTGCAGTTTGTGAAGGGATAGCGGAAGTGCCTATCCTCAGGGTCATTCGTCTCTGTCAGGCAGTCCCGGCAGGTGGCGATATCCGGCGGAATGAGGGCTGCCGCTGGCGCCGGGGGAGATGCCGGGCCAGATGCTGGGCCAGACGCACCATCATTAGCTGTAAAATTGGACGCATTAGCAGGCGCCGTCTCTCCGCCGCTCTTTTCAATGACAAAGGCCTCCAGCCCCTGGGGCTGGGCGGCGGTGATCTCCATGGCGGCAATCTCCGCCAGTGGGGGTTTCATCTCTTCGATGGCATCGCCAAAGGATGAAACGGCCTCGCCGGCACCCTCAATGAAAATGCGTACCCCGTCTCCCGTGTTGGCCACGGTGCCCGCCAGGCCATACTGGTGAGCGAGACGGTAGATGAAGGGGCGAAAACCGACGCCCTGAACCGTGCCCCTGATATTGAGGACAGCGGCTGCTCTTGCTCTGTTGCTGTTGGCTGCGGCGTTACTGCGACTGCCTATGGCGCTCCACCCTCCTTGCGGGCAACTTCGCTCTTGAGCCACCTGGTCCAGGAACCAAACCCTTCCCCGGTCTTGGCCGAAACATGCATAATCTCGGCCTGAGGCGCCACCTCGGCTAACTCCCTATCAATGGCCTCAAGGCTGACACCCAGGGCGTCGAGGAGGTCAATCTTGTTCACCAGGACGGCGCCGGATTTTTTGAACATCGCGGGATACTTGGCGGGTTTGTCATCTCCCTCGGTAGTACTCAGAACGGTGACCTTGAAGTCCTCGCCGAGATCAAAGCCGGCAGGGCAGACCAGGTTGCCCACGTTCTCCACAAAGAGAAGCTGAAGCCTGTCGATGTCGACCTCTTCAGTCAGGGTTTGAAGGCCCCTCTGGATCATGCTGGCGTCGAGATGGCAGCCACCACCAGTGTTGATCTGCACCACCGGGACCCCGGTCTGCTCAATGCGTTCAGCGTCGCGGGAGGTGTAGATATCACCCTCAATGACAGCCATCTCCAGGTCACCCGTTAGATCCAGGAGGGTGCGCTCCAGGATGGCTGTCTTACCGGAACCCGGGGAACTGACAAGGTTGACGACGAGGATTGCCCTTTCGGCAAAGAGCCGCCTGTTTGTCTCGGCAAGGGCATCATTGGCCTTTAGCACATCGGTAACTAGCTTTACCTTAACCATGGCTACTCCCCTTCATAGAAGTCGATGTACAGGCGCCGCCCGGCCACAATTGTCAGGTCCCTGCCGCCGCACCGGGGGCAGATGAGCTTAGGTGGTGGGCAGTTAAATCCTGTTTGATCGCAACTGTTACAACTGAGTTTCAGTTTTTCCTCGACAATCTCCAGTTCTGCGCCGGCAAGAATGGTATCAGGGGTTATGGCTTCAAAGGCGAAACTCACGGCATCGGGAAGGGCGGCGCTCATCTCTCCGATGACAAGCCGCACCCTGTGGATGGACTTGATCCCCTGTTCCGCGGCGCTCTCCCTGAGAATATCGATAATCTCCTGGGTCAGGGCTAGTTCGTGCATTATGAGGTGTCCTCCAGCATCAATTCTATGGCGCCGGTAATCCGGGCTACGGCCCCTGGTAGGGCCTCCCTGACCGGGGGCGTTAATTCCTCGGCGAACCTTGAGATCTCTATTACCTCCATGACGAAGATCCTGACATGGTCTGGCATGGCCATGCCCAACTCCTCGCCGAGTTTCAGCGCTGTGGCCAGGTTTATATCGTGAACAGAGCTGAGCCGCAGGGTTGCCCTGAGGGAGTCCAGATCCAGCTCAAAGACCTCGCCCGGCTCCTCCTTACCGGTGACAATGGAGTCCACAAGCACCAGGGCGTTGTAACCGGCGATCAGATCCAGCAGGTTAAACCCGGCCAGCGAGGCCTCAACGAAGTCTACCTCCCAGCCGTTGGGCGCCGTCAGGGACTCCTGGATCTCCCGGGCCAGCAGGATGCCTACGGCGTCGTCACTGAGAATCTCGTTTCCCAAACCCAGCACCAGCAGGCGGCGGTTCCCGCCAGGCCCTCTCCCTTGCCCTTTCTCCTGCTCCTGCTCTTGCCCTTGCTGTTCTGTGGCGTCCTTCTGCCCCTCAGTCATTATCACGGCTCCTAATCTTCTGTATTGGTCAAAACGGCCCTGTTTATGTTTCTATTCATTTCTGCCATGCCCTCTGCTACCTTTGTGGGTTTGTTGCCTCCTGCTTTAGAGGTACGGGGGAGCCCGAGGGGGCTGTAATCCCCCCGACTTCAGTCAGGGGATACACGGACCCCCTCGGAACCCTGCTTGTGGTACCCACTTCCACGAACACATGTTCTGTGTGGAGGTTGCAGCAAGACAACCGCTGGGAAACCGCAAGGTAGCCGTGGACTTGGGTGAAACACAGGCGATCACGGCCATCTTCGAAGACGGCGCCTCGCTTCTGTACAGCGGCAGGCTGATCAAGTCCATCCGTCGC
>Ga0209643_1000719_pt1 | contig 45169 bp, 50 predicted proteins | sample AutmiccBRH37_all_FD_187383 | JGI IMG/M metagenome (GOLD analysis project Ga0209643, IMG submission 187383) | Deep subsurface microbial communities from Mt. Terri, Switzerland - Autotrophic microbial communities BRH/37_all (SPAdes) (version 2) | ecosystem: Environmental > Aquatic > Deep...
TGCGTCGATTCCGGCTACCGGCTGCGTCCTGCAGCCGGTTCGGCAGTCCGTACGGCTCTGTCGCCAAGAGCCAGATAACAGCCTCCGGAACATCCGCCTGGACTAAAACCCCTCCCCCTCACTGCATGTCGCTTGAGGGTCACGCTTGCTTTTTCTGGATTCTGAATTCTGAATTCTGAATTCCGCCGTCTGCAAGACGGCAACGCCCGTTAGGGCGTTTTTTTATATTAAATTGCTTTTATGTATGTTAATTTAACCTTAGTTCTCGGTGTGCAATGAGCAGGACTGACCCCGTATACGTTTGCGAAACAAATGGTGGGTCAGGTATATGGAACCGCATTCATCGCATACCCATAAAGTTAATCCCAATACAGAGATTACTTTTCTCCACCTGACGTAACTCATGAAGATGCACCCCTGATATTAGCATATAAAACGAAGTATTAAAGGACAAGAAAAAACATTGTCATTTTATGATAGTGTGTGGAAGCGCCACAGGTGACGGTTTAACTGTTGCACTCAGGCTCTAAAAATCCACAGAATTAAAGGAAGCAGGCAAATGGGAGTAAAAAAATTTTTTAGCCCGGGGAAAATACTGGCGAATTATTTGCTGAGGGTATTGTCTTTGGAGTAGAATATGACGATAATTTCAATAGGCGGTTATTTTTTACTTGTGAATCGGGCAGGAGGTATGGAAAATTTGACCGGAAAGAAAATAATCGGCGGGCTGGTGCTGGGGCTGACCCTTTTGTCCCTGCTGGCAGTACTTTTGGTAAGGTCGGTAAATTTTGCCGGAGGGGACGGGAACAAGGCCGCAGGACCGCAGGCCGGAGGTTCGGTGGGAATAGTTGATATTAACGGCGTAATTATGGGGGGAAACTCGTCACCAGCCCTTTTCGGAGGTAATGTCACCGGGTCCGAAACGGTGATGAGCCAACTGCGGCAGGTATCCAAAAACCCTGATATTAAAGCGGTGGTTTTACGGATAAACAGTCCCGGCGGAACCCCGGCCGCCTCCCAGGAAATCACCGGGGAGCTGAACAGGCTGAAAAAATCCGGAATAAAGATTGTTGCATCAATGGGGGATGTGGCGGCATCCGGGGCATACTGGATAGCCTCGGCATCGGACCAGATAGTGGCTAATCCTGGAACAATTACCGGCAGTATAGGTGTGATTATTAATACCCAGAATTACACGGGTCTTTACGACAAACTGGGCATCGGAAGCAATACCATTAAGAGCGGGGCATACAAGGATATGGGGACCACCGAGAGGCCCATGACAGAAGATGAAAAAAAAATATTTCAATCCATGGTGGATGACACTTATCTTCAGTTTATAGAAGCAGTGGCCGGGGGGCGAAAGATCAGCCAGGATAACATCCGGGAGCTGAACGGTCGTGTGCTTACCGGCCGGCAGGCCATGCAGGCCGGATTGGTGGACCGCATGGGAAACTTGCATGATGCCGTCAGTGTGGCCGGAGAAATCGCAGGCCTTGGCAAAGCCCCCAGGGTGGTCAACATAGAACCCCGGAAGCAATGGTGGCGTTTTCTGGACGGCATTGGCAGCTCCGCAGGCATGATAAAACCTGCGGCGAACGCCCCCGGCGGGTATTACGGCGCACTGCTGCTTTATCCGACGGTAAAGCTGTGGACGGAATAAAAGGCGGCTAAAATCTCCGGATGTGTTCCGGCATTAGAAAGGGGATCCAGGGGATGGACAATGAATATGCGGATAAGCCGGACAATACTCCCGGTTTTTTAGAGTTGATTTATGGTGTGCTTTTTGATCCGGTAAAAACCTTCCGGAGGATAGCCCAGTCCCCACCCCTGGGCAGTTCCGCCGTTATATTTTCCCTGGCCAAGGTTTTGTCGGCAGCCGTTGGGGGATACGTATCCGCGAGGTACATGTCCGACTTGCCCGGGCGCGAATACGGTCTTCAGGAATTGCTGAGGGCAATGATGCCGGCAGTGGTGGTAATAATACTTGTTTATGAATACATAAAATGGTTTGTGTACAGCGGGCTGCTGTATCTTGTGGCCGAATTGTCCGGGGGCAGGGGAAGGGCTGTGGGGGTTTTATGCGTAACCGGCCTTGCTTCCCTTCCCGCCCTGCTTTTTTTACCGGTACAGACTTTGGCCGCTGTATTTGTGGGCAGGGGCCTCACCGGTCCGGTAAATGTTTTATTCTGGCTGGGTGTAATGATCTGGGGTTGTGTTCTGGTGATTCTCGGACTGAGAGAGACCCAGCATATATCCACCGGAAGGGCTGTCCTGGCGGCATTGGCGCCGGCAATGGTGCTTTTGTTAATTTTTATCGTCATACTGGTAATGGCTGTGGGAATGCTGGCCCCCATTTTTGAATCGTTTTCGGGACAGTGAAATCTTATTTTTTGCATATAAAGGAATTTTAACCCATCCGCCGAATTTTTTAAGAGGTACAGGGGGTATTCCAAATGACCGAAAATAACTTCAGTATACTTGTGGTTGACGATCAGAATGGTGTGCGGCGGCTTCTCTATGAAGTATTTATCGACGAGGGATACCGCGTAAGAATGGCCTCAGGGGGATCCGAAGCCCTTAAACTGGTTTCTCAGGAAATGCCGGACATGGTTCTCTTAGACATAAAAATGCCCGGCATGACCGGCCTGGAAACCCTTTCGGAGCTGCGAAAGATTAACTCAGACCTGTTGGTTTTAATAATGACTGCCTACGGGGACCTTGAGGTTGTGGGGCAGGCAAAAAAACTTGGGGTAAAGCATTATATAGTTAAACCCTTTGACCTGAACGAGGTAAGGCATTTGGTTAAGGGCCTTCTTTATGAATCCGGGCCCAAAAAAGGCCAGTATCAGGAAATAGGGTAGAGTATTGCGGAATATACAAAAGGATTTTGACCACAGATGGAGAATGATCTTCTTTGAAAAATTAAATAGTTATAATCGGTTTTCGAAACGTGTTTTTTCAGTCACGAAGGGAGGTAGGACCGATGCCCGTGGACACCGAAAAGATGCTGGCCATGCGCTGTCCTCAATGTGGCAGGTTGGGATACCACCCGTTACAGCGATTTTCCATAAGATCCGGTAATCTGGAAATAAAATGTTCTTGCGGGGCGGTTAAACTCGTGATTAATACCGTCAACCGGTCTGATTACCATATCAAGACAGCCTGTGTTTTTTGTGAGTGTTTTCATAGCCGACCCCTTTCCGGGAAGCAGATCTGGTCTTCCCCGGGGATAATTGATCTTTATTGTCATGACACCGGTATTGAGCTGGGACATATTGGCCGGGAAGAAAGCGTCAGAAAAATTGTGTCCGACAGGGAGAAAGAACTGGAAATGCTGGTGGATGAGTTTGGAAAGGACGAATTTTTCCACAGCAGCAAAATAATGTACGAGGTGCTGCAGTGTCTGCACCAGATAGCCGAGAAAGAGACACTGTACTGCCAGTGTGGAAACCGTCATATAGAGGTTGAGATTTTCCCCGACCGGCTGGAACTTCAGTGCCGGAACTGCGGCAGCGTTAATATAATCTATGCTGAAACAGAAGAAGACCTTCAGGTTATACGCCAGGTGGAGGAAATAGAGCTGGTCAAAAGCGGTTTCGAGTACCTGGACAGTCTGGTGAGGTCCGGAAGAATTAAAAAATCCGGGACGGGGAGAAATAACAAAACATAAACCTTTTAAACCAGAGATATACTTACAGAGAACAAGAACACACAGGAAGGGGGTACGACCCGGAAAGCCGGGGTAGGGGCTAAACCGGAATCAACCCGGTCCGGGGTATAAAAATGTCTTTTGTTTCCGTTGATGATCTTTTAAAAGGGGCCGAGGCCGGGGGTTATGCGGTAGGGGCCTTCAACTGCAACAATATGGAAATTGTCCAGGCCATTGTCAGGGCGGCCGAAGCTGAAAAAGCGCCGGTGATCATGCAGGCCAGCCAGGGGGCCATAAAATACGCAGGCATTAATTTTATCGTGGCCATGGCCAGGGAAGCGGCCTCCTCGGTGAAGGTTCCCGTAGCTTTGCACCTGGATCACGGAACGGGTTTTGACCAGATCATGTGGTGCATCAGATCGGGTTTCAGCTCGGTGATGATAGACGGATCCAAAAAGCCCCTGGAGGAGAATATAGCCTTGACCAGCCAGGTGATCCGTTGCGCCTATCCCCTGGGTATTTCAGTGGAAGCCGAACTGGGTAAGATAGGCGGAACCGAGGATGACATTACAGTTTCCGAAAGAGAGGCCATGTTCACCGACCCCAAAGAAGTTCGTTATTTTGTGGAGAAAACCGGCGTGGGCTCCCTGGCCGTGGCCATCGGGACGGCCCATGGCAGGTACAGGGGAGAGCCAAAGCTGGATTTTGAAAGGCTTAAGCAAATCCGCGCCCTGGTTGATATACCCATTGTACTGCACGGTTCTTCAGGAGTTCCCGATGATCAGATTGCAGAGGCAATAAGGCTGGGAGTTCGCAAGGTTAACATAGACACCAATATCAGGGAGGCCTTTGTTGATGCGGTAAGGCGCGCAGTGGCCCAGGATCCAGACGAGATAGACCCCCGGAAGATACTGGGGCCGGCCAGGGACGCCGCCACTGAAATTATAAGGGAAAAAATAAGGCTTTTCGGAAGCTCGGGAAAAGCGTAAATTCAGACAGGAGGTATTACCATTAAGCTATTTATCGATTCCGCCAATATAGACGAAATAAAATCCGCATACCAACTGGGAGTTATCAGCGGAGTAACCACCAACCCCTCCCTCATAGCCAGGGAGGGCAGGGATTTCGGTCAGGTGGTCAGGGAAATTACCTCCATGGTGGATGGTCCCATCAGCGCCGAGGCCGTAAGTACCGGGGCGCCGGAAATAATAACCGAGGCCGGACAGCTTGCTGCCATACATCCCAGCATTGTGGTGAAAATCCCCATGGACGCTGAGGGATTGAAGGCAGTAAAGGCGCTGTCTGAAAAGGGAATAAAAACCAATGTTACACTGGTTTTTTCAGCAAACCAGGCACTGCTGGCCGCCCTGGCCGGCGCCACATACGTCAGCCCCTTTGTGGGAAGGCTGGATGATGTGGGTCAGGAAGGGATGGATTTGATAAGGGAGATCATGGCGATATATACCAACTACGGTATTGAAACCGAGGTAATAGCCGCCAGCATCCGCCACCCAGTCCATGTTACCCAGGCCGCCCTGGCAGGATCGGATATCGCAACTGTTCCCTACAAGGTTATAATGCAAATGCTGGAACATCCTCTGACCGGCATCGGAATTAAAAAGTTCCTGGCTGACTGGGAAAAGGTGCGGTAATTAGCTTATAAGATGCGGTAACTGGCAAGAATATTAAAATATATAAGGAGCCGGTTATTTTGGAAAGGACTTCCTTCTGTGCTGCAAAAACTGGCAGGCGAGTATGTCCGGAGGCTTAAGGATGTCTGGGAAAAGGTGATGAACCTTCCGGACTCCCCCAGAAAAATTGCCCAGGGCGTCGCTCTGGGCGCCGCCCTGGATTTTCTCCCAATGCCGTTCATTAGTATTCCCATTTCCTTTTTAATTGCAAAGCTTATCAGGGTTAATGCGGCTGCCGCGGTGCTTGCGGTCATTTTTCTCAAATGGGCCGTACCGTTTTTCTTTGCCTTCAATTATTTTATCGGAAGAATATTGATGGGAGAGGCAGCTCCCCCCCCTTATGCGGCGGACAGTTTCTGTTTAACGTCTCCGGCGGCATGGATAGACTGGATAACACATTTGGGCTACCCCTTTTTAATTGGGGCTGCCGTAAACTCGGCGGTGGCCGGCGTGGTTACGTATTTTGCCGTTATGGCGCTTTTGGATTGCCGCCGCAAGAAAAAAGAACAGCTGGCGGCAATGCTTTCTCGAAAATGAGGATGTATAATTTATAATTCGGACAAGCAGTTTAGTTAAAAATTAACTTTTGAATTACCCGGCTTTGATAGATTTTTTAGAGGCCGGTGTTCAGGCGGGGGGAATGTAATGATTTATACTGATTTAGAAAACAAGACTATGCAGGAACTCTACAAGATTGCCAGGGAAATTGAGTTGATAGGGTATTCCAGGCTGCGTAAACAAGAGCTGGTTTTCGAAATAACTAAAAAGCAAACCGAAAAAAGCGGGCTGATAATGGCCAGCGGGGTACTGGACGTTATCCACGAGGGATATGGGTTCCTGAGGCCTTTCAAGTATCTGCCCAGTTATGACGACATTTATGTTTCGGTTTCCCAGATCAGAAGGTTTGATCTCCGCACCGGGGATCTGGTGGGGGGCCAGGTGCGGGGGCCTAAGGACAATGAAAGGTATTTCGCCCTGCTGAGGGTTGAGAAGGTAAACGGATTTAACCCCGAAGAGTCTGCTGAAAGGCTGCACTTCGACGGTTACACCCCGCTTTATCCCAACGAGCGGATTAAGCTGGAGACAGCCCCTCACCTGCACTCCACCCGTTTGATTGACCTGATTGCTCCCATAGGAAAAGGGCAGCGGGGATTAATCGTGGCCCCTCCGAAAGCAGGGAAGACAACCCTCCTGAAAAGCATAGCGCACAGTATTACACAGAATCACCCCGAGATATATTTAATAGTCCTTCTCATAGATGAACGGCCCGAAGAGGTTACCGATATAGAGCGTTCAGTGGAAGGGGAGGTTGTCAGCTCAACCTTTGACGAGCCGGCCGAAAACCACGTAAAGGTGGCCGATATGGTTCTGGAGAGGGCCAAGAGGCTGGTTGAACACCGCTGCCATGTGGTTATCCTGCTGGACAGCATTACCCGTCTGGCCAGAGCGCATAACCTGGTGGTGGCGCCCAGCGGCCGGACGCTGAGCGGCGGTGTGGACCCCGCCTCCCTGCACCGCCCCAAGAGATTTTTCGGCGCCGCCCGGAATCTGGAGGAGGGAGGCAGCCTTACTATTTTGGCCACCGCTCTGGTTGAGACCGGCAGCCGTATGGATGACGTCATTTTCGAGGAATTTAAGGGAACAGGCAATATGGAGCTGATACTGGACCGGAAATTAGCCGAGCGAAGGATATTCCCGGCCATTGATGTGGTAAGGTCCGGAACCCGGAAGGAAGAACTCCTTCTCTCAAACTATGAGCTTGACTGGATGTGGCACTTCCGCAAGGCTGTGGCCGGTATGGCCCCGGTGGACGCCATGGAGCTGATGATGGACAGGATTAAAAGAACAAAGAATAATGTTGAGCTGATGCAGGCCTTTCGTGAAACCAGGAGATAAAATAGCTCATACTGATGACCTTATTCTGTCGGGAGTCAGAAGCCAGTAGTCAGGAGTCAGAATGGGAAAAGCCGGGCAGAGGGCATTTGTGCTAAAGCCTTATCGGCCCTAGTTCCTCGGAGGTCGCTCCGGGGTCGCTCTGTGGCCGGTGGAGGGGTTTGCGATCTACTTATCCTCCGGCTGAACTGGCTGTATCAGTCGTCGGTCGTCAGTCTTCAGTCGTAGGCATTAAAGTCTTTTGACCAGAGGTAAAATAAAACTATTCCGACGTCTGAAGTCCTACGACTGACGACTATTCCAGCATCTGCCTGGACTAAAACCCCTCCCCCTTCATGCATGTCGCTTGAGGGTCACTTTTAAAGTATGCTGTCACCATTCTGAATTCTGGCTTCTGGCTCCTGGATTCCGCCGTCTGCAAGACGGCACCGCCGACAAGGCGGTTATTTTATGTCTTAAAAACGGTAAAACAGGCAATACTAGTTATCGGACTGCCTAAAAAAATAAAAGAGGTGTAATCAGAGGGATTAAAATGACAAAAATAAAAAAATTTCTGGCAGTACTCTTAACTGCCGTACTGCTTAGCGGAGCCATGGCGGCGACGGCTACGGCCACTCCGGACGAATGGATTTCAGATAACGGCCGGTACCTGTATCCCGCCGGGAAAAACATTGATACTGCTGTAAACAGAAATGTAAATGAGGGGTATGTGGTCCGAAAGGGCGATACTCTCCTGGGCATCGCCGGGAGGTTCGGGCTTTCAACCGCCGATCTGGCAACTGTAAACAACCTTCGGGATATAGAGCTGATCAGGGAAGGTCAGGTGATTATTGTCCCGGGCATCAGGAGCATTCACATGGTGGCTTCTGGGGATAGCCTTTCAGTTATTGCCCAAAAGTCGGGTATATCCGTTAAGGATATTACCTTGGCCAACGGGCTGAAAAATCAGGACTTACTGCTGGTGGGACAGAAATTGCTGATACCCGGCGGTTCTGTTTCCGGGTCCGGGCTGCCCGGCGCCACGGTATCCCGGGGGCTGCCTGTGGGAGAACTGGAGTGGCCGGTGGTGGGTTGGGTCAGCTCACCTTTTGGCATGCGGGACGGCAAGCCCCACGAGGGTGTGGATATTGCCGCTGATCACGGTTCTCCCATCAGGGCCGCCATGTCAGGCCGGGTGATTTTTGCCGGCCCCAGGGGATCTTACGGGCTGGCGGTGATACTGGATCACGGGGATGGATTGAGTACTCTGTATGCCCACTCTTCCAAGGTTTTAGTTTCCGAGGGTGAATGGGTAAATAAAGGACAGGTAATTGCTCTGGTGGGTAACACAGGGAGGTCCCTGGGACCGCACCTGCACCTGGAAATGCTTGTGCGCGGCGTGCCCTATGATCCATTAATATGTTTAAACAGGGCAAGGGCTTAATCAAAATATAAGGCAGTCACCTTAAGGTAACAAGAAAAACAAGCCCTTCCGCCAATCGGCGGAGGGTTTGTTTTTCTGTGTAAATAGTAATAAAATGAAGCCAGTGCTATTACGGCGGTTGACTATAATTTTTAAAAATTATCTGGGGGTAAGGCAAGTGCGTTTAATGTATGCTGATTCCGCAGGCAATTGCTATGATCATCCCACCATGAGGGCGGTGGGGAGAGCGGGGGAAAGTTTCTTTGAAATGTCCCGGGAGGATCTGATAGCTCTTCCGGCAGGATCTTCTCCGGTGCTTATTCCGGGGGGGCATCCCGTAGGAATCTCGGTCGGAGGCAGGTTTTCCCTGCTGGAAAAGGAATGCGGGGGTGAAGGCCCGGCTTATGCCGTGGGGGCGCTGCTTCCCCAGGGATATACAAGAACCCTTCTGCCGGCCTTTCGCCGCCCGAAGGCAGATCGGCCCCTTCCTCTTATGGGATATGCCGCAGTGGCCTGGAGAAGGGGAAAGGCTTATGTGGCGGCAGTGAGAACCGACCGGCCCGGGCGTTGGGATCCGGATCGCTACAGCACTCTGGATTTGCCGGAACTGGTGGAAAAACTGCTTGAGGAATTTCCCGGTAACAGGATTGCCCGGCGGCTTGCCGGCTGTGCCCTTGATTACCGCTGCTTTACCGCCCAGAACATATTTTACCGCCGGTGGGAGGGCGGAATACCGGTTTCAAGACAATGCAACGCCGGCTGCCTGGGGTGTATTTCACTGCAGCCTGCAGAGTGCTGCCCCTCACCCCAGTCCAGGATTGACTTTACCCCCTCGGTGCAGGAGGTGGCCCAACTTGGAGGCAGGCACCTGGAGGCCTCCGGCTCCATATTAAGCTTTGGGCAGGGCTGTGAGGGTGAACCTGCCCTGGCCTCCGACCTCATCCGGGAAGCCCTTCTGATTATGAGACGGAAAACCCGGGGGGGGACCATCAATATGAACACCAACGCCGGCCACACACCGGCCATTGAGGCACTGTGCGGGGAAGGGCTGGACTCCGTCAGAGTGAGTCTGATCAGCGCCCGGGATGAGGTTTATAATTTATATCACCGCCCTCGGGGGTATAATCTGGACAATGTGAAGGAATCTATAAAAAGCGCAGTTCGGCAGGGAGTTTTTGTTTCCCTCAATCTGCTGACATACCCGGGACTTACCGACCGGGAGGAGGAACTTCGCGCCCTTATACCGTTTATAAGGGAAACAGGGGTAAAAATGGTCCAGTTAAGAAACCTTAACATTGATCCTGACTACCTGTTTGAAAAACTTCCCCCGGCGGCAGGAGAAATTATGGGGGTGCCGTATCTGATCAGATCCCTGAAGGGGGTACCCGGGCTAGAGGTAGGTAATTTCAGCCGCCCGTTAAGATAATATGGTAAAATTCTTGCGGGGAAAAAAGCTGTGTGGTATAATCTTATGGTGTTATACACTGTGATAACTTCGACTTTATGTCGGGTTTTATAATTTTACTGTAAAAGGGGAAGAGGTGAACCCATTGAAAGAAGGAATCCATCCCAAATATCAACCATCAAAGGTGACCTGTGTATGCGGAGCGTCCTTTGAAACCGGATCGACCCGCAAGGAATTGAAAGTAGAAATTTGCTCCAACTGCCACCCGTTTTATACCGGATCCCAGAGGCAAGTGGAAGTGGGCGGGCGGGCCGACAAATTCCGCAAAAAATACGGCCTGAAATAGTTTAGCTGGCAGAGCCCCGGGCTCTGCCAGCAGTTTGTATGCCCGGTTTTTTATTCGGAATTCTGAATTCTGACTTCTGGATTCCGGCGGAAGTAGAATACGGGAGAGGTATTTATGGCTTTTAACTTTCAGTACGGAGGGCAGGCCGTCATAGAAGGCGTCATGATGAGGGGGCCTTCCGGCAGGGCTGTGGCCGTCCGGCTGCCCGGGGGGGGCATAGCTGTTGATGAAAAGCAGGTTGGTTCCATCACCAAAAGGTATCCCTTCCTAAAGTGGCCCTTGCTGCGAGGCGTGGTGGCGCTGTTGGAATCACTGTTAATCGGTATAGAGGCGCTTAATTATTCAGCCAGTAAGGCTCTGGGCGAGGAAGAGGAGCTCAGTAAAACCGAAATAGTCCTGACCATCGGGTTTGCATTGGCCCTGGCCGTGGTTCTTTTTGTCATTGTGCCCACCGGGGCGGCCCACCTATTAAAGAATCTGTTTCAGAGCAGTCTGGCCCAGAATCTGGTGGAGGGAGTATTAAGGCTGGTTGTTTTTCTGCTCTATGTAGTCCTTATCGGCCGGCTGGAGGATATAAAAAGGGTTTTCCAGTATCACGGGGCTGAGCACAAGGTGATTAACGCCTATGAGGCCGGCCATGAACTCACGGTGGAAAAGGTTCAGCGTTTCAGCACCTTTCACCCGCGGTGCGGCACCAGCTTTTTACTGATAGTGCTGGTATTAAGTATATTTCTTTTCGCCTCCCTGGGGCACCAGGTGCTGTGGTGGAGGATAACTTCCCGCATTCTGCTGCTGCCGGTGCTGGCCGGGATTTCGTATGAGGCCCTTAAACTTTCAGCAAGGTACGCAGAGAATTTTTTGTGCCGGCTGTTGATCACCCCTGGCAGATGGCTGCAGGCGCTAACCACCGGTGAGCCTGACGACAGCCAGGTGGAGGTGGCCATTTCGGCCTTTGACGCAGTCTTGAAGGAGAGTGAAACCCAAGTTCAATGTTAGATAAACTGGCCAGCCTTGAAAATAAGTACGATGAACTGGAAAATAAAATCAGTGACCCGGAGGTCATCGCTGATAACAGCCGCTGGCAGCAGATGGTAAAGGCTCATTCGGAGATGGGCGAGGTGGTGGGCGTATACCGCAGCTACAAGAAGGCCCTCGGCGGAATCAGTGAAGCCCGGGAAATGCTGGACGGTAAAATTGAAGCCGACTTCCGGGAAATGGTGGAGGCAGAACTTAAGGAACTGGAGGCAACGAAGGAAGCCCTGGAAAAAAGACTTAAAGTTCTGCTTCTTCCCAGGGATCCCAACGACGAAAAGAACGTTCTGGTGGAGGTAAGGGCTGGCACCGGAGGTGGAGAGGCCGCTCTTTTTGCGGCCGACCTTTTTAAAATGTACACCCGCTTTGCCGAGCGTCAGGGCTGGAAGACCGAGATAATGAACACCAACTTCACAGACCTGGGAGGGTTCAAGGAAGTTGTTTTTTTGATTGAGGGTAAAGGGGCATTCAGCAGATTAAAGTTTGAAAGCGGAGTGCACCGGGTACAGAGGATTCCCAGCACGGAATCCGGGGGGCGCATCCATACCTCGGCGTCAACGGTGGCCGTTCTTCCCGAGGCCGAAGATGTTGATGTGGATATAAACCCCAATGACATCAGAACCGATTTGTTCTGCTCCACCGGCCCCGGTGGCCAATCGGTTAACACAACCCAGTCCGCTGTCCGGCTGACCCACATTCCCACCGGAATAGTGGTTTCCTGCCAGGACGAAAAGAGTCAGCACAAGAACAAAGACAAGGCCATGAGGGTGCTGCGGGCCAGGATATTGGACAGGGCGCAGCAGGATCAGAAGGATAAAATAGCCAGCAGCCGTAAGTCTCAGGTGGGCAGCGGCGACCGAAGCGAAAGGATCAGGACCTATAATTTCCCCCAGAACAGGGTCACCGATCACCGCATCGGGCTCACCACCCACCGCCTGCAGGAAATACTGCTGGGGGATTTGGATGAAATAATTGAAGCCCTGGTGACCACCGACCAGGCGGAAAAACTCCGGCAGGTGGATTAAACCATGAATATTAGCCAGTGGCTGACCGAGGCGGGCAAATATCTGGCCGAAAGGCGCCCGGGGGCAGGCCGGACTGATGCTGAGGCAATCCTGGAGCATTTAACCGGAAAGAACCGCACATCTCTATACAGGGATGGTGAGGATGAAATGCCCCCGGGATTGGAGAAACCGGCCCTGGATCTTGTTGAAAGAAGGGCCGGGGGCGAGCCTCTGGCCTATATTACCGGACACAAGGAATTCATGGGGCTGGATTTTTATGTCAGCCAGGCCGTGCTTATTCCCCGGCCGGAGACAGAATTACTGGTGGAAAAGGCCGCAGACATTCTAAAGAATTTTTACCCCACCACAGCTAACCGGCCGGTGGTGGCCGATATAGGCGCCGGATCAGGGGCCATAGCCGTTACCCTGGCAGTTTTGCTGAATCTGCCAATGGTATACGCCACCGACATATCCCCGGAGGCCCTTAATGTGGCCAGAAGGAATGCTGCTGGGAACGGAGTGGGTGAAAGGATTGATTTCAGGCAGGGAGATCTGCTCAGCCCTCTTACAGAAATACCCGGCTTCAGGGCCGACCTGCTGACGGCCAACCTGCCCTACGTTCCATCCCGGGAAATACCCCTTTTAATGACCGATGTCCGGGATCATGAGCCCCATCTGGCCCTGAATGGCGGGGAGGATGGGCTGGACCTATACCGCCGTCTGATTCCGGTGGCATTCCACACCCTCCATAAAGGGGGCTATCTGCTAATGGAAATTGGCCCGGGGCAGGAGGCAGCCTTAAGAGGCATGCTGAGGGCGGGGTGGAGAGTGGAAATACTGCGGGATCTGGCTGGCAGGGAGAGGGTTGTATCGGCTCAAAGGGCGGGTATTTTATAAACACGGTATTTGTGATATACTACTTTTACCATAATCAGGAGGAACACAATGGTGCCGGAGGGTAAGGAGACATTTTTCTGGCAGGTGGATAAAAACTGCCCGGACCCGGAAATAATCCGGCAGGCCGGGCTTATTTTACGCCGGGGGGGGCTGGTGGCCTTTCCCACTGAAACGGTTTACGGCCTGGGCGCCAACGCCCTGGACGGGCGGGCGGTGAAGAGTATATTTACTGCCAAGGGAAGGCCCCGGGACAATCCTTTGATAGTGCATGTGGCGTCCATTGAAGATGTATACAGCTACGCCGGTTTCGTCCCGCAAAAGGCCGGGAGACTAATGGAAAAATTTTGGCCCGGCCCGCTGACCCTGATACTTTCAGATGGCGGAAAGATTTCAGAGCCGGTTTCAGCCGGCCTTCCCAGCCTGGCTTTGCGCATGCCGGATCACCCGGTGGCCCTGGATCTGATAAAAGAGGCGGGAGTCCCGGTGGCGGCGCCCAGCGCAAACATTTCCGGGAGACCCAGTCCCACCACCGCCAATCATGTGCGTATGGATCTTCAGGGGCGGATAGATGGTATACTGGACGGCGGACCCTCCGGATGGGGGGTTGAGTCCACAGTTTTGGACCTCACGGGAGAAATTCCAGTAATTCTTCGCCCGGGAGGTATCACCCCGGAAGATATAATTGCAGTGGTGGGTCCGGTGGAAATGGACATATCACTGAAAAAAAACGGATGCGCCCCCGGCAGGCCCAGATCTCCCGGAATGAAATACCGGCATTACGCACCCTCCGCCCCTCTGGTTCTGGTGGAGGGTGATTCCCTTGAAGTTGTTCGGGAAATTAAAAGGCTGGCCCGGGAGTATCTGGATCAGGGGAAAATAGTGGGGGTTTTGTGCCGCAGCGGCAACCAGGGCCAGTATTCAGGTGTGCTGGCCATTGCCGCTGGAACTGTCTCCGACCAGGCCTCGGTGGCTGCCCAATTGTTTGATGCCCTGCGCCGTTTTGAAAACACCGGGGTTGAAATAATACTGGCCGAGGGAGTAGATGACCGGGGACTGGGTCTGGCTGTGGCCAACCGGCTAAGAAGAGCCGCCGGAGGAAATATTATTAGAGTGTAGAATCCTGAATCCTGAATTCTGGATATTTACGGGGGAAGCATGTCTTTTTTAACTATACTTTTACTGGCTGTGGCCCTGGGCGCAGACGCTTTTTCCATGTGCCTGGGGGTTGGAATGGCAGGGGTAAGGCGTCTTCAGGTAATATTAATAAGTGTCACCGTTCTTTTGTTCCACATTATGATGCCTCTGGCAGGGTGGCATATCGGGAACCGGGTCGGAAGCCTGGTCGGCAATGCCGCAGCCATAGCCGGAGCGCTGGCGCTTATTTACCTGGGAGCCAGGATGTTATGGGATGTGTACCGGCGAGACCGGGAAGATCCCATAGTGGCCGTTGTCAATACCTGGGGGCTTTTGGTGCTGGCGGCCAGCGTCAGCATGGATGCGCTTAGTGTGGGCTTTACCCTGGGAACCTATAATGTCAACCTGTTCCTGGTCGTCCTTACCTTTGGAATAGTGGCCGGACTGATGACTTTTGCCGGTCTTATGCTGGGGCGTTTGCTGGGGAACCTGGCGGGAGAAAGGGCGCAGCTTCTTGGTGGGGTAATTCTTCTGGGAATTGGGATAAAATTAATTGTTCCGTACAGTACTTGGTAAAGGGGGGCCTTTATCGTATGAAGCTGTTATTTGTATGTACCGGGAACACATGCCGCAGCGGTATGGCCCGGGCTATGGCCTCAAGAGAGCTGGAAAAGGACGGTGTTGCCGGAGTGGAAGTTTTATCGGCCGGCACCTGCGCCATTTCGGGCCAGCCGGCATCCCCGAATGCATTGGCCGTAATGCAGGAAATGGGTATAGATCTGAAAGACCACCGTTCCGCCATTATTGATAAAAGGATGGTGGAAGAGGCCGACCTTATTCTTGCCATGACAGCCGGGCACCGGCAGGCGGTTTATGAGCTTTGCCCGGAAGTTGGCCCAAAATTACACACCCTGGCCGGATATGCCCTGATGACGGGCGATGTTCACGATCCGTACGGAGGGGATTTAGAGACATACAGGAGGGTGGCCGACCAACTGGAGGGTATGATTCGATCCGCAGTGGACAGGCTGGTAAAGGAGATAAGGGCTGGGCTGTAGGAGACTCCTGACTCCTGAATTCTTTTCTTTATATTCAGGCCCGTTATTTTTTTGGAGGGATAATGGGGTATATTGTAGAATAATACCAATTAGCAAATTGCCGTCCACAATCGGGCAGGATGCCTTGTGCATAGAATAAAACATGAAGGGAAGATTGCGTTTTGCGGGTGGCTGTGGCGAGCGATCACGGTGGATTTGGGCTAAAGGCCGAGATAATAAATTTTTTGCGGGCAAGGGACATTGAATACAAGGATTTTGGGACCCATTCGGAAGAATCGGTGGATTATCCTGACTATGCCCTGGCGGTGGCGGAATCAGTGGCGGCAGGGCAGTTTGACCTGGGGATAGTTTGTTGCGGCACCGGAATAGGTGTTTCCATGTCGGCCAACAAGGTTCCCGGAGTCAGGGCGGCTTTGTGCCACGACACCTTTTCAGCCAGAATGGCCAGAAAGCATAACAATGCCAATGTTCTGACCCTGGGGCAGCGGGTGGTTGGGGCAGGATTGGCCCTGGATATAGTCAATGCCTTTTTGGAGGCTGGATTTGATGACGGGGGCAGACATTCCCGCAGAGTTGCCAAAATGTGCGGGATAGAAGAAAAGTATTGCAGCAAGTAAATAGGTTTAGCACCGGCTTATGGGAAGCTGATATATATAGATAGAAACGCTGGGGAGGAGAACTGATGTATTTTAAGAACACCCTGTCCCAAACCGACCCGGAAATATACAGGGTCATTAACCTGGAACTGGACCGGCAGCGCCATACCCTGGAGCTGATTGCCTCGGAGAATGTAGTCAGCGCCGCGGTTTTGGAGGCCCAGGGATCAGTGCTTACAAACAAATACGCCGAGGGCTATCCGGGCCGCAGATATTATGGCGGCTGTCAGTTTGTGGATATGGCCGAGGAAGTTGCCATCCGGCGGGCCAGGGATTTATTCGGTGCAGAATACGCCAACGTCCAGCCTCATTCCGGGGCACAGGCCAATCTCTCGGCATACTTTGCCCTGCTGAAGCCCGGCGATACTATACTGGGAATGAATCTGGCCCACGGTGGGCACCTGACCCATGGCAGCCCCCTGAACATATCGGGAAAATATTTTAATATAGCATTTTACGGTGTTGAGCCCGAAACAGGACTTATCGACTATGAAAAGGTTTTCGAAGCCGCCTGTCAAAGCAAGCCCAAGGTGATAGTGGGAGGGGCCAGCGCCTACCCCAGGGTTATAGATTTTTATAAGCTGAGGGAGATCGCCGATGAAGTAGGGGCCTACCTCATGGCGGATATGGCCCATATTGCCGGCCTGGTGGCAGCGGGCCTGCACATCAGCCCAATTCCCCATGCGGACATTGTTACCACCACCACCCATAAAACCCTGCGGGGTCCCCGGGGCGGAATGATACTGAGCCGGGAAAAATACAGCCAGACCCTGGACAAGGCGGTCTTTCCCGGTATCCAGGGAGGCCCCCTGATGCATGTTATAGCAGCCAAGGCGGTGGCCTTCGGGGAGGCGCTTAAACCTGAATTTCAGGAATATCAGAAAAGAATTGTGGCCAACGCCAGTGCCCTGGCAGAGGCACTGACGGTTTACGGATTTAACCTGGTTACCGGCGGCACCGACAACCACCTTATGTTGGTTGACCTGCGAAACAAGGATATTACCGGTAAAAAAGCCGAAAAAATACTGGATAGCGTCGGGGTTACCGTCAATAAAAACGCCATACCCTATGACCCCCAACCGCCCGCGGTATCCAGCGGCATCCGGGTCGGCACCCCGGCAGTGACCACCCGGGGGCTGAACGAGGACGACATGAAAATGGTGGCCGGAATAATTCACCAGGCCCTTAGTTTTGGAGGCGACCAGACCCATCTTGACAGAGCCCGGTCCATGTCCGCGGAATTATGTGAAAAATACCCAATCTACTAATGCGGAGAATACAGGAGTCAGAATTCAGAATACAGAATAAAAAATTGATGTCAGCCTCCGCAGTTAACCGGTGGAACAGGCCGGAACTATTATTTGTATAGTTTTACAGTCGATCTCTAGGTAGCTTAACTGCTTACTTAATCATATTCTGGATTCTGAATTCTGAATTCCCAGGAGAAGGATGACCTATGATTGTCAATCGTCCCTCATTTGACCAGACCTACATGGATGTGGTGGATATAATAGCCCGCAGGTCCACCTGCCTGAGGAAAAAAGTGGGATCCGTGGTGGTGGTGGATAGAAGAATTTTATCTCACGGCTATAACGGCGTTGTAAGCAGCGAGGATCACTGCTGTGATACCGGCCAGTGTCTTAAAGACAGGGAGGGGCGGGAGGATTACAAGCCTTGCGTTCACGCCGAGCAAAACGCCATCTGCCTGTGCGCCAAAAGGGGATTGGCGGTAAAAGGGGCGACTCTGTACGTAAATGCCGATATCTGTATGACCTGCGCCAAGCTGATAATATCATGCGAAATGTCCAGAGTGGTGGTTCGCAGGGATTTCAGGGGATCTTCCGAAGGGGTGGATTTTCTAATCCGGCACGGGGTGGAAGTAATTCTTTGGCCGTCGTCGGATCATTGAGCGGGAGGGCTGCACCACATTGAGCGCCGTTTTGTTTGACATAGGATCCACCTTGGTACAGGGGCCTGAAATCTCCCCGTCCAAGATGATTGCCAGGCTGCTGGGCCTGGACGACTCCCAAAAGGGCCGGGTGGCTGATATAATAATGTGCAGTATTTTTGAAGACCCCCTCCATATGTGCGGTATCTTGAAAAAAGCCTTCCCTCTTTGTGATTTTTCCGAGGAAAAAATTAAAAAAATATGGCTTGACCAGGAAATCGCTCCGGAGGAGATTCCGGGGGCCACCGAGGCCGTCAGGCGGGTAAAGAGCGCTGGCTTCAAGGTGGGACTGGTGTCTGATATATGGGGCCCTTACTATAAAGGGTTTGTTTCGGCCTGCCCCCAATTGGCTTCCCTGGTGGACTTTGCGGGACTTAGCTTCCGGGAAGGGTGCCGTAAGCCATCCGTCTCCCTTTTTAAAAAGGCCATGTCAGTTTTAGGGGCCAACCCCGGCAGCACTTGGATGGTGGGTGACACATACCAAAATGATCTGGCCCCGGCCATGAAATTGGGTATCCGCACTGTGTGGGTGCTCAACCGTCCGGAAAAGGAGTACCGTGCCCTGGAGGGGGTGCTGAAAGGTCGTCTTCCCAGACCGGACATTATTATTGACACCATTGCCGATCTGTGTAGAATAGATTTGGAATAAGCAATAAGCATTAAGCGGTAAGCTTTAGGTAATAGGTGTTTGGAAATAGCTTACAGCTTATAGCTATAATCAACGAAGGGGAAATGACCATGAAAATACTGAGAGTTGAAAAACACGGGTCAGTGGAGCTGATTGAAAGGTTGCGCCGGGTCAGCATGCTTACCAATCCTGAGATTTTTATCTACAGGGAGTCTCTTGTTTCCCTGGAAAAAATCCGTACAGAGTTCCTTTCCCCTCCCCAGTCCTACATACTTTCCGCCGAACTGCAAAAGGTACGCAACCTCCGCTGGCAGCTGAAGGAGTTCGGGGTGGAGCTTTTCAGCCTGGACGGGTACGTCAGTGTTTACCTGGAGGGCTATGAAGAGCCTGTAGACGTATTGCCCCCGGTGGTGGAGGAATCGGTGGAAGAGGACGGATCTGTGCATAATATAATCTGTGACGGTATGCACAGGGTATCCCTGGCCAGGATGGAATGGGTAATTCCCCAGGTTGTTTTCATAAGGGGAATCCCCCGGGACAAGCCCTATTACGCCTACCCGGTACCGGGGGGATGGAGCCGGGTGGTGACCAGGGAAGATCTGCCTGAGGGCTTTATTAAAAAATGGCACCGTATAAAGGAGTACAAGACTCTTTACAGGGATTTCAATTCGGCCTTCACCAATGTGGGAGGACCCAGGGGAAGGTTTGTGAAATAGGTAAGGGAGATACGACATGTTAAAGATTTTGGCGGTCTTTGGAACCCGTCCGGAAGCAATTAAAATGGCGCCTTTGGTCAAGGAACTGGCAAGGTACGGGGATAAAATACGGTGCCGGGTGGCGGTGACGGCCCAGCACCGCGAAATGCTTGACCAGGTGCTTAACCTCTTTGACATAACCCCCCACTATGACCTGGATATAATGCAGCCGGGGCAGTCCCTGTTTGACATCACCTCCAGGTCTCTGACCGGACTGAAGGAGGTTTTGGAGCGGGACAAACCTGACATCACCTTGGTTCACGGGGATACCACCACCACCTTTGTAGCCGCCCTGGCCTCGTTTTACCTCCAGATTCCGGTAGGCCACGTTGAAGCCGGGCTAAGGACGGGAAATAAATTTTCGCCCTTTCCGGAGGAGATGAACAGACACCTGACCGGTGTTCTGTCCGATGTGCATTTTGCTCCCACGGAAAAGTCCAGAAAAAATCTTCTGGCCGAGGGCGTGAAAAGAGAAAATATACATGTTACCGGGAATACAGTCATAGATGCCCTTCTGGAAACCGTTAAAAAGGACTACCGCTTTGACGACCCTGTTCTGGAATCCATAGACTTTGAAAGTCAGAGGATACTGCTGCTGACAACCCACCGCAGGGAAAACCTGGGAGATCCCATGAGGGGAATTTACCAGGCTCTCAGAGAAGTGCTGGAACTCCACCCGGATGTGGGAATAATATTCCCTGTGCACAAGAATCCGGCCGTCCGGTCTGTGGTGTCGGAGGTACTGGGGGGTCTGGAGCGGGTTCACTTGATTGAGCCCATGGACTACGCCCCCTTTGTTAACCTGATGCAGAAGTGCTGTATGGTGCTTACCGACTCGGGAGGAATGCAGGAGGAGGCCCCTTCCATGGGTAAACCGGTGCTGGTTTTGCGCAATACCACCGAGCGCCCCGAGGCCGTTGAAGCCGGCACTGTGGTGCTGGTAGGCACTGAAAAAGAGGCAGTGCTGGCTGAAACAAATAAGCTCCTGAACAACCCGGATCATTACCGGAGAATGTCCGAGGCGGCCAATCCGTATGGCGATGGCAAGGCCTCCGGGAGAATAGCCCGGGCGCTTTTGTACCGCTGCGGAATGGAAAGTGAGCCCCCGGGGGAATTCGGGGGATAGGTTGGAACAATATGTCATTGGGGCGTAACGGCAAAAAGCGTGCCAGGAAAGCGCCACTGAGGTGCGAATACCGACTTCTGGCAGCGGAAAAATATCATCCCCCGAGAAAAAAGTTCTGGCGGGGTGGAGGAATAACATTCTTTTTGTAGAACAGATAAGATGGGCAATATGTCAGCGGGGCGACACAGCAATGGCAGGTTTTTCAGGATTTGATAATAAGGGGACACGGTCACCGATTATGGGAGATCAAAAATCCAAGCACCCGGGAGCTCTGCAGGCGATGGCCGTTACCACGGCCATCGGGGCTGAAATGGCCATTACCGTGACCCTGGGTTTTTTCGGGGGCAGGCTGCTGGACGAAAAGTTCAATACCGATCCGTGGCTGATGGTGACCGGCATACTGCTGGGTGTGGCCGCCGGGGTGTGGGGCATAATCCTCATAGTGAAAAGGTTTTTAGATGCATGATTGTAAGCAGTTCTTCAAATAGGGGTGAGCAAATGTTTGGACAGCCCGTACCTGAACTGGATAAACAGCTAAGAAGCGTTTTGAAATATTCCGGGTATCTGCTGGTGGGAATTTGCCTTGCTCTGTTTTTTTATCCCCGGGACAGTATGTTGTGGGGGCTGGCGGTAGGGATAGGCACAGGCATTTACAATGTGGTGGTCCTGGCCAAAAGGATAAAAAGACTGCCGGATCTGAGCCCGGATGGCGCCAAGAAGCACATGAAAAAAGGGCTGGCCATACGTCTGGCGATGATTATGGCAGTGCTGTTCCTGGTAAGCCAGCGGCTTTCGTTTATCAGTCTGCCGGGGGTTGGAGCCGGAGTGCTTGTGCCCTCCTGTATTTCAATGATCGTTTCAATTTTTGAAACCTACAGGCAGCACAGGGAGTCCGAGGTGTTTTTAAAAAAGTATTATGGCAAATAATTGTTTTAATATAGATAGATAAAAAACAAGAAAGCTTTGTTGGGGAAAGGGGTGAGAAAAGAGATATGAAAAGTTTAGAAGAAGTCCATAAGGAGTTAGACGTTTGGGGTTTTTTAAATTATGGTCACCATGGCATCGTGCATACCCCCATTGGGGAAGTGGACCTCAAAACCCTGGTTATGACCTGGATAGTTTTGGGACTTATCGTGTTGTTTACAGTGTCTGCAATCAGGAACGCGCGGGTGGACAGACCGGGTAAGCTGCAGTTGATGCTGGAGGAGATATTTCAATTCCTGCGAGGGCTGGTTTATGAAAACATGGATTACAAAAAAGGCGCAGGTTTAATGTGCCTTATATTCACTCTTTTTATTTTCCTTCTGTTCTGCAATCTTTGGGGTTTGATCCCCACCATGATGTCACCCACCGCAAACGTCAACACCACATTGGGCATGTCGCTGACGGTATTCCTGCTGGTACAGGTGCTTGGCTTCAGGTACAAGGGAGTGGGTTTCCTCAGGCACTTTGTGCAGCCCCACTTCGTGTTTCTGCCGATAATCATTATTGAAGAGCTGTCCAAGCCCATTACGCTGGCCCTCCGGCTTTACGGAAACATATACGCCGGCGAGGTTCTTATCGCCGTGCTATTGGCCTTGTTCGGCCTGGTGGTGACCTTTCTGGGCGGCTTCATACCGTCGGTTATCTGGCTGGCCTTCAGTATTTTTGTGGGCTTTGTTCAGGCGTTCATATTTACCATGCTGACTATTGCCTATGTTAGCCAGGCCGTAGCCGACCATCATTGATTTGCCGTTTTGTCTCTAATTAATAGTTCCTTGGTAAGAAAGTGTGCCGCCAAAAAAAGATTTTAAAATTTGGGAAGGGAGGGGAATAATTATGGATAATCATGGTGCTGCGATGATCGGAATGGCCCTGGCTGCGGGTCTGGCTTCCATCGGCGCCGGTATCGGTGACGGTCTGGTTATGGGAAGGACCGTTGAAGGTATTGCCCGCCAGCCGGAACTGAAAGGTACCCTAATGACCACCATGTTCATTTCGGTAGGTATCATTGAGGCTCTGCCCATTATTGCCGTCGTTATAGCATTCATCCTGATGGGAAAAGCGTAAGGATTTGCACTCATCAAAATTGGTAAAAAGTAAGCTGTAGCGGGCCAAACCATGCGTTTTTTCTTTTTGGCCGGCCCGCTATGGCAGCTTTTTCCACCGGCACGGGCAAATGGAAGGAGGGTTAGTAGTCTTTATGGAACAAATCATCAAGGCCTTAGGCCTTAACGCAACCTTGGTGGCACAGATTTTTAACTTTATAATTCTTTTAATCTTTCTTCGCGTTGTTGTTTATCCACATATAGTAAAAGTGCTGGAACAGCGGCAGGAAGCCATTGCAGGCAATGTGAAGGCCGCCGAGGAAGAAAGAAAGCAGGCCGAGGCCCTGCGCCAGAGCTATCTGGCCGACATGCAGAAGGCCAGGGAGGAAGCCCAGGCCATTATCCAGCAGGCCGCCAAGGCCGGAGAAGCCCAGGCCCAGCAGATCATAGAGGCTGCCAGGAACGAGGCCAACCGGGTGAAGGATTCCGCCCTGCAGGAAATCGAACGGGAGAAAGAGAAAGCGGTTGCAGAATTGCGCGACCAGGTGGTATCGCTGTCCATACTGGTGGCGGATAAAATTATCGGCAAACAAATCACTCAGGATCTCCAGCACGGTCTGGTGAAAGAATTTATTAAAGAGGCAGGGGATCTGCCATGCTAAGAGGAGCCGTAGGCGGGCGCTACGCTGAAGCCCTGTACGAGATAGCTGAACGGGATAAGGTTGTTGAAGCCATCGAGCAGGAGCTCCTGGCAGTTGACGCCATTATCCGGGAAAACCGTGATCTGCAAAAAATGCTGTACCACCCGCGGATCACTCCCGAAAATAAGAAGTCTTTACTAAGTGATCTTCTTTCGGGCAAGGTTTCCGATGTCACCATGGAATTTTTAAAACTCCTGGTTGACAGGCAGCGTGAACAGTTTCTTTCCGATATAGTCAGTTATTATGTCAATCTGGCCAACAAGGCCCGCAACGTAACCGAAGCCAGGGTGTCCTCGGCGGTGGAACTGACCCCGGAAGAAAAGGAAAATATGGCCGGGGTACTGAACAGGGTTACGGGCAAAAAGGTCCAGACCAGCTATAATGTAGACCCGTCTCTGATCGGCGGGGTAGTGGTGCGTATCGGGGACCGGGTTATTGACGGCAGCATCCGTACCCGCCTGGCTACTCTGAGAGAGCACCTCAGGCAAATAAGTTAACGGATAGGGGTGAACCAGTAGCATGAATTTGCGTCCTGAAGAAATCAGCTCCATCATCAGGCAGCAGATAGATAAATATAAAGCGCAAATAGAAATGGCCGACGTGGGCACCGTTATCCAGGTCGGAGACGGTATTGCTCGTGTATATGGCCTGGAAAAATGTATGTCCATGGAACTTCTGGAGTTTCCGGCCCCCGGGCCCGGTGAGGAGCCGACCCTGGGTATGGCTCTGAACCTGGAAGAGGACAACATTGGTTGCGTTTTGTTAGGCGCCTACACTCATATTAAAGAAGGCGACACCGTAAAACGTACCGGCAGGATCATTTCAGTGCCGGTAGGCGATGCCCTTTTAGGCCGCGTGGTCAATCCCCTGGGCCGCCCACTGGACGGCAAGGGACCCATCGGTACCGATAAATTCCGCGCGGTGGAGCGCATCGCACCCGGCGTTATGAAGCGTAAGCCGGTGCACCAGCCCCTTCAGACAGGACTAAAGGCCATTGACGCCATGATTCCCATCGGCCGCGGCCAGAGGGAACTTATCCTGGGCGACCGCCAGACCGGTAAAACGGCTATTGGCGTAGACGCCATAATCAACCAGAAGGGCAAAGACGTTATCTGCATATATGTGGCGGTGGGCCAGAAAAACTCCACCGTTGCCAACGTGGTGCAAAGACTGACTGATACAGGCTCAATGGATTATACTATTATTGTATCGGCCACCGCATCCGACCCGGCGCCGCTTCTTTTCGTAGCTCCCTTCGCCGGCGCCGCCATGGGTGAGGAATTCATGCACCAGGGCAAGCATGTTCTGATAATCTATGACGACCTGTCCAAACAGGCTGCGGCTTACCGGGAACTTTCCCTGCTTTTGCGCAGACCTCCGGGACGCGAGGCCTATCCCGGAGACGTTTTCAATCTGCACTCACGGTTACTGGAGAGGGCGTGCAAGCTTTCCGACGCCGAGGGCGCCGGTTCCATGACCGCTCTGCCGGTCATCGAAACCCAGGCTGGGGACGTGTCGGCTTACATTCCCACCAACGTTATTTCCATTACGGACGGCCAGATTTATCTGGAGCCCGACCTGTTTTACGCCGGCCAGCGGCCCGCTGTCAACGTGGGTCTGTCGGTTTCCCGGGTGGGGGGCGCGGCCCAGATTAAAGCCATGAGGGCTGTGGCCGGAAGTCTTCGTCTTGACCTGGCCCAGTACCGCGAGCTGGCCGCCTTTGCTCAGTTCGGTTCGGACCTGGACAAGGGAACCCAGGCCAGGCTTACCAGGGGCCAGCGCATGATGGAACTGCTCAAGCAGAACCAGTACGTGCCCATGGACGTGGAGGATCAGGTTATGTCCCTTTACACCGCGGTCCGTGGATACCTGGATGACCTGCCGGTGGAAAAGGTGCTGCCCTTTGAGGCCGAGTTCGTCAAATATATGAAAGCCAACAAGCCCGAAGTGGGCAAGGCCATTACTGAAACCGGCCTGCTTACCAAGGAAACCGAGGAACAGCTTAAGGATGCTATCAAAGAATTCAAGCAGGTATTTGCAAATTAATCCTGCCCGTTATAAGTTTAACGGCGAGGTGGTGAGAAAATAAATGGCAAATATTCGTGATCTGCGGCGCCGCATCAAGAGTATCAAAAGTACCCAGCAGATAACCAAGGCAATGAAGGCGGTGTCCGCCGCCAAAATGCGCCGGGCGCAGGATTCGGTCATTGCCGCCAGGCCATACGCTAAAAGGCTGATTGGTGTGCTGGGGAGGGTGGCGTCGGTTACATCGGGTGTAAGGCATCCTCTTCTGGAGGTGCGGGAACCCAAAAAAATAGCTTACGTTGTAATAACCGCCGACCGCGGATTGTGCGGGGGTTTCAACGCAAACGTAATTCGTAAGGCATTTACGGAAGTTCGCGATATTCCTGATGTCAGCTTGATATGCATAGGCCGGAAGTCCCGGGACTATTTCAGCAAGCGGGGCTACAATGTTGTCCGGCAATATGTTGGCCTTGGGGAAAATATCAATGCGGGGCAGGCCAGGGAGATATCCCAGTATATTATAAGCAAGTATTCCGAAGGCGAATTCGACGCCGTTTACGTGGTGTACAGTGAGTTTGTGAATGTGATGGTACAGCGCCCCATCGTGGTCAAGCTGCTTCCGGCCGAACCACCCAAAGCTGAGCAAGGGGAAAAGGCTGCCGGTAAGGCGGATTACATCTTTGAGCCTTCGGCTGATGAAGTAATGGCATCCCTGCTTCCCAAGTATGTCACCAACACCGTGTTTCAAGGGTTGCTGGAATCCAAGGCAGGCGAGCACAGCGCCCGCATGACTGCCATGGATAATGCCACCAAGAATGCCAACGATATGATCGCCAGGCTGACCCTGACCATGAACAGGGCTCGTCAGGCCGCCATTACCAAGGAAATCTCGGAGATTGTGGGCGGCGCTGCCGCACTGGAATAACCCTTATTTTGGGATTGAATTCAGGGAGGGAATTCAGAAGCCAGAAGTCAGAATACAGTGGGTAGATTGATGCTCCTGTCTCCTGTCTCCTGTCTCCTGTCTCCTAACCTACGAGAAATGCAAGCATCTTGCAGGCAAAGGAGGTAGCACAAGCAAATGAGCGTTGGTCATATTGTTCAGGTCATCGGCGTGGTGGTGGACATTCGTTTCCCGCCCGGCCAGGTGCCTGAAATATATAATGCGCTGAAGGTTGCCAGGGCAGAAAACGACGTAATTACCCTGGAAGTAGCCCAGCACCTTGGCAATAACGCCGTACGGGCCGTTGCTATGACCGCCACTGACGGTCTGGTAAGGGGAATGGAAGTTAGTGACACTGGTAAGCCTATTACAGTGCCGGTGGGAAAATCGGTGCTGGGTCGTTTGGTGGACGTTCTGGGAGAGCCCATTGACATGATTGGCGATATCAAGAGTGATGCCTATTATCCCATTCACCGGCCGGCTCCCCCTTTGGTGGAGCAGTCCACCAGGGCTGAGCAACTGGAAACAGGCATCAAGGTTATCGACCTGCTGGTACCATTCCTCAAGGGAGGAAAGGTCGGCATGTTTGGCGGCGCCGGAGTGGGCAAAACCGTTATAGTTATGGAGTTGATTAACAACATCGCCAAGCAGCACGGCGGCATATCGGTATTCGCCGGTGTGGGCGAGCGTACCCGTGAGGGTAATGACCTGTATCGTGAGATGCACGAGGCCGGTGTTCTGGACAAGACCACCATGGTCTTCGGCCAGATGAACGAGCCCCCTGGAGCCCGTTTGAGGGTCGTTTTAACCGGTCTCTGCATGGCTGAATTTTTCCGTGATGAGCTTGGATCAGACACCCTGCTGTTCATCGATAACATTTTCCGTTTCACCCAGGCAGGTTCCGAGGTTTCCGCGCTTCTGGGCCGGATGCCCAGCGCCGTGGGTTATCAGCCCACACTGGCTACAGAAATGGGCCAGATGCAGGAGAGGATTACATCAACCACCAAAGGATCGGTTACATCGGTGCAGGCCGTGTACGTGCCTGCCGACGACCTTACAGACCCTGCTCCGGCAACCACCTTCGCCCACCTGGATGGCACCGTTGTGTTGTCCCGCGCCATTTCCGAGCTTGGAATTTATCCTGCGGTGGATCCACTGGACTCAACCTCTAGGATTTTGGACCCCAACGTGGTAGGCGCCGAGCACTATGCAGTGGCCCGCGGAGTGCAAAAGATTCTGCAGCGCTATAAGGAACTGCAGGACATCATCGCCATTCTTGGTATGGAAGAACTTTCCGACGACGACAAAATGGTTGTGGTCAGGGCCAGGAAACTACAGCAGTTCCTGTCCCAGCCCTTCTTCGTGGCCGAGACCTTTACAGGTCAGGCAGGAAGATATTGCTCGCTGAAAGAAACAATCCGCGGATTCAAAGAAATTCTGGAAGGCAAGCATGACAGCATGCCCGAGCAAGCCTTCCGTATGGTGGGAACCATTGATGAAGCGGTCGAGAAAGGAAAACAGCTTTTAGAGGGAAGTGTGTAAGACATGGCGGAAACTACACAGCGCCTGGATATTGTCACTCCCGAGAAAAAGGTTTTCACCGGGGACGTCAATTTTGTTGTGGTACCCGGAGAGCTTGGGGAACTGGGCTTCCTGCCCAACCACGCTCCTCTGATGAGCGGTTTAAAAATAGGACTTGTCAGGGTTCAGCAGGAAGGTAAAACCTTCAAGGTTGCGGTTGGCGGAGGTTTTGTGGAGGTGCGCGGCAATAAGGTCACTATACTGGCCGATACCGCCGAGCATCAGGAACTTATTAACAGGGACAGGGCGGAGTCGGCAAAGGAACGGGCCGAAAAGAGGCTGTCTGAAAAAAATGCCGACCTTGACGTAAAAAGGGCCGAAATGGCCCTGCAGCGCGCTCTCAACAGACTGAAGGCCCTGCAATAACAATTTAGTTAAACTGTTATAAAAACCGGGATCGCCAAATGGCCCCGGTTTTTTGTTGCTAATCCAGATTTATCTATTCTGACAAGTAAATCCCTCCCTTAAGCACAAAATGTATTCCAATCAGTTTATATGGGAAAGCTTTTAATGGCTATAAGCAGTAAGTATTATCTCAGGAGAATCATGAGCAGGTTTATTATTAAAGGAAAAAGAGAACTCTACGGCACAGTGAAGATAAGTCCGGCCAAAAATGCAGTCTTGCCAATCATAACTGCCTCCCTCCTGGCCAAGACCCCCTGTCTTCTGGAAGAGGTGCCGGATCTGGCTGATGTGAGAACAATCAGCTCGGCCATAGAAATTTTAGGAGCCAGGGTGGAGAGGGAAGGCGGCGGACTTAAAATTTCGGTCCCCCAGATGGTAAGCAACGAGGCGCCTTATGAGTTTGTCAGAAAAATGAGAGCGTCTTTTCTAATAATGGGACCCCTTCTGGCCAGGACCGGACGGGCCCGTATATCCACCCCGGGCGGCTGCGCCATAGGCAGCAGGCCCATAGACCTTCATCTAAAAGGATTTTGCCTTTTGGGCGCCCAAATAAAACAGGGTCAGGGATTCATTGAAGCCTGTGCCGATAAACTGGTGGGATCAAGAATTTATCTTGACTACCCCAGTGTCGGCGCCACCGAAAACATTATTATGGCAGCTTCCCTGGCCAAGGGCATGTCGATAATCGAAAATGCCGCCGAGGAGCCGGAGGTGGTGGACCTGGCAAACTTCCTTAACGCCATGGGGGCCAGGATCAAGGGGGCCGGTACAAAGGTTATACGTGTGGAGGGAGTGCAGGAGCTTTACGGGGCCTCCTACAGCGTAATTCCGGACAGAATTGAGGCCGGGACGTTTCTGGTGGCTGCGGCCATGGCGGGAGGAAATGTTCTGGTGGATAATGTCATCTGTGAACACATCAACCCCATATTGGCAAAGCTCCGGGAGTCGGGAGTCCGGGTGGAGGAAGGAGAAGGTTACGTCAGGGTTTACGGGGGCGGAGAAATAAAACCCACAGACATAAAAACCATGCCCTATCCGGGTTTTCCCACAGACATGCAGCCGCAGTTCATGGCCATGATGACACTGGCCGCAGGAACCAGCGTAATAACCGAGACCGTTTTTGAAAACAGATTTATGCATGTTAACGAACTTAAAAGAATGGGCGCCCGCATAAAAGTATCGGGCAGGACAACCATTATACAGGGCTCGGAGAGGCTCTCCGGGGCAAAGGTCAAGGCCACTGATCTGAGGGCCGGGGCAGCCCTGGTGCTGGCCGGGCTGGCTGCCGAGGGGATAACCGAGGTCGGTAACGTCAGCCATATTGACAGGGGATACGAAAATTTGGTGGAAAAACTGAGAGGCCTGGGGGCGGAGATTACCCGAAAGGATGACTGAATTCCGGGTCAGAATTCAGAAGGCAGAATCCAGAATCCAGAATTGAACCACCTGTGCCGGCCTTTGATTGTGTTGAAATTAGATTCAGGCTTATTTTTTCATCGAAATTGCTGCTAAAGCAGCATGTAAGTCTGAATTGAAAAGGTTTGTGTTGTGTTATATAATGGCTTTTATGGAATAAAATAGTAAAGGAAATTTTTTTATTTATTCTGGATTCTGGCTCCTGGATTCTGGATTCTGACCAGTAATGCAGGGCGCAATAGCAATGAATGTGAGGCTGATTAGTAATGAAAAGGCTCCTTGCGGCACTTATAGTATTAACCATTGCGGTGGTGGTGGGAATTCCCGCTGCGGTGAACTGGCTGAGTCCGGCCAGGATAGAAAAGTCCGGCACAGTGGTGCATATGTATTCCCATGCCAGCGGGAAGATAATTAATTTGTCCGTTGAAGATTATGTCAAGGGCGTGGTGGCCGCCGAAATGCCGGCGGAGTTCCCTGAAGAGGCATTAAAGGCCCAGGCCGTTGCCGCCAGGACATATATAATTAAAAGGCTGACCGGGGGCGGGGTAACAAACCCCATTCACCCAGGGGCCGATCTGTGTGACGACCACAGGCACTACCAGGCCTGGATTTCCAGTGAAGAAATGAAGAAGAGATGGGGCTCCTTAAAATACTACCGGTATTATTTTAAAATATCCCTGGCGGTGCACTCCACTGACAGTGAAGTGATCACCTTCGGCGGGCAGTTGGTGGACCCGGTGTACCATTCCTCCTGCGGAGGATTAGGCACCATAAACTCCGGGGAGGTATGGAAATTTGACGTTCCTTATCTGAAAGGGGTGGACTGCCCCTACGACGCCGATCCCGAACCTCTGAGAGTGGTTACCTTTACTGCGGCGGAGTTTAGAAAGGCAACCGGGGCGGACATAAGTTCCCTGCCGGTCAGCACAGGCTCCGGGAGTCTTGTTGAAATGACTGAAACCACATCCGCCGGCTGGCCCAAGACCGTTCGTATAGGAAGCCGAACCTTCTCCTCAACGGCGGTAAGAGAAATGCTGGGCCTGAGGTCGGCGCGGTTTAAAATATCCTCAGATGGCGGTGATGTCAGGGTTTCAACAGTGGGCTACGGACATGGAGTGGGGATGTGCCAGTATGGGGTCAAGGGAATGGCGTTAAAAGGAGAAAAATACCAGGATATTCTGAGGCATTACTATACCGGGGTTGAGATTAGTGATCTTAAGGGCGGGAAGTAGGGTCAGAATACAAAAGCATAAGTGAACCTGCCCTAGAATAAAAAAAGGTGCAGGTTTTTATTTGTCAAAAATAAAATAAATCTGAGCAATATTATTGAGATTTTCTAAAATATTAGTTGCATTTATTTAATAATTGGGCATACTAGTAGTATGAGAGGTGATTTTATGCTTATTACATTTAAGGTATCCAACTATCGCTCGTTTCGGGATGAGACCGTTTTGTCCATGCTGGCATCAGGCTTCAAAAAATATAAAGAAAGCTTAATTCCTTATGGGTCAAAGAATGTGTTGCCTGCGGCTGCGATTTATGGGAAGAACGGCGGCGGCAAGAGCAACCTGCTTCGTGCCTTTTGGCTGGGCGTACAGTTTGTGCGCAATGCCCAGCGGACCCAGCATGAAAAGGCATCGATACCTGTACAACCTTTTTCTCTAAATGATTTTTCGCAAAATGAGCCCACATCATTTGAATATACCTACATGCAGGATGGCATTAAGTATGTCTACGGCTTTTCTGCTACTAAAACAAAGATTGTAACAGAATATCTTTATCACAGTCCCAAGGGACAGAAGGCAACCATTTTTGAGCGAAAGGTTCAGAAATTCTCATTCCCTGTGGATACTGAGAAGAAGAAAAAAGAGATGATCAGTGAGGCTGTTGCCTCAAACCAGCTCTATTTTGCAGTATCTTGTACAATGAACTATAAGCCATGTATTGCGGCGATGAAGTGGTTTCGTGAAAGCGTTATCTTTTCGCGGGAATACACCGATATTCCAAACCAAATCATCCAGCATGCTGAAGACGCCGGTATGCTGAAGGCAATTGTCTCTGCAGCGCAAAAGGCAGATCTCGGTATTCAAGATATGAAATTTGAGATTAGCAACAAAGAGTTGTCCAAGCATGAGGAACTTCCTGATAATATGCCGGAGGATATAAAAGCTGCTTTGCAAAATCTGATGAAGGCCTTGTCCAGTGACCCTAATGAAGCTGAAGCAAGGCTGCGGGTCAGTGAGCTGAAAGCAACTTCGCTGCATTATGGTGTTTCCAAGTCAGGCGAAACAAAATACTATCCTCTGGAGCTTGCGGATGAATCGGATGGTACAAAGCGTTTGATGGCGCTGGCTCCGGCAATAGAAAAAACTCTGTCCAGCGGCGGTATCCTGATTGTGGATGAGATAGAAAAGGAAATGCACCCGTTGCTTGTGGAATACATTGTAGCGCGCTATCAAAGTAAAAATAGCAACAAAACCGGTGCACAGATTGTCTTTACCACGCATAACACAGAGCTTTTGAACATGGAGGTGCTGCGCCGGGATCAGGTTTATTTTGTGGATAAAGACAAGAAAACGGGAGCATCAGAGCTTTACAGTATTACCGAATTTTCTCCTCATCCTGATGAGAATATCCGCAAAAGTTATTTAGTCGGCAAGTATGGTGCTACGCCAATCCTTGAAACAGAGGAGGTGTAGCTGTTGGCTCGAAGGATTAAGCCTTTGATCTTTGTGTTCTGGGAAGGAGAAAGCGAACAGTCCTACACAAAATACCTAAAGGCTGCATTTGAGGATGTGGCGGTGATACGCTTTCCGTCCAATTCAGGATTGTTTTTGGAAGCGAAGAATATGTTCAAGAATAACCCAAAGTATCGAAACAACGCCGAGGTTACAGATGAAATCTGGTTTTTCTTTGATACCGAGCTTAAGAAGGTTGCGCACTGGGAGAGAAATTATAAGATTATCAAAGAGCTGCGAAAGCTGCGTAAGTCTCAGATAAAGGTTCGCTTGCTCATGACTACTGCGTGTATGAAGTATTGGGTGCTCCTGCATTACGAGCGTACAGCACCTGCAATTGCGTCTCCGGCTGATAAAGAGCGCATGAAAGACCGGGTAAAAAGGCATGTGCCGCTTTATGAAAAGGGCGACTTCGGTGCCACATGCGAGATCGCAAAAAACTACGAGACGGCTATCGAAAATGGAAAATGGACGCTTATCTCACTGGTGGATGACGGCTTGCCAACCCTTGAGGATACCGATAACCGCAACCGCTGGCTGTATCAGGGAACTCACACATTCACGACGGTGCATGAGGCCATTGAGTTTTTAGTTAAACTTAAAGAATAAATTGTAGATATATTAAGGGTACTACATGGTGAAAACCTGTTGTGCTCTTTTTTGTTGCTGTTAAATTATTACCCCAGAAACCATCCCTCAGTCCATTATTTATTCTGGATTCTGAATTCTGGATTCCGCCGCCCATGCATCGGGGACATTCCTCTGACCCCCAGAGGCAGTCACGCTAGAGAGGTGTGTCCCCTTTCCTTAGACGGCGTTTTTTTTCACACCCGTCAATTTATGCTCTCCCCCGGCATATATATCTTATTAGGGCCTTTCGATAAAAAATTTATACACGGATAAAAGAATAAGAGTCAGATGTTTTTTCGGGGGCTTCTATTAGTTTTAGCCGGCAGGAGGGCAAGGCCATGCAGGAATACATCCAGAAACGGGTGCTTGATATCTGTGCCTACATCCTGGAAACCCGGGCAACAGTGCGTCAGGCTGCACAGGTTTTTGAAGTCAGCAAAAGTACCGTACATAAAGATATGACCGAGCGGCTTCCTTCACTAAATAAAGAAATGGCCCATGAGGTCAAGAAAGTACTCGATTTTAACAAATCAGAGCGGCATCTGCGTGGCGGAGAGGCTACCAAGCGTAAGTATAAAGACCTGGCGTGAACAGCTCCAACTTCTGTATTCTGGATTCTAACCTGTTTAGAGGATTTTCCCTGATCCTGTAGAATATTACCACATGAGTGTGCCGGCCTTGCCACCCCTTCGGGTGCGCCTTCGCCCGGGACAGACTGAGGTTCCTTCAGGAAAGGGGAAAGTCTTGATGTTCGGTTTTAATGTGGATATAGGGGTGGATTTGGGAACAGCCAATGTTTTGGTCTACGTCAAGGGGAAAGGAATAGTACTCCAGGAACCCTCGGTGGTGGCCATTAACAGGGATAATGGAAAGGTTATTGCAGTTGGTTTCGAGGCCAGGCGGATGCTCGGAAGGACACCCGGGAACATAATAGCCATCAGGCCCTTGCGGGATGGTGTTATTGCAGATTATGAAGTTACCGAGAAGATGCTTCGTTATTTCATCAACAAGGCCGAGGGGAAAAGGTTTTTCTTCCGCCCCAGAGTGATGGTGTGTATCCCTTCCGGGGTAACCGGGGTTGAGGAAAGGGCGGTCCGTCAGGCGGCCATTCAGGCCGGGGCTCGTTCCGCCTACGTTATCGAGGAACCGCTGGCCGCTGCGCTGGGGGCCGGACTCGATATATCCGAGCCCAGCGGAACAATGGTGGTGGATATTGGAGGCGGGACCACCGACATTGCCGTGCTCTCACTGGGGGGCATTGTATGCAGCCGCTCCCTCAGAGTAGGGGGCGATAAATTTGACGAGGCCATAGTGCGGTATGTCAGAAGGGAATTTAATCTGGCCATTGGAGAGCGCACCGGGGAGGAAATAAAGATAGAGGCCGGAACGGCTTGGCCCAATGGCGCTGCGGGAAAAACACATGAAATAAAGGGCCGGGATTTGGTGACTGGGTTGCCCAAGGCGGTAAACATCACCCGGCAGCAAGTGTACGAAGCCATAAAGGAGACACTGGAGTCCGTGGTGGGAGCCGTGAAAGAGGTTCTGGAGAATACTCCCCCGGAATTGTCCGCCGACATAGTGAACAAGGGAATTGTCATGACCGGAGGAGGGGCCTGCCTTCATGAAATGGACAGGCTTTTAAGCCAGGAAACCGGCCTGCCGGTGTATGTGGCCGATGACCCTCTGTGCTGCGTGGCCCGCGGGACCGGGAGGGCGCTGGCCATGCTGAATATTCTTTCCAGAGACCATAAGGTCCGGGGGCAGGGATACAGCCAGTAAAAAAACGCCCTAACGGGCGTTGCCGTCTTGCAGACGGCGGAAGTCAGAAGCCAGAAGCCAGGAGCCAGAAAAAGCAAGCGTGACCCTCAAGCGACCCCGGAGGAACCAGGGCCGATAAGGCTTTATCACTTTAATGCTTTAATGCGTCACATACTTTCCTAAACGATAAAAAAGCAGGTAATGGGAAAAATAAAAATATATTTTTTTCAAGAGATAGATTAACGTAAACTGGTTGCTGCTTTTTCACGGAAATGATAAAATTCCGGTAAAGTGGAGGTGGTAAAATGTCTGGATTTGAGATAATTAAATCAGAGGTTGAGAAATTATTGAAGGGCAAGGATAGCGCCGTTTTGGATATGGGAGAATATCGTGTCCTTATAACGATAATAGATGGCGCAGACGAATATGACCTGGACGCCGACTTGGAAAGCCCGGAGATTGCTGCAATTGTCGCAGAAGGGTATGATGATTACCGGGCAGGACGGGTTGTGGATCATGAAGAGGTAGTACGCAGGTTGAAGGGATAGTAGGAGAAGAATTAAATGGACTTGTATGAATTTAATGAGGATGATCTCATAGTAATAGCTGTTTACAACCAAAGACAAAGATATTAAACACAAGGCCGGGCAATGCCCGGCTGTTGTCTTAGTGTGGGTTAAATAGAAGTGTTTCTGGGGGTCTTATCTTTTATGCCGGTATTCCCATGGTAAATGTTAACACCCTGCATGATTTAACCAGTCAACTATTTTTGAAGGAAGAGGTTAATGTATGTCGAATTAGACAGTATATCCATTATTTATAGGCACGTTGTAATTCCTTGATTCTGTTTATTAGCCGTTCCCGGGTGGGTTTGTCTGTCCGTTTTATGGCCTTCATGGCCGTGTGAGCAATGATAACACTATAAATCACGCTCGAGTTCCTCCAGGGTTACAAACTTACCCTCGGCCACTTCCTTTCGGGCTTTAGCCAGTTCTTTCAATTCTTCCGGAAAAAGTTCCGCAGGATCTCTAGAGATGACTTTTATAAAATCGAGAACTTCACCAAGCCTCTCAATTGGTATTGACTCTATAGTCCGGTATAATTCTTCTTTAATCTTGGCTTGATTCATCAATAATCAACCCCCGTCCTTGAAACTTGTTCTATTATTATAACATACGGCCTGTGCATAAGGTAGTTCGGTATAAAGTCAAAAAAATTTCATGAAACTTGCAACATTATTGCTTTTTGTAACGTCTATCTTAAGGGAAGCCAAAGGCTACCCTGAAAATAGCTGTAAGCTATAAGCGGTAAGCTTTTTTTGCCACAGAGATCACAGAGTATTAAATAGGCTGGTTGAAGAAGTTTAAATTATAAAAAAGCCCTATAACGAAAAGCCAATTCAGATTGCTTTCAGCTATAAACTTCTCTGTGCCCTCTGTGGCTGGATCAGCTTTTCATCCTCCGCGGCGCCGCTGGCGGCGTGGGCAACTACCCTTTTTTTAAGTGCTGGGGGATTTGTATTTTGAAATTGAAAAAAATTTTGTTTTTTACCGCCGCCATATTTCTTTGCGTGACTATCGTCCTGGTTGGCTATACCATCGGGGTTCCGGGCCAGGCGCGGCTTCTCAATGACAGGAGCAGGGAAATCATCGGAGCCGATTTGCTGAACGCTCCCGGCTTTATCACCCCCGCCGGGCTAACCGGTAAAGGTCAGGTGATAGCCGTGGCCGACAGTGGAGTGGACAGGGGGTCAATGGGGGATATTCACCCGGACCTGGCCAGCGACCCCGGAAAAAAGCCAAAAATTATAATGCTTAAGTCATGGTCCGGCAGACAGGCGGCCGATGATCCGGTGGGCCATGGCACTCATATGGTGGGGACCATAGCCGGGAATGGAGTGTCATCCGGGGGCAAGTTCATGGGTGTGGCCCCGGAAGCCAGTATTTATTTTCAGGGAATACTGGACGACAAGGGGAAGGTCACTCCTCCCCCGGACGTGGAGAAACTCTTCCTTCCGGCTTATCAGGCGGGATCAAGAATTCACGTCAATGCCTGGGGAAGCGGATCCGGAGCCTATTCGGGCAATGCCATGAAGGCGGACGCCTTTATGCGAAAATACCCTGACTTTTTGGTTATATTCGGGGCGGGAAACTCCGGGCCGGGGGCACGCTCCCTGACATCGGAGGCAAACAGCAAGAACGCCCTGGTGGTGGGTTCATCGGTAGGCCCCCGCCCGGCGCTGGATTTCTCATCCGCAGGCACACAGGAAACAGCTCAGTTTTCCAGCCGGGGCCCGGCGGTGGACGGAAGGATCAAGCCGGATTTGCTGGCGCCGGGCACATCAATCATTTCAACCCGATCTCGCCTGGTTAAGGGGAACCTGCCGGAGTTTCCATTGTACACCCGTATGCAGGGATCCAGCATGTCCTCGGCGGTGGCCGCCGGTTCAGCCGCACTGCTCCGGGAGTACCTGCAAAAGGAAATGGCCCTTCCCCAGCCGGCGGCATCGTCAGTAAAGGCGGCTTTGATAAACGGATCCAGAACCCCTGAGACCGGGCCTTCCGGGGAAAGTTTCGGTGTTCTGGATCTGGCCGGAACGGTTCTGGCCCTAAAAGAAAAGACCATGCACATGACCGAGGAAATCCGGGGGCTTCCACAAGAAGGGGCCAAAACATACAGTATTAAGGTGACCGATTCCGCGGCACCCTTTAAAGCAACCCTGGCCTGGACCGATCCCGCCGGTGATCCGTCATCGAAAAAGATTTTGGCCAACAACCTTGACCTTTTGGTAACCGCCCCGGACGGCAAAACATATGCCGGCAATGGTTTTACCAAACAAACTCCCGACGTTACTAACAACGTGGAGCAGGTATACATAAAAGACCCGGCGCCGGGTCAGTATCAGATCCATGTAAAGGCCGCTTCTGTTACGGCGCAGGCGGTGAGCAGCGCATCTGTCAACATGCAGGATTATTCACTGGTATACGGACAGCCCCTGTCCACTGGAATTGCCAGAGACTATACGCCCGGAGGCTTTATAGAGCTGTACGGGGGCCGCAGTGTCAACTCATCCGGCAAACAAATGCGCTACATATTAAACGGCGGATCTTTCAGCGGCATCCCACTGGAGCCTGGTTACCGGGTGTATTACGGCGGCGGGTCGGTTTACGTGGTGGGCCGTGTCTGGAACCAGGAAAGCGTACAATTCAGGGAAGGTATCGGTGGAAGGGTCTGGTTTGAGACCGATCCCGACAACCGGGAGGGGGGATACTACCAGAGCGGGGAGTCCCCCAAAGGTGTGCTGGTAAACGGAACATACCGGGAGGATCTTGCCGGCCTGCCCCCCGGCATTGGAGTGAAGGCCAACCTGGATGGGCTGACCCAGACACTGTGGAGGGTGGTTACCGGCTACCGGACGGTAAAGGGCAACGTGGACCGGGTGGTCCGGGAGAAAAGCGGAGATATAGACTCGATGTACCTGTTCAGAGACAGGGGAGAGTACAGGATATCCCCCGGCGCCACTTACATATACAACGACACCTTCGAAGGGGTTGACCCCTTGGAAACCGTTTTCGGACCCGGCAGGATGGACGGGCTGGGTAAAATAATGCCCGGCCAGCAGGTGACCCTTGTGCTATCGCCGGTGTCGGCCATGGTCAGCTCCATACTGGTGAACAGAAGCATCATATCGGGATATGCTTCCGGGGTGGCGCCCGGGGAAAATAAAATCACCATTGGAAAAAATCCAGCCTTTCACGTGTTTGCCGGTGCAGGGGTACAGAAGGACCGGCAGTCCTCATCCCTTGGCAATATTGTTCCGGGGGACTACGTGGTGGCGGTTATTCTTCCCGGCAGCAAGCAAATACTGGGTATGGCAGCTTACAGCGGCATGGTGTACGGACAGGTGCTGTTTACCAGTGACACCGACAAAAGTGTATACATAAATGACCATAAGAATCTCTTTCAAACGTACCGGCTGTCTCCGGATACCGAGGTAAGGAGATGGGGGCTGCTTACGGACGTCTCCACCCTGACCTCGGGCACCTGGATCAGGGCGGTCCTGTCACCGGACCGGAAGGAAATATGGTATATGGACGTAGCCGAGCTGCTGGAGGACGAGCAAAGGGAGCTGGCTTCGGCGGATAGCCTCAGTGCGGTTACCGGCGCAGGTGAGTCCTACCGGGTAAGTGAGATAGTCAGGGTAACCAGAGAAAGGCTGCCGGTAACCCTGGGGGATTTGAGGCCCGGCGAGAAGGTCACCATGGTGTCCCTGCTGGCCCCCGCTCCATATAAAAAGGTACTGGTGGAGATCCGGGCCAGGCAGCCGGAGGGAGCTGAAAAGCCGCTGCTGCAGGCAGCCTTGCGTGAAGATGACGGCAGCCTGCTGCTGACCGGTAATACCTCCGGAGACCGGCTTTATATCTGGCGCCAAAACGGCATGCGGGAGGATGTTCCCGTCAAGGGAGGGCAGGGCCTGTTTAAAACGCCCATAATATTCCTGGAAAATGAGGAGTCGGTGAAGTTGGTTTCTGTCAACAGTATTACTGGTGCGGTGGCGGGAAAAAGCGTTTCCCGGCCTGAAGCGGGAAATGGTTTCAGGGATGCGCAGGGGCACTGGGCTGAAAGAGCCATCTCGGATCTGACTTCCAGCGGTATCATGGCAGGCTACGGGGACGGCGCCTTCAGGCCGGACATACCCATTACAAAGGCCCAGCTGACCATTGCGCTGGCAGGGCTGACAGAAGGGAACCATACGCAGAATGACGATGTGCTGAATAATGCTGAGGATGGCATTACCAGGGCCGCCTTTATGTTAATCCTGAAAAAGCTTCCAGGGGACTTCGATATCCCGCCAAACGGCAGCGGCAGCGGTTTTCCCTTCCGTGACTGTGACAGAGTTGCCAGGGAAGAGCGGGAAGCCATTGCCTGGGGTTATCAAAAGGGACTAATAAAAGGTAAATCCCCGGGCATATTTGATCCCGAAACCCCTTTGACCAGATCCGAGGCAGCCGCCGTAATCAAGATAATACGCCAAAAAATGCCGGGTTAACAAGAATTAACCGGTCTGAAGTCTTAATTAAAAGATTGGATTTACCTTGCAACAATGTTAAAATTTCTTTAGTATATATTGATGAGCGCAGCGGCTGAAACATTTGGGTGGTGAGTGCATGATTACACCGGAGCAACTGGAAAGCTACCGATCCGGCTGGCGGGAATATAAAAGACAGAGAGATCAGGATTTAGCAAGCCGGTACAGGCGCGCCATGGCAAAGACCCGCTTAGCCGCGGAACATCTTAAACGGAATTATAAATGCAAAGTTTATCTCTTTGGATCAATGGCCAGGGAAGACAAGTTTACGGACCATTCCGACATTGATCTTGCCGTATCAAATTTGGATAAACAAACAAATTTTTGGAAGCTGTATTCTGAAGTAATGAACATTTTAGCTCCATTTGATTTTGACCTGGTGGAAATGGAAAGAATTGACCCGGATATCCGGCAATATATCCTTAAAGAGGGCATGGAATTATGACTCCAAACATTGTTTTGCTGGAAGCCAGAATAAGAAAAGAACTTTTTCAGCTTGAGAAATTGGAGGCAGAACTTAAGTCAGTCAACAAGATGAAGGATCTTAAGTTTGAAAGCGTACGGTCAAGGGTGTATGCTTCTATATTACATGACTTTTACTCCGGGATAGAAAAAGTATTTATAAATATAGCCAGAGAGATTGACCGGTCGGTGCCCGGAACCGAAGGATGGCACAGGCAGCTTTTGGAGCAAATGACACTGGATATACCCTCCAAAAGACCGGCTGTAATAGATAATCACTTAGCAGATCAGATTCATCAGTACCTGAGTTTCAGGCACCGCTTTCGTAATCTGTACGGCTTCGAGCTAAAACCAGATAAGCTGGAGGAACTAGCCCAAAATATGGGAGGCTGTTTAAAGCAATTTAAGAAAAGCATTGAAATATTCCTCGAGGTGGTGTCTAATATTGTAGAATAATAAAAAACCGCCTTGTCGGCGGTGCCGTCTTGCAGACGGCGGAATCCAGGAGCCAGGAGCCAGAATAAGCAAGCGTGACCCTAAAGCGACATGCATGAGGGGGAGGGGTTTTAGTCCAGTCGGAGGGTAAGTAGATCGTACTCAAACCCCTTCACCGGCCACAGAGCGACCACGGAGCGACCCCAGAAAAACTCTGGGCTGTATAGCTTTGGTGCTTTAGTACTTTAATGTTTTAATGTATCACATACCTTCCTTAACGATAAAAAAGCCTTCATCTCAATATGATGAAGGCTTCAGAGCGTTTTCCCCGCCCTTTCTGGCTTCTGGCTCCTGGCTCCTCAAGCGCCCGTCAGGGCGGCCGCTATTGTTCCAGCCAGAGAATTATCGCATAAGACCCCAGCTCATTATCCCATGATTCAATCTGCCTTTTCAACCCCGACGCCTCGGCCTCCAACTGGCTTCTCTCGTCCGGGGCCGCACCGGAGCTGATTCTGGTCTGAATCTCGTTTAGCCTGTTGCGGGCTTCGGTATAACTGGCCGTCACATCTCTCTTTTCATCCGCCCGGTCTATAACCCCACCCAGACCCGACAGTTGGCCGACCAGATTCTTTCCGCTTTCCCGGGGAACGGCAATCCGTATTATTGCCAGCTCACCGCCGCTCCTTTTCTGGCTGGTAAGCACCTGGCCGCTTCCTCCCAGCCTGGAAGCCATCTCAAGGGCATTATTGGTATTATCTGCGACATTGGCAGTGCTTACTTTCAGTATCGTGCTCAGTATATCCCGGTGTGAATTCAGCAGAACAGCGTTATTTTCCGGGGCTTTGGCCGGAGGTTCAGGGGATGCCGGCTGTGCGGCCTCATTTGATAATCCCCCGGTTGTTTCGGGATCGGCTGTCCTTTCCGGGTTTTCCGGCCGCACGGTATTTTCGGGCTCTGTCTGAACCGGGTTTTTATCGGCGTTATTTTGGGAAGGCTGGTTTACAGCTATCTCAGTTTGTGGTTTTTCAGCATTAAGGGCCACATTGACACCCCAGGAGCCGGCGAACAGCATCACAGCCGCCGCAGCCGCCGCGGCCGGTGATCTCAACTTATGGAAGATTCCCGGACGTGACTTTCGTTTTATTTCATCCCCCGCTTCTTTCCGCAGTCTGTTCATAACTCCGGCACAGAAGTCCGTGGAGGGTTCCCCGCTGAACATATCCTCCCTCAGGGTTTGGGATATACTCTTCCAGAGTCCCAGTTCCCGCCTGCACGATGCGCAAATCAGGAGATGGCCTTCCAGAATGCTGCTTTCATCACCGGAAATTTCCCCGTCCAGCCAGGGGGAGAACAGTTCCCTGAATTCATCGCAATTGTTTTTTCCAGACGGTTCATTGAAGTCAGACACGGCCATCACCTCCTTTTAACATCTGGGGCATTCCCTTTAGTGAATCCAGAAGTCAGAATCCAGAATCCAGAATGGTATTGGCATAAGATTCCAGTAACTTACTGACTTCTTCTAGCTTCGCCATGAGTTGAGAAGAATCACCGTATCCCAGGTCATTGGCTAAAATTAAATAGTACCGGGATTCTTCCAAGGAGCCTTGGGCTATATTCAAATAGCGGACTTTGTCAGCTTTGCCCTTCTTTTTAAAACCTTCAGCAATATTTGCTGGGGTTGATACTGCTGCTCTCCGGAGTTGTGAAATTAACCCATATAGTTCTGAATCAGGAAATCTATTAGTAAATCTATAGACTTCCATAACAAACTGGTGGGCTTTTTGCCATACAATTAAATCTTCAAAGCTCCTCGCCGGTTCTCTCATCTTATTCCTCATTATTTTTATCTGATACTTATTTCTTCTGGATTCTGGATTCTGGATTCTGGATTCTATCCCCGCATTCCCGGCTTATGATATCTTTGAGCGCCTGCCTCGCCCTATTAATCCTCGACTTCACGGTACCCAATGAGCACTGTGTCACACTGGCGATATCCTCGTAGGAGTAACCCTCCATATCCCTCAGCACCAGCACCGCCCTGTGTTCCTGGCTCAACCTATCCAGGGCCTGCTTAACCTGCCCCCGGAACTCCATTTCTTCCAGGGAGGCCAGAGGGTTACCGCTGGTATCGTCATCGGCTATTTCCCGGCTTACTTCCCCGCTCTCGGTGGTTATGGGATCGTCCAAAGACACATATGTAGCCCTGGAGTTCCTTTTTTTGACGTTCAGCCACATATTGACCGCTATGCGGTGCAGCCAAGTGCCAAAATCAGCCTCCAGCCGGAATCCCTTCAGGGAATAATAGGCCTTGATGAACACCTCCTGGGCCAGATCCTCGGCATCATCCCGGTTGCCGGTAAGCTTCAGGCACAGGCCGAATACCCTCCCCTGGTACATCGTCACCAGGGTCTCGAAGGTCTTGGCGTCACCCCTCTGGGACCTTTTAATAAGTTCTTCTGCCACTCTTTTATTCGTATAATCCAAAGGATACACTCCTCCGGAGCCGGCCTATGACCCCGCCGACATCCTTTAGACAAAAATAATACCGTGAAAGTTCCATAAAGAAACTCCACGGATTTTGTTCTTCTGTAATAAATTCGGTCTTAAATAAATTCGATTTTATAAGGAAGTTTTCCTTCAGGAATAAACTGTAAAAAGACATCCGTTAATGGTTTCCAGACTACATTATTTCCGCCTTCTTGTGTTTTTGCAGGTCGGTGTCTATGTGCTCAACATATATCAGGACATCATCCACTTTTCGGTCAATTCGCTTAATATCGGTCTTCAATTGTTTGATATCAGATCTCATCTGACTGATATCAGACCTCATCTGACTGATATCAGGCTTCATCTGATTGATATCAAACCTCATTTCTTCCTGCCCCGCCTGCATCTGATTGATATCAAACCTCATCTCTTTCTGCCCCGCCTGCAGCTGATTGATATCAGACCTCATCTCTTCCTGCCCCGTCTGCAGCTGATCCTGTTTTTTTACTATTTCCGCCAACGTACTGATTACATATTCTTTAAACTGATTATCTTCCAAAACATTCACCTCTCTGCGGTCAACCTTTGCCTTATTTTTAACAAAAATGTAGAGGAGGTTCAACTTTATTTATCCGCGGAGGGGAAGGGGAAGGAGGCAGGAGACAGGAGACAGGAGACAGGAGATTTCAAATACCACGGTCTCCCCGTTTTTTTTGGTCCTGGTTCCTCCGGGGTCGCCAACCGGTAGGTGGAGCGGTTGGCGACCCCGGCTATTTTGGAGGTTGGAGGCCAGAGGTTAGAGGTTAGAGAAGAGACAGCAGCATCCTCCGGCGCAGGCCGCCCGGACCTAGAGCACCTCCGCCTTCTTATGCTTTTGCAGATCCGAGTCTACGTATTCAACGTATTTGAGTATCGAATCGGTCTTTTTATCAATACGCTTGACATCTAATTTAACTTCTTTTATCTCCGCCTGCATCTGTTCCTGTCTCTTTAATATTTCCGCTAACGTACTGACTACATATTCTTTAAACTGATTATCTTCCAAAACGTTCACCTCTCTGCGGTCAACCTTTGCCTTATTTTAACAAAAATGTCGAGGAGATTCAACTTTATTTATCCGCGGAGGGGAAGGAGGAAGGAGGCAGGAGACAGGAGACAGGGGATTTCAAATACCACGGTCTTCCCGTTTTTTTATCGTTAAGGAAAGTATATACCATATTAAAGTATTAAAGGGATAAATCGCCAAAGCATTTTTATGCAAGCCCAGAGTTTTTCTGGGGTCGCTCCTGGGTCACTCTGTGGCCGGTGGAGGGGTTTGAGTCCGATCTACTTATCCTCCGGCTGAACTGGCTCTAAGCTCGTCGCCTAACGGACTGCCGACCGCCTCCAACGCCGCATCCATGCGTCGATTCCGGCTACCGGCTGCGTCCTGCAGCCGGTTCGGCAGTCCGTACGGCTCTGTCGCTAAGAGCCAGATAACAGCCTCCGGAACATCCGCCTGGACTAAAACCCCTCCCCCTCACTGCATGTCGCTTGGGGGTCATGCTTGCTTTTTCTGGATTCTGGATTCTGGCTCCTGGATTCCGCCGTCTGCAAGACGGCAACGCCCGTCAGGGCGTTTTTTTATCGTTAAGGAAAGTATATACCATATTAAAGTATTAAAGCGCTAAATCGCCAAAGCATTTTTATGTAGCCCAGAGTTTTTCTGGGGTCGCTCCTGGGTCACTTGAGGGTCGCTGCATTGTCGCTAATGGGTAGGCGGAGCGATTTAAGTCCGGCCTGCATTACCTCCTGCTGCAACTGTCTCTAAACTCGGTCGCCAACGGAATGCCGACCGCCTCCAAC
>Ga0209643_1000721_pt1 | contig 45139 bp, 38 predicted proteins | sample AutmiccBRH37_all_FD_187383 | JGI IMG/M metagenome (GOLD analysis project Ga0209643, IMG submission 187383) | Deep subsurface microbial communities from Mt. Terri, Switzerland - Autotrophic microbial communities BRH/37_all (SPAdes) (version 2) | ecosystem: Environmental > Aquatic > Deep...
AGATATTTTTCAATAGCTGCTATCTTTTCTGATCCTGATATTTTTGCTTTATGAGACATAAAAAAGCTCCTCCTTATAATAAACAGTTTTTATTATTTAAACTGTCTACCACAAGGGGAGCATATCAGTTTGATACTAGTGGCAGGGTTTTTATTGTGCACCAGACAGGGCGATTAACTAGGTGGTGAAAGTCCGATTATGTTGATACAATTAGATTGGGAATGGCAGTCTATTACGATAGAAGTAAATTAGCCTATAAGCCTTTCTTACGGGGAATTCAGAGATCAATAAAACGAAGTTTGGACTGATTTTATAAAGAATTCCGGACAACAAGGACTTCATCGGATTTCGCACAGCAACTATTAATGCATGCTACAACAAAAACACGGCCCAGAGTGCCTGGAGGTACCTGCCAAAGAATCTCAGCAACACCAGTAACAGCACTAGGACAATCAATACCGATGAGGCTGGCAAGTTCACAGGTTTCAGTACCGGTAGGCTCCAGGAAAAAGAAGACTCGGGAAACTGGACGATTGAATGTGGGACGTACAATTACACGGTCATTAAGCTGGACAGCTCCGCCAACTACGGGTAGCGGTTGGCCATCCTCTGTCAGGAATCTTAGTGTAAGCACACGAAGATCACAAATAGGTTTGGGTGCCCTGGTTGGGATACATATTACCTGACCTACAAATATAATATCACGGTTTACGATCTGTGGGTTCGCGTCAAGAATCTCCTCAACTGTTACTCCGAATTTGCGAGCAATACTGAAGAGTGTATGGGTAGGTCTTACAGAATAAAGTTGACCGTTACATCTTTTGGGTGGTCGCGGGATTTCGTCTCCTTTGATAGGATGTTTCGCGCGTGTAAACATGTCATTACTCAAAGATATCCTCTCCTTACAAAAATTGCTAATGTATTATATGTTAAAAATTGAATAAAGGTGATTATAATTCTATTGAACATGTTAAATCTCGGTTTAAGTCACCCGAAAGCATATTGAGAAAAGTTTATCGTAAAGAACATGATCTTTCATTGCCCTCGATAATAGAAAATGTTAAAGATATTGCTGGGCTTTGTATTAGTTGCTCATTCATCTCTGATATCTATGAATTAAGTGACATATTGCAAAATCAAAAAGATAAAAAAGTAGTTGAAGTTAAAGACTACCCCCGGGTTGAGCAGACTTTTTTTGCTGCTAGAGCTGTCCCCACATAGCCTTTGCTCCAGTCAGGAATGCTGCTGGCATCTTTAGTTACGTTAATCCTTTCTGGATTTCTGCAGCAAGAGAGTATTAAAGGAGGTCAAGTATTAGGGCCATTTTGCTAAAGGCGACTAAGGAAAGTAATAGAAAAACAACCCCAGAGAGTGCATAAATTTGTGCGCCATCTATGTATTGAAAGGGTATAAATAGATTGGCAGAAGTATAAAACTAAAAATATCATAGAGTGCTATGATTTTTATTCTGTGTGGAAGAAAAACTAGGATACAAAAATACAAAAGAAGTAAAGGAGATACGATGACAAGCAGAAAATCAATAATAGAAACAGGATGGAATTTAGACAACAGTTATGCCCGTTTACCGAAATCATTTTTTACCAGCCTCAAGCCAATTGCTGTAAGCTCACCTAAGTTGATTATTCTCAATTATCAGTTGGCAACATCCCTGGGGTTGAATGTCAAGGCCTTGCAAAGCAAAGATGGCGTAGCGGTGCTTGCTGGTAATCAGATTCCTGAAGGTGGATTACCTCTTGCTCAAGCTTATGCGGGGCATCAATTCGGGCATTTTAACATGTTAGGGGACGGCCGGGCTCTGCTGCTTGGCGAGCAGATCACTCCCCTAGGTGAGCGGGTTGATATTCAGCTTAAGGGTTCAGGTAAAACGCCATACTCCCGCGGGGGCGATGGTCGAGCAACACTTGGATCGATGCTACGAGAATACATTATCAGCGAAGCAATACATGCGCTTGGTATTGCAACCACTCGTAGTCTAGCGGTGGTGACTACCGGTGAGTCAGTAATCCGCGAAACCGATCTGTCTGGTGCAATTCTGACCCGTGTGGCTAGCAGTCATCTGCGCGTTGGCACCTTTCAATACATTGCAAAATGGGGCACCGTTGAGGAACTCAGGGTACTGGCTGACTATACACTAAACCGCCATTTTCCAGACGTGGAAGCTGATGAGAGTTGCTATCTTTCGTTGCTTCAGGAAGTGATCAAGCGTCAGGCCGGGCTGGTTGCAAAATGGCAGATGGTTGGCTTTATCCATGGGGTGATGAACACCGACAACATGACTATTAGCGGAGAAACCATCGATTATGGCCCGTGTGCCTTTATGGACACTTATGATCCGGCAACGGTGTTCAGTTCCATTGACCATCAAGGTCGCTATGCCTATGGCAATCAGCCGCATATTGCCGGTTGGAATCTCGCGCGATTTGCTGAAACCCTATTGCCACTACTGCATGTCAATCAGGAGCAGGCTATCAAGCTAGCCCAGGATGCGGTTTCAAATTTTACAGAGTTGTATCACTATAATTGGCTTACAGGAATGAGAGCAAAACTAGGAATATTTAACGAAGAGATAGAGGATGAATCTCTGATTAACAGCCTTCTCAAGATGATGCAGAAGTATCATGCGGACTATACCAATACCTTTCGTTCATTGACTTTTGATGCACTAGAGGACACGGTACTAGTTGGTAGCACAGAATTTGCTCAGTGGCATGAGCTGTGGCAGGCGAGATTAGGCAGGCAAGAGAAACCGAAAACCTCCTCGCATCAGTTGATGCGGACTTCCAATCCTTCAATAATTCCTCGCAACCATCGGGTAGAAGCAGCATTAGAAGCCGCAGTAAAACAAGGGGACTACAGCGTGATGGAGCGGTTTTTGGATGTTCTTTCAAACCCCTATGCGCACTCACCTGAGCAAGATGAATACAGCACACCTGCAGAGTCATCAACCCATCCTTACCAAACTTTTTGCGGTACCTAATTTATATGTAATGTATATGTAACAACCAAACTATTGGCGGGAAGATGGCATTAAACTTTTATCATCCATTATGAAAACACCCAAGCAGCCAATAAAGAATTTTAGACTGCTTGGGTATATTATTTATGAGATTCCTGGTAATAGACTATGTTGACAAATTTACTGTAATTTTGTATTGGGATCCATAGGTCTATCACCTGCTAAGTTATTTTCTGCGGAAATTAAATGCTGCATTCCTCTAACTAATGTATCATCTTCGAGTACACTATATAAATGGTATCCAAGATCTTCACGATCCACTAATACCTCTTCAAGAACCTGAACTGTACCAAAATCCTTAAGCTCGTGAGCACGGGATATGGTCTGCCTCATCATCTGTTGTAGTTTCAACTCTTGTTCAAGATCGTTTCTAAGGAAATCACGCATAGTATAACGACCTTCAACCTCATGTTTAATATAAGATAATTCATGCTGAGTAACTGGATGTGCTGTAGGCACAACCCCAAGTCTTGCTACTCTTTCTCCGACCATATCAATATGCTTTTGTGTTTTATCAATGTGTTCGTCTAGGAGATGATGCAAGCTTAAAAACGACTCAGCACCCTCTGTTAGCCAATGATGCTTATTATATTGATGAAGAGCAATTGTTAAAGCACATTGATGATCATCTAACATAAGACCCATTTCTTGACGAACCTCTACGGGAAGAGAGATTCCAGAGCCTACTTTTTTTGCGGTCCTTGGTTGTTGGCGTAAAATCATAGTATGGTCAGTATTATGACCAGGTATTTTAGCATCAAAGCCGGTTTTAGTAAGGTTAAACTGACCCTGAAAATTGCTCATGTCAGTCATTACTTTATTAATATCCATAGTTGGCTTGGTTGCTACTGGCTCCATATTTTCCATTTCAAAATCACTCCTTTATTGTAATGATAACTTTATTAATATTATTTAATTTTGTGCTATATTATATGCATACTGTAAAGGGCTCTACTAAATAAAGAGTTACCCAAGAAATCTAGTAGAATGTATCTTCGATATAAAAGTAAAGGTTACTATACTACATAATTCTAATAATTGTTTTCCATACTAAAAAGAAAACTTGGTACTAAGCTAAGGAGGACAATTCATGAAGGCAGTAGTCTACCAAAAGCCCTATGAGATTACTTTACAGAATGTGCCTGATCCAGAAATAAAAGATTCTCGGGAAATGATTGTAAGGGTTACTACAACGTGTATATGTGGTTCTGATTTACACCTTTTACATGGACTATACCCTCATATGCCTGGGGGGACGTTAATAGGGCATGAGTTTATGGGTATAGTCGAGGAAACAGGCAAAAATGTAAAAAAATGGCAAAAGGGTGATAGAGTTTTAGTGCCTTTTCCCATTGCTTGTGGAGAGTGTGAAATGTGCCAAGCCAAATTATGGACACATTGTATTCGCTCAAACGATAAAGGTGAAATTGGAGCAGCCTTTGGTCATGGTGAAAGCTATGGCGGTTATGCTGGTGGTCAAGCTGAGTATGTACGGGTACCTTATGCTGATGTTAGCCCCATACGAATACCGGATAGCCTAAGCGATGAACAAGTCATTTTTTTAACTGATATATTACCAACAGCTTATTGGATTACTGATGTCTGTGGTGTAAAGCCAGGAGATACAGTCGCAGTTTTTGGATGTGGTCCAGTAGGATTATTGGCTCAGCGATGTGCAGGTTTTAAGGGGGCAGAAAGAGTAATAGCTGTAGATCAAATTCCTTACCGATTAGATTATGCAAAAAGGATTAATTCTGGGGTAGAAACCATTAACTTTCAAGAACTTGATCCAGGAGAAGTTATCCAAGAAATGACAAAAGGTAGGGGTGCAAATGTGGTAATTGATGCAGTAGGGTTGGAAGCTGAACCTACTAATCCTCTTGTTGCTGCCACCGTATATGCTAAACGAATGGGAGCTCCCCCATTGCCAGGATTGAGGCCAGAAGATAATCCACCTGTAGCCTCAGTATCAGCTATAAATTGGGAAGTAGAAGCTATTCGACATGGTGGGACGCTGGGACTAGCAGGAGCCTATGGGGCTAAAGCACATAGCTTTCCTATTGGAGATATCTTTGCTAAAGGAATCACTATCAAAGGTGGTCAAGCATTAGTTCAAACCTATCTTAAAGAGTTACTAGGCTATATTCAGAAAGGGAAATTAAGGGCAGATGATATTATTACTCATAGATTGTCCTTAAATGATGCTATGGACGGTTATCGGAAATTTGGTAGAAGAGAAGACAATTGTGTGAAGGTAATACTTCATCCAAATCATTAAATGGATGATTAAAAATGAGATTGCAGATATTGATTAAGAATAGATAAGATTATTCCTTTACACCTGAGGTCTAATTAGGTCTCAGTTTTTTTATGTGTGATTTATGGTAAATATGTATGTAGATAATGTTTGTGTGATACAGGAAGAATAAGGAAAAAATTAATATCAAATAAGAGACGTCTATTGTATAATGTAATTATATATAGTTAACTAAGACTGCTATAGGGAAATGGACTGCCTGGAATTGTAAGAAACTGAAGGAAGGGGAATAAAACATGAGCAGAGAAATTCATGGAAGTGGTCCTGCAAGCGCTGTTTATGGTTTGGGTTTCATTGGAGCAGTAATCTATTTTATTTTTCAGGCTACCAGCTTTTGGATGGGTGTGCTAGGGTTCTTGAAAGCAATAGTATGGCCAGCCTTTCTGGTTTATGAGTTATTTAAATATTTAGGAATTTGACAGGTGTACAGGTGACAAAAATTTCCACCTTACCCCGATTTCGATTATTAACATTTATTTATGCCAAAATATAAAATTTATCTCTGATTTAAGTAATTATAATGAAATTCTGAGAGATAATCTATGGGAGAATTAGTATATTATTAACCAAATCAAAAAACTGAGGCCAATTCGGTCTCAGTTATTTATTTTTATACCATGCTAATTTTACGAGCAGTCCATCAGATTTTAAAACGTAACATTTGTGTTTTGCAGTTCTATCACCCATGTTCACGCTCCTTTTTTGATGTTTTACACCATATTAATGCTATTTCGTAGCTAAATAAACAAAATTAGACAATATTTAAGTAAAATAATATAAACAGGATTCTTAACTTCAGGTGGAGTTTTCCCACAGGATTAGTTCAACTACAGTTCAGGAAAAAACATCTGAACTAAGTTTTACTGAATTACTCCACCAGTACAGAGCCGCCAGTAGTTCTAGCATTGTGATTTTTGCAATGCGTAGAAATACCAGTGCAAGGCTAGAAGCTGGGAGTCTTGGAGTGAAACTTGTCAACTTGTTGATATAGCTGAACCCATGCAAGGCTAGCGGTGATGGTCCTCGGATAAATAATTTAAAATATATTTAGTAGCTTGAAAATTAACTAATGCACATTTAAGGGAGGTTAACATGTTGACAAAAGGATTTAGACAAAAACATATTTTGTTCGGATTTATACTAATAACAACAATAATTTTACTTGGTTCAGCAGGTGCTTTTGCATCAGTAACTAGTGATGTAGAAGAGCATTGGGCAGGTGATGTAATTTCTGAATGGATGGATAGTAGTTTAGCCACAGGATATCTGGATGGTACCTTTAAACCCAACAAGTCTATAACCCGCGCAGAATTTATAACCATGGTAAACAGGGCAATGGGCTACACAGATAAAGCAGACATATATTTTCCAGATGTGAAAAAAGAAATCTGGTATTATGATGAAATTGCAAGAGCTGTAGAGGCAGGATATATACAAGGCGATGCTGACGGTACCATGAGTCCTAACAGAGAAATAAGCCGCCAGGAAGTATCTATAATTCTATTTAGGCTGCTAGAACTTGATGAAGAAAAAGAAAAACGACCAATAGATAGTTTTAATGATTATGAAGATATAGCCTCCTGGAGTAAAGAAGAGGTTAATGCAGTAGTAGAAGCTGGATATATTGAAGGCTATCCTGACAAAACTTTTAACCCAAGTAGAGCTACTACTAGAGCGGAAACGGTAGTTATTTTGGACCGGGCAGTAGGAAAGCTTTATAATGAAGCCGGTGTTTTTGGAGCTTCAGAAGAAGTAATTGTAATAGATGGAAATACAACAGTATCAGTATCCGACGTAACCCTAAAAAACATGATAATAAATGGAGATCTCTTACTAACAGCCGGAATAGGTGACGGAGATGCCTACCTTATGAATATCACAGTTAATGGAAGAACTGTGATAAAAGGTGGTGGTGAGGACAGTATCGTTATTGATGACAGTACCTTAAATGAAGTTGTTGTAAATAAGAAAAATGGTAAAGTAAGAGTAGCGGCACAGGGTAATACAATAATCCAGATTGTAAAAGTAAAAAATGGTGCCAAATTGGAATTAAATGTACTTACTGATGAGAGTACAGGCATTACAACTGTATTTATAAGAGAAAATGAAGAAGTAGAACTATCAGGCGATTTTGGTAGTGTTAGTATAGAAAGCGAGGGTGCTAAAGTATCGCTTGTTAGCGGCAGTATAGAGAATTTAAAGATCTCTGAAACAGCCAGCAACGCAAATATATCGGTTTCAGAAAATACTGCAATAACAAAAATGGAAATCAATGCACTAACTTCAGTAACAGGGCAGGGAAATATTGGAACCGCTCTGATTGGTGAAGGAGCAGAAAATTCATCATTTGAAAAAGAACCAGAGAACACACAAAGAAGCAACCAAACAGGTAATGTAGAAGAAGCAGAAAAGCAAGATACTTCTTTAGATGATTCCTCTTCAAGTTCAGGAACTACGGGTGGAGGAGGCGGTACAAGACCGACAGTATCTTTAAATAGTATAAACGACCTTGTCATTTCCCCCGATGCTACTATGGAAATAGATGTTACAACTAATGCTGCTTCTGTAGCGGCTAGTTCTACCAATACAGATGTAGTAACTGTAACAGTAGATAATAATAAGTTAATTCTTACTGCTGAAGGTTCAGGAACTGCAGAAATTATAGTGATAGGTACTAGAAGCAGGTATAATGATAGAACTAGAGCTTTTACTGTAATAGTGCCTACTTTATTAACAGGATTTACTACATCTGTGCCGGCCAATGTGGTGGCAGATGAAGATTTTTATGTAACAGTAACAAATGCGGTATATGAAAATACAAGCTTGGAAGGAACATATCAAGTAAAAATAGACAGTAATAAAGATGGACAAAGATATAATGGTCCAGTAACATTTACTGAAGGAAACGCAGAAATTGGAATATACTTACTAACAATAGGAGAGCATGAACTATCAGTAGAAATACCATACCTAAGTGTAACCAGCAAAGTATATATTGAAGTAGAAGAAGAGATAATTCCTGTAAATGCTCTTAATGTTAATCCTGAAACTATGACTCTAACAGCTGGTGGACCTACAGGTACACTAACGGCAACAATAACTCCTATCAATGCCACAAACAAAAGTGTTACCTGGACCTCAAGTGATGAAGGTGTAGTAACAATAGATGGCGGTATAGTAACCCCGATAGCGGAAGGCTCGGCCGCTATTACCGTAACAACAGAGGACGGAAATTTTATGGCGACATGTATAGTTACTGTAGATCCAGCCCCGAATCAAGAGCAGGATGCCCCTGCAGGGCTTGCCGTTGTTGCTCCCAGCAGATTTGAAGAAAGTGATGGGAAGATTACAGGTGTAGATGATAGCATGGAATATAAATTATCTACTGATACAGAATGGACTCCTGTAATCGGTATAGAAATTATTGGCTTGTCAGCAGGTACTTATCTGGTCAGATATGTTGAAAGATCAGGATATAATGCAGGAGCAGCAGTTGAGGTGGCAGTTCCTGATGGAGAAAAAAGCAGTAATCTAAGCTTAAGTGTTTTCACCATTGGTGGGATGGATGCAATTGGACTGGAAGGTATGGCTATAGGTTTTCCTCCCGATGGTAATTATAATGGAGCTAATTTGTATGTTGATGACTTTACTGATTTTTATGGTATTGTTGTAGAAACCAATGACCCTAAAGCAATAGTAAACAAAATATTTCTAAATAATATTGAAGTGGAAGATTCTGCAACGGTAAGTATTAATGAGAATGATAGGATTTTAGTATGGGTGACTGCTGAGAATGGTTTTGAGCAAATATATAGTGTATATGCTCGTGCTGTTCCAACCTATGGCATTGAATTGAGTGCAGCTAATCCAACGAACCTAGGAACTGTACCATTTGGTTATTCATCTCAAACCCCAGCAAATGTTACCATTATTAGAACAGGAACAGGTAATATTACCAACCTAGCGGTAGCATTAAGTGGAACCAATGGAGATAGTTTCACAGTAACCCAACTGACAGCAACAACATTAGATGAAAATACATCATCAACAACCTTTACAATTGTACCGATAGATGGACTAAGTGTTGGAACTTATACGGCAAATGTAGACGTAACGGCTGAAAATGAAGTAAGTGAATCGTTTGTAGTTAATTTTGAAGTAGAAGCACCCAGATACAACATTACAACTAATATAATCGGAGGTACAGCTACTATAACTACTGAGCCAGTTGGTGAGGCAGAAGAAGGTGCGGACATAACTGTTTCTATTACTGACATTGAAGCGGGCAAGCATTTTAAATCAATCACTATTACAGATGTGGAAAGTGGAACAGTAGAGACAACTGAAGAAACAGCTGGAGAAAGCTATACATTTACAATGCCTGCCAAGGCAGTAACCATAGATGTTGAAATAAAAGACATTACTGTAACTGGAATTTCAGTAAAAACACCCCCAACAAAAGCTGCATATAAAGATGGAGAAAATTTAAATCTAAGCGGGCTAGTAGTAACTCTGACTAAATCAGATGAAAGTACACAGGATGTTGCATTAACAGATTTTGAAGCAGAAGGTATCACAACAATACCTGTAAATGGGGAGGTATTAATTTATGACATCACAGAGGTACTAATTAATCATACAACTGGCGACGTAAGTACAACCCAGCCAATTACCGTAAATGCAAATCCATCAGCAGTAGATGATACAGCAACAGTAAATGAAGACGATAGTGTGCTAATAAATGTACTAGATAATGACACAGACCTAGATGGTGACACATTATCTATAGCAAGCTTTACCCAGGGTAGTCATGGATCGGTAAATCAAGACGGAAATACATTAAGATACAGACCAGCTGCCAATTACAATGGAGCAGATAGTTTTGAATATGGAATAAGTGATGACAATGGAGGTACCGCAACAGGAATAGTATCTATCACCATTAATCCAGTAAATGATCTACCGGTAGCAATAGATGACAATGTAGAAGTAAATGAAGATGGTACAATTCTAATAGATGTATTTGTAAACGATTATGATGTAGATGGAGACACTCTGTCAACAACAACAGAGTATACCCAAGGTAGTAATGGAGTGGTAAGTAAAGAAGGAGATAGTCTAAGATATGACCCGAATGCTGATTACAATGGAGCAGATAGCTTTACCTATGATATATCTGACGGTAATGGAGGCACAGCAACAGCGACAGTAAATGTGACAATCAACCCAATAAATGATCAGCCGGTAGCGCTAAATGATACTGTAGAAGTAGATGCAAATGGTTCAGTAGTAGTTGATGTATTAGCAAACGATTATGATATAGACGGCGATACACTAACTATTACAGGTGTTACCCAGGAGATGAACGGTGCTACAAATGTCAATGATGAAAGAACTATAATAATTTACACACCAAATGCAGGTTATACTGGAGCAGATAGCTTCATGTATGAAATAAGTGATGGTAATGGGGGCATAGCAACAGCAACAGTAAACGTTACTGTAGTACCTGTGCCTGTAACAGGAGTATCCTTACTGGCGGGACCGGAAATTTATATGGAAAAGGGACAAACCTTACAAATGGAAGCAGTAATACAACCATCAAATGCCACAAATCAAGCAGTAGCATGGAGTTCTGATCCTAACCATTATGATACAGCTACAATAGAGGCAAATGGTTCAGTAACCGCTCATTCAGTTGGGAGTACTACCATAACTGTAACTACTGATGAAGGGAGTTTTGAAGATAGTGTTATATTATCTGTAAGAATAACACCAACTAGTGTTGCTATTCAAGAAGAAGACCAAACAATTGCAGTAGATGAAACCGCACAATTAACAGCAGTTGTATTACCAGCAGATGCGTCAGATCCTAGTCTAGTGTGGTTTTCAGACAATGAAACTATAGCTTCGGTAGACCTGGCTACTGGGTTAGTAACAGGAAAAAGTGTGGGAGTAACCACTATAAGGGCAGAAACAGCGTTAGGTGGAATTGTAGACACAGTAACAATTACAGTTGAGTAGTTTCAATGAAATTCCCATGGGATTAGACAAACTAGTCTCATCCCATGGGTTTTTTATAAAAAGCATTATATCTCCAGCAATTCCTTCAGCAGCTTGACATTGGCTCTGCTGACTGGAATTAAATCATCAATATCAGCCAGCTTTATATCAAAGGAATAATTTATTTTGGGTATGATTTTAGCAACCTTTTCGAGATTGACCAGATAGCCCCTATGGGGACGAAAAAAATTAAGATTTTTTAACTTGGTTTCATAATAATTAAGAGGGTGATTGGAGTTGTATAATCTGTCTTTAGTGCGAATGCGAACAGATTTATTGAGTGCTTCAATATAATAAATATCTTTAAAACTTAGTAGTATAATATTTTCTTCTTCATAAATAAAAAACTTTCTAACGGACTCTTCGTATTGATTACTTAAGGAACAGATATCTGTAGCTATGTTTTTCTTCATTTTTTCTTCGAGTTTGAAAATGGTTCTTTGAATTCTTTCTAAAGTAACAGGCTTGAGAATATAGTCTACAGCATTGATCTCAAAGGCATTTATTGCATATTTATCAAAGGCTGTGACAAAAATGATTTCTACCTCAGGATGGGTGGTCATGATTTGCTCAGCTAGGTATATGCCGCTGATTTCTGGCATGTCAATATCTAAAAAAATTACATCAGGATTTAGAACAGATATATTATAGAAGCCTTCAAAGGGACTTGTAAATGTACCTACTATTTTAATATTGGGGAGGTTTTCTAGTTGTAACTGTAGTTCTTTTAAGGAAAATATCTCATCGTCAACTAGCATTGCTTTTAACATTGCTTTTGTCACTCCTTAATGGGATTTTAATACTCATGGTGGTACCCATATTTATAGTATTGGTAATACTTAAGCTGGTTCTATAAATGGCACTCAGACGTTGATTTATATTATAAAGTCCTGTTCCAAGCTCATTAGAATCACCTTTCGTTAATGCCAGTATTTTATCCTTGGGCATACCCATTCCATTATCAGCAACTGAGAGAAATAGGCCGTTTTGTTGAAACAAAGCTGAAATAACTATAATGCATTCCTCTTCAGGGTTATTTTTAAATCCATGTCTTATAGCATTTTCTACTAGCGGCTGCAGGAGAAAGGGTAATATTTTGCAACTTAATGCCTGTTCATCTACCTGGTAGTTTACCTTTAATCGGTCATTAAACCGTACTGACTCAATTGCCAGATAGGATTTTACAATACCCAACTCATATTCCAGAGAGACAAATGTATTTTTGTTATATAAGTCAAAATCAAATTTTCCATGCAAATAATTGCTTAATTCCATAAGTAAATTGCGGGCCTTTTCTGATGATTCTCTGGTTAGATGAATGACAGTATTAAGGGTGTTATACAAAAAATGTGGGACGATCTGTGCTTGTAAAAAGGCCATTTCTGCTTTGGCCAATCGCTGTGATCTTTGAAAAACATCGGCTATATATAAAGATAATGAGTGCATTTGACAAAGAATAAAAATAATAAGTCCAATGGAAAATGTATAGGCAAGGTCATAATTATTATGGAACTTATATACATAACCCATATCTATCAAAGCAGTTAAAAGCAGGGAAAAGGTGCCAAATAGTAGCGTGCCCGCACCGGGTCTCTTTTTTTTGGTTGCTGCGGCAGTAACAAAAATCAAATAAATAAAGGCAATTATAAAAAAAATCAAATATAAATGCATCAAAGGGCCAAATATTTTTAAGGGAGTGAAAATGATTATAATTATGTAAATCGAAAAAACAGTCACAATAGTAAGCAAGAATTTCTTGGGGAATTCTGCCTGGTATAGACTGTACAATGATAATGCCAGTAGAATAGGCCCAGAGGGGACTGTTATGTATTCGAGCTTTGACATGAGACTAAAGGGGATATTTGGAAATAGCAGAAAAATGACAGCCTCTCTTATTAAAAGCTCCCTTAAACCGGCCATAAAAGAAAACATCGCTAAATATAAGCTGGCTATATTGCTTTGCATTACTGAAAAAATTACTAAGTAATAAAAAACTGAAATGAATAAAACGCCAACTAAAATAAAGCTGAGCAAGAGGTTTAATTCCCTGTTTTTATAGATGGCTTCTTCAGTTCCTAGTACAATAGACTCCCAGATTCCACCTTTTACATGGTGAAAGTTAGAAACGTGAATGATAATATCCAGTTGGTCAGAATTAGTGTTTAAAGTCTTAATCAAAGGCTTCCATTGGGGTAGTTCTTCTGTTTGTGATGTTCCTATAGTGCCGTTGGAGGATATTTCTTCGCCGTTTATATAAAGACGATAGCTGCTGGACATATCAGGGACTTTTACGGCTAATTTTTCTTTATGATCGGGAGGAAGTAAAACTTTAAGTTTATAAGTACCGTAGCCTGATGAACCAATTTTTTCGTCTTGATACTGAAAGGAATTCCATAAACCAGGCACGTCTATAAGTCCGTGGGCAGAATGGTTTTTGGTGTCGGGGTTATCGGGCAATACAAACTGTTGATAGAAAAATAACCATTCACCGTTAAGCGAGTGTAATGGGTTGTTAACAGAATCCCAATTAGATAAATCAAGTATTCCTTGTTGGGCTTTAAGTTCAGTTCTTACTACACCTCTGTTATTTTTGAAGCTGTTGTATTCAATTACAATAATCAGGGAAATCAGGGAGATTATTAATAGATATATTATGTAACCTTTATAATTCTTCATTTTTTCTCACCCATTATCCATAATCTGAACTAGATTATAATGATTATATTTAGAGAAGATCTCTCTTGGGGATTCTCTTATCACACATTTTAGCATAATTCGACATAATAAGTAGTTAAAAATTTTAATATAAGTGAACTTATTGACGCTCTTTATTTGAACGCATATAATTATAAGATGAAAGTCAGAAAAATCAAAATCTACAAATTAGGGGGAGGGCAGCTTAAAAATGAGAACAATTACTACATGGAAAAATGATTTAACTCAGCACAAGCTGTCTATCATAAGCTTTTCCTTGTTCTTTGCCTGGCTTTTGGCATTTCCCTTTGAAGGACAGGTTTTATATGCCCTTGCAGAGAATGCAAAAACAGATGGGGCTGATCTTAGCTTAATGGTAGTGTTTGGACATTTTATTGGCCTTTTCATTAGTGGTACCTTTATTAAAAAGCAAGTTGTAGCAAAGATGGCAATGATTACGGCAGCAGTAGTATGTATTGCTGGAAGCCTGGTTTTTTTCCTTCCATTTTCTATACTCTGGTATATATCTATTATTTCCATAGCCTTTTTTGCCGGGCTTTATGTGGCCAGTTGGGGCTTTTACTATAAAATGTATTCCGACCCGGATAGCCGATTGAAAACAGCTGCAAGTGTCTTGATTTATTCCAATATTGTAATGATATCTATTCATGTAATGACAGTACATACAACGGCTTCCATAGGTCTGGGGCTTTCAATTATTACGCTTTTAGGTGCCTTGCTTATGACATTTAGATTAGAAGCCAATTGCGTTAAAAGGGAACTTCCTAAAACTTATTATCCCATATCCAGTCCTCTGATTTTCCTATGTGTATTTATTCTTATCATCACAATCAATTCAGGACTCATGTATCAGGTAGTTAATCCGTCTTTTGCTAATTTTGAATTGCTGACAAGCTATTACTGGGCTGTTCCGTATATTGCAGCCTTGCTGATACTTAGAAGGATGTCCGGAAGAATTAACATAGCGTATATTTTTTATATTGCTATGGCTATGATCGGTCTATCTTATATCTTGTTCATGTGGCTTGATATTTCAGTTACAAGCTATTTGCTTATTGATACTCTTATGCTGGGGGCTTTTGGAGTATGTGATTTGTTCTGGTGGAGTATTCTTGGAGGCTTTTTGGATTACTCGGATAATCCTGCACAAATATTGGGAATAGGTTTGTCAATGAATGTTCTTGGTATACTGATTGGAGGCTTTATGGGAAGTGTAATAACTTCTTTAGAAAACCCTTATTTTATTACCTCTATAATAGCTTTAATTGTTATCTTTTCTGTATTAGTTATGTTTCCTGTCTTGAATAATCAGCTTATCCGACTGCTCAAAAGTCATGTTTTTCTAATAAGATTTGCAAAATTGAATGAGAGTGAGCAAGAAGAGGCTTTCTTGAAATTTAAGGAGAATAAAGATTTAACTGAAAAGGAAATTGAAATAGTCAAGTTGTTGCTTCGAGGATATACCTATAAAATTATTTCAGAAAATCTCTTTATAAGTGAAAATACTGTGAAATTTCATGTGAAAAACATCTACCAGAAACTAAATATTAACAGCAAAAAGGAATTAGTCAAAATATTTATGACAATAGAAAATAATAGCATGAATTTGTAAGCCTATGGTTTTTACCGTAGGTTTTCATATTTTTAAGGGTGTAAATAGACCCTACCCATTTTGTGTAGGTAGTATTTTTTAAAAATACTACCTTTTTTGTGTGTTTGCAAATATAGAAATTTGTCATATTTTATTCACGTAGATTACTATTTTAAAGGAAGGTGAGTGAAATAATGCAAAAGAAAAAATGAACACTATATCTACGAATGAAAAAAAGTTGCACGTCTAAATCACAGCTTCAAATATGTTTTTAGATAGGTAATTGCTGGAGGGAAAAATATGGAGCATATAGTTGTAGGAAGCCTTTTCGTAGCAATTGTAGTTATTGCGGGATGGCTAATAGTATTTTACAGCAATATGGTAAACAAAAAAACATTGGTAGAAAAAAGCTGGAGATTACTAGGCTGTCATATTCAAAAAAGAAATGAAGTAATAAAAAAAATTATTGAATCGTCTTCAGATTCTATAAGTCCTGAGCTGGAATATTTAAATCAGCTCATTCAGGAAAATGGAATAAATCTAAATAGGGAGTCACCCTGCGATGTTATGGGAGTTTCACTAAAAATAAGCAATCAAGTTGCTCAATTAAAGATAGATAATCTGCAAATAATGCATGAAATAACTGACCTAGAGCAGCAAATTGAAAAAAGTTATGATTTATATAATGAAGAGGTGCAAAGCTTCAATAAATTTTTATCTAAATTCCCTAACAACTTTGCGGGCCAGATTTTAGGATCGGAGAAGTTTCCCATGTTTTAAGGCAAATAGTATTTAAGGGAGGAATTAAGGTGTATAAAAAATCTTTACGGTTGTTTTTTATGGTTGTTTTCGTGCTATTGATTATGCTTATACCATCTTTGGCAGGGGCAGAAGGAGAAAACGTCTGTAGAATAAATGAAATCGACTATACGTCATTAACTGAAGCACTTGATGAAGCAGGTGACGGAGATACTATTACATTACTTGATAATATCGACTATACAGGCAGTATAAATATTATTGGTAAGACAATTACTTTTGACCTTAATGGTTTCACGTTAAATGTCACTAATACTGGTGGCGCAGTAATTGAGGTAGGTACTGGTGGAGAAATAAATCTATATGGTGATGGTGAACTTAACGTCATTGGAAGCGGAAATTACGCACATGGTGTATACGCCCATGATGGTGGTAAGGCTACTATAACGAATGCCACAACATCAGGATATCAAGGTCATGGTGCATATGCACTAAATGGTGGCACTATAATTATTGTAGGCGATACTACTGCGAGTGGTGCGCAACCCGCTCGCGGCGCTCAGGCTGAAGGGGAAGGTTCTTCCATAGCAGTACAAGGTAACGTTTCATCTGTTAACAGCCAGGGGGTATTTGCATATGAAGGTGGGCTTATCACAGTCGAAGGAAATGTCTCCGGACGTTTTCATGCTATCTATTCAGAAAATGCAACAGTTATTGTGGGCGGTAATGCTGTTTCAGCAGGAAATGGTACTTATGCCATTAGTGGTGGTACTATTACACTCGGAGGTGATGCCATATCTACTGGGTCTAACGGTTATGGAGCCTATGCTGTACATTCTGGTTCTTCTATCACGGTAGCTGGCAATGCTATATCCCAAGGCCTTGCTGGGAAGGGAGTATATGCGGGTTATGGAGCAGCAGTAACAATTGATGGAGATGCAATCTCTGAGGGAACTGATGGTTACGGTGTTTATGGTGGTGGTGCTGATGCTCCTGATGCTGTAATTGAAATTGGTGGTAATATATCTGCCGAAAATGGTACGGGTGCACGGATTTGGGGAGATATTACTGTTACTGTAAATGGAACAATAACAGCAGAGGATTATCTGAATTTTGATGGTCAGATAAAGAATATTGATGATTTTGAAGCAAGTACCACTAAGGAAGGATATTTTACCTATAGTGATGGAACCATTACTGTGTGGGTCATTTATCCTATGATCTGGGGTATCGGGATTGGTTCGACAAACGATTATCCCTTTGACGGCGGTGATGGCACTTCGATGGAAGAGGCCTATGAAATCTCTACTGCCAATCAACTTGCCCAATTGGCATATAATGTTAATAATGGTGACTCATATACGGGAAAGTATTTTAAGCTAATGAACGATATTGATCTTTCCGAAAAAGAATGGGTACCTATAGGGGTGGGTTACAACAAAGCTTTCAATGGAACTTTTGATGGTAAAGGTTACACAATAGAAGGCCTAACCATCACTCTTCCCCATAGTGGTAATGGATATGGACTATTTGGTTATGTACAGGAAAACGGTGTTATCTCTAATGTGAATATGGGAAATGGCCTAATAACCTTTAATGAGTCTCCAGGTTCATCTAAGGGGTTTGGTGGTATAGCTGGCTACAGTGATGGCTTCATTACAAACTGTACCAATAAGGTAGATATCATTTTGAATTATAATGATTGGAGCTATGCCGGAGGCATAGTTGGTATGGGAAACTCTGATATCAATTCCTACAATTGGTCTGGCAGCATAGATGGATGTTACAATGAGGGCAGTATAACCATTGGAGATAGGGGTTCAGCTGGGGGAATTATCGGAGACCAGCTCAATGCAAATCAATACACATATTTCAATAACTGCGGTAATAGTGGTGAAATCATCGGCGGTAGAAGTGCCAACATTGGGGGCATAGCGGGACATGTCGCTAATGCTAACTATTACGGAATATCAAACTGCTATAATACAGGTAATCTTATCACAGGCTCTCCAAGTGATCGATATGGATATATAGGAGGTATAGTTGGAGATTTATATGGGGGACCAGTCCGAAACTGTTACAATACAGGTAATGTTACCGTATTGTATGACTCTAGCTTAAATACTAGTGGAATATTTGCAGGAGGCATCATTGGTTATACTAATTATTCATCTGTGCATAATTCCTATAATACAGGAACTATCAACGGTCCTGATGGCAGGGCAGGAGCATTTTCTGGAGCAAATGTAAACTACACAAGTCATGATAATTGTTATTATCTAGAAAACACACTTCCTTCTGAAACTTCAACAAGTGGAGGAATGAGTCTGAGTGCTGACCAAATGAAAGGACTTGCTGTATCGGAAATAAACTATACGGATTTCAATGATAGCCTTGCTACATGGGGGCCGAATACTGGCACATTCTTGTATGCTCTAAATGATGGGCGCCCCGCAGGATGGAATCTATTAAGCTGGATGAGCGACGTGGCCGATGTAAATGGCGGCTATCCAATTCTCAGGAATGTAGAAGAAGCACCTTATATCATTTCCTTTGATACCGGTGAAGGAAGCGCTGTAGCAGCCCAAAGCGTGGCTGATGGAGATAATATTGCAGCCTCTCCTGTGAGCTCACAAAGCGGTTATTCTTTAACAGGATGGTATACAGCTCCAAGCGACGGAAGTCAGATCAGCTTTCCGTATACTCCAAACGATGATATTACACTTTATGCTCGGTGGAGCGTAGAATTATTAGATGCTGATAAAGTATCATCAGACAAGGATGCACTAATATGGGATGTGATTAGTGGCAGAAACATAACACAGGATGAAGTAACCGCAGACTTAGAATTAGTTACTGAAGGTACAGAGTACGGCTCAATTATTAGTTGGGTATCCTCTGACACAGATACCGTAACCGTTACAGGGCGAGTATACAGGCCAAGTTTCGATACTGGTGATAAAGAAGTCATCTTGACTGCGACTATCACAAAAAATGAAGTAAGTGATACAAAAACATTTCAGGTAACTGTCTTAAAACAGCCAGCTACAGATGAAGAAGCTGTTGCACAGGATACAGAGGATCTGGTCATAGGCTATGCTTCTGGAGATAGTGCAAATGCAGTAACACAAAACCTCACTTTTCCTACTTCTGGAGCAAATGGCTCTACGGTCACATGGACATCTGATAAGACAGCTATAATTAGTAATTCAGGACTTGTTACACGCCCATCCTATGAAAGTGGAGATGCAGATGTAACAGTAACAGCTAGTGTTTATAAAAATGGAATAAGCGACTCAAAAGAGTTTACTGTGACCGTATTGAAGTTGGAACGCTCCGGAGGCAGTAGCGGTGGGAGCTCAAGTTCTAAGCCTGCAACACCAATTGAAACTGAAGAGGAAATATCTGTTTATCAGATAACTCAAGAACAAAATACTACCACAGGTGTTGAGGTCACCCCAACCACAAGCGATAGCGTATCAATGGCAGTAGTTTCAACAGACGTGATGGATGCACTTATTGCAAAGACGTTAACTGAACAGGCAGCAGCCAAAAATGACACCATAGAAATAAAAATAACGGCACCAGAATCAGCAACGGTAAACGTGACAATACCACAGTCATCTTTTGAACAAGTTGCAGATGATACTAATGCAGGCGTACAAATAACTGCACCCATTGCTACAATTCGATTTGACGAAAGAGCAGTTGAAACAATCAATGAGGCGGCAAAGGGAAGCAGCAGCATAAGCATTTCAGCTGGAATGGTAGATATAGCAAAACTTTCAGAGAGTGACAGGGCAAAAGTTGCAGGCAGACCGGTATATGAATTTGCTGTAACAGCGGGTGATACTAAAGTAACCTATTTTGGTGGCGGTAAAGCGATGGTGAATATACCATATACTTTGAAACAAGGAGAAAACCCAAATTCAGTAGTGATTTACTATCTTGGAGATGATGGTATTCTCAAGACTGTTCGAGGACACTTTGACAGTACAACAAATACCATGAAATTCAGAACAACTCATTTTTCCAAGTTTGTAATTGGATATAGTCCGATCAGTTTCAATGATGTTTCAGGCGATGCGTGGTATGCGGATGCAGTACAATTTATAGCAGCAAGGGAGATAACTACAGGTACAGGGAATGGAAATTATAACCCAGGAGATCAGCTAACCCGGGGACAGTTTCTTGTGATGATGATGCGAGCTTATGATATAGAACCGGATGGTAACCCAACAGATAACTTTGTAGATGCAGGAAACACTTACTATACCAACTATCTTGCGGCAGCAAAATTTTTGGAGATATCTGACGGTATTGGCAGCAATAAATTTGCACCTAATCAGAGTATTACGCGACAGGAGATGTTTGCCTTATTGTATAATGCTTTAAATGAAATAGGTGAATTACCTGAAGTTGCATCAGAAAAACAACTAGCAGATTTTAGCGATGCAGATCGAATTGCACCCTGGGCTAAAAATCCAATGGAGTATTTTGTGAAAGTGGAAGTTCTCAGCGGTTATGATGGCAAATTGGCACCAATTGAGGTTTCTACCAGAGCCCAAATGTCTCAGATAATGTACAATCTTTTAATAAAGTAAGTTAGAAAGAATTTGGAGCGTCATACGGTTTAAACCGTATGACGCTTTTTTGCAGTATCAGAAACTATAACTTTTGTCGTGCATACCCAATACTATTAACGGTAATTATATAATACTTGCTAACATAATTGTTATATAATATAATAAAAGCATACATAGGCAAACAAAAAGCGAGGGTATTTAATGATTATTGATCATTTAGAAGATAATCAGGTTTTTGAGTCTACTAAATTAGTTGACCACTTCTTGAATCCAAGAAATGTTGGAATTATTGAAGGAACTAGTTATCAGGCCATAGTTGGGGACCCAAAATGTGGTGACTATATTGAATTGTATATAAAAATAGATGATGAGAAGCTGACTGATATAAAGTACTTGGTTTATGGCTGTATGGGTGCCATAGCAACAAGTTCTGCTTTAACCGAGATTGCAAAAAATAAGACTATTACAGAAGCTCTAAAAATTACCGACAATGATGTAATAAGTTTTTTGGGAGGAATTCCTGAACATAAGAAACATTGTTCTTTACTCGGAGTGTTAGCATTACAACTAGCTTTGAAAAAATACATTGAAGTAAAATCTAACGAGGAAGGGGTATAAATATAGTGGCAAAGGAACAATGTAAAGTAAATGAAAACCAAAAGATATCTAATCCCTATGGAAGCATCAAGAAAGTAGTTGCGGTTATGAGTGGTAAAGGAGGGGTTGGAAAGTCATCTGTAACAGCTATGCTAGCTGCATCTGTAAAAAATAGCAGCAATGAAGTAGGGATATTGGATGCAGATATAACAGGACCGAGTATTCCTAAATTGTATGGTTTAAAAAGCAGAGCAGCGATGTCAGACAAAGCGTTGCTTCCTGTTGAAACAGTTAATGGGATAAAGGTCATGTCCATCAATTTATTACTAGACAGAGAGGATGAACCTGTGATATGGCGGGGGCCTATTCTTTCTAATGTGGTAAAGCAGTTTTATGAAGAGGTTAACTGGGGAAACTTGGATTATTTATTTGTTGATTTACCACCTGGTACTGGCGATGTACCTTTAACAGTCATGCAATCATTACCAATAGATAGTTTAATAATAGTCACATCCCCACAAGAGCTAGTGAGTATGATTGTTAAAAAGGCAATTCACATGGCTAAATATATTGGTGTGGATATACTTGGTTTTGTAGAAAACATGAGTTATGTACAATGCCCAGGATGTGCTGAAAAAATCGAATTGTTTGGACATAGCAATGCTGAGAAGGTAGCATCCGAAACCGGAATAACAATCCTAGGGAAGTTACCACTAGTCCCAGGTGTGAGCAAATTAAGTGATGATGGTAAAATTGAATTGATTAACGAAACATATCCAGGTTTTTTTGAAGAAGTAACCAGAACGTTTCTGAGAGAAATAAACTCTTAAAAATTCCAGAAAATTTTCATATCATTAAAAAACGCAATGCTTGTCGCATAGCGTTTTTTATTTTAAAAGGGTTTTCATAATTTTTACTAGAAAGATACTATTACTAAGCATTGTTAATTATTATCTAGGAATATAATAGTATCAAAAAGGAGGCAATACTAGATGAGGGAAAAACCGAAAGAGATGTATCAATGTCAAATGCAAAGCTGTGGCTATATTTACAATCCTGAGAAAGGTTGTAAAAAGGGTAAGATTCCAAAGGATGTACGCTTTGAAGATTTACCTGATACATATAGATGCCCATTGTGTAAAGCTAGAAAGCAGGCTTTTAAGCTCATATAAAGACTATCAAAATCTTCTTTTGTAATTTCTATAAAACCACAGGGCTTCATTTCTGAATAGCCTTGTGGTTTCTTACATCAAAGCGTTTGAGTGGTTTCTATGATGTTTGAAATAATAGAGGCAACTTCATTTCTATCAATTATGCTGTTATTAGTTGTGAAACTTGAATGCATGAAATCGGTGAAGCTTTCGACAATCCCCTTGTTTCTAATTATTATGTTGTCCGTTATTTTAAAATCAGTATATGACGGGACAATGTAAAGCAGTTGGCTTCCTATGGTATAGACGGCAAAGTCTGAATCATAAAAAGGGTTATCTTCTTTCATGAGGTAAAGAGAATAGTTTTCCTGCTCTTCTAAAAACTTTAAGAGATGTTTTAATACCTCAATTCGTTCACTTTTACTGAACTTGATATTTCTATATATTTGCAGCTGCCCGGTTACAGCAAAGTTTCTAAGGCCTGCAAGAGAAATGATTTCAAGAGCTTTGCTCTTCTTCAATCTCTCACAAAAAATCTCCGTTCTTTTTATAAGTAGTTGAGCATGTTCTTTTGCAAGAGCGTGCTCTTTCACTTTTTTATTGATTATATCAGCAGGAAAAGTATAGAAACCATTTTCTGGATGTAATAGCGAAGTGGCCGCTTGTACCATTCGCTCGTATTCATACATATAAAGCGACTGCTTTTCATAGGTTTCAAGGTTAATAAATAGTGGCAGACAGTCGTCGCAGATTTTGGTAAATTCTGCGTTCATCAGCTCAATTGTTTCTTGGCATTCTGAAGTATAAAGAATGCCGTTTTCATAGTCCTCGGAAAAGACAAAAGCAGTTTTGGAATCAATGCTGATAAAATTCGGGAAAAATGTTTCGTAGGCTTCAGTTGTCAAATTCTCCGTTGCATAATATATTCCATATATGTTTTCGAAAGACGATAGAGGAAGCAAGGAGTCGAGTAATTCCAAATTATGAAGCCTATTTTTTTTCAGTAGAGTGTCCTTAAAACGAATTATGTGGTCTATTGATATATCCCTTTTACTATCGGTTATTTCATTTAATATTTTAGTAAGTATGCTGATAAAGTCCTGCAGGTCTGGCTGCAGAATTATTTTGACAGTCGAAATATCAGGATTCTGTCTGACTGAATCCAGCAGAGACAAAACCATATTCATTACATTTGTTTTATTTGTTACAGGTACGACACCGGCATTTTCATCGACTGGTGTCCAGCTTTTAAGGGTATATTCATAAGTTATACCCTTTTCGTGTATTTTATTGTTTAACCTGCCAAGCATGTCCGTTATCAGTTTCCTGCCTTTGACAATTTCCCAGCCATATTGAGTGCACTCGTAGCTTTCCCAAAGCTTTCTTTGTTCAGATACTCTCAAATTGAGTTTAAGAGATATTTCATTTAACTGATCCTGGTCAGGCAATTGTTCACTACTTAGAAAACGGTAAAGTAGTGAACGGTTTATATTCATGGAAGCAGCGAAGTGTTTCTTATCGATACCCCGTAGAGTTAATAATTCATTCAGGTAAGAGCCGAAGTTGGTTATTTCATTCATAAGTTTCTTCCTCCAGTAAATAATCTTTGTCTATTATACATTATTCAGTTGTAAAATGACAATGGTCAATAAAATTACGAAATAAATATGCACTTATTAGTACTAATTTGTCGAAATAAAGATTGTAAATACAATAAACATCATATATAGTAGAAATATAAATTAGTATATTTTTCTAAACAAAAGCCTTTAGGAGGTTAACATATATGAGTATGAAAAAAATGAGTGTATTGTTATGTGTATTGTTAGTGTCACAAATATGGATGTCTGGATGTGGATTTCAAAAAGATGTTTCTAAAGAACGAGAGGCCTGGGCTAATGAGGCGGATAATAAGATAGTCATTGCAGTTGTAGGGCCAATCGTTACAGAAGATACATTTGGATACCTAGATGGTATTATGCTAGCTGCTGAGGAGATAAATGAAAATGGAGGCATCGACAACAGGCAAATTAAAATTTTAAAATTTGATGATAAGGATCTCACAATGGAAGGTATCAATATAGCACAGGACTTAGCTGAAAATCCTGAAATAATGGCTGTGATAGGTCATTGGAGTTCTAATGTAACTCTTCCGGTTGCAAGTATTTATGAAACTTCTGAGCTGTTAATGATAACTGCTGAAACTACAAGTCCAAAACTGACTCAAAGTGGATATAATTATATTTTTCGTAACATTCCAAATGATGAAAAAATGGGTGAAGAAATGGCTCAATTTGCCAAGCTTCAGGGTCATAAACGTATGGCAATTTATTATGCTGATACTGATTATGGAAAAGGGCTTGCAAATTCTTTTGAAAATAGTGCTGAGAGTATTGGTGTAAAGATTGTGGATAGGACTACCTACTGCGTTGATGAATATATGTTTGATAGGACAATGAAAAGATGGAAGGCACTTGATTTTGATGGGGTATTTATAGCTGATTCCATGCCTTCAGTAGGTGAATTTATTCTCGGACTGAAAGAAGTATATCCTGAGATACCTATTCTGGGTACGGATGGTCTTGATCATCCAGACTTTATAGATGTACTGGGATCGGCTGCAGAGGGTGTAGTAATAGCTACATTATATGATCCTAATAATCAAAATCCAAAGCTTAAGCAGTTTGAGGAGGAATTCAAAGAGTATTATGGTAGAGTTCCTAACGTGTATTCAGTCCAAGGATATGAGACATTACAGCTGCTTGCTAGTGCAATGGAGCTTACAGATAAGCAACTTCCTCGTGAGACTGCAGAAGCATTAAGGTCTATGAGGCAATGGCCTGGTCTAACCGGAGCATTGAATATAGAAGAAAATGGTGATGTGACTGGGAAAGTAATTCACAAGAAAATTGTAAAGAATGGTGAATTTGAATATTGGCCTGTCATACAGTAGAGAGGAGTTTTGTCCATGAAAAAGGGAGTATTTCGTGAAGTATCATTACAACGTCTTTCTTCTCCTGAGCAGCTTGACCAATTGATGTCTGTTACATCTCCAAGAGCTTGGTTAGCCTTGCTTGGAGTAGCAGCTATATTGTTAACCGCACTTATGTGGGGAATTTTCGGTAGCATTCCAAATACAACTAGTGGTGAAGGTATCCTTATTAAAAGTGGTGGAGTACTTAATATTACCCACTCTAGCGGCGGGCAGATAAGAGATATTAAAGTTGAAGCGGGAGATATCGTAAAAAGAGGCGATGTTGTTGCCAGGATTGACCGACATGAACTAGTTGAGCAGATAACAGCTTTGGAGGAGCAGTTGGAACAGGTCAGAATTTCAGAGGTTGAAAGTGAAGTAAAACAAATAAAAGATAAAGAACTGAATGATCAGATTAATAAATTAAGGACAGAATTAGAAATTGAGTCAACTATAGTTGCACCTGAAGACGGAAGGGTTATAGAGGTTGATATTAGCATGGGAGAGATTGTCCAGCCAGGGATGCACCTAATATCTATAGAACGTGAAGGAGATACCGTAAGGGATCTAGAGGTTGTTATGTATGTCCCAGCGGAAGAGGGCAAACAGATATTGCCTGGAATGACAGCTCATATATCTCCTACAACTGTAAAAAAAGAAGAATATGGTTTTATGATAGGTAGGGTTATTTCAGTTTCTGAGTTTCCAGAAACTGCTCAAGGAATGATGGTTACATTGGGCAGCCAGGAATTAGTGGCAAGACTTTCAAGAAATAGTGCACCGATAGAGGTGCGAGTTGAATTAATTACTGATAGGAGTACTGTTAGTGGCTATAAATGGTCTTCTCTTTATGGTCCACCAATTACAATTGATACTGGAACCCTTTGTACTGGGACAGTTACAATAAGCTCCCAGCCACCTATAAGGCTAGTTATTCCAGATGTTAAGAAATACCTTATGGGCAATTAATACATACTGTCTCCTGATTGGAAAGGAGTAATCTTATGGGAAAATCTATTCATATAAAGAGGACTAAAACACCAACTGTTTTACAGATGGAAGCTGTCGAATGTGGAGCAGCATCTTTAGCAATGGTTTTGGGTTATTATGGTAAGTTTGTTCCTCTTGAAGAGCTAAGAATAGCATGTGGTGTATCAAGGGATGGTAGTAAGGCAAGTAATCTTATCAAGGCAGCTAGAGCCTATGGTTTAAAAGCAAAGGGTTTTAAAAAGGAGCCAGATGGATTAAAAAAAATGCAGGTGCCAATGATTATTCATTGGAATTTCAATCATTTTTTAGTTGTTGAGGGATTCAAAGGTGGTAAAGTTTACCTTAACGACCCTGCTAATGGACCTAGAATAGTATCAGAAGAGGAATTTGATCATTCCTTTACTGGAGTAGTCCTTACCTTTGAAGAAGGCGAGCTCTTTGAAAAAAGTGGCAGCAGGCCTAGTATTTTTACAGGTTTAAAGAAGCGCTTGAAAGGCTCTGAGATGGCAATTGCTTTTACAATACTTCTTGGTCTGGCAATGGTAATTCCAGGATTAGTAATTCCTGTGTTCACTAAAATATATATAGATGACATATTACTTGCAAACAGGGATAATTGGCTCAGTCCATTACTGATAGGCATGGGTATTACTGCCTTGTTGAGGGGTATAATGACCTGGCTTCAGCAGCATTATCTTTTGAGGCTTGATACAAAGGTTCGTGTAAGTACTTCTAGTCAGTTCTTGTGGCATATATTGAGACTTCCTGCAGAGTTTTTTTCCCAGCGTCAAAGTGGAGATATTTGCTCTCGTTTACAGAGTAATGACAGGGTGGCAACTCTCTTATCAGGACAGCTAGCCACTACTGCAATTGATATAGTTATGATTGTATTCTACTTTGCTTTAATGACACATTATAATCTGACTCTAGCTCTAGTAGGTGTAGCTGCTGCGGCAATCAATGTTCTTTATCTAAAGTATGCAGCAGCAAAAAGAGTTGACCAGAATCGAAAGCTTTTGCAGGACAGGGGTAAGTTGCAGGGAAATGCAATGTCAGGCTTGCAGGTGATTGAGACTTTAAAAGCCACAGGTTCTGAGGGAGATTTTTTCGCTAAATGGTCAGGAAGTCAAACAAAGGTCCTAAATACTGAACAAAAAATGGGTGTTACAACACAAGTTCTTTCTGCAATTCCCGTATTTTTAACTGCTTTAACAAATGCTGTCGTTCTTGTATTGGGTGGTTTTTATATACTAAATGGTCAGTTGACTATAGGAATGCTGGTTGCATTTCAGAGCCTAATGACAAGCTTCATGACACCTGTTAATAATCTGGTGAGTCTGGGTAGTCAGCTGCAGGAATTAGAAGGGGATATGAATCGTTTAGATGATGTTTTTAAATATCAGGTTGATGATGAGCATAATAATGAATTTGATGATGGATTTCAGGGAAAATTATCTGGAAATATTGAGCTAAAGAATCTTTGCTTTGGTTACAGTAAGCTAGAGCCAGCTCTTATAGATAATTTTAATCTTTCCTTGAAGCCAGGTTCAAGAGTTGCCCTAATTGGTGGATCTGGATGTGGGAAATCTACCATTGCAAAGCTTATTTCTGGGATTAACACACCATGGTCAGGAAAAATACTCTTTGACGGTGTTGAAAAGAACAAGCTTCCTAAACGAGTTATCGCTAATTCATTGTCAGTTGTTGATCAGGATATATGTATGTTTAGTGGAACAATAAGAGATAATCTTACCCTATGGGATGAATGTATCTCAGATTTTGAAGTAGTTCGGGCTGCAAAGGATGCATGCATACATGATGATATTACTGCTAGGGCAGGTGGATATGAGCACAAGCTTGATGAGGGTGGTAGTAACTTTAGTGGTGGTCAAAGACAAAGATTGGAAATTGCTAGAGCTCTAGTAACAAATCCAACTATTATGATTTTGGATGAAGCTACAAGCGCTTTAGATCCATTAACAGAAAAAACTGTAGACGAAAGCATAAGGCGTCGTGGATGCACCTGTATTATAGTTGCTCACAGGTTAAGTACAATTCGGGACTGTGATGAAATTATTGTTTTGGATAAGGGTAAGATCATTCAAAGAGGTACCCACGATGAGTTGCTTAGTGTTGAGGGCCATTATGCTAATCTTATTAGTGCAAGTTAGAAGTCTTGACCAGGGAGGTGCGTAAATGAAGGACAGAGACCTATTCAATAAAGAGGGCACACCGATTATCGTCGAAGGAAATAAACCATTGTTATTAATTAATCCTCAGAGTACATATATGATTGATAAGGGCAAGGTAGCAGTATTTTTGACAAAAATAAAAGATTCTAAGGCAATTGGCAGAAGACATTTTTTGTTTGAATTAAATAGAAATGATATTTTATTTGGTCTTAAACCCATAAGTGTTGAAACTGGTGAGTATGCTCTGCTGGTTTCAGGCTGGGTTGGCACCAGATTGCTGCAGCTTGACAAGTCCAAGGTTTTTAAAGCAATGACTACCGACAAAGATAATGTAGACATATTTTTTAAAACAGAGAACTGGATTAAAATTTTGTGGAAGAGCATTAAAAGGGCTGGTCTTCCTAAGGTGTTTTTGAAGCCTGATGAAATAGAAGCTGTTTCTATAAAGATTGACTCTAGTGAAAAATATATGGACTTAGATGGATATGAAAAATTTATCCTTGAAGGTGCTGTAGAAAAAACCCTTCAAAGTCTTGAATCAGAGAAGTCAAGGTTTAAAGATAAGGTAGTAAGTGATATTGAGTTTATGGAAAATTCAATAAGAAAGCTTGCTAATGTCAATGAGAAAAGCAAGGAAATTGTACCTGATATAGTAACAGACGATCCACTTCTCACAGCTTGTGGAATAGTTGGAAAAGCTGCAAAAATAATAATCAAGCATCCACCTAAATCTGCATCAGGTAAGGTAAGCAGGGACCCTTTGGATGACATTGCTAGGGCATCTCAAATAAAGCATCGCCGGGTGGTCTTGAAGGGAGAGTGGTGGGCGCAGGATAGTGGGCCACTTTTGGCATACATGGAAGATGATGATAGACCAGTAGCCCTAGTTCCTGTTTCTCCTAATAAATATAGGCTCTATGATTCTGTAAACAAGACAAATATATTAGTAGATAATCATATTGCTGAAGGAATAAAGCCTTTTGCTACTGCCTTTTATAGACCATTTTCTAATGCAAAGATAAGTGCCAAGGATCTACTTATTTTTGGTATGGAAAGCACCTGGAAGCGTGACTTAGTTACAGTATTGCTTTTGGGAATACTAGGTGGTCTGTTAGGCATGCTAATCCCAGTTGCAACAGGGATAATTTTTGATAGTGTTATTCCCGCAGGAGATCGCTTACAGCTGTTACAGATTGGTTTTTTTCTAGTAGCTAGTGCTTTGACTACTATGTTATTTCAACTTACAAGATCTTTCGCTGTACTGCGTGTAGAAGGAAAAATAGAAGGATCTGTTCAGGCCGCTGTCTGGGATAGGTTATTAGGTCTGCCAGTACCTTTTTTTAAGAACTATACTTCAGGTGAGCTGGCTATGAGGGCCATGGGAATAAGTCAGATACGTCGGGCTCTTTCTGGGGTGACCATAACTACTCTTATCACAAGTATTTTTTCAATTTTTCAATTTATTTTATTGTTTTATTTCAGCTGGAAGCTGGCCATAATCGCTTTCGTCTTGGTTCTTTTTGCAATGCTTCTAACCCTAGTCTTAGGCTTTATCCAAACATCCAGGGAGCGACAAATGGTTGAGTTTATAGATAAGATTGCTGGGATAACATTGGAGCTAATAAATGGTGTTAATAAGTTTCGTGCAGCAGGAGCAGAAAGCAGAGCTTTTTATCTCTGGTCAAAGGAATTTGGTAAGGGTGCAGTAATAAATATAAAAAAAGAAAAACTTGCAAATTTATTGACTACATTCAATTCTGTTTTTCCTGTATTTAGTGCAATGATTATATTCTTTGTTCTTCAACATTATAGTGATATAAATCTAGACCCAGGGAAGTTCATAGCATTTAATGCAGCATTTATTGCTTTTTCAACTACAATGATAGCAATGTCTGAGGCTCTATTAACTATTAATAATATAATACCATTATATCAAAGATCAAAGCCAATCTTACAAAGCCTTCCCGAATATGATGAAGCCAAAGGTGATCCTGGAGAGCTTACCGGTGAAATAGAAGTAAGTCATCTTTCATTCAGATATAAGGAGGATGGCCCTCTAATTCTTAAGGATATTTCGCTTAGTATTAAGAAAGGTGAGTATGTTGCTTTAATAGGACCCTCAGGTAGTGGTAAATCCACACTTTTTAGAATTCTATTAGGCTTTGAAAAGCCTGAAAGTGGTCAAATTTTTTATAATGGTCATGATCTTAATAATATTGATATCAAGGCAGTTCGTAAACAGCTTGGTGTTGTTCTTCAAAATGGAAAACTCATGCAGGGGGATATTTATTCGAATATTATTGGATCCAACCCTTACCTGAACCTAGGGGATGCAATTGAGGCAAGCAAAAGGGTAGGGTTGTATGACGATATTAAAGACATGCCCATGGGAATGCATACAGTAGTAAGTGATGGCGGCAGCACCTTATCTGGAGGACAAAGGCAACGAATGCTTATTGCTAGGGCAATTGTAAATAAGCCAAGAATATTATTCTTTGATGAGGCAACTAGTGCCCTGGACAATAAAACCCAAGCAATTGTTAGTGAAAGCCTTGATAATCTAAATGCTACACGGATAGTTATTGCCCATAGATTAAGTACAATTATAAATTGTCAAAGAATTATTGTCCTCGACCAGGGAAAGATTGTTGAGGTTGGTACATATGATGAACTTATGGATAAAAAAGGAGTATTTTATGAACTTGCAAGAAGGCAGCTAGCGTAGTAAAGCAATGGTTAGAAAAAATTCGGAAAAAAGCATGTAATACTTTTCATGCTTTTTCGTATTTCACTATGAAAGGAGAAAACGGTAAAGCATATGAAGCATATGGAGCTTTTTAATGAAGAATCACTAGTAGCTGATACTGTTGCTGATGCTGACGCTGATACTTTTGAAAAAATATATGATTATTATTTTCCCCGAATTTACAAATATATTAGATTTAGAGTGGGAGATCCTCACTTAACTGATGATTTAACTAGCCAAGTTTTTGAGAATGCATTAAATAAGCTTGATAAATATAATTCCCAAAAGGGTAAGTTTGCAGCCTGGTTATTTGCTATAGCTCATAATACTGTTGTTGATTATTTCCGTAAAAAGAAAAATAATTTATGTACTTATGAAGATATTGAAAAACTGATAGACACTACATTTGATGTAGAGAAAGCTTGTATAGCTAAAGAATTTAGAACTAAGCTTTTTCAAGCCTTAAATAGTCTAAGTGAAAGGGAAAGAAATATTATTGGCTTGAAATTCTGGGCAGGTTTAACAAATCGCAAAATAGCTTCACTAATGGGTCTTAGTGAAAACAATATAGGTATAATTATATATCGGTCAATTATACGATTGAGAGTTGCTTTGCAGGATCTGGGGGTAAATACCTATGAGTGAAAAATATAAAGTGGAAAGCTTTCAAAAAGAATTAGATGCTTTACTCAAAGGTGTTTACAGGGTAGATCAGACTAGAGGTGGAGATGAAAATATACATCATAGAGGTGAATTGAAGCTTGTAGAAAAGATTTTAAAAGAAGATTTTAGTGATGAAAGTCAGCTAAAACAAGAAACAAAGAAAAGATTACTGGACAAGCTTAATGCAAAAAAGTGCACTAGACAAGAACAAGACCACAGTTTTCTTGAGGAAGATGAACTTAGTGTGGAAGAACTGGATTATGCATCTGGTGGTCTTGCAATAAGAGAAGAGGGAGCTTGCTCAAAATGTGGCTGCAAAAGAAGTAGAGTATCGATAAATACAGCAAAATGCCCAGCTTGTGGACACTCTCGTGATGAGCATATGTAATTTGGTTATAACTGCATGCGACTTAGATTGACAAAGGAAGTGATATTAGATGCTGCTAAAGGGGAAGGTTGCCATAGTTACTGGAGCTACTGGGGGTTTAGGAAAGGCTATTATTCATAAGCTGTGCAAAGAAGGTGCAAGAGTAATCGGTATATATCGGAGTCAAAGCTTAAGCGCAGAAAAATTGCAGGCAGTATTAGCTGAAAGTGGCTTTGAGGTATCTTTTTATAAAGGCTCTGTTTATGATGAAGTATTCGTTGCTAATACAGTAAATAAGATTATAGAAAAATATAATAGGATAGATATACTTGTTAATAATGCAGGAATTACCAGAGATGCTTTTCTACCACAGATGGCAAGCAAGGATTGGAAGGATGTTTTTGAAACGAATTTTGAAGGAGCATATATTTGTACTAGAGAAGTGTTGCCCCATATGCTTAAAAGAGAGTTTGGTAGAGTTATAAATATTATTTCTATATCAGGGATTATAGGTAAAGAGGCTCAAACAAATTACTGTGCATCAAAGGGTGCCGTCATTGGACTTACACGTTTGTTATCCAGAAAGTATTCTCAGAAAGGTATCTACTTCAACGCAATAGCACCAGGATTAATTGAAACAGATATGATTGACCATTTGCCTGATAATAAAAGGACAGGAATTATAAATTCGACAAATCTAAAACGGGTAGGTAAAGCAGAAGAAGTAGCTGGGGCTGTTCTATTTCTATCTAGTAGTTTGTCTGATTACTGCAATAATACTATTTTAACAATTGACGGTGGGATGCTAAGGTAAAAGAAATATCCATAACTTGAGCAATAGGTAAAGGTAAAGGGGGGTTAGCATTGACTAGACGAAAAAGGATTGTAGTAACAGGAGTAGGAATATTTTCATCCATGGGACAAGATCAATACCAGGTCCTTAGTAATATGAAAAGAAATATTACTGGTATTGGCAACATTGCTAATTTTCCCACTAATCAGATGATCAGTAACTTTGGAGCAGAAATCAAGGAGTATGTTCCAGAACCTGATACAACTAAGTATAATATGTGTACTCAATTTGGAATACGAGCTGCTAAGGAAGCACTCAAAGACAGTAAACTAGATATAACTTCCCAAAATGCTGATAAATTAGCTCTTTGCTTTGGGACATGTAGTGGAGGGCTAACGGAACTTGAAAAAAGAAGAAAGGTAAAAAATCTGGACTATGATGCTACTCTTTACTTTCCCTGGTTTCAGCAAGGAGATTGCATAGCGGAACATTTAGGAATAAATGGACCGGTAATTTCTAATGTAACTGCTTGTGTAGCTAGTGGTCATTCCCTGATTGTTGGGTGTGAAATACTTTCTCAGGGAAAGTTGGAGGCTGTTTTGGTAGGTGGTTCTGATACAATATCTGAGTCAGTCTATGCTGGTTTTAATAGCTTACAAGCATTAAGTGGACAACCCTGTGCACCCTTTGGTTACCCTAGTGGATTAAGCTTGGGGGAAGGTGCAGCATTTATTGTTCTAGAGTCTCTAGAAAGAGCTTTAGAAAGAAAAGCATTTATCTATGCCGAAATATGTGGCTTTGGATTAGACCAGGATGCCCATCACATAACAGCTCCACATCCTGGTGGAGATGGAGTCGCTCGGACTGTTACTTCAGCCCTTAAACAGGCAAAGGTAAAGCCTGAGCAAATTGGTTACATAAATGTACATGGAACTGGTACAGAAGCAAATGATGCATGTGAGCTAACTGGACTAAGAAAGGCACTAGGGGATGAGTTATTTTCTAAAATACCTTTGAATTCAAGTAAAGCATACTTTGGCCATACCCTAGGACCAGCTGCAGTTATTGAAATAGTTAGCACCTTAATTGCTATTAAGGATGGAAAGCTGCCTGCTACATTACATACTACGAATTTGAGGGAAGGCTGCCAGGAAGCAAACCATATTTTAAATAATATGCCTGAAGGAAATCCACAATATTTTTTATGCAATAACTCGGCTTTTGGGGGACATAATTCTTCAGTATTATTTAAAAGTTGGAAGGAAAAGCAAGGTAGCTTGAAAGAGGAATATAAAACTGAAGAGGATTTTCCGCCTAAAAGAGTTGGTATTTTTGGAATTTCGATGGCAAATCAATTTGGATGTATATCTGGCTCAGCTGATACTGGGATAAGTAATAAACAACACATGGATATAGAGAAAGCTAGGATAGAGACAAAGAAATATATTGGTTCTCTTTATTCAAGGAGAATGAATTATATAACCCAGTACTGTATAGCTGCAGCTCACCTATCCATAAAGGATGCCAATCTTGAAGTAAATCAGGATAATAATACTGATATTGGCTTAGTATTCGGTAGCACCTATGGTGCTTTAGATAGATTTAGTAGTTACCTTAAGGGGATTTTTGATAATGGTGTAACCCATGCAAGTCCATTATATTTTCCAGACACTACAATTAATACCATACCTGGAAGGGCTGCAATAAAACTAGGAATAAAGGGCTATGGTACTACCATATCAACTGGTGGAAATGAAGGTGTTTTAGCCTCTCATATTGCTTATCAGCTAATAAGAAGTGGTTATCAGAGCTTTTGCCTTGTGGGAGCGGGGGATGAGATATGTGACTTTAGCAATGAGGTGAGTAGTATCTTAGGCTATGATAAGAGCAAATATCCACTAACAGAGGGAAGCTCTTTTATGGTCCTGGGAAGCCTTGAAGGCGTAGCCGTTAAAAATACAAGGTGTTATGGGGAAATAAAAGGTTTTGGTTGTGGGTTTGGTAGTGACAATTATCATGAAGCTATAGCTAAGGCTTTAGATGAGGCAAGTCTGCATGCAGATAATATAGACTTTGTATTTTATAATGATGAAGGATTTGAAGAAAAAGGATTGTATCAGAAAAAAGTTCTGGAAGGTCTTTTCACAAATAGAAGAATTCCTATTAAAACCTTCAATGATCTATTTGGCTATGCGTTCTCTGTAAGCTCCATGTATCATATTTACCAAGCAGCATTATGGCTCTTTAATAACAAGATATATCAAAATGGATTAGTAGTTAGCTCTTCACTTAATGGTGGAAACGTGGCCATTGCAATTTCTAGAGTCTAGACGGAGGGGAAGTAAATGCAAGAAAAAGCTCAAAAAAAAATATTACTATCGGAAGCTCATCAAAAAGAAAATCTGAATATAGCACACTACCTATTAAAGGATGGCCACCTTGTAGCTCTACTTTCAGATGAAAGCAAGCTAGTCAATGATTTTATCGAGGGCCTTGATCCAGAATACAAACATAATTGTTTTAGGCAGTGCTTGGACCTCTATACGGAAGAAAAGATAACTGGAGTTGTTGATAGGGTTACAGAAAAATTAAAAGGCCTTGATATTTTAATAAATGGACTGCCAGGAGGGGCAAATGAAGCTGTTCTAGTGGAAACTTCACCTGAAACTTTTGGCACGGATATAACCTCTGATTTTAATAAAGTCTTTCTATTAAACAGAGAAATTGTGCGCCATATGATAAGAGAAAAAGCAGGTAATATAATATTTTTGCTAATCGACGATGTTCTTGATTTTGCAGATTACCCTGTGAGCCCTGTTCATAATCATGGAAGAATCGCTATGATGAAAAGTATGGCAAAAGAATTGGCTCCATTTAAAATTAGGGTAAATTCCCTAACCTTTGGAATTTATAATCGTGGTTTTAGTCCTTCTGAAAAACGCGAGATGCGTAGGAAGTTAGAGTTTTGTACTTTAAAGCCTCCAATACCTACATGGGAGGATTTACTTCCAGCACTCGATGCACTTATATATCCTTCTTTTAAATACATGACAGGACAGAACTACCCCGCATGTATTGGAACTAGCAACACTTAATGTGACACGGGTGACATGGGGACGTTTCGTCTGTCACCTTAGGGGTGACACGGGGACGTTTCGTCTGTCACCTTAGCACACAAAGATCAACTACATTTAGACTATAGAAGGGAAGAATGCAAAATGGCTAAGGATTTAAGAGCTGATGAAAAAAATATAATTTTTTCTAAAAGGCCTCATCAATTATTAAAAACAGCACCTCCCTTTTTATTTATTGATAAAGTGCATGAATTTGATAGTGAGCAAAAGATATTGCTGTGCTCAAAGCAGGTTGGTTACAATGAACCTTATCTAGCAGGTCATTTTCCTGGAGAGCCTATAGTACCTGGAGTTCTACTAATTGAGATGGCTGCCCAGGCAAGCGCACTTCTTTTGATAGCCCTGAACAATACAGGCTTTGAAGAGGGTTATCTGGTTCGCACCAAAGATTTTAGCTTCTATAATGCGGCTATACCTGGCAGTTGTTTGATGATAAAAGTGCAATTACAGGAGCATACTGGCAACTTTCTTACAACAAAAGCTATAATAACTTTCAAGGGTGAAAAAAAGAAAGCTGCGAAAGGAGAGGTGGTGCTGTTCCTACGTTGACTAAAATTGAGCGAAAGATAGGAGCAACTAGAGTAACCATAGATTTGCCCCTATGGATTGACACCATTAATTGCTTTTTGTTTAAAGGTGAAGACGGCTGGGATATTGTTGATGCTGGCACTTACACACCTAAAGCAATGGAAAAATGGAGACAGACCTTTCGCGAGTTTGATATAAACCCGTTGGATGTAAAAAAAATCATTATTACTCATGACCATGTAGACCATTTTGGGGCAGCAGGTGAATTGCACAAGTTGACCCAAGCACCAGTTAAAATGGTACATAAAGATAATACTTTGCTAAACTGGAAGGATTGGTTAAAGAAAATTCTTCATGAGGAGACTGTATTTCACTACTTCGGTCTCCCAGAAGAACTAGAAAGAAAAATTATCAGCGAAAAAATTGGTCAGTTCCAAAGCTGGGCTCCTAGTATTCCAAAAATAGAGGATCTAAGAGGCAGCAATACAATCCAGCTGGGATCTGAGCAGTATAGCCTATTAAAGTTTTCGGGGCATTGTGATGAACAGGTATGTTTTTATAATCAGGATATGAAAGTGCTCTTTGCGGGGGATGTTCTGGTAACGCCTAATCATATTAATATGGCCAGTCAAGACCCATTGGGCTTGTACTTTGAAACATTAGAGCTTCTCAAAAATATGGAGATTTCCTATCTAATTCCATCTCATGGCAAACCCTTTGGTAGAGTTGGAATTCGGATAGGGCTTATATCAGAATACAGAAAACAACAGCTTATAGATTTAACAGAGCATTTGTCACAAGCAACTACTGTATATCAAGCATATCTTTTCCTTTTAACCAGGGGGGCATTAACTGATTTATTTTTTGGAGTAACTGAGGTTTATTATTTTTTAGAACACCTGGTTAAAACTGGTCATTTAAAAAAAGAGACCAGAAAGGATTGCTTATATTATATGAATTATGAAAGGAGGTGAAAAAGATGAAATGGACTAAGGAAGAAATTAATAGTGCACAGGCAAAGGTTGAGGCGTTAGCAACTAAAGATAATGAATTTAGAAAGCTATGCCTAAGTGATCCTCATGCAGCAATTAAACAAGCAACAGGTCAGGATGTAGAACCTAGTTACAAGCTTAAATTTGTAGAAAATGAAGGTGGATACGATACTTTTGTATTACCTGATTTCCAAGGATCAGGAGATGAGCTTTCAGATGCTGATTTGGATACTGTAGCAGGTGGATCAAAGTAAGTTAAGGTATTTGTTAAAGCAAGAGGTATTACGTTGCCTCTTGCTTTACTTCCTTATCGTTCTATCTGATAGGAGGAGTTTGTTAGATGTTTTATATTGAGCAAATAGACAAATCAACGGTAGAAAAATTTGAAAAACTAACCTATACCGAATATAGGCCTTTCCTTTATAAAATAGGTGACTCATCCCAGGTAGTAGCATTTGGTGCATTAAACTTTTCCTCACAGCCTGTAGGTCTCATACTTGCGGAATTAAAAAATGACGGCAATATACAAATACATACCTTGTTTGTCAAACAAAAGTATCGTAGACGTGGCATAGCGACAGCTTTGATTAGAGAAATGGAACAAGCTGGAGAAATAAATCAGTATCAAGGTATTTATTTAGAGTTTACCCATGATAATCCATTATATGATATTTTTCAAAAACTGCTGCAAAAGTGTGATTGGAGCTTCCCTGCAACAATTGAAATGCTGCTTTATAAATTGGATATGGAGGAGATTGATGAAAAGGATGCACCTCTATTTACACGCATGGAGCTTCCTTCTTGTTTTACAATTAGCAGCTGGGATGAGCTTCAAATTCAAGAATTTGAATATATTAAAAACGGTCAGGGTATCTGGTATCCTGAGAAGTCCTCACCATTTTCAGAGGAGGAACGAGTTGACTCTCTAAATTCAATTTTCTTAAGAGATGAAAACCATCAAATAATTGGATGGGCAATTACCCATCAACTGGATTCAGAAACCATGCTTTATCGAAATGTATTTGTGAAAGAGGAATATCAGCTTATGGGATATGCAATGCTCCTTATGGGAGAAGCAATTTGGCGTCAATATGACAGGGGTATCTACAAGCTAATGTTTTGTGTTAACGTCAGTAATAAGAGCATGGTCAAAATAATTAATCGTTTTATGAAACCTTTTAATTATACAGTTAAAAAAAAGATGCGATTAAGTAAGTCCTTATAATTTATAAATTAATATATATTATAGGAGGTGTAACCATTATGATTGATATAGCAAGGGTTAAGGCGGTTATTAAAGAGGATATTCTCATTAAACGCTTAGAGTTAGAGGATATTACTCCAGAGGAAATTGAAGATAATACACCTTTATTTGGTGAAGGCTTGGGGTTAGATTCTGTGGAGGCCCTCGATGTTGTGGCTGGAATAGAACAGATCTTTGGTGTAAAGCTCCAAGGAATATCACCTGAAGAATTTAAAAAGCACTTATATTCTGTAGAAACCCTAGCTCAATTTGTAGTTCATAAGGGTGACAATCAGGAGGCAAGCTGAAAGTAAAATGCTAAAAATCTTTGCTTTAAAGCACAGCACAAAACTTGACAGCTTGGTATTTCAGGAAATTCTTTCTTATCTAGATAAGGGTGAACAAGAAAGAATATTAAAATTTTATAGGTGGCAGGATGCAGAAAGAAGCTTGCTGGGAAACTTAATCATACGGGCAACAATTTGTGATTTGTTTCAGGTTAAGAATTCTGATTTTGAGGTTTTCCGCAATGAAATGGGAAAACCTTATATAAATAATATGCCACAAGTATTTTTTAATATTTCTCATTCTGGTCATTGGATTATGGGAGCTTTTGATAGCTTTCCTGTAGGTATTGATATAGAGCAAATTAAACCGTTGGACCTTAATATGGGCAAATCAATACTTGCTGCAAATGATTATGAAGAGATGTTAAAAATGAAAGCACCAGATCGGCTAAAGCATTTTTATAAGTGCTGGACATTGAGTGAGAGCTATCAAAAAATGCTTGGAAGCGGAGTGACACTTCCATTATCATCAACTAATAATCTGTATGATTCAGCTTTTTTCACCAACCATATTATTGATGATTATATATTATCAATATGTTCAAGCCATGGGTTATTTTCGGAACGTATTATTTATACCGATACTGAGCAATTACTTAATCTTATTAGATAAACATAGACTGGCCATGCATTGTGGAATATGGCTCCAGACTCCCATGATTATGGTAAAATATGAATGGATTTAATACACAAGACACAAACGGAGCTGGCAGGGAGGCAATGATTATGACAAATTTCGAGAAGATTGCGTTACTAGAAGAGATGATGGAATTAGGCGAGGGTTCACTTTCTGAAGAAACAGTATTGGCAGATATTGAAGAATGGGATTCAATGGCTGCTCTTTCTCTAATATTTCTAATGAGTGAGAACTTTGGTAAAGAATTAAAAGGACCGCAAATTAGAAAACTTAAAACAATAAAAGATATTATAGACATTATGGTGTAAGAGCCAACTGGAGGTTTTCATGTCTAGAGCAAAGTTTAACAATGCAAAAATAAAGGGTATATGCTGTGCTGTGCCTAACAACCCAATTTCTATAGAAGAAATGGTAAAACCTTATTTTGATGAAAATTACGTTAAAAAGACGATAAATATTATAGGGGCCAAGCAACTGTACTATGCCAAAGAAGGCCAAACTACGTCTGATCTTGGATATGCTGCTGCAGAAAAATTAATTGCAGACATAGGTTGGAAGAAACAAAGTATAGATGGACTTATTTTCATTTCTCAAACACCTGATTATATCTTGCCTGCTACCTCTTGCATATTACAGGATAGACTTAGATTACCAATAACAACTTTGACATTAGATATCAATTTAGGTTGTTCAGCTTACATATACGGCTTATTTTTAGCTAAACAGTTTATATCAGCTAGAACGTGTAAAAGGATTATATTAATAGTAGGTGACACTATCAGTAGAAAGGTATCTCCTAAGGATAAGTCGTCAGTTTTAATATTTGGTGATGGTGTGTCTGCTACAGCGGTAGAATTTTCTGATAAAAATAGTTTAAGTTCATTTATATTAAAAACCGATGGATCAGGTGCAACTAGTTTAATCATACCTGCTGGTTTAAATAGATATCCAAGCACGAAAGAAACTAGAAGCGAAAAGAAGGACCAAGATGGTAATATCAGAACTGACGAACATATTCATATGGATGGAATGGAAATCTTTGGTTTTTCACTTAGGGAAGTACCCAAAATATTAGAAGAAGTAATTGAATTAAATGGTTGGACTTCAATGGATGTAGACAAATTACTTCTCCACCAAGCGAATAATTTTATGTTAAAACACATAGCACAAAAGGCTAAAATTCCTATGGATAAAGTGCCTCTAAATATGGATAGCTTCGGAAATACTGGTGGTGCAACTATCCCATTTTTAATTTGTGATAAATTGAAAGATGAAATTAAAATAAATAAATTAAGGGTAGTAATGTCTGGTTTCGGTGTCGGACTGTCCTGGGGGGCTGCCGCGATGGAATTATCAGATGTATTTTGTTCAGAAATAATATACGTCTAGTCTAGAGGCAAAAATTTATATATTACTTTAAGTGGAGGAAAACATGAAAAACAATCTATTAGAATTAATTAATGAAATATTGGCTAATTCAGATAGGGAACCGATACGTACATTAGATGAAGAAGTATCCTTAAGACATGATATTGGGTTTGACTCCATAGATTTAGCGGTTTTTACAGTCAACATTGAAAACATATTTGAAGTCGATATCTTTGAGACAGGCAATATAGATACTATTAAGGATGTATTAGAAAGGCTAAACAAATGAAAGTATTTATAATTGATATTTTAAGAGAGTATAACATTTCTTATACTGAATTCATAAATGAAATGAACACCACAGATTTAAAGAAATATATTTACTGCAAAGATCCAAAGGATGTATTTCTTCACATAGCAAAATCCATTGCTTTTGGTAAAGAGGTAGTGCTGCTGGATGGAGACTGGACGATTACTGAGCTTGAATATCAAGGATTAGACCATGATGAAATCAAGAAAGTCTATTCTATAAATACCAAAATCAATGATATAGAAGATTTATATAGTAAAATTGATGAAAACAAGAATAATTGGAGTGTTTCTTTATTTACCTCCGGCACGACAGGAAAACCAAAGAAGGTTAAGCATAGTTTTGCAAGTGCTTCGCGAGCTGTACGGCAAAGCACAAAATATGCAGATAATGTATGGCTGTTTAGTTATAACCCTACCCATTTTGCAGGACTTCAAGTTTTTCTACAAGCTTTTTTGAATAGAAACACAGTAGTTATCGGTAATGATCCAAGCAAGTATAATATAGATCTCCTGCTAAAAAATTATAATATAACACATGTTTCTGCTACACCAACATTTTATAGATTTATTTTGCCTACTCTTAATAGTGAATATAATTCTATAAAAAACATCACTTTAGGTGGTGAAAAAATGGATGAAAATCTTAAGTCATTATTATCAAAGAAGTTTCCTTCTGCGAAGGTGACTAATGTATACGCATCTACTGAAGCAGGAAACCTGTTCGCCTCAGATGGCGTGTACTTTCATATAGAAGATTATATGGCTGATATGATAAAAATTGAAGATGGTGAATTACTTATTCATCGTAAAATTATGGGAGAATTCAACTTTGATGATAATAAACAGTGGTATAAAACAGGGGATATTGTAGAGTATTTAGATGGGAAAATAAGATTTCTTCAAAGAGAAAGTGACTTTATTAATGTTGGCGGATACATAGTTAATCCTATAGAAGTCGAGGAAGAGATATTAAAGATAGAAAATATAATGGATGTTCTCGTTTATGGTATGGATAACAAGATATTAGGCAAAATCTTAGCTGCAGATGTTGTGGTAGATTCCAAGGAAGAGAATATAAATAAGAAGATATTTATCTATTTAAATAATAAGCTTCAGAAATGGAAAATACCTAGAATTATCAATATCAAAGAAACGATTAAAAAAACGAATACTGGAAAAAAGGTGAGAAAAGGATGAAAACAGTTTTGGTTACTGGAACATCTGGAGATTTAGGGTACGCTATTGCCAAGACCTTGCTTGCAAAATCATACAGGGTTATAGGACTCAGCAGAAAAGTAAATAGTTATATTTTTGTTTTGGAGTCAAATCCAAATTATTTACACAAAGAGTTTGACTTAATTCAAACAGACCAGATTAAAGACCTTATATTGGATTTTCAAAAAAGTGGGGAAAAGTTTCACGGGTTAGTTAATAATGCCGCAATTGCATATGATGAAATAGTAACTAACGCTAATCTTAACCAACTAAATACCTCTTTTAGTATAAATGTATTTTCACCTATAATGCTGACGAAGTATATTATTAGGAATATGCTTTTAAATAAGATTAAAGGTAGTATAGTTCATATTTCTTCTGTATCGGCTCATACAGGATACAAAGGCCTAAGCATGTATGCATCTACAAAAGGTGCATTGGAAGCATTTTCAAAGAATACAGCAAGAGAATGGGGAGAGATAGGTATACGGTCGAATTGTGTAGTTCCAGGCTTCATGGAAACCAAGATGAGCGGTGCATTAACATCAAATCAAAAGAATAGGATATATAAACGCACTTCCATGAAAAAAGATACAAGCATAGAATCTGTTGCTGAAACAGTAGCCTTTTTAATATCTGACAAATCAATTTCAATAACGGGTCAAAATATACATGTGGATAATGGTACAATTTAATGATAAAACTGTACCTTGCAGAGATAGACAATGCAAAATCTTATTCAAAGAGCTTTGCCAAAAATATTTTAGGGGAAAGCTTGAATGTGGATGAAAAGAGCCTCGTGGTACAAGAGAATGCATTTGGCAAGCCTCATCTAAGAGATTATACGGATGTACACTATAATATATCTCACACAAAAGGTGCTATAGTTTGCGCTGTGACTGATAAACCGGTTGGAGTTGACATTGAGAGAATAAGAAAAGTTAACGAGCGTATTGTAGAGCGTTATTTTACGCGAAATGAGCAAAATTATATTTTTTCTAGGATAGAGAACCAAGATGAAAGATTCACAGAAATATGGACTAAGAAAGAAGCTTATGTTAAATGGCGGGGCAAGGGCATGACAATTCCTTTTGGTTCGTTTGATGTGCTTCAAAAAGCAATACATTCTTTTTCGTATGGAATATATTACATTTCGATATATAAAAAAAATGGTGCAGTTGATGTCTGCACCAAGATTGTTCAATAAAAATCCATTATACAAATTCACTATTTCATTTTTTTAACTCCATCGGCAGCTATATTTTGTGAATTCTTGGGAATATAAGATTTACAGCAAGTTTGCATACAAGTGCCAGCTGATTCTGGAGTGATCTGTGATGACATGTGAGCATCTATTTGTTCTGGCTGGCTAGCTCCAAACTGATCTGTTGCTACCAGGATCTCATTTGCCACGCACTTATTTCCCGGTTGATAGTAGTGACAGTCTTCAACAATACAATGAATGTGTTGTTGCATTTAATTCAATCCTTTCGTAAGATATAGTTTCTCTCTACTATATTTTGTGTTAACAATGAATTATCTATGTAATTAAAAATCAAATAGCAATCAAAACATGTTCTGTCAAAAAATTCAAGGAATTAATTTGTTTTTGTAGAATTTCAAAGATATTAGGTGCTGGTACCATTTCACTTGGATTTTATCCGATGGCTAACTACCACTAAGACGCCCACCTCTTGCTCTGCACTGGTATTTCTACGCATTGCAAAAATCACAATGCTAGAACTACTGGCGGCTCTGCACTGGTATTTCTACGCATTGCAAAAATCACAATGCTAGAACTACTGGCGGCTCTGCACTGGTA
>Ga0209643_1000723_pt1 | contig 44982 bp, 35 predicted proteins | sample AutmiccBRH37_all_FD_187383 | JGI IMG/M metagenome (GOLD analysis project Ga0209643, IMG submission 187383) | Deep subsurface microbial communities from Mt. Terri, Switzerland - Autotrophic microbial communities BRH/37_all (SPAdes) (version 2) | ecosystem: Environmental > Aquatic > Deep...
CAGGGTGAAGGTGAACATCAAGAGTGTCTTTCGAAACATCCACACCGATGGTAATCTCAGTCATCTTTCCTGCCTCTGCTTGTCATGCGGGCCTCAAAGCCCCTGTATCCGTTCAGGCCGATGGGAAAGACGAGGGCGACCTCACTCAGCAACGGCGCCCAGGCGCCTGCGAAGTCACGGTCCTACCCTCGCCGTCGCCGGGAGCGGTAACTCCCGGCGGCGGTCCCAGTCTGACCAGATCAGACGCAAATACCATAAGACAAGCGAAGTCGAAGCACGAGCGCGGGCTACCCAGCACCCTCGCCCGGACACGCCCCCGCGCTCCGGTAAAAATCCTGATTGTGAGTGCGTTCAGCCCGTGTCGGGGTCCGGCCAGGCCTTCAGCGCTTCGACCAGCTGCGCCGTGAGCCCGCCCGAGACGAGGCCGAGGGCGGCGGGCATGTGCTGGCTGCGGGGAATGGGCGGCACATGGGGCCAGGCCTCGCCAGCCGCCTGCCAGCGCTGGATCGTGCGGGCGAGATGCCTTGCCCGGCGCTTGTGATGTTTCATCGTTTCCAGCATGGCCTGCCAACGCGCGATCAGCGGCGCCGCCGGCACAGGGCCGCGCGAGGGCACAATGACCGGCCCTTTCAGGAAATGCGGGCATGGGCGGGATGGCGCAGGCAGCATGGTGAAGACGTAGCGATAGTCCGCATCCGGCTTCTTCGGTTCGTAATAGTTGCTGCCCGTGCGCGGCGGCAGCGGCGCCAGCTCCATCTGCAAGGCCACCAGAAAGATCAGACGGCGGAGCAGAATGGCGAGGCGCCTCAGCTCCGCGCGCACCCGCCGGCGCACAGATTTCGCAATCATCTCAGGCGTCTTGAACAGATCCGCATTCACGCCCGCCTCCGCGATGGCGCGGGCGATCGTGTAAAAAGCCTGAGAGAAGAAATCGGTGCTGTCTTTCATGGCGCGAAGATTGCCATGAGGAAGTATCCGGGAGGATAGAGGCGCCGATTTTCCGCGCGCTGTGTAGCAAATCCGGGCATTAGGTGGTGGGTATCGCTCAGCTCACCCCACCCTACCTTGCTGTCTCCTCTGAAAGGGATGACCACTTATCTGGAGGTAGATCCTTCATCCGCTTAAGAATAGTCTCCGCATCATCGAGTATCCAATTTCTATACTCGCGCTTGATTGCACCAAAATCTATATTTCCAAGAACTCTCCACAGCGCATATGGAAATACATTTGCAAATTCACTAGCTTGCATGTCTCTGCGAAGCGACAAGGCCAAATCATAGAGTTCGTTCAACGCCCTATCAGAATAATCGCTGTTCTTTTCACGAGCGATGAATGCCAACATATCTGCCACTAGCTGTTCAACACCATTTCCTTTGCCTTCGTTCATTTTTAGCCCTCAGCAACCGTAGGGTGGGTTGAGCGAAGCGATACCCACCGGCTTTGCGTGCAACTGGCACCCCGTCTTCTTTCCCACTCATTAGACCCGATTTTCCTCTCAGACCAAGGTCGGGGATGGCGTGGGGAGGAAGTGGGCTAAGCTGGGCAAAACAAGACTGGGAGGAAACCATGCTGAAATCGCACATCATGATCGCGTTCGGGCTGCTGTTGATGCTGATCTACGGCCTGCGCCTGCTGACGGGGTTCAGCCTGTCGGACGGGTTCGGACTGGGGGATGCCTATCTGCTCGGCGGGCTGGGGCTGGCCGGGGCACTGATGTGGAGCGGCTGGCGGGAACGCCGGTACGCCCGGAGCATCCAGCAACAGGAAAGCTAAGACAAACGTGCGGGCGGCCCGCACGCCAACAAGAATGCCGGAAAACGGCAACAGGGAGGAAACAAAGGAAATGACCCACAATATCAAAGAGATTGATGCGAAAGGGTACTGGCGGGAAGTGATCCGCCTGACCCTCAGCCTTCTCGCGATCTGGTTCCTGGCATCTTACGGGGCAGGCATCCTGTTCCGCGGGTTCCTCGACCAGGTGTCGATTGGCGGCGCGCCACTCGGATTCTGGTTTGCCCAGAACGGAGCCATCTACGTCTTCGTGGCGCTGATCTTCTATTACTGCCGGGCGATGGCACGCCTGGAGAAGAAATACGGCGTGGAGGCCTGAGACGATGGGTGAGATCTTCTGGACCTATTTCTGGGTGGTGCTGACATTCGCCACCTATATCGGCATCGCCATCTGGGCGCGCGCCGGATCGACCAATGACTTCTATGTCGCCGGTCATGACGTACACCCGATGATCAACGGCATGGCGACGGCGGCGGACTGGATGTCTGCGGCCTCGTTCCTGTCGATGGCGGGCCTGATTGCCTTCATGGGCTATGGCGGCTCGGTCTACCTGATGGGCTGGACCGGCGGCTATGTACTGCTGGCGCTTTTGCTGGCGCCGTTCCTGCGAGAGTTCGGCAAGTTTACCGTGCCGGACTTTGTCGGCGACCGGTATTATTCGACGGCGGCACGCATGATCGCCGTGATCTGTGCCCTGTTCGTGTCGTTCACCTATATTGCCGGCCAGATGAAGGGCGTGGGCGTGGCCTTTTCGGGCTTCCTCGGCGTTGACTTCAATACCGGCATCATGATCGGCATGGGTATCGTGTTTGTCTATGCGGTGCTCGGCGGCATGAAGGGCATCACCTATACGCAGGTGGCACAATACTGTGTGCTGATCTTTGCCTATACGGTGCCGGCGGTGTTCATCTCGCTGATCGTGACGGGCAATCCGATCCCGCAGCTGGGCTTCATCTCCAATGTGCGGGGCGAAGACGTCTCGATGCTGGCGAAGCTCAACACCGTGGTGACCGATCTCGGCTTCATGGAGTATACGCAGACCAACAAGTCCATGCTTGACGTGTTCGCCATTACCGGCGCGCTGATGTTCGGCACGGCGGGCCTGCCACACGTGATCATCCGCTTCTTCACCGTGTCGAGCGCTGGCGCTGCCCGCGTATCGGCCGGCTGGGCCCTGGTGTTCATCGCACTGCTCTATACGACCGCACCGGCTGTGGCTTCGTTCGCCCGCCTCAACTTCATCGATACGGTGAACGAGGCGACCTATATCGCGAGCGATGCAGACTATGAAGCAGAAGCGGCGGCCATCGTGGCAGACGGCGGCAAGCCGATCCCGAAATGGTTCAAGGACTGGGAAAAGACCGGCCTGCTGGGCATCACCGACAAGAACGGCGATGGCGTGGTGCAGTACCGGGCTGGCGACGACAATGAAGTCACCAAGCTCGACCGCGATATCTTCGTGATGGCCAACCCGTCGATTGCCAATCTGCCAGCCTGGGTGATCGGCCTGGTCGTGGCGGGTGGTCTCGCGGCGGCGCTGTCGACGGCGGCGGGCCTCCTGATGGTGATCTCGTCATCGGTCAGCCATGACCTTTGCCGGCGGACCTTCTTCAAGGGCATGACCGACAAACAGGAATTGCTGACCGCGCGGGGGGCTGCCGCTGGCGCGGTGATCCTGGCCGGGATCATGGGGATGAACACGGCAAAGCTCGGCTTTGTGGCGCAGGTGGTTGCCTTCGCCTTTGGTCTGGCGGCGGCGTCGCTGTTCCCGGTGATCGTGCTCGGCATCTTCTGGAAGCGGATGAACCGTGAGGGTGCGATCGCGTCCATGCTGACCGGCCTCGTCACCACGTTCTGGTACATCTACCACTTCAAGTTCGTGGATACGGACCCGACACACTGGTGGTTTGGCGTGTCGCCGGAAGGCATTGGCTTCCTGTTCATGTTCGTGTCGCTGGCCGTCGGTGTCGGAGTGGCTCTGCTCACCCCCGCACCGCCGCAGGACATCCAGGACCTTGTGGAAGACATCCGCGTGCCAGGTACCCGCACCACGCATGGTATCGCTGATGCGGACATGCTGCCCGACTAATCGGTAGCCGTCAGACCTATCCAAAACTGGGCGGTCCGTGAAAACGGGCCGCCCATATCTTTTTCTGGCGGGTTTTCCGGGTGCCAGACCAAGGGCGAACTTGCCAGATGGGCGTCTTGCAGGCGACACTCATTGTCCTGAGGAGCGTAATCCATGCCGGTATGGCTGATCGTAGGTGCGACGGGGCTTTATGTGCTCGGCCTGTTTGCCATCGCCTGGCGCGGCGACCGGCGGGCGGGTGACCCTTCGGCCAGCCACAGCCCGTATATCTATGCGCTGGCGCTGGCGGTGTATTGCACCTCCTGGACCTTCTTCGGCGCGGTCGGCACCTCGGCCACCAGCGGGTGGGACTATGTCGCCATCTATCTGGGGCCGGCGCTGGTCTTCGTGTTCCTGCCGGACCTGATCCGCCGCATCGGGGATGTCGCCCAGCGTGAGAGCGTCTCGTCGCTGGCTGACTTTCTGTCCGCCCGTTACGGCAAGAGCCGGGCTGTGGGCGCGCTGGCAGCCGTCGCGGCGGTCGCGGGCAGCCTGCCTTATATCGCGCTGCAGCTGAAATCGGTCGGCATGAGCTTTCAGGCGCTGGCCTATGGTGTGGAGCATGCTGGCAGCCGGCCCGCCAGCCAGACCGTGCTGTTCACGGCGCTGGCCATGGGCATGTTCGCAATCCTGTTCGGCGCGCGCCAGTCAGATGCCACGCGGCGCAATGCCGGGCTGATGCAGGTGTTGGCGCTGGAGGCGACGCTCAAGCTGGCGGCACTGGTGGCGGTGGCCGTCTTGTCGCTGTCGCTGATCACGTCGCCGGACATCCAGATCCCGGACACGGCGACTGCGCCTTTTACCAGCGGCGGCATTTCGCAGCGCATGATCACGATCACGATCCTGTCCATGTGCGCCATCATCTGCCTGCCGCGCCAGTTTCATATCGCCGTGATCGAGCGGCGGTCGCGGCGGGAGGTGAATACGGCGCGGATCGTGTTCGTGGCCTATCTCGTGCTGACGAGCGCGGTGGTGATCCCGATCACGGTGGCGGGCCTGTCCACACTGGGTGGTAGCGTGCCGCCGGACCTGTTCGTGCTGGACCTGCCATTGTCTCAGGGCAATGGCCTGATGGCGCTGTTCGTGTTCCTGGGCGGGTTCTCGGCAGCCACCGGCATGGTGATCGTCTCCAGCGTCGCCCTGTCGACCATGGTGACGAATGACCTGATCGTGCCAGCGGTGATGCAGACCGGCCGCTTCGCCAGCCTTGGTGGCAATTCCGGTGCGCGCCTGACGATGATCCGGCGCGGCGTCATCATCGTCATCGTGCTCGCCGCCTATGGCTATTACCGGCTGGCGGGCACGGGCGAGGCGCTGGCGCAGATCGGCCTCTTGTCCTTTGCTGCGGCGGCCCAGTTCGCGCCGTCTCTGGTGGGCGCAGTCTACTGGCGCAGCGGACGGCGCGCGGGCGTTCTGTGGGGCCTGTTGCTGGGCATGGGCCTGTGGACCTACACACTGTTCCTGCCGGCAATCCTGACGCATGCGCGGATGGCGGCGGCCATGCCGGGCTGGCTGGACCCATATGCTCTGTTCGGCGCGCACTTCGATGACAGCCTGATCCACGGCGTCGTATGGAGCCTCGGCGTGAACATCGCCGCCTATGTCATCGTGTCGCTTCGGGCGCGGGAACGGCTGCGCGACAAGGTGCAGTCTTCGGTCTTTGTCGGCGAGGCAGAGCACCTGGCTCAGACCGAGGGCTCAACCGATCCTGTGGCGACGGTGACGCCGAACGGGCTGATGACGCTTGCCTCGCGCTTCCTCAACCCGGAGGCTGTGGAGCATGCCTTCACGGACTTCCAGCGCACGTCTGGTGTCGCAGCCTCAGGCGATGGTCCGGCGGACTGGCAGCTTGTTCAGCGAACGGAGCGCCTGCTGGCCTCGGCGCTGGGAGCCTCATCCGCGCGTGTCGTGCTCGCCTCGGCGATTGGTGGCAACAAGGTGGCCCTGCGGGACGTGCTGTCCATGCTGGACCACAAGACGCAGGCCGAACGGTTTGACCGGCACATGCTGCAATCCATGCTGGAGAATATCTCGCAGGGGATTTCCGTAGTGGATGCCGACCAGCGACTGGTGGCGTGGAACACGGCCTATCTGGAACTGTTCAGCTATCCCAATGACATGATCACGGTCGGTGTTCCGGTGGAGCGGCTGATCGAGCACAACCTGAAGTCAGGCTGGCTGAATGGCGACCCGGCAGAAGAGGCGCGCCGCCGCGTGGCGCATATGAAAGCGGGGCGCCAGCACACCTATGAGCGGCGCAATCCGGACGGGCGCTTCCTGCGCATTGTGGGCAACCCGACGCCCGGCGGCGGCTATGTCACGACCTTTACCGACATTACCGAAGACAAACTGCGCGAGCAGGCCCTTATCGAGGCGAACGAGACGCTGGAATCTCGGGTACGCGAACGCACGCACGAACTTGAATCCATGGCGCATGATCTGGATATTGCCCGGCGGGATGCTGAAGGGGCGAACGCCTCCAAGACGCGTTTCCTGGCGGCGGCGAGCCATGACTTGCTGCAACCGCTGAATGCCGCACGTCTGTTCCTCGGCTCTATCCAGACCGACACTAAAGGGCAGGGCATGGTGTCTAGGGCCGACAAGGCGATCAAGTCCGCAGACGAACTGATTTGCGGCCTGCTGGACATCTCCCGGCTCGATCATGGCAATATTGCCCCGAAGCCTGCGCAGTTGCCGATTGGTCCCTTGCTGGAGGACCTGGTCGAGGAGGCGATGCCGATGGCAGAGCAGGTGGGCATCGACATCCGCATCGCGCCGACCAGCCTGATGACGGAGGCAGATCCGGACTTCCTGAAAAGCATCCTGCGCAATTTCATCTCCAATGCGCGGCGCTATACGCGCAAGGGCGGCGTGCTGGTCGGCGCGCGGCGGCGCGGGAACATGGCGCAGATTGAAGTGTGGGACACCGGCCCCGGCATTGCGCCGGAAAGCCTGCCACTGGTGTTCGAGGAGTTCCGGCGGTTCGAGGATGCCGACAATGCCGGCATTCGCGGCGCCGGGCTGGGCCTGCCGGTTTCCAAGCGGCTTGCGGACCTGATGGGTGCCGAGATCAAGATCCGGTCAGTGCCCGGACGGGGCAGCGTGTTCTCGGTGACGGTGCCGCTCGCGGCCTCCTCCGGCAAACGCAAGCGCGGCGCAGCGAAACCAGCCCAGCGCCAGCCTGTGAGCCTGACAGGCTTGCGTGTCCTCGTCGTGGATGACGAGACGGCGATTGTGGACGGGATGACGGCGCTGCTGACGGGGTGGGGCTGTCATGTGCGCAGCGCCAAGTCTGTGGTGGAAGCGGAGGCCTGCCTTCAGGACGGGCTGTTCGACGCGCTGATCGCAGACCTCCACCTTCAGGACAGCGCCGACGGGTTTGAGCTGATTGCCATGAGCCGTCAGAAGCTGCCATCGTCAGGCAATGTCCTGCTACTGACGGCATCGGTGGACGAGGACGTACGGGCGCAGGCGGACCTCCTTGGGATTGCCCTTCTGCGCAAGCCCGCCGCGCCGGATGATATCCGCCGGTTCCTTGAGCGCCTGATGCAGGGCGTGGCCGTCTAGACGTCAGCCCTGAAGCGAGGTGGCATCCTTGAAGATCAGCAGGGCCTGCGTGCGGTTATTGGCGCCGAGCTTGCGAAAGATTGCCGTCATGTGCGCCTTCACCGTGGCGACGGAAATGTCCATCTCGTAGGCGATCTGCTTGTTCAGCAGGCCGTCATTGAGGCCAGAGAGAACCTTGCGCTGGGCGGGGGTGAGGTCTGCCACGCGGGCGAGGAGTTCCTCGCGCCCGGCATTGTCGACCGGATCAGATGGGGGGAACCAGCGCCCGCCATCAAGGGCCGTGGCGAGGGCGGCTGAGAGATCCTCCAGCGACAGGCGCTTGGGCAGATAGCCGGCCGCGCCAAGCGCCTTGGCGGTTTCGAAGGCGTGGGACGACTCCGTGGCTGAGACGACGACAATCGGGCAGCCCGGCCCCGCCGTCATCAGGCGCGTGAGACCGTCGAATTCCTGCGTGTCGCCGAGGGTCAGGTCCAGAAGGATCAGGTGATAGGAGGTGTCTTTCACCCGTGCGAGTGCCTCGGCCAGGCTGGACGCATGGTGCGCCGTCGCCCCGTCCGGGAACGCGGAGTCCAGCGCCACAGCGAGCGCATCCCGAAACAACGGGTGGTCGTCTACAATCAGAACCGCCGGGACCATTCCCATGGTCTGCCCTCCCTGGCGCCATGGAATCCGTGTTCCACAGTCTGCACCTTTCGCGAGCATACTCCGGACCAGTCGGATGTCGACCCGCATTAGACCTTTGTCGTAGCACCAATGGCCAATAGCGGGCCCTGCTTGTGCGCGGGATACTCTCCTCAACAAAAAAGACACAGGGGAGGAAATCTGATGTCTCGGACTATTCGAGGTTTACTCGTTACGGCTTCGGCAGTGGCCATGGCACTGACGGCAAGTGCAGAACAGACGGTAGAGGACCGGATCGCCGCGCTGGAAGCGATGGTGGCCGAGCTTAAGGCAGAGCTCGCGTCTGAGAAGGCCGCGACCGACGCAGATATTGTCCGGATCGAGACGGTTGCGACGCAGGCCGCCCCGGCGCCAGCGGTGCCGCAGAAGACAGACGGGTTTCTTGTCGGTGACGCGACGCTGAAGTTTGGCGGCCTCATTGATCTCGATGTTCACGCGACCTCGCTCAGCGATGGCGCCATCGCGTCCAACTCCATCGCCCGCGACTTCTACATTCCGGGCGCGACACCCATTGGCGGGGACGGAACGGACTTTACCGACTTCACCGCCGAATCCTCCCGCTTCTTCCTGGCGGCATCAAAGCCCGCCGGGGATGGCACGGTGGAAGGCTATATCGAGATGGACTTTCTCGGATCGGCCCAGGGCAATGAGCTGGTGTCGAACTCCTACTCGCCGCGTCTGCGCCGGGCTTATGTAAAATATGGCAACTGGCTGGCCGGTCAGGAATGGTCGACTTTCCAGAACACGTCGGCCATCCCGGAAAGCGCGAGCTTCCTGATCCTGTCGGACGGCATGATCTTCATCCGCCAGCCGCAGATCCGGTACGCCAAGGGGAACTGGATGTTCGCCCTCGAAAACCCGAACACGACGACGCTGAATGCCGGCTCGCGGGACGAGAACCTCATTCCGGACTTGGTGGCGCGGTACAATTTCTCTGGTGCTTACGGCAATGTGTCCGTGGCAGGGATTGCGCGGCAGCTGAGGGCGGATTTCGGAACGTCTGAGGAGCAGACCTTCGGCTATGGCCTCAGCGTATCGGGCAAGCTGATGGCGGGCGAGAGCGATGACATCCGGTTCAATCTGGTCGGCGGCGAAGGCATCGGGCGATATGTCGGCCTGGCGGCCAGCCGCTCTGCTGCGCTGGACCCGAATGGCAAGCTGGAAGCCATCCCCAGCTATGGTGGCCTCGTCGCCTGGCGCCACCCGTTCGGCGAGACCGCGCGCCTGAATATCGGCTATTCCGGCCTGTTCGTGGACAATCCGGACTATCTGCCGGCGGCCTCGACCACAAAGTCGGTCCAGTCGGCTTTTGGGGCGGTCCTGTGGGACGTCGCGCCGAAAGTGACGGTCGGGTTTGAACTCATGCACGGCATCCGCGAAGTGGAATCAGGTGCGGATGGGTCGATCAGTCGCTTCACCTTCTCCACCAAATATGCATTCTGACGTCAGGACGAAATTTCATGCCCTATGAGGAAACCACGATGAGCGAACAGGCAAAAACCTACCCCGTTCCGGAAGCGTTTGCGGCAAAAGCGAACCTGACCCCGGAAAAGTACCGGGAAATGTATGCAGCGTCGATCGCGGATCCGGAGGCCTTCTGGGGAGAGCACGGCAAGCGCCTCGACTGGATCGAGCCCTATAGTGTGGTGAAGGACGTCTCGTGGGAGACCGGTGATCTGCATGTTCGCTGGTATTCCGACGGCGTGCTGAACGTGACGGCGAACTGTATTGACCGTCACCTGGCAACGCGCGGCGACAAGACGGCCTTTCTCTGGATCGGCGATGCGCCGGGCGAGAGCCACAAGGTATCCTACAAGGAACTGCACGCGGCGGTCTGCCGGTTTGCGAACGTGCTGAAGAAGCTGGGCGTCAAGAAAGGCGACCGCGTCACGATCTATATGCCGATGATCCTGGAAGCGGCTTACGCGATGCTGGCCTGCGCCCGGATCGGGGCGGTTCACTCGGTCGTGTTCGGCGGCTTCAGCCCCGAGGCGCTGTCTGGGCGGATCGTGGATTGCGAGTCCAGCGTGCTGATCACGGCGGACGAAGGCCTGCGCGGGGGCCGCAAGGTGCCCCTGAAGGTGAATGCTGACAAGGCGGCGGAACTGTCGAAGGGCATGCTGAAGACCATGGTTGTGGTCAAGCGCACTGGCGGAGACGTCACCATGGTCGAAGGGCGCGACCACTGGCTGCACGAGGCGGCAGCGGATGTCTCCTCCGATTGCCCGCCGGAGCCGATGAATGCCGAAGACCCGCTCTTCATCCTCTACACGTCAGGCTCTACCGGCAAGCCGAAGGGCGTGCTGCACACGACCGGCGGCTATCTCGTCTGGGCCTCGATGACGCACGAATACGTGTTCGACCTGAAGGAAGACGATGTCTACTGGTGTTCGGCGGATGTTGGCTGGGTGACCGGGCATTCCTATATCGTGTACGGACCTTTGGCCAACGGCACGACAACCGTGATGTTCGAGGGCATCCCGACCTATCCGGATGCCAGCCGCTTCTGGCAGGAATGCGACAATCACGGCGTGACGATTTTCTACACGGCGCCAACGGCGATCCGCTCGCTGATGCGCGAAGGCGAAGGCCCGGTGAACAAGACGTCGCGCAAGTCGATCCGCCTGCTTGGCACGGTGGGCGAGCCGATCAATCCGGAAGCCTGGGAATGGTATTTCCACACTGTCGGCGAAGCGCGTTGCCCCATCGTCGATACCTGGTGGCAGACCGAGACCGGCGCCACGATGATCGTTCCGCTGCCGGGCACGACCGACATGAAGCCGGGCGCGGGCAGCCATCCCTTCTTCGGGGTGAAGCCTGTTCTGGTGGATGCCGACGGCACTGAGCTGCAAGGCGCCGCTGACGGCAATCTGTTGATCACGGACAGCTGGCCGGGCCAGATGCGCACGGTCTATGGCGACCACCAGCGGTTCATCGACACTTATTTCACGGCCTATCCGGGCAACTATTTCACTGGCGACGGATGCCGCCGCGACGAGGACGGATTCTACTGGATCACCGGGCGCGTCGATGACGTTATCAATGTCTCCGGCCACCGGATGGGCACGGCGGAAGTCGAAAGCGCGCTGGTCAGCCATGACGCTGTGGCAGAGGCCGCCGTGGTCGGCTATCCGCACGACATCAAGGGGCAGGGCATCTATGCCTATGTCACACTGGTGCAGGGCGTGGAAGCCGATGAGGCGCTGCGCAAGAACCTCGTCCAGCACGTGCGGGCCGAGATCGGCCCGATTGCCTCGCCGGACCTGATCCAGTTTGCACCGGGCCTGCCGAAGACCCGCTCCGGCAAGATCATGCGCCGCATCCTGCGCAAGATCGCCGAGAACGAGTTTGCCAATCTGGGCGACACGTCCACGCTGGCCGAACCTGAAGTGGTGAAGGATCTGATCGATAACCGCCAGAACCGGGGCTCTGAGGGGTAAGGTTCAGGACGATCCAATATAAGGCCCCTGCGAAAGCGGGGGCCTTTTGTTTTGGGGCTTAGTTCGCCGGCAAATCCACACAGAACCTTGCGCCGCCGCCGTCGCGGTTTTCGGCCCAGACCTTGCCGCGGTGGGTGGTGATGATCTGTTTCACGATGGAGAGGCCGAGGCCGGAATTGTTGCCGAAGGCTGTGCCTTTTGGGCGGTCCGTGTAGAAACGGTTGAAGATGGTTTCCAGCTTGTCGGGCGGGATGCCGGAGCCGCAGTCTTCGACCTTGATGCGGGCGATGGTCTGCGGGCCGTGATTGGTCTGGTCCAGCGTGACTTCCACCACGGCGCCCGGCGGAGAGAAGGAACGAGCATTGTCGATCAGGTTGCGGATCACCTGGCCGAGCGGGCCTTCGCGGCCGCGCACAAGAAGGCGCCCGCCCATCGTGGCATCGTGGAAGGAAACGGTCACCGCGCCTTCATCCAGCGCGAAGGATTCATAGGTGCTGACCACATCATGCACGAAACGGGCGATGTCGATCTGCTCGCTCGGCACGCGGGTCATTTCCGCTTCCAGGCGCGAGGCGTTGGAGATGTCGGTGATCAGGCGGTCGAGGCGTTTGACGTCCAGTGCGATCACGCCGCGCAGGCGTTCGGTCAGTTCCGGGTTTTCCTTCACGCTGTCCAGCGTTTCGATGGCGGAGCGGATGGAGGTGAGCGGGTTCTTGAGTTCGTGGGCGACGTCGGCGGCGAATTGCTCGTTGGCCTGAATGCGCTCGATCAGCGCTTCGGTCATGCCCTGCATGGAGACGGCAAGGTCGCCGATTTCGTCCTTGCGGGAAGAGAGCGACGGGATTTCCATCCGCTCTGACGATCCGGCGCGGATACGGTCGGCTGCCAGTGACAGGCGGCGCAAGGGGCGGGCGATGCCGATGGTCAGCAGCACAGACGTGATGAAGGCGACCAGAACGGCCACGCCGATAAAGGGCAGGAGGGCCGCGCGCTCAGCCCGGATGATCTCATCAATATCGCTCGATTCCAGCGTCAGCACGCCGACCACAGCCGAGACGCGCTGGATCGGCATGGAGACCGAGATGATCCGTTGGCCGCGATCGTTGAAGCGCTGGCTGGCCGCTTCCCCGCCTTCAACGGCGGTTTCGAATTCCTGCTCGAAAGTCTGTGTCCTGACAGCATCGGAGGAGCGTCGCGGCATGATTGGGCCGAAGACGCTGCCGGCCCATTCTGACAGGTTGCGCCCCCACATGGCGACGCGGCCCGGCTCGCGCAGGGGCGGCAGGGCATCCACGTCGACGCGTTCGGAGAGGTAAAAGCTGTCGCCCACCATCTCGCCATCGGGCAGGTAGAGGCGGGCGCGCACCCGTTCGGGCAGGTTGAGGCGGACGATGGTCTGGCGGGCGGCGTCAATGTCCAGTGCGGGCTGGGGCGTGGTGGCGTCGTCGCCGAGCAGGCTGGTGAAGATCTGCGCCTGGGCGACAAGATCCTGTTTCTTCGAGACAACGAAACCGGCCCGCATTTCGTTCAGGACCATGGCCCCGACGATAAGGATGGCGAGGCCGGCAAGGTTTGACGCAAAGATCAGCCGCGCGATGCGGCTGCCGAAAATCACCGAGCCGCGGAAGGCGGCGCGCGGTGTTTTCCGAGATTTGCCCTTGCCGGCCATGCTGTCAGATCAGGCGTCTGCAGCGACGCGCATGGTGACGATCTTGTCTGGATTGCGCGGCGGCTCGCCTTTGGTCAGCTGGTCGATCACGTCCATGCCTTCGGTGACTTTGCCCCAGACGGTGTATTGCTTGTTGAGGAAGCTGGCATCGTCGAAGCAGATGAAGAACTGGCTGTTGGCCGAGTTCGGCGCCGAGGTGCGGGCCATGGAGCAGGTGCCGCGCACGTGGGGCTCTGCATTGAACTCTGCTTTCAGGTCCGGCTTGGAGGAGCCGCCCATGCCCGTGCCCTTGGGGCAGCCAACCTGAGCCATGAAGCCGGAAATCACGCGGTGGAAGACGATGCCGTCGTAAAAGCCTTCGCGGGCAAGCTCTTTGATCCGGGCGACATGGCCGGGGGCGAGGTCCGGGCGAAGCTCGATGGTCACACTCCCTTTAGAGGTTTCCATCAGGATTGTGTTTTCTGGGTCGGCCATGGGATATCCTGTTGCTTGTGTTAATCTAATGACTGGCTATTGAATGAAGCGCATTGCGGCAAGCCCGGGCGGCAGGATTGTGCCAATCGGGCCCGGAATGTGCCAAAGCCCGAGGACGCGATGCTTGCTCATCTGATCTCACTCACCCTTGCCGTTATTCTGGCCGTCGCAGGCCTGTTGCACGCCCTGTGGGGCTTTGGGGTGACGTTTCCGGCCGCAAACGAGCAGAGCCTCGCCCGTATGGTGGTGGGCAAGCGGCGGATCACCAAGATGCCGTCCATGGCGGCTTGTCTGTTCGTGGCGGTGATCCTGTTCGGTTTTGCCCTGCTGGCGCTGGTGCTGGGGCGGATCGTGCCGATGCCGGTGTCGAAATGGCTGGTTGCCTTTGCCGGGGCCGGGGCAGCCTTTGTGTTCATCGGGCGGGGAATTGTCGGCATTTTGCCTGCGTTTGAACGCGCAGCGCCGGAACAGCCATTTCTGTCGCTGAACCGGCGCTTTTATTCTCCGCTGATCTTCCTGATCGGTGTCGGTTTTGCCCTGCTGACCGCATCGCTGCCCTACTGGACGTGGCGGCTCGGCCTGCTGGACTAGGCGCTACTCGGTGTAGCGGTAGCCGACGCCGTAGAGCGTCTCGATCGCATCGAACTCTTCAGACACTTCGCGGAACTTCTTGCGAAGCCGCTTGATGTGGCTGTCGATGGTGCGGTCGTCGACATAGATCTGGTCGTCATAGGCAGCGTCCATCAGCTGGTCGCGGCTTTTGACATAGCCCGGGCGGGCGGCGAGGGCCTGCAGGATCAGGAACTCGGTCACCGTCAGGCGGACGGGGTGGCCGTCCCAGTTACAGGCGTGGCGGTTCGGGTCCAGCGTGAGCTTGCCCCGCACGATCGGCTTGTGGTCGCCTTCTTCAGGTCCGGCGACGCCACCGCGCGCGCGGCGCAGAACGGCCTTCACACGCTCGGCCAGGAGGCGGTTGGAGCAGGGTTTGCGCACGAAATCGTCGGCGCCGATGTTGAAGCCGATGACTTCGTCGATCTCTTCATCCTTGGAGGTGAGGAAGATGACCGGCAATTCGGACGTCTGGCGCAGGCGGCGCAGCAGTTCCATGCCGTCCATCTTGGGCATTTTCACGTCCAGGATGGCGATGTCCGGCGGGGTTTCCGTCAGCGCGGGCAGGGCGGATTCGCCGTCATGATAGGTGCGGACATTGTAGCCCTCCGCCTCAAAGAACATTTTGAGAGAGGCGACGATGTTCTCGTCATCATCCACAAGCGCGAGAGTTGTCATAGTCCGGTCCTTGTCCGCCAGTTTCGGCCCTGCATGGGGCCGGTGAGCTGTGGAGTGAAACATGGTTTGCGTCATGGAAATAGCCTCCCTTAGGTGCAGTTGCAATGAAGGGCGCTGACTTCGGCGAGCGCTTGCTCACATTAAGGCCCTTTGGAGGTCAATTGCGGCGGGGTGGGGGCGGGGTGGATTGCGCTTCGCCTGTTACGGTCTACCTTGAGGCATATCTGCGTTTGCCGTGGCGCGGGATGTTTCTGAGGCGGGGAGAAAAAGATGAACTTTCGCGTGCTGGCCCTTCTACTCTGTCCAGGTTTTCTGTTTGCTTGCGCTTCAGGCGGGGTTTCGAAACATCTAACGGAACGCGAACCTATTTCATTTCAGTTGGTCACAAGTGTCGAGATGAAATGCCTAGCTCCTGCCGCCGCGGGCAGCAATACAGCTTCTGGATCCGGACGCTACTATCTGACTTGGTCCCAATGTGGGAGCAGACCGCTCGAATTGCGGGTCTATGATCTCGAAGATGGTGGGATCGTAGATCGAATGCGGTTTAGTACCGGCGATTACTCCAGAATTCCCAACATTCGCACGACAGAAAGTGGTGCAGTTGTGTTGATCCAGGATCCCTTCGTCGTTGGCGACAGCGGCAAGCGTCGTCTCTGTTCCGTAACATGGGACGACTCGGATAAGTTACTTCACCCCAAATTGTGTGCCGACGAAGTTCTGGATGGGTCATGGACGGATGCAGCGATATCTCCCGATGGGAAATACATCACAGTTGTGGCTTCGAAGATTTATCCTGGCGAAACTGCTCCGTCGGCTGATCCCCAAGGTTTTGAGAGACGAAGGCTTGGGCATTTTGAAGTCTATGAACTGAATGAGGCGAAAGCTGAGTTGCGTCAGATTCGGCGCGTCGAACGTTTTGGATTGCGGCCTGAGATTGATCTGGAGAACAGTCTTACCAGAGTTTTGCCGACAGGTGGTTCAGAGTTCATCCTCATTTCAGTGCGCATAACAAGTGCGGATGATGGAACGTGTCGAGCGGACAATTTGACGTGTCTGAGCGAGGTGGTCATTTCCTACGATGTTTTGACGGGCCAATCAGAAACGATTTTGAACCTCACTTCCGAGCGGCGCCAAGGCAGGTGCTGGGTCTTATTCGACCACTTTGGCGCCGCTGCTGGCATGGCTGCCGCTCATCCCGAAGATGATGCGTGTGAATATGTTGCTTTGGATGTTGAGCTGGACGCCCGCTATCCGCTTGGAACATTTTATCCAGAGAGTGTGATTGTAGGGTGGGTCGATCCATTGCGTTTCCGGATTGCAACTCGGCATCTTACTTCGCCGATCGTCATTCAACGACTAAGAGGGCGGCTTGGAGTGTTTTCGTCAGACGGTCCAGGGGCGCCTCCAGTCGAAATCGAATGCAAAGAGATTTCTGCCCAGAACTGTGAGCGTGTTGAAGGTATTAGAACCAGTAAAGCGAATGTTCTTGTCGATACTGGTAAACGGCTGAAACTCTATATCCTGAGAGAAAACCACAACGCCGAAATCGGGTAGTCGTAGGGTGGGTATCGCTACGTTCAACCCACCCTGAAATTCCGCCTACGGATCCAGCCGCACCGCTCCCTGAGATGCGTTCCCGACATGCGCCGCGTAGACCTTCAGGGCGCGGCTCACCTTGCGGGGGCGGGCTTCGACGGGTTTCCAGGCCTTGTCGCCGCGGGCGTCCATAGCGCCTCGGCGGCGGGCGATTTCGTCGCCGGTCAGTTTGGCGTGGATGGTGCGGTTCGGGATGTCGATCTCGATGAGGTCGCCTTCCTCGATCAGGCCAATCAGGCCGCCTTCAGCCGCTTCCGGGCTGACATGGCCGATGGAGAGGCCGGACGTGCCGCCGGAGAAGCGGCCATCGGTGATCAGGGCGCAGGCTTTGCCGAGCTTCATCGATTTCAGGTACGAGGTCGGGTAGAGCATTTCCTGCATGCCGGGGCCGCCGCGCGGGCCTTCATAGCGGATGATGACGACGTCGCCTTCCTTCACTTCCTTGTTCAGGATGCGCTTGCAGGCCTCTTCCTGGCTTTCGCAGACAATGGCGGGGCCGGAGAATTTCAGGATCGAGTCATCGACGCCGGCGGTTTTCACCACACAGCCCTGCTCGGCAATATTGCCGAACAGAACGGCGAGACCGCCATCCTGAGAGAAAGCATGCTCGGCAGAGCGGATGACGCCCTTCGCGCGGTCGGTGTCGAGTTCCTTGTAGCGGCGTGACTGGCTGAACGCCTCGGTCGTGCGCACGCCGCCCGGCGCGGCCAGGAACAGTTCCTGCGCGGCGGGATTGTTGGTCAGGCGGATATCCCAGTTCTGGATCGCCTCGGCCAGCGTGTCGGAATGGATGGTGCGCACGGACGTGTCGAGCTTCCCGGCGCGGTCAAGCTCGCCCAGGATGCCGAAAATGCCGCCAGCGCGGTGCACGTCTTCCATGTGCACATTCGCAACCGCCGGGGCGACCTTGCAGAGGCAGGGCGTCGAGCGGCTGAGGCGGTCAATGTCGTCGAGGGTGAAGTCCACTTCGCCTTCGCGGGCAATGGCCAGAAGGTGGAGGATCGTGTTGGTCGAGCCGCCCATGGCGATGTCGAGCGTCATCGCGTTCTCGAACGCTGCCTTGGTGGCGATGCCGCGTGCGGAGACAGACGTGTCGCCGTCCTCGTAATAGATTTTGGCCAGTTCCACGATACGCTGACCGGCGCGGCGGAAGAGGCCTTCGCGGTCGGCATGGGTGGCGAGTGTCGAGCCATTGCCCGGCAGGCCGAGGCCCATGGCTTCCGCCAGGCAGTTCATCGAGTTTGCCGTGAACATGCCCGAGCACGAGCCGCAGGTCGGGCAGGCGGCTTCTTCATAGGCCAGAACTTCAGCGTCGGTGCGTTCCGGATTGGCCGCCTCGATCATGGCGTCGATCAGGTCGACCGCTTTCAGTTCGCCATCGATATTGACCTTGCCGGCCTCCATCGGGCCGCCGGAGATGAACACGACCGGGATGTCGAGGCGGAGCGCCGCCATCATCATGCCGGGGGTGATCTTGTCGCAATTGGAGATGCAGACCATGGCGTCCGCACAGTGGGCGTTGACCATGTATTCCACGCTGTCGGCAATGACTTCGCGGCTTGGCAGCGAATAGAGCATGCCGTCATGGCCCATGGCGATGCCGTCATCGACCGCAATCGTGTTGAACTCCTTGGCAACGCCGCCCGCCGCGATAATCTCGCCGGCGACCAGCTGGCCGAGGTCTTTGAGGTGCACGTGGCCGGGCACGAACTGGGTGAACGAGTTCACGACCGCGATGATCGGCTTGCCGAAGTCGCTGTCTTTCATGCCTGTGGCGCGCCACAGGCCGCGGGCGCCCGCCATGTTGCGGCCATGGGTCGACGTGCGGGAACGGTAGAGAATTGCCACGTTTTGCCTCTTTCCTCTTGCTCCGGCAGGAAATAGCCACCGGAGCGGGGATTATCAATCATGACGGCGGGGGAACGGCCAGCTTTCGGCTGCGTGCCAGCCTATTGCGCGTAGGCTTTTGCGCACATCATGCGGCGCATACCGCCGATCACCGGGGCGAGCCGGGCCTTGGCGGCCTCATAGGCTGCTGGGGCTACGGACGGGATGTAGCGGGACTCCATCTCGTCCAGATAGCGCTCGTCACCATCGGCGCAGATGCAGACCGCCCGGCTGGGCTTGTCCTGCTTCGATAGCCAGTCCATCGCGCCGAGCATGACACCGACGCCGGAGAGGCCCACCTGCGAGAGCTTGTGCTCGTGCAGCAGGGTGAAGGCCGCAAGTGCGGAGGCCTCGTCCATGCGGATCATGTTCGGATCGGGCTTCATGCCGGCAAAGGACGAGCGCCGCTGGCTGCCATAGGCGGGGATCTTGAGCTTTTCGGTGCTGGCTGACGGGCTGTCCATGAAGGCGCAGGAGCTTTCCGGCTCGACCAGGAAAAGCGGTGTCTTGTCCTGCCTGGCTTGCAGATAGTCGGAAAAGCCGCGCGAGGTGCCGCCGGAGGAGGACGTGACGAAGACGGCGTCGAATGGGCCATCCGCGAACACTTCCGGTGCGGTCCAGTACTGGTGGGCGGCGGGGTTCAGCGGGTTTGAGTACTGGTCCAGGAAGACCGGGCTTTCAGCCCGGCTGATCTCGCCGGCGACCCGCATGCGGGCGGCGTTCGAGGATTCGCCGGGCTTCGGCTCCGCAATCACGAGGCGTGCGCCGGAGGCTTTGATCTGCGTGGCATTGTAGGCGCTGATGGAGGCGGAGGAGACGATTGTGGCCGCAATGCCCATGCGCTGGCAAATGCAGGCGAGGGCGTTGCCGTAATTGCCGGAGGAGGCGTCGACAACGGATGTCACCGGCCCGATCTTCTCCATCGTCTTCGACAGGACGTACCAGGCGACGCGGTCCTTGACCGAACCGAACTCGTTGCAGCGTTCTTCCTTCACCAGCAATTCGTGGCGCTGGCCATTTAGGATGACCTCATACCGCGTCAGCGGCGTGTGGCCGATCTTGAAGGGACTGTCCGCGACGGCGTGGGAGGACGGCATCGGTTTGCCTCGGTCTGAGTGTTACGCTGCGGTATAGCTAGCAGCCCGACTCGCTTGCGCAAATGTGGCAACTGCGCCCCACTGCATTGCAATTTGGTATGCTTTGCCCGCAGATATGTGAAGTCTTATCAGGCGCAAATCGCAAGCAGACAGGGTGTGTCGATGTCTCTTACGCTCTATTCCCATCCATTCTCGTCCTATTGCCAGAAAGTGCTGACCGCGCTTTGGGAGAATGACACCCCGTTCACCTACCGGCATCTCGAAGACGCGGGAGCTGCAGACGAGCGGGCCGCGCTGTGGCCGTTCGGCCGCTTTCCGGTGCTTACCGACAATGGCGCGATGATTGCGGAATCCACGATCATCATTGAGCATCTCGACATCTACCATCCCGGCCCGGTGCCGCTTGTGCCAGCTGATCGGGAAGCGGCGCTCGAAGTGCGGTTCATGGATCGCTTCTTCGATACTTACGTCATGAGCGAAATGCAGAAGCCTGTGTTCGAGGCCATCAAAGGCGACACCGCCAGTAAGGACGAGGCCCTGAAGGCGGCTGCTGTTGCGCTCGACACGGCCTATGCATGGCTGGAGGACCGGATGGCGGATCGCACATGGGCTGCCGGAGAAGCATTCAGCATGGCTGACTGTGCCGCTGCCCCGTCGCTTTTCTACGCTGACTGGGTGCACCAGATCGGGCCGCAATTCCCGACGCTGCGGGCCTATCGCAGCCGGCTGCTGGCGCGCCCCTCCTTTGCGCGCGCTGTCGAGGAAGCTCGCCCGTACCGTTCTTACTTCCCACTCGGCGCGCCAGATCGCGACTAGACGATCACGCTAGTGCGCTTCGGCCCAGTTGGCGGCGGCGCGGGCGTCGACTTCGAGGGGCACGGAAAGGTCGAGCGCCGGGCTTGCGGCGGACTGCATGGTCTCTTTGGCCACCTGTATCAGCGCGTCGGCCTCGCTTTTCGGGCACTCGAAGACGAGTTCATCGTGCACCTGAAGCAGCATTTTCGCCTTCAGGCCGGCTTTCGCCAGCGCATCCGGCATGCGGATCATGGCGCGCTTGATGATGTCGGCAGCGGAACCCTGGATCGGGGCGTTGATGGCCTGACGCTCGGCAAAGGCGCGTTGCGGGCCTTTTGACTGGATGCCGGCGAGGTGAACCTTGCGCCCAAAGGCAGTCTGCACATAGCCGTGCTCTTTGGCGAATTCCTTGGTCTCGTCCATATAGGCGCGGATGCCGGGGAAGCGTTTGAAATAGGTCTTGATGTATTCCGCCGCCTCGGACTGGGGAATGCCCAGCTGGCGGGCGAGGCCGAAGCCGGAAATGCCGTAGATGATGCCGAAATTGATCGCCTTGGCCTGACGGCGCACCATCGGGTCCATGCCTTCGATGGGCACGCCGAACATTTCGCTGGCCGTCATGGCGTGAATGTCGAGCCCGTTGAGGAAGGCTTCCTTCAGGGCCGGAATATCGGCCATGTGAGCCAGCACGCGCAGCTCGATCTGGCTGTAGTCGGCGCTGACGAGCACGTTGCCGTCCTCGGCGATGAAGGCTTCGCGGATCTTGCGGCCTTCTTCGGTTCGCACCGGGATGTTCTGCAGGTTCGGATCGGACGAGGAGAGGCGCCCGGTCTGGGCGACCGCCATGGAGAAGCTGGTATGGACGCGGCCGGTCTCCTTGTTGATCGCGGCCTGCAGCGCCTCGGTATAGGTTGAGCGCAGCTTCGACAGGGTGCGCCAGTCGACGATGGTGCGGGGCAGGTCATGCCCTTCGGCGGCGAGGCCTTCCAGTACGTCGGCATCGGTGACCCAGGCGCCGGTCTTGGTGCGTTTGCCGCCTTCAATGCTCATCTTGTCGAACAGGATTTCGCCCAGCTGTTTCGGGCTGCCAATGTTGAACTGTTCACCTGCCTGCTCATAGGCTTCGGCCTCCAGCGCGGCCATGCGCTGGGAGAAATCGGACGACAGGCGCGAGAGCTGGTCGCGGTCCACCTTGATACCTTCGCGCTCCATGGCGGCGAGCACAGGCACGAGCGGGCGTTCTTCGGTCTCGTAGACGGTGGTGACTTTCTCCGTGTGCAGAAGCGGTTTGAACGTCTGCCAGAGGCGCAGCGTCACGTCGGCGTCCTCGGCGGCGTATTCGGTGGCCTTGTCGAGCGCGACGCGGTCAAACGAGACCTGTGCCTTGCCGGTGCCGGCCACGTCCTTGAACGAGAGCGGCACGTGGCCGAGATATTTCTCGGACAGGAAATCCATGCCGTGATTGTGCTTGCCTGCATTCAGCACATAGGACAGCAGCATCGTGTCATCGATCGGCGCAACCATGATGCCGTGCCGCGCGAAGACGTTCAGGTCATACTTGATGTTCTGGCCGATCTTGAGGACGGCGTCGTTTTCCAGCAGCGGCTTCAGGGCCTTGATCGCATCCTTCATCCGCACCTGACGCGGCGGGTCGGCGCCGAACATGTCGCCATCGCCCGCCCCATTCGGATCGACATGGGCGAGCGGGATGTAGCAGGCCTCACCCGGTGACAGGGCAAGCGATACGCCGACAAGGTTCGCGCCGACGGAGTCGAGGCTGTCAGTCTCTGTGTCGACGGCAACGAAGCCCTGCTTCGTGGCGCGGGCGACCCAGTCTTCGAGGTCCTTGAAGTCACGCACGCAGGCATATTTCGTCCGGTCAATCGGGTCTTCCGCAGGCGGTGCGGCCTCCAGCGCGCCTTCCTTCTCCATCATCTCGCGTACGCGGCGGGTGATGGTCTTGAATTCCATTTCCTCAAGGAAGCTGAGCAGGGTTTCCGGCTCGGGGTCCTGCACGGCGAGGCCTTCGAGCGTGACCTCCAGCGGCACGTCGTCCTTCAGAGTGACGAGTTGGCGGGAGAGCCGGATCTGGTCGGCGAAATTGATCAGGGTTTCGCGGCGCTTGGGCTGTTTGATTTCGCTCGCGCGGGCTAGCAGCGTGTCGAGGTCGCCATATTCTTCCAGCAATTGGGCGGCGGTCTTCACGCCGATGCCGGGTGCGCCGGGCACATTGTCGACGCTGTCACCGGCCAGCGACTGAATGTCGACGACCTTTTCCGGGCCGGCGCCGAATTTCTCGATCACTTCCGCGCGGCCGAGCGTCTTGTTCTTCATCGTGTCGAGCATGACGACCTGATCGGAGACAAGCTGCATCAGGTCCTTGTCGGACGAAACGATTGTGACGCGCGCACCTTTCGCCTCGGCCTGGCGGGCATAGGTGGCGATCAGGTCATCGGCCTCGAAGCCGACCATTTCGATGGCGTGGGCCGCGAAGGCCTCAGCGGCGCGGCGCACCAGCGGGAATTGCGGGCGCAGCTCTTCCGGCGGTTCGTCCCGGTTGGCCTTGTACTGGTCGTACAGCTCGTTGCGGAACGTGTGAGAGGAGGCGTCGAAGATACAGGCAAAATGGGTCGGCCGGTCGTCGCCCTTCAGGTCTTCCAGCAGCTTGAACAGCATGTTGCAGAACCCGCTGACCGCGCCGATAGGTAGGCCGTCTGAGGCGCGCGTCAGAGGCGGCAGCGCATGGAACGCCCGGAAGATGTAGGCACTGGCATCGACCAGATAGAGGTGGCTGTCCTTGGTGATCGGGGCGGTGGCCATGCGGGGGAATCCTTTTCTCGCGCATGGTTTAGCCGCCCCGGCCCGGCACGTCACCCGCCGGTATGGGCTTGCCGGTTTCTGCTTGCGGAACGCCTGACCTAAGGTAAAGTGCTCAAAAATAATGCTTGGGAGGGCATGAAAATGAGCGGAACAATCGTCAAAACGCCATGGCACCTGTGGGTCGTGGGTGGTCTCAGCCTGTTGTGGAACGGCTTTGGCTGTTTCGACTTCACGATGACGGCGACACACAATACGGCCTATCTGGCCTCCTATCCGCAGGAGATGCTGGATTATTGGTTTGATATGCCAGTCTGGTCGTGGGCGCTCTGGGCCATCGGCGTGTTTGGCGGCCTGCTCGGGTCCGTTGCACTGCTCATGCGCAAGCGGCTGGCGGTGGGACTGTTCCTGGCTTCGCTGCTGGCGGCCACGGTCAGCATGGTAATGGGATATTTCGACAAGAATGCCCCGCGCATGGAAGGAGCCGAGCTGTTTCCGCTCATCATCATCGGGATTGCGGTCTTTCTGGTCGTTTATGCCCGCTGGTTGTCGCGCCGGGATGTCTTGCGCTGAGGCGGCAAAGCTCTAGCGTCTCCCAAAAAGGGAGAAACACATGAGCGAGATGAACCAGACATGGGTGCTGCGACACCGGCCTGTGGGCGAGATCAAGGCGGGTGACCTCGAAATCGTCGAGACGCCGCTGGAGCCGCTGCAGGATGGCCAAGTTCGCGCCAAGACCATCTATCTCTCGCTCGACCCGACCAACCGGATCTGGATGAGCGACATGGACGCCTACCTGCCGCCTGTGCAGATCGGCGACGGCATGCGCGGCGGTGGCCTCGCCGTGGTGACCGAGAGCCGGCATGGCGGCTTCCAGCAAGGCGATGTGGTGAACACTGGCCTTGGCACTTGGACCATGTATCCGACCCTGCAGGGGGATGGCCTCGCCAAGCTGCCCATCCTGCCGGGCGTACCACTCACGGCTTATATGGGTCCGCTGGGCGCGACCGGGATGACGGCCTATTTCGGGCTGATGGACATTGGCAAGCCGAAGCCGGGCGAGACAGTGGTCGTCTCCGCTGCCGCTGGGGCTGTCGGCTCCATGGTGGGCCAGATCGCGAAGATCCAGGGCTGCCGAGTCGTCGGTATCGCGGGCAGCGACGACAAGTGCAAATGGCTGACGGACGTCGCCGGTTTTGATGCGGCCATCAACTACAAGAAAGAAGACGTCGGCGCCGCGCTCGACAAGCATTGCCCGAACGGGATTGACGTCAATTTCGAGAACGTGGGTGGGCAGATCATGGATCAGGTGATCGCGCGCCTGAACGATTTCTCGCGCATGCCGCTGTGCGGCCTGATCAGCACCTATAATGACACGACGCCAGCGCCGGGGCCGTCCAATTTTGCGAACTTCCTGATGCGGCGCACGCTGGTGAAGGGCTTCATCGTGATCGACTATTTCCCGCGCTTCCCGGAAGGTATCCAGCAAATGGCGCAGTGGCTGATGGAAGGGAAGCTGAAGTTTGAGACCGACGTGGTGAAGGGCTTCGAGAATGCCCCGTCGAGCCTGTCGCGCCTGTTCGAAGGCAAGAACCTTGGCAAGCTGGTGGTGGAATGCAGCCCGCCGCCCGCCTGAGCTGTTCATCTGAGGTTCAAGCCCAATGCGTTGAAACCGCTATTGAAGTGGCTGGATGGGGGGACACATGCGATCGCGACAGGTGAAATTGACCGGGGCAGCACTGGCAGGTGTTGCCCTGGCAGCGCTCAGCGGATGCACCAGCGATGACATGGCCATGTTTGCAGAAGGCATGGCGATGGCCGCCGACGAGATGTCGGTGACCATGACAATGGTGCCGGCCTATGGCTGTGACTACAATATCGATGGCTACCTGGTCTGCGATGATACCGGCGATGGGTTCGCTGACCGGTATGGCGACAGCTATGATACCTTTGCGCCGGTCACCTATGTTCCGGCGCCGCCGCCGGTCCGGGTGAATGGCTGGGGCGAGGCATACCAGTATGATGGCGCTTGTGATTGCTGGGCGCGCGAGCCGTCACTGGACGAAGGCCCGCCCAGTCATCATGATCATCACGATGACGACTGGGACGATTAGAGCACCAGCGGTGCGATCCAGTAGCCGACCGCAGAGATGATCACGATGCCCATCAGGTTGATGCGGAATCCCTGCTTAATCATCTGGCTGATCGGTACTTTTCCGGTCGCGTAGATCACGGCATTCGGCGCGGTTGCCACGGGCAGCATGAAGGCGCAGCTGGCAGCCACGGCGGCTGGGGCGAACAGGGATTGCGGCGCAGCGCCGACCGCGACGGCAAGCGATCCGATAATTGGCGACAGCGTCGTCATCGTGGCGACATTGGACGTTACCTCGGTCAGGAAGATCACCAGCGTCACGACAAAGACGACGATCAGCAGCGGCGGCAGGAAGTTCAGCGCCTCCATCTGCTGGCCGATCCAGTCCGACAAGCCGGTCGCATGCATGGACTTGCCAAGCGCGATGCCGCCACCGAACAGGATGATGACGCCCCAGGGCAGCTTCACCGCTTCTTCCCAGGTCATCAGCGCGCGGCGTTCCTCACCGCCCGCCGGAACCAGGAAGACCAGCACCGCGCCGAATAGCGCGATCACCGTGTCGGCCTGTCCGCCATAGGCCGCAAATACGGGGAAGCCCGCCGACTCGAGCAGGTTGGCGGCGGGCAACCGGATTACCCAGAGCGTCGCGATGATGCCAAACACGATAGCGATGCGCTGTTCCGGTGTCTTGATCGGGCCGAGTTCGAGCAGGTCTTCGTGTACCGACGCAGCCATGGCTTCACCGCCGGCGAGTTTCGGCAGGCCGCGCGTCACGGCCCACCAGGCGGCGGGCACCAGCAGGGCGGCTGTCGGAATACCGAAGGTCATCCACTGCCAGAAGCCGATGCCTTCCCCTGTCTGTTCCTGTAGCCATTTCAGCGCGATCAGATTGGTCGGCGTGCCGATGGGCGTGGCGACGCCGCCGATGGAAGCCGAATAGCAGACACCAAGCAGGATGGCGGTCGTGAACTTGCCATCCTTGTCATTCAGAGCGGCGGCGGCGGAGATCGCGATGGGCACCATCATCAGCGAGGTCGCCGTATTGGATATCCACATCGACAGAAGCGCCGTGGCCAGCATGAAGCCGAAGATCAGCGCTTTCGGAGATGTGCCGACGCGGTCGACAATGTTGAGCGCGATCCGCTTGTGCAGGTTCCAGCGCTCAACCCCGAGGGCGATGATGAACCCGCCCAGCAAAAGCAAGACAATCGGGTCCGCATAGCTGGCGCTGATGGAGCGGGGGGAAAGGGCCGCGAAGGCCGGGTCTTCCACGCGTTCGCCGTAGCTGAGGATCGCCGCGCCGACCGGCAATATGATCAGCGGCAGAAGCGAAGTGGCCGGGATCGGGATCGCCTCGGTAGCCCACCAGGTCGCCATAAGAACCAGAAGACACGCGGTCAGCCAGGCTGCCCAGGACAAGTCACCCGGCGGGCCGATGATCAGCATCAGCGCGGGCAGAACAATCCCGAGGATCAGCCCGATCATCTTGTGCGACAGTGTCATGCAGGGCCTTTCAGGGCGGCGAAGGCCGTATCAAGTTCCGCCTTGAGGTCTGAGACCGCTTCCAGTCCGACATGAATGCGCAGGAGCGGCCCGGCGCGATTGTCGGTCCAGTTGCCTGTGGAGCGGGTCAGCTGTTCGTCGCAGGGGATCAGCAGGCTTTCAAACCCGCCCCAGGAAAAGCCCATGCCGAACAGGTGAAGTTCGGCCAGGAACCGGTCCATGCCGCCTTCGGGCACAGCGTTCAGGATAACGCCGAACAGGCCGCTGGAGCCGGTAAAGTCGCGCTTCCAGAGTGTATGGTCCGGGCTGGAGGGCAGGGCCGGATGCAGAACTTCGGAGACTTCCGGGCGCGCTGCGAGCCAGTTTGCGAGGTCCAGCGCGGCGGCCTCATGCGCATGGAGACGCGTGTGCAGCGTGCGCAGGCCGCGCAAGGCGAGGTAAGCGTCATCCGGCGCAAGGCCGATACCGTAATCCTCCGAGGTCGCACAAATGCTGCTGTACAGGCGGTTGTCGGACGTGATCACGGCGCCGCCAAAGGCGTCTGCGTGGCCGACGATATATTTGGTCATCGCATGCACGACGATGTCGGCGCCAAGCGCGAGCGGCTTCAGGAAATAGCCAGCGCCCCAGGTGTTATCGACAATGGTTGGAATGCCCCGCTCGCGCGCCACAGTTGTGATTGCGGGAATATCGCTCAGTTCAAACGTGAGGGAGCCGGGAGACTCAATGAAGATGGCCTGGGTTTCCGGGCGGATCATGTCGGCGATGCCGCCGCCAATGCGCGGATCATATCGGGTCGCAGAGACACCCATGATCTTCAGGCGGCGCTCGCAGAATCGGGCGGTCGGGCCGTAGGCGCTGTCAGGGAACAGTACGTGCCCACCCGCCTCGACGCAGGACGCAATTGCGAGCACGCAGGCTTGTAGTCCGTTGGAGGCGAGCCGGACATGGCTGGCGCCTTCCAGTTCGCACAGGGCCGCTTCCAGTTCGCGATGCAAGGACAGGCCCATGCGGCCATAGCCGGGCTTGCTGTCGTAGAGGGCTTTTTCAGTCTGGAACAGGACGGTGGAGGCGCGCTCCACCGGCGGGTTCACCGTGACGCTGCCGAGGCGCTGCCCGCGCGTATGGATGATGCGCGTTTCGGGGCGTTTCATGCTGCGCCTGAGGCAATCGGACGGGACGGATCGGCGGCCCACTCGGTCCAGGACCCGTCATAGACGGCGACGTCCCAGTTACCGAGACGTGCATAGGCCAGAGCCAGGATGGCTGCGGTCACACCGGAGCCGCAGGTCGTGATGGTCGGCGCGTGGTGGTTGGGCAGCAGGCCCTGAAGCGCGCTGACGGATTTCAGCGTGCCGTCGGGATTGATGAGCTGGCTGCTGGGAACGCTGAGGCTGCCGGGGATGTGACCGGAGGAGAGACCTTCGCGGGGCTCAGGGGCTTCGCCAGTGAAGCGTCCGGCCGGGCGGGCATCGACAATCGCGTGCGAGGCGGCGTTCGACGCGGCAGCGATCTGATTGACATCCTTTACGAGGTCGCTGCGCACGCGGGCGGTGAAGTGGCGTTCGACCGGACCGGGCGGGAGGTCTTCGATCTCACCGCCTTCGGCCTGCCAGGCACCAAAGCCGCCATCCAGCACTTTCACGTCATCATGGCCCATGACCCGCAGCATCCACCAGACACGGGCGGCGGCGCAGAAGCCGTTGCGGTCATAGACGATCACCCGGTTGCCGTCGCCGATGCCCAGCTTGCGGACACGGGAGGAGAACAGGATCGGGTCGGGCAACATGTGCGGCAGGTCGGTGCCGGGGGCCGCAATGGCATCAATGTCAAAGAAGACGGCGCCCGGAATGTGGCTCTCCGCCCAGGCTTCGCGGCCGGTCTTCGGCGAATTGTGGAAGGGCGCGAAATAGGTCGCATCGACGATCCGGATGTCCGGCGCCGAGATATTCTGCTTCAACCAGCCAGCTGTGACGAGAGGGTCGCCCGTTTCCATTCCTCACCCTTTGATCCATGGCGGAACCGGCAAATCTTTCGACCGCAGGAATTCCGGATTGTATAATTTGGACTGATAGCGATTGCCGTAGTCACAGAGCATCGTAACGATCGTATGGCCGGGGCCAAGGTCCTTCGCCATTTTTACTGCACCCGCTACATTTATGCCTGCAGATCCACCAAGGCAGAGGCCTTCGTGCTGTACCAGGTCAAACAGGATGTTGAGCGCCTCTGTATCGGTGCAGCGATAGGCGCGGTCAACGATGATGCCTTCGAGGTTTGCCGTGATGCGGCCCTGGCCGATGCCTTCGGTGATCGAGGTGCCTTCCGACTTCAGCACGCCATTGGTGTAGTATTCGTACATTGCCGCGCCGCCGGGATCGGCCAGGCCGATTTGCACGGACTCCCGCTTCTCCTTGAGAGCGAGCGAGATGCCGGCCAGCGTGCCGCCGGACCCGACAGCGCAGATGAAGGCGTCCAGCTTGCCGTCGGTCTGGTTCCAGATCTCCTGGCCGGTGGTGTCATAGTGCGCCTTCCGGTTCGAGATATTGTCGAACTGGTTGGCCCAGATGGCGCCGTTCGGTTCGGATTTGGCCATGTCTTCGGCGAGGCGGCGGGAATAGTGCTGGTAGTTGTTCGGGTTGGCGTAGGGAACGGCGTCCACCTCGATCAGCTCGGCGCCGAGCAGGCGGATCGCGTCTTTCTTCTCCTGGCTTTGCGTGCGGGGCATGACGATGACGACGCGGTAGCCGAGCGCTGCGCCAACCAGAGCGAGGCCGATTCCTGTATTGCCAGCTGTGCCTTCGACAATCGTGCCGCCGGGCTTAAGCTCGCCGGAGGCTTCCGCGTCGCGCACGATGCCGAGGGCCGGACGGTCCTTCACGGATTGGCCGGGGTTCAGGAATTCGCACTTGCCGAGAATCTCGCAGCCGGTCTCGTCTGAGACCTTGTTCAGGCGCAGGAGCGGCGTGTTTCCGATCAGGTCGATAACAGAGCGGTAGATTTGCATTTGGGGCGGCTTCCGAGTCGGTTTCCGGGATAGAGGGCGAAGCTAGGGTGCCCGGCGCCGCAGGACAACAGCCGGGCGGCGGGGATCGGCTAAACTGATCCATCACCTCTCCTGTCGCGTAGACAGGGCATGAAGCAGCTTATTCCCGTTCTGGCCGCCGGGGTTCTCATTCTGACAGGAGCCGCGGCAGCCGACAATGTGCCTGCCAGCGAAGCACCTGCGTCCGGCCTGGTCTGGACGCCGCGTGATGGGGACGTGATCCGGTTCGACGTGCTGCGACAGGGCAAACCGTTCGGCTCGCACGTCGTGCGCTTCGAAGTGGCGCCCGATGGAACGCTGGAGGCCCACACGAACGTGAAGCTGCGGGCCGGTCTGGGTCCGATCCAGCTCTACAGCTACGACCTGCAGGCCACCGAACGGTGGCAGGACGGACGGCTGGTCGAGCTGGACGGCCAGGTGAACAGCGACGGGAAAAAGGGCTCGGTCACGGCGCGGGCCGATGGCGATGTGCTTGAGGTCGACGGCACTGCTTTTGACGGTGAGGTGCCGGATACGATCATTCCGGCCAGTCACTGGAACATCGCTGAGACGCAAACGGACACATTGCTGTCGTCCGAAAACGGTCAGCTGATCGACGTTTCGGTCAAGCCGCTCGGGCGCGAAACACTCAATGTGGCCGGGACGGCGGTAGAAACGAACAAATTCCTGCTCGATTCCGATATTGATGTGACGCTCTGGTACGATGATGCCGGGCGATGGCTGAAACTGTCGTTCACAGCACGCGGGCAGGACATCGACTACGTGCTGGCAGAGGCCTACTGACCCCCTCCAGACGCGCGGACATCCCGTTCAATCCGGCAGATAGATGAAATTTCATCGATCTGGCTTGCCAGCCGTTCACCCGATTTTTGTACAAGTGATTCCGCCAGACGCACTTCCGGTGGGGGAGGCGCGCGGCACAGGCCCGGCGACCCGGGCGCACGATGGGGATCAGAACATTGACGGGTGTCATGAAGAGCATTGCTGTTCCTGAAAAGCATGCAGCCAGCCTGCGTGTGAAACAGCTGGATATGGTGCGTCGGATCACCTTCATCATGATCATGGCGAACCTGCTGAATGCAGGCATCGTGACCATCTGCTTTCACGGAACGGCGGCCAGCGACCTGCTCTATATCTGGGGCGCGGCGGTTCTGCTCGCGAACTCGGTGGCCGTGGCGACACAGTTCTTCAATCCGAAAAACATGGACCCGATGGGCGAGCGCTCACAGCAAGCACTCGACAATTTCACGCGCGCGGCCTCGCTCAACGGCCTGCTTTGGGGCATTGCGCCCTTCATCGTGATGCATGCGGCGGACCCTCAGGGCCAGATGGTCATGGGGATCATCATGGCCGGCATGATGTTCGCGGGCACCTTCCTCATGGCGCGCACACCGAATGCGGCCTTTGCCTTCCTGCTGCCGGTCGCCATTGGCGTCATCGCCGCAATGATGTTCCAGGAAGACAAAACCTACCAGTTCATGTCGCTGTTGACCCTCGCCTATGTCGGCGTGTTGATGCTGGCCGTGCGCTGGTCGCACAAGCAGTTCGTGGAGCAGCATCTCAGCGAGTCTGCCGTGACCGAGCAGTCGCAGTTGATTGGTCTTCTGTTGCGCGACTTTGAGGAAAGCACCTCTGACTGGCTGTGGCAGACAGATGCCATGGGCCTGCTGCAGGACATTCCGCTCGTGTTCGAGGGCGTGAAAGAAACCGACAGCGTGATGCGCAAAGGCGAGTCTCTGCTGAGCCTGTTCGAGGCCGCTGAAGGCCTGAACGTGCTGGAGACCAGCCTGTTGCGCCGGCAGGGCTTTCGCGACCTCGCCCTGCAGGTGAAGACAAAGGACGATGAGCCGGAGCGTTGGTGGTCCGTCACAGGCAAGCCGATCTTTGAAGCCGGGAAGTTCACCGGCTTCCGCGGCGTGGCGACCGACATTACCCAGTCCAAGGAAATCGAAGACCGCATCGCCTATATGGCGCACTATGATGGTCTGACTGGCCTGCCGAACCGGATCACGATGCAGGAGCACCTGGAAAAGGCGGCCCGCCTGCCGGTGACGCCAAAATGCCACCGCGCCCTCATCTGGCTTGATCTCGACAATTTCAAATGGGTCAATGACACGCTGGGCCATCCGGCCGGTGACGAGCTGTTGCGCCAGGTCTCGTCCCGCCTGAACGGCCTTTGCCAGAATGAAGATGTCGTCTCGCGCATCAGCGGCGACGAATTTGCGCTAATCGTGAAGCGCCCCATCCAGAATGGTCTGGAAGACTTCCTCGACGAACTGATCGACCGCCTGTCGGAGCCTTATGACATCTGGGGGTCGACCGCGAACTGCTCGGCCTCGGTCGGCGTTCGCCTGTTCGATACGTTTACGCACGATACGCGCGTGCTGTTGAAGCATGCTGACCTTGCGCTCTACCAGGCCAAGAAACTGGGCAAGGGCAATTGGTGCATGTTCACCGACGAACTCGATGAGAAGGCGCGGGCACGCCAGCAGATCGAAGCCGACCTTCACCGCGCTCTCGACAACAATGAGCTACGCGTCTTCTTCCAGCCGGTCGTCGATGCTGCGACGCTGGAAATTTCCGGCTTCGAAACCCTGCTGCGCTGGGACCACCCGAAGCGCGGTCTGGTCTATCCCGGCGAGTTCATCGAGCACGCCGAAGACAATGGGCTGATCACGCGGATCGGTGACTGGGTTATCCGGGCCGCCATGGCCGAGGCGCGCCGTTTGCCGGAGCATATCTGCATTTCGGTGAACATCTCGCCGCTTCAGATCCACTCCATGAGCCTTGTGCCCACGATCATGAATGCCCTTGCCGCGAACAATATCGCGCCCGAGCGGCTGGAGCTGGAGATCACCGAGAGCGTCCTGATGTCTGACACCGAGTTCACGCTTCAGCGCCTGCACCAGATCAAGACGATTGGCGTGCGGATAGCACTGGATGATTTCGGCACGGGCTTCTCTTCGCTGAGCTATCTGCGCAGCTTCCCGTTCGACAAGATCAAGATCGACAAGAGCTTCGTCTCGGACCTTGAAAGCCGGGCCGACAATCGGGCTATTGCGGTTGCCACGCTGAACCTCGCCCGGTCGCTGGGCATGAGCTGCACGGCGGAAGGCGTTGAGACCAGCTATCAGGCTGACTTCCTGCGCGACAATGGCTGTGACAATCTGCAGGGCTTCTTCATCAGCCGGGCCCAGCCGCTGGACAAGCTACGCCACCTCATCGAGGTGAAGGATGCTGACGCGGTCAGTGCCGCAACGCCGGGGCGGCCGACGCTGCGCATCGTTGAGCCGGGCGAAGCGGCTGCCAAGTCGGCCTAAGCCTTCTGGGACAGCCGGCGGGCGCGGGCCTATTCGTCCGGCTTGTCCTCAGTCTTCTTCTTGCCGAACAGGAGGTTGCCGAGGGCTTCGCTCGCAGCCTTCTTGGCCAGGTCTTCGGTGCTTTCCGGTTCTGCAGGCGTTTCAGCAGGCTTGTCCGCTGCGGTGTCATCCGTGGCCGGTTTCGTCGCAGAGCTGCCGGGCAGACCGAGAATGTCGGCCAGCGGGTTTGCCGTCGTGCCGCTGCTGCCGGACCCGCCCGTGATCTTGCCGATCAGTTTGTCTTTAAGGTCCGCCTGTACCGCGCCGCTGATGCCCGACAGGTCAGGTGATATCTTCGGCTTTGCCCATGTGCCCGACAGACGGATCGGAACCGGAATGCCATTCAATTGGATGACGCTGCCCGTGCCTTGCGCGCTTTTGTCGATGCTGGTTGCCAATCGCAGGTCCAGCGTCTGGCCGCCGAGATTGATATTGCCCGTGCCGTCAATGCCGAGCACCGGGCTCAGCAGTTTCATAAGGTCAACATTGGCAACCCCGTTCTGAATTTTCAGCACCGTGTCGAAGCTGCTGAAATCTGTCTGGGCTTGGGGGGAGAGCACCGAGGTGAAGTCGAGATTTGCCAGATTGCCCGAGGTGAGCGCCTGCTGAAGCGACTCGCGGCTGCGAACCAGCTGGGCGACGTTCAGGCCCTTGAGGGCACCTTCGCTCAGCTTTGTGCTGATCTCGCCGTTCAGGCCGTGCATGATCTCGTCGATCGAGGTGCCCGACGCCTTGGCCGAGACTGCGAACGTGCCGGTGCCGGTGAGCTTGTCGAAGCCTGCCAGCGTGCCCAGCAGCGAGGCGACGCCGACACTGTCGCCGGTCATGTTGACCGTCACGGCGGGCGTGGCGCCGGAGGCATCGACGAGGAGCTTGCCGCCCCAGTTGCCGCCGAATGCGTTGAACGTCGGCAGGTCGGCGTTCAGGCGGCCGTCCTGCAGGGTCGAGACGATGTTGGCATTGCTGAGCTTGACATTGCCGAGGGTGAGACTGGTGGTGCGGATCTTCAGGTCTGCATCCACCGCTTGCAGGCCGGCAAGGTCCAGCGGCTCCTTGCTCCAGCCCTGCATCGGTTGTTGCGGCTTCTTCTCCTGATCCTCTGAGGCGAGGAAAGGCGACAGGTCGAGCGCGCCCATGTCGAGGTCGCCCGTCAGCTTCGGCTTGGCGCCGGTGAGGTCGATGCCCGCATTACCGGTGCCCTTGATGTCGTCCAGGGCGAGAGTCAGGCCTGCAATGGCGATCTTCTTGAACGAGCCGGACACATCGCCTGAGGCCGAGAAGGTTTTCATCGTTTCGCCGGGGGCCATCTCGACGTCTGCGGCTTTCAGCAAGGCGCGCAGCTCGTCGCTGGAGGCATCCAGCTTGCCGTTCACCTTGCCGTCGCCAGCCATCGAGGCATCGCCCTTGAAGGAAGCGTTCAGCAGTGCGCCGGTGTGCGTCACGTCGAGACCCTTGAGGGCAATCGCGTCGGCGGGGCCAGTGACCTGGCCGGAGATCTTGACTTTCTCAAGCGCATCCTCGGCCGGGATTTCGATCCCCATCTGCTTGAGCAATTCGCCGGTGTTCGAGGCGGTCGCCTGCAGGGCGCCATCCACTTGCGGCGTTTCCTGCAGCAGGACCGCGCCGGTGAAGGCGAGGTCGAGCAGGTTGCTCTTCAGGCCAAGACCGTCGAACTGGATCTTCAGCGCGTCAAACGGGCCGGAGACCGAGCCTTTCATGTCCGCCGCGCCGAGCGGGGCGACGTTCACCGGCAGGTCAACAGCGGCAAATTTCGCGAGCTCGGCAAGGTTCGGAGCGTTGAGGCTGAAGGCACCATCAAGGGATGGTGCGTCTCCCAGCGTCACCGCGCCATCGTAAGTGGCCGAGGCAAGTTTCGAATCGAGTTTCAGTTCAAGCTTGGCGGGCGTCCCAGCCTGCAAGGTTTCCGGCGTGTCGAGCGTCAGGTCGACGGCAAAGGCCTGATCCTGGAATAGGCCGTCGGCTTTTGCCCTCAGCGGCTTGTCAAAGCCCTGCATCGAGGCGTCGAGGTTTAGATCCTTCAGGGCGTATTCGGTGCCGGCGGCTGCATCACGATAGGTGAGCGAGGCGTTCTTCAGGCTGGCCTTGGCAATGCTGGCATTGACGCTGCCGCCCTCGCTGGGTGTGGCAGGTTCTGCGGCGGCGCCGGAGCCGAACTCCCAGTTCGTGCGCCCGTCCGCCAGCTTTTCGAGCTGCACATTGGCGTCAACGAAGGCGAGTTCCTGAACTTCCACGCGGCGCGAGAGCAAAGGCAGCCATTTCACCGAGCCGCGCAGCTCACCGGCTTCGATCATGTTCGGGCTGGAGAAGCCTTCGGGATTCGCCACCGTCACACCGCCGACGCTGGCGGAGATGCGAGGGAAGACCGAAACACTAACATCCCCGGTCAGCACCACGTCCCGCTTCAGCGCGTCCGTAGCCGCCTTTTCGATCTGCGCCTTGTAGACCGACTTCGGCACGAAGAAGGGGGCCGCAAGGGCCGTGACGAGAAGAAGACCAAAAATACCGGCTAAAATCAGGAGGATGCGTTTCATGTCGTTCGCCTTGGAGTGTGTGGTCGCATTCTATGTGGGTATTATGTCCGATGAATGTCTGCTGAAAAAACGAAATAGCTGATTCCGCCTGAACTTCCCTGCTTGACCCACCGATCCCCCGCTAATAAAGAGGCGGCTCGCTGAAAAGCGGCCCGGAAAATGTGCGGGTGTAGCTCAGTTGGTTAGAGTGCCGGCCTGTCACGCCGGAGGTCGCGGGTTCGAGCCCCGTCACTCGCGCCATTTTCTTGGATTGCCAGGCAACTGGTGCAAAAAGGCCGCCCCTCGGGGCGGCCTTTGTGATTCCGGGTTTCGAACGAAGGGCGGGTTAGCCTAGCGATAGAAGTCGCACAGTGTTGAAATCAATGCGCGGCCGATGCCGCCGCTGCAGCGATAATAGATCGTCTGCGCGTCGCGGCGGGATTCCACCAGATTGGCGGCCCGCAGCTTGGCGAGGTGTTGCGAGACGGCGGAGTGGGACTGTTCGGTCAGCTCGGCAAGCTGGCCCACAGGCATTTCGCCGCCTTCGCTGAGGGCGCAGAGGATCTTCAGCCGCGTGTCGCTCGCCATCGCCTTCATGACTTCGGATGCTTCATGGATGCTGTGGGACACCACTTCAAAGGCATCGCGGGTGGCAGGTTTTCTGGCAGGCATCAGCGGATGGCCTCCTCGTTGATTTGCGCCCCACCAGCAGGTTCCATGCCGGCTTCCTCTTCGCCCATTTCGGGCAGCCAGTCCGGACCGCGCAGGGCGACATAGATGGCCGGGATGACGAGTACCGTCAGCGCCGTGGAGGATGCCAGTCCGAACAGCAGCGAGATCGCCAGCCCTTGGAAGATCGGGTCCGAAAGGATCACCGCTGCCCCGATCATGGCCGCGAGCGCGGTCAGGAGGATCGGCTTGAAGCGAATCGCGCCGGCATTCAGCAGCACGTCTTTCAACGGCGTGTGTCCGTCCTGAAGGTGGCGCACGAAGTCGACCAGCAGGATCGAGTTACGCACGATGATACCGGCCAGCGCGATGAACCCGATCATGGACGTGGCCGTGAAAGGCGCTCCGAACAGCCAGTGGCCGATCATGATGCCGATCAGCGTCAGCGGGACGGGCGTCAGGATGATGAGCGGGACACGGAAGGTGCCGAACTGGGCAACCACGAGGATATAGATGGCCAGCAGCGCCACCGCGAAGGCCATGCCCATATCGCGGAAGGTGACGTAAGTGATCTCCCACTCGCCGTCCCACAGGAGGGTCGGCTGAGTGTCATCCTCCGGCTGGCCGTACATGCGCACGGCCGGGGTGACGAGACCGGCGGCGGCCCAGTCATAGGCCTTCACCTTGTCCTGAATTTCGAACATGCCGTAGATCGGCGCCTCATAGCGCCCGGCGAGTTCGCCCATCACCATGTCGGCAAAATAGCCGTCGCGGCGATAGATCATCGGTGAGCCGCTTTCTTCCGAGACGTCCACCACCGCACCGAGTTCAACCGGCGGGGCGTTCGTGCCAGCAAGCCGTGCGGGGACAGGGATCGCGGCGATTTGCTGCGACCAGTTCCGTTCGGACTTGGGCAGGCGGATGGCGATGTTGAGCGGGTCGCGGCCTTCGCCGCGCGGGCTGACGCCGACGGTCTGACCCGTGAAGGCAAGACCAATCGTGTCGAGGATGTCCTGTTGCTGAACGCCATAGTCTGCCGCCCGCGGTTCATCCACCGAGACGGTCAGGCGCGGCGCAGGATTGCCGATGGAGTCGTCGACATCGACGATGAAGTCCGTCTCCTCGAAGAAGCCGCGCACAATGGCTGCCGTCTCGCGGCGCGCCTCCGGCGTGGGGCCGTAGATCTCTGCCAGCAGCGTCGCCATGACCGGCGGGCCGGGCGGCACTTCGACCACTTTCACGCTGGTGTGCTCCGGCATCGGCAGGGCGAGCAGGCGCGCGCGCAGGTCCAGCGCGATGTCGTGGCTGGCCCGCTTGCGGTCAGACTTTTCGGAGAGGTTCACCTGCAGGTCGCCTAATTCCGGCGAGTTGCGCAGGAAGTAGTGGCGAACGAGGCCGTTGAAGTTGAACGGCGCGGCGGTGCCGGCATAGGCCTGGATGGTCTCGACTTCTTTCACGTCGCGGATCGCGTCGGCGAGGGCGAAGAGGGCGCGTTCGGTGTCTTCCACCGATGCGCCTTCCGGCAGATCGACCACCACCTGGATCTCCGACTTGTTGTCGAAGGGCAGCAGCTTCACCGGCACGACCTTGAAGTAGAACAGGCTCATCGAGGCGAGGGTTGCGAAGCCGACGAGGAGCAGGAAGGTCCAGGCATTTTTCTTCGACGCCACGATGGGCGCGGCGACCTTGCGGTAGAAGTTGCCCAGCCGGGTCTCTTCGTGGCCAAGCTCGCTTTCCTCACCGCTGGCGCCATGGCCATGCAGCGGGGCTTTGCCAGCGACCTTCATCAACAGCCAAGGGGCGATGCCCACGGCGACGAAGAAGGAGAACAGCATGGCCGCCGAAGCGTTGGCCGGGATCGGCGCCATATAAGGGCCCATGAGTCCTGACACGAACATCATCGGCAAGAGGGCGGCGATCACGGTCAGCGTGGCGATGACGGTCGGGTTGCCGACTTCGGAGACGGCATCCACGGCCGCTTTCACGCGGGAACGGCCATCCTTCATGGCCCAGTGGCGGGCAATGTTTTCAATGATGACGATGGCATCGTCGACCAGAATGCCGATGGAGAAGATCAGCGCGAACAGCGAGACGCGGTTGATCGTGTAACCCATCATCATCGAGGCGAAGAGGGTGAGCAGGATGGTCGTCGGGATGACGATCAGCGTCACCAGCGCTTCACGCCAGCCAATGGCGAAGGCGATCAGGATGACGATGGAGACAGTGGCAAGGCCAAGGTGGAACAGGAGTTCATTGGCCTTGTGGTCTGCCGTCGCGCCATAGTTACGTGTGACTTCGACGCGGACGCCTTCCGGGATCAGGCCGCCTTTCAGGACGTCAACGCGCTGCAGGATGGCTTCGGCCACGTTCACCGCATTGGCGCCAGGGCGCTTGGCGAGGGCGAGGGTGACCGCCGGGCGGGCGTCAAAACCGTCGCCGCTTGCCTTGCGGTCGAGCGTCCAGACGCGCGCCTCGCTTTCGGCGCCGGCCACGCGAATGGTGGCGACGTCAGACAGGTAGACTGTGCGTCCGCCAGCGCCGGGCAATTCGAGGCGTTCGAGTTCGCCGACCGCGTCGATCCGGTCTCCGGCCTGGACCAGCAGCGTGTTGCCGTCCAGACGGGCGGAGCCGACTGGCATGGCGTCCGCGGCCTGTCCGACAGATTGCACCAGCGTCTGCAGTGGCACGCCATAGGCGGCCATGGCCTGAATGTCCGGCTCAACGCGCAGCTCAAGTGCGCGGCCGCCTACAATGGTGGTAAGGCCGACATCATCGACCTTGATCAGTTCTTTCTGAAGCTCGTCCGCCAGCATGCGCAGCGACGTGTCACTCCAGACATCACCGGTCCATTCCTCGGGCGAGAGGGTCAGGGTGACAATCGGCACATCATTGATGCCGCGTCCGACCACAAGTGGCATTGGCACGCCGGGGGGAATCCGGTCCAGATTCGCGCGGATCTTCTCGTGCACGCGCAGGATCGCATCATCGGCATCGGTGCCGACTTTGAAGCGGGCCGTGACCATCGTGCCGTCATCGCGGCTTTGCGAGTAGACGTGTTCAACGTCCGGAATGGCCTTGATGATCTGTTCCAGCGGTTCGGTGACCTGCTCGACCACGTCGGCAGATTTCAGTCCCGGTGCGGACACGAGCATGTCGACCATGGGCACGGAAATCTGCGGTTCCTCCTCGCGGGGGATCGACAGAAGGGCCACGAGGCCGACAGCCAGAGCGGTCAGGAGGAAAAGCGGCGTCAGCGGCGAACGGATTGTCGCGCGCGTGATGGAGCCCGAGATGTCCGGTTTCATGCCGTCACTCCGGTTTTTCGATTTTGTCGCCCGGTTTCAGGCCGGTGAGCACTTCATACTTGCCCTCGGTATCGGCCAGCGGGGCGGCGAGCGCGATGGGTGCATCGACGAACCGGTCGCCGACCTGTACGCGGACAAAGTCCACGCCGTAGCGGGTGGAGACATAGTCTCTCGGTACGAGGATCGCGCGGCGTTCCCCAACTGGGGCCAGCACATCGACACGTTCGCCGACCAGTGCATCCAGCCCGCCGGGCACGGTGGCATCGGCAATGATCGCGCCGTTGCGCAGTTCCGGATAGACCTTGATGATCGTGGCTGTGCGCACGTCGCCGCCACGGGTCGGCAGGCGCAGCGCGAAGGTTTCGCCTTCTGTGATCTGCGCCGCATGGCGCTCTGGCAGGGACAGGCGCACGACGCCGCTGACCGTCGCGAAGGTGGCGATCACCTCGCCGGGGGAGACGACAGAGCCTTCGACGACATTGACGCCGGTGACCTTGGCATTGGCAGGCGAGAGGATGCGGCCCTCGGCCTGACGGGCGCTGAGAGCGTTGCGTTCCGACTGGGCGGACGACAGGTTGCGCTTCAGCACGTCCAGATTGGTGCGCTGCTCGTCGAGGCGTGCTTTGGGGAAGAAGCCCTGCGCGAAGAGGGCCTCGTTGCGGGTAAGGTCTTCTTCCGACTGGCGGATTTGTGCTTCCAGACCCTGAATGCGCGAGGCGAGCGCCGCGAGGTTGGGGGCGATGGTCGCGTCGGTCACGATGGCCACAACGGCGCCGGCATCGACGACATCGCCCTCATCAATGGTCAGGCGCGAGACGACGCCCTGCAGCCGTGAGCGGGCTGTGGCGGAATCAGCCGCCTCAATGCGGGCAACGGCCGGGCGATAGTCCATGACCACCGTTTCCTCGACAGTGATGACCTGCGCGAACGCTGGCAAAGACAGCGTGGCAAGCGCGACTGAGAGCAGGAGCGGCTTAGTAGCGGCCATGGTCTTCTACCTTGCCAGTTGCGGGATTGATCTGAACGCAGGGTAGGCCAGCGCTTTTCCAGCTCATGATGCCGCCTGCCATGTGGGCAGCCTCTGCGCCGGTGGCGGCCATGAAGGCGTCGAGGGCCGTGCGGGAGCGTTTGCCGGAGCCGCACTGGAACACGATCTGGCGACCGGGATGTGTCGGGATCGCTTTCGGTTCGAACGTGGACAGCGGATGAAGCAGGGCGCCGTGAATGCGCTCGAAAGCGAATTCATTCGGCTCCCGGACATCCACAAGCAGGATGCTTCCGGCCTTTAGGCCGTCAAAGACGGTGGAGGGGGAAAGGTCACGGGGATCGGCCATAGGGGGGCTCCTCTGGGGGCGCGGATGCGCTGACTGTACGTTCGCTAGATACATGCGGCGGATTGGATTACACATGCGACATAATGCGCATTTTATAAAACACGAATATAAACGATAAATAACTCAACAGAACAGATCCTAGGGAGTCAGGTCATGGCAAAGATCGTCGTATTGGGCGCAGGTTTGGGCGGCATTATCGCAGCCTATGAGATTCGCAAGACGGTGCGACGGCAGGATGAGGTTGTCGCCGTCAACGAAACCGACTTCTACCAGTTCGTGCCGTCCAACCCGTGGGTTCTGGTCGGCTGGCGGGATCGTGAGGACATTGTCGTCGACCTGCACAAGCCGCTGAAGCGCCGCCGCGTGGAGCTGGTCGTTGGTGCGGCAGAAAAGGTCGAACCTGAGAACAAGCGCCTGCGCATGGCGGACGGATCGTTCGTTGACTACGATTACCTCGTCATTGCGACCGGACCGGAACTGGCCTTTGACGAGATTGAGGGCCTCGGGCCGAATGGCGGCTTTACCCAGTCCGTTTGCCACATCGATCATGCCGAGGCAGGCTACAAGGCGTTTGAGGCGTTCTGTGACGATCCGGGCCCGATGATTGTTGGCGCAGTTCAGGGCGCGTCCTGTTTCGGTCCGGCCTACGAGACCGCGATGATCCTTGAGACCGAACTGCGCAAGCGGAAGATCCGGGACAAGGTGCCGATGACCTTCGTGACCTCCGAACCCTATATCGGCCATCTCGGCCTCGACGGGGTGGGCGACACCAAGGGCCTTCTGGAAAGCGAGATGCGCGAGCGGCACATCAAGTGGATCACCAATGCCAAGGTGAAGAAGGTCGAAGCCGACAAGATGATCGTCGAGGAAGTGAACGCGGATGGCTCGCTCAAGCAAGTCCACGAGCTGCCGATGAAGTATTCGATGATGCTGCCGCCCTTCCGCGGCGTGCCGGCGGTGCGGGGTGTTGAAGGCCTCGTCAATCCGCGCGGTTTCGTTCTGACCGACAAGAACCAGCGCAATCCGAAATATCCGGAAATCTTCGGCCTTGGCGTCTGCATCGCCATTCCGCCGACCGGGCCGACGCCTGTGCCGGTTGGCGTGCCGAAGACCGGCTTCATGATTGAGTCCATGGTCACGGCGATTGCACAGAACCTGAAGGAAATCCTTCACGGCAAGGAGCCAACCCATGAGGCGACGTGGAACGCGATCTGTATCGCAGACTTCGGCGATGGCGGCGTGGCCTTCATCGCGCAGCCACAGATTCCGCCGCGCAATGTGAACTGGTCCGTCTCTGGCGGCTGGGTTCACACGGCGAAAGTGGGCTTCGAGAAATACTTTCTGGGCAAGATCCGGTCTGGCCGGTCTGAGACCTTCTACGAGAACGCCGCGCTCAGCCTGTTGAAGACCCACAAGCTGAAATAGGAGAACAAGGAGCACGCCATGACCGACACGACAGTTTCCGGCAGTGTTGCGATCTGTACGCATTGCGGGGCGGCCAACCGGGTTGCGGCTGGCAAGGCCTTGTCGGCGGGCAAGTGCGGCAAGTGTGGCGAGCCGCTGGCGACGCAGAAACCGGCAGACATTACCGGCGACATGCTGAACCGGCTGATCGCCAAAGACACCGGCGCGTTTGTGCTGGATGTCTGGGCGCCCTGGTGCGGACCGTGCCGGTCCATGGCACCGGCCTATGCCGCAGCCGCAGAGCGTTACGCCGATCATGTCCGCTTCTTCAAACTGAATTCAGACCAGAACCAGGACGCCGCCGGCAAGCTGGGCATTCGGGGCATTCCGACCCTGATCGCCTGGGAGAACGGCGCCCTTCTTACCAAGCAGGCGGGTGCGCAGACCGGTGACGGGCTGAACCGCTGGATCCAATCAACCTTCAGGCTGAGTGCCTGAGCCAACCAAAAGGATGTTCAAGATGAATGTCGATCGTGCTGTGTTTGCCTTTGCAGGCGTTATTGTGCTGCTGAGCCTGGCGCTCGGATATTATGTCTCTCCCTACTGGTTCCTGCTGACGGCGTTTGCCGGGCTGAACATGTTCCAGGCCGCGTTCACGGGCATTTGCCCGGCGGCGATGATCTTCAAGGCGCTGGGACTGAAGCCGGGCAACGCGTTCAAATGAGCCGGACGTTCATTCGCCGTCTTTCGGTCAGCCTGATTGCGCTCACTGCGCCTGTGGCGCTGGCTCAGCCGATCTCGCTGCGCAATGCCGTGCAGCAGGCGCTTGGCCATGATCCGTCGATCGAGCGAGCCGAGGCCGATATGGAACGCAGCCGGGCCGGGGTGGATGCCGCCCGGGCCGGGCGCGGCGTTCAGGCCGGGGTGCAGGCGCAGGTCGGCGCGGTGGAGACGGACATTCCGACCGGCTCGGTGTCCCAGCTTCCCCGATCTGTCGGGCTGCAGGCTGAATGGACGGTGTTCCAGTCCGGTGCGCTTGGCGCCGCCATTGATGCGGCCAAGGCGCAGAAGGAGGCGGCGGGGTATCAGCTGCTCGGCACGCGGGAGCGGACGATCCTTGATACGTTCGAGGCCTATGCCAATGCCTGGCTGGCGGAGCGGACGGTGGAAGTGGCGGAGGCGCGCGTCGCGACCTTCCGTATACGCCTCAATGAAACACAGGCGCGGTTCGAGCAGGGGCAGGTGACGCGCACCGACATCGCCCTGACCGAGGCACGGCTTGCGTCTGCGCAGGCCCAGCGCGAAGCCGCGCGGGCTTCGCTGTCCGGCGCCTGGGCGCGCCTCTCGCGCCTCACCGGGATTGAACATGCCGTCACGGCGGAGACGCCGGAACTCGGAAACGTGATCGTAGGGGACCTGCCGGGCGCGCTGGCACGGGTGAAGACCCGCAATCCGGACCTTGCAGCGGCCCGCGCGGCCGAAATCTCTGCCGGGCACCGCATCACCGAAGCCAAGGGCAAGTTTGGTCCCAAAGTCTCTTTGAAAGCCCGCGCGACGAGCGGGGAAGACCTCTATTTCTTCTTCGAAGACCAGATCAATGATGTCGGCGCCTTCGTGACCGTCGATGTGCCCTTGTTCACCAGCGGCCTGAAAAATGCGGCCAAACGGGAAGCGGTTGCCGGACGCAGCGCGGCGATGGCGGATGTCCGCACGGCGGAGTTGCAACTGCATGAGGCCGTGACGGGTCTCTGGGGCGATATCGAAGCGCGGCGCCTGTCTCTGGCAGCCGCAGAACGGGCCGAGACGGCGGCGAAGCTCGCTGCGGAAGGCGCCGCGAAAGAGCAGGAGGCCGGTATTCGTACGCTGGTCGATGCTCTGGATGCGGAGAATGAATACCGCAACGCCCAGATCACACGCTATGCCGCCACGACGCAGTTGCAGATTGCGGAGGCGCGTCTGTTGTCGCTGTCATCCGATCTGGAAGACCATCTGGCGATGCAGCCCTGAGAGGCGTTTGCGCCAGCACGTGCGGCGCCTGTGAGGGCGCTTTGGGTGTGGGCTGGGTTTTCGGGTTTTGGTCAGGGTCAGGAATCTGGTGGAGGCAAACCTAAGCCCCTTCTCCTTGGGGAGAAGGGGTTGGGGATGAGGGGCCAAGCCTTATCCGCACGTGCAGAGCTTGCGGAAACTCCGCTGCCCCTCACCCCCACCCCTCTCCCATGGGAGAGGGGATTCAGTCCGGTGTAAACCGGTACAAGAGCACTCCCATCCAGCGCAGCCGCCAGCCGCGCATTTGAATGCGCCGCAGGCTTCAGCCAGACGGGCGGCTCGGTCTGGCCCGGAATCCAGTCAATCGACGTAATGAACACCCGTCCGCACGGCGTGACACTTGTCTTATGACTTTTCGTGCCGTTTGGGAGATATTGGCACCGCCGCCGAGAGTACGAGCTCCCGGACGGCGGCGAGGGTCGGATCGTCGTGACGCAGGAGGTTTTACGCTCCGCACTGGAGTTTG
>Ga0209643_1000724_pt1 | contig 44967 bp, 42 predicted proteins | sample AutmiccBRH37_all_FD_187383 | JGI IMG/M metagenome (GOLD analysis project Ga0209643, IMG submission 187383) | Deep subsurface microbial communities from Mt. Terri, Switzerland - Autotrophic microbial communities BRH/37_all (SPAdes) (version 2) | ecosystem: Environmental > Aquatic > Deep...
CCGAAAGTGATTAACCAGTTCAATAATTTCTTACTGTAAAACATGTTGTAGTGACAAAACGCTTTCTTACGCATGGTCTAAAGCCTTGCTACGCCTGGGTCTGGAAAAAAATGTCGCCAAACTCGGGTTAGAAGCGACGATTCCACCCGGATGACTATTAAAAAGATCGAGGTAGGCGGGTGTAAACCGTTGCTGTGCTTCAAACTGTAAGTTTTTGCGTACTTCAGAAGCGGAAAAGCCATTTTGCGGAAATACTCCGGCTAACAGTGTACCGCTATGTGCCGTCACAACTCCAAGTCCTCCAGTTTGCTTTACCCAGGTCAAAAAAGGCTTAAAGAATGATTTATGATTGACTTCTAAATTACACTGTGCACTAATCGTGCCTGCTGTGGCCAGTTTCTCTAAATCTCCCTGCTCTATGCCTTCGCAGGCCAATCGATACGCCTTCTCAATCTCAAGTTCATTGCGCCGATAGTGCTCAGCTAACCCTGGTCGAGCGTTAAACACTCTGGTATCGATGGTTCCACCCCAATCCAAGGCCAGAAACAAGGCAGGGACTGCAGAACCTAGCACGCGCTGGTTATGTCCTTGGACATGCTCAATCTCAGTGATCCCGGGGAACATCACGCTGTCGCTAGGTTCAATCTGTAAAGCAAAATGTGCTAAACGCTCAGGTGCCGGATCCTCTCCGAGGGCAATCAGGGTGGCTGCCGCCACGGCAGTAATGTCAGCCGTCGAGCTAGCCATTCCTTTCCCTTCCGGAAGCTGTTGTAAAAAATCTACTTTACCACCTAACGTAGGCAGGCCTAAGTTAGCTTTGAGTAACCCCAGTACTTGGAGGGCTTTAGTCTTGTGCAGAGGAATATCCCAGCTATTGGTATGCAAGTTCAACGCCACTCTAGCTTCCGAAAAACGATCAATGGGACAATCTACGAGAAATGGAACTCCTCTTCGAGCCCCTTGTACCCATTCTCCACACGTCCCCGGACACCGGGCCAACCCGACAGTGAAATCCATTAATATTCAATCCCCCTACGACTGCTAATTCCTTTTGAGAAAGGATGTTTTAGCATGTTCAGGTCATACCAATTGTCTACTAAAGACTCTATGGTTTCGGGCATGCCACGACCTGTAAGAATCCAGTCCAAGGAAGAACTGGTCAAGAGAAGCTCTTTCAATGGATTGATATCTAGAAAACCTCGGTTTAAGGCATGGCTTACTTCATCTAAGATAATCATTTGGTAGGTGGCTGTCTTAACTTCACCCGCTACGAAATCAAAGGCTTGTTGAACTAAATCTAAGGCGATCTCTGGGTTGCGGTTTTGTCGGAAACATTCTCCACACCCTGTACAGTGTTTCATTCCAGTACGGATCATCCCTGCCCAGCGACAACCCACTCCAAATTGAATGATCGGAATGGCTAAACGATTAAGCCCTACAAGTTCACCGCTATAAGTACTCCCTTTGAGGAATTGCACCATCAAAACACGTTTCCCTTGGCAGTAGGCGAGGGCAGCTTCTCCGAGGGCTGAGGTCGTTTTCCCTTTTCCTTGTCCGGTATAAACGGTTATCATACCCCTAGTCTCCCTGAACGGGAAGCAAACCAGTGCTCAAGTAACTCTTGATGTCCCGAAAAATGCAGGTGAAGATACGAAGCGACAAGATTATCCCGAGCATAACCTTCCAGGCGATCCCCTTGGCCTGCTTTGAACAATTCGTAGGCGGGAGGATAGTCTTTGTCATAGATCACTCGAGAATAGTGAAATTCATGCCCCTGAACTGTGGTTCCGCGCGGACCCAGGAAATTATCCTCCCGAAAGACTCCTTTACGATAGCCTATACCCTGCAAGCGCTTGGTCATTTCGGCTTTCATCGGGATAAGGCCCACCATTGGAAGCTCGTTGCCTTCAAAATCCTTAATAGAGTTACCGAGATACATGTACCCTCCGCATTCAGCATAGATAGGTTTACCACTGGCCGCATAAGCGCGCAGGGAGTCTATGAATGAGCTGTTTTCGCTCAAACGATTGAGATGAAGCTCCGGAAATCCCCCACCTAAGATAATCCCATCCAGGTCCTTAGGGAGAGCATGATCGTGTAAGGGGCTAAACGGTACAATTATCGAATCCAACCGTTCTGCAAGGTCTAAAGCATCTTGATAGTAAAAAAGGAACGCCTCATCCCGTGCTAAGCCTAGCCTGAATTTATTCTGCTGGGCTTGAGGAGCAGGATTAGAATTTGGCTCAAGAATGCTAGAATTATTGACAGAACATGTGGCAGTTTTCTTAGTTTCATGCGATGAAAATGATTCACTACTAAACTCAGGGGCAGCCAGCATTATACTTTCGACTTGATCCAAATCAACGTGTTTAGTTATTAAATCGGAAAGCGTCTCGATAAACCCTTCTAAGAGTCCACCTTCCCCTACGGGAATCAATCCCAAATGCCGTTCAGGTAGGTGCAGGGATAGTTCTTTCGGGAGCACCCCAAGGACTGGGATCTGGAGATCACTGAGGGCTTCTCGCAGAATAGTTTCTTGGGCCGTCGATTTGACGCGGTTAAGGATGACACCCTGTACTTTTGTCTGGGGGTCAAAGGAGTTAAAGCCGTAGACTAGGGCGGCCACGCTCCGTGACATTGAAGAGGCATCAACAATTAGGATGATCGGAGCTTGCAGAAGTTTTGCAACATCTGCCGTACTTCCAAAACCTGCGGTACCACTCATACCATCAAACATACCCATGACTCCCTCAATCACCGCCCAACTCTCCTGAGCACTTTGAGCAAAGATGGAAGGAAGATGCTCTCCTAACAGCCAGCGGTCAAGATTGCGGGAAGCCCTTCCCGTTGCTGCCGCATGATAACTGGGGTCGATGTAATCCGGCCCGACCTTGTACCCCTGGATTGGACGATGGCGCTTTTTCAAAGCCGCCATCAAACCCGTAGCAAGGGTTGTTTTGCCTACACCGCTGTGCGTTCCTGCAAGGACAATCCGTGGAATCTTCATGCTGTATCTCCTTATCGATAATTCGTGGTTCGAGGTTCGTCGTTCGAAATTCGAGTTTGTGAAGCGAATAATCTATTCGCGCCTCAAAATAAACTTTGAGCCTAGCTAAAAGGCGAACCCGTCGCTCGATGATTAAGTGGGGGTCACTTGGTTAAATCATTAAGTAAGCTATTACAAGGGCAGGCAGAAGGGATAACCAGGTCGCCGTTTGAACCAGTTGACGACAGCGGGCAATGTCTGTGGCTCCTACTGGATGAAGGGCATCCCCCATCTCTGCCCGGTGGTGGGTCCGACCATGATAGATATTGATGCCACCAAGCCGAATGCCAAGTAATCCAGCAACCACACTTTCCGGATTCCCTCCGTTGGGACTAGGATGACCTGAGGCATCTCGCTTCCACATTCGGTAGGCGTGACCCACTGACATTCCTCTGAACCAACCTGCGAGCAGTAAGATCGGAACAGATAAGCGCGCGGGTAGGTAATTCGCCCAATCATCTGTGCGAGCCGAGAACCAGCCAAACTCTTCATAGCGCTCGTTCCTATAGCCGACCATAGAATCCAAAGTGCTGACCGCTTTAAAGGCCATCGCTAAGGGCGCTCCTCCGAGAGCGGCGTAAAAAAGCGGGGACAAAATCCCATCAACGAAGTTTTCGGCCAGGGTCTCAACGGTTCCTCTAGCAAGCTCACCTTCGGAAAGATTGCTAGTGTCACGGCTAACCAACCAAGAAAGCCGTGTGCGAGCCTCAGTCAAGTCCCCTTTTAGCAAAGGAACTAGGACACTTTGTCCAGCATCTAAGAGGGATTTACTAGCTAAGGTTGTGAAAATAAAATAAGTGGTTAACCCAAAACCCAGCAAGGGATGCAGTGTCTTCGCTGCCAATACTGCAGCCCAGGTAAGCAGATAACTTCCCCCTACTACAAGGATCGTTAGCAGGACCCCGTTGCGGCGTCGCAGCTGGGGAGTTCCTAGATTGAGCTGGCGCTCCAGATAGGCAATCAGGTTCCCTATTCCTACGACTGGATGGGGCCAACTGCGTGGATCTCCAATAACCTGATCAAGTATAAATCCAAACAGAACAGCGATGGGAAGAAGCGCTGAAACGATACTCAATGTTTCCATAATTTTAAGTTAAGCCCATAATGTCTCGAATCCGTTCCATATCCACATTTTGCCGAACTAAATCGGCCAACTCATTAAACGCTAATTCACGAAGCGCTGCTTGAGAAAGTGACGCTTCTACGGTCCGCGCAGACCCTCTGCGCTGCCATAGCCAGTTTAAAAGGGATGTCCGCAAGCTGTCATTATCGAAAATTCCATGTAAATAGGTACCATAAGCATTTCCTACCTGCAAACCATCGAGATTGGACTCTCCATTCGAAGTCAAATTGAACAGTGGAGTATGCCCCTCATCCATGGTGGTTCGACCCATATGGATCTCGTAACCAACCACTGTATCACCAGTACAGGCTTTCAAGAAGCCTTGCTCCGCCAGGATGGTCCCCTTACTCTGAACGGTATGTTTCTGAGGATAGAATTCTGTCACCATCGGTAAAATGCCAAGCCCTGAGACCTCTTCCAGCTCGGACTCTGTATGCAGCGGATCCTTCACTAAGCGTCCCATCATTTGATAGCCACCACAAATCCCGATGACAGGAACCTCTTTTTCATCAAGCTTATGAATGAGAGTCCCTAAGCCGCTCTCATGAAGAAAATGCAAGTCAGCGAGAGTGTTTTTGCTGCCGGGAATGATGAGGAGATCTGGTTTTCCCAAATTCGCAGGGTCAGTAACATAGCGCACCGCAACATCGGGTTCATCCTGAAGCGCATCAAAGTCTGTAAAATTAGAAATGTAGGGTAAACGAATGACTGCCACGTCCAATTGGTCTGCTAGAGAAACCGAGGGTTTTTCGTCTGCTTCGTTCAAAGCTACGGAATCTTCATCTGGAATACGGATCTTGAAATAAGGAACAACTCCGACTACTGGGATTCCTGTTTTTTCTTCGATGAAGTCTAAGGCAGGCTGAAGAAGCTTAATTTCCCCTCGAAACTTATTAAAGATAATCCCTTTGATCATGGCTCGTTCTTCAGGTTCCACTAATTCCAAGGTTCCTACAACGGCTGCTAAGGCTCCACCACGGTCAATATCTGCTACGAGTAAGATCGGTGAATTGGCCTCCATGGCAACCCGCATATTAACAATATCGTTGGATTTAAGATTGACTTCAGCCGGACTTCCTGCTCCTTCAATCACTACGATTTCATAGTCCTTGAGCAAGCCGTGGAGTGCCTCAGTCACATAAGGCCAAGTCATACGTTGATATTCCCCATGGTAACGCAGAGCTGTCACATTCCCCTGAGACTTGCCCATAATAACGACTTGAGAGCCGGTTGGCCCACTGGGTTTAAGTAAAATTGGGTTCATTCGTACCTCTGGTTCGACTCCAGCAGCTTGGGCCTGAACCACTTGAGCTCTCCCCATCTCTCCGCCTGCTGTGGTCACAAAGGAATTAAGCGCCATATTCTGTGCTTTAAACGGACTTACATGGTAGCCTTCTTGATAAAAAATTCGGCAAAATGCAGCAGCCAAAACGCTCTTTCCAACGCTTGAAGAGGTCCCCTGGATCATAAGTTTGGCTGTTGATTGATGATTTGAAGACATTATTTTCACCCTCTTTTTCTTAAGCGGTGCTTTTTGAGCTTATTTAAGCTGTTTTAAAACTGTATAAATTAAGGCGTTAATTACTGTTGCAGCGATGGGACTTCCTCCTCGCGTCCCGAGGACTGTAATCGAAGGGAACTCTTGGTGCTCCCAAAGTAAATCCTTAGACTCTTTTGCTCCGATAAAACCCACGGGAATTCCGACGATCAAAGCAGGGCGGGTCTCCGGATTCTCAGCTAAACGCAAGACTTCGATGAGAGCCGTTGGAGCGTTGCCAATCGCCACGATTGAGCCGCGCAGACCCTCGGCATTCATACGAAAAGCCGTCATTGAGCGTGTGATGCCCCATGCTTTGGCTTGTTCGGGAACACCGGAAGAATTTAAGAAGCATTCCACTGTCCCACCCAAGGATTTGAGTTTTTCTTTGGAAATCCCTGCTCGAACCATCTCAACGTCCGTAATCACGTTGGCACCTTCTTGTAGAGCCTTTAGCCCGCAGGCGATCGCTTCCGGATGAATCGCAATGGCCGATTCTAAGGAAGGATCTCCAGTTGTATGAATTATCCGTTCTACCACTGGAAAGTCAGCTTCTAGCCAGGGACGGGTTAGTCCAGCGCGAATAATCCGCATGCTTTCTACTTCGATTTGACTCGGGTCTAAAATGAAGGCGGTTGTCATTCAGCTAAAGCCTCCTTGATGCGCAGACTGGCCAAATTCGCAATCCCGTCATCAGCTCCCAGTTCTTTGGTAAAGACAATCTCCACCTTCGGATTCTGTTCCCGAATTTCTCGTAATTCTTCATGGATATCCACCGTCACATGGACTCCGCGGAAGAGAAAGAGCGGCATGACAACAATACTAGATGCGCCAGCTTTAATTTTGGCTTCTACCGCTTCGGGAAGGCTCGGGTGATCATGAGCCATATAGGCAGGAGTTACCGGTTGTTCCATTAAGCGACTTACTTTTTCGGCGACCACTAAAAGTCCTTGATTAGCCTCGGCACGGCGGCTACCGTGTCCTAAAAGAATTAGTTCTGATTTCATGGTATCGTTTCCTCCAATTGTTTAATAAATTGGGTCACTGTACAACGTTTTGAATCCATTTCGACAACGGGTCGTTTTAGAATCACCAAGGGAAGGTTTAAGCTGAGACACGCCTGTACTTTTTCGAGGGTTCCGCCAACTTTTCCACTTTCTTTGGCTACCACCACCTCGATCTTTAATTGCTTAAACATGGCTTCATCCCAAGCTTGGGAAAATGGACCCTGAGCAGCAATAATTTGATTGGGTTTAAAGCCTAAGGATTCACAACGCGCTAACACCTCAGACGTAGGGAGCACGCGAATATAGAGCATTTTGTCATTCATTGAAGGATGAGCTACCCATTCAGGCAACCCATTACTTCCGGTGGTGAGCAGAATACGTTGTCCTAACTTCGTTGCCATTTGTACTGCGGCCGGTAGGCCCTCTGCCCAATGAATAAGGGGATGAGCGGCTAGCTCCAGTGCTGAGCGCTCCCAGCGGAGGTAAGGTAGGGCTAGCTCTGCGCAGACGGTTTTGGCCATTTCTTTCACCCGTACCGCGTAGGGATGAGTAGCATCCACCAGAGCTGAAAAGGAATTAGCTTGGAGAAGATCAGTGAGGATTTCTGCATCCATCGCTCCCGAGCGAGCTGGCAGCCCTTGTTCTTGTGCCAAATCTGCGCCATAGGCGGTCAGAGTGGAGACCAAAACATCATGTCCCCTCTGCATCAGGGCATCCGCTAGCTCTCGCCCATCCTCTGTTCCTGCTAGGACCAAAAGCCTCACAGTTTGTATCCTCGAGGAGTCACCATATAGGGGCCAACGATTCGGGTTTGAGAGTTACCTATAATCACCGTCGTGAGCATGTCGATGGGGTGCTTGGTGAATTCCCCCAAGGTGGTAATCAGCACGCTCGATTCATCCCCACGTAAAGCCTCACGAACCAGTCCTACAGGAGTCTCAGGATGACGATAGCGGAGGATAATCTCCCGTACGGTCTCTATGTGTTGTGGACGACCGTTACTTTTCGGGTTATAAAGGGCAAAGATAAAATCACCTTCGGCGGCTAAGCGCACTCGTTTCTCGATGACTTCCCAAGGCGTTAAAAGATCACTTAAACTAACCACTGCAAAATCATGCATTAAGGGAGCACCTAACATGGAAGCTGCTGCAGAGGCTGCCGTCACTCCAGGAATGATTTCCAGGGGTAGATCGAGGAGGTCTTCTTGTTCCAGACACTCGATAATAATCCCAGCCATGCCGTAAACTCCGGCATCCCCACTGCTTACGACGGCGACTCGGTGTCCTTCTGCCGCCAAACGAATGGCTTCTCGACAGCGATCAATTTCTTGACGCATCCCAGTTGCAACAATTTGTTGATGGGTTATAAACGGCCGAATCAGGTCGATATAGGTTTTATAGCCCACGATAAATTCAACCTCATTTAATACCGACTGAACCCGTGTTGTCATATGGTCTTGGTCCCCCGGCCCGAGGCCTACGACAAAAAGTTTTCTATGCTGATCGCCACTGTGACCCCCTGCCCCTTGGTCTTGGGCAGAACCAGCCGTCCCCTTTTGGCTCCCAGTAAACTCGCTGCTTCGCATACACCGTCCACTCCTATCTTTTCCCTTACAAAGTTTGATCGACTTAACTGTTCTTGAAGATTAACCGCTTGTAGTTCATCTGCTCGGTAGGTTTGAAACGGAACTCTGAGGTATTTAGCCGCTTCAATCAGACCCACTTCGTCAGATTTCAGATCAACGCTATAAATTCCTGAGATGGCCTTCAGGGAGGCTCCGAGCTGTTCTACTGACGTCCTGATTCTCTCTAAAATAACTTCGCTAGAAACCCCGCGACGGCACCCCACCCCAACACTTAAAATGGGTGGGACTAAATACAGGCAATCCACCTTAAGGCTTGAATGTGGAAAAGCATCGATTATAACATTTGCTTGATCTTTTTCCTTTTCGGACAAGAAATGATAATGGGGATCACTTACCCAGGTATGGTGCTCAGATTTCAAAGGATAACTTGCCCAGACATTGAGACGATTTTGTTCTAAGAGCAAGCGGTTGACCGCTGGCAAATGATCGATAGGTTCTACTTTCCAGCCATACCTGCGAGCGTATTCGTCAGGCGCCACCATTCCCCTTACATCCGTAGCTGTCGTAATAACGGGCAATGCTCCAAGTTGTGCAGAGATCTGATGGGCCCAAGCGTTTGCGCCACCTAAATGGCCAGAAAGCAGAGGAATCACGAATTTCCCTGCTTCGTCTAAGACAAGCACAGCAGGATCTCGATCTTTTCCTTCTATTAAAGAGGCAATTTGACGTACAACAATTCCTGTCGCCATGACAAAGATCAACACCGAATACTCTTGCCACAGTCTCGGGACAATATCCCTCAAACGAGTAAAGATCTGCAGTTGCAGCTCATGTTTTTGTGCTTCACCCTGATTCTTAGTTTGACCGAGCACTTTCTCATGAATATAGACTTTTTGAAGGACGGTATTCGGAAGCCCTTCTCCAATACGTTGGATCGTGTCCAACCCTCGGTCCGTTAAAGACACAAGCGCAATTTTCGTTTTTACATCCACGTCTTGGCCTACATTTATGTTCACTTTTCTGTCCCTTGCCTATATTCGTGCGTAAAGGTCGGGTCATAGAGTTTGGAACGGGCGTACCCCTTGGCCGGATCTAAGAAGTCCCCGACAAGAATTTGAGCCTGTTTACGAATTCCTGCATCTTTAACTTTTTCCACGATGGTTTCTAAGGTTCCCAGCAGAACCTCTTCATCCGGCCAACTTGCTTTTGCGACCACAGCAATAGGGGTGGAGGCCGGATAACCACCCTCCAATAAGGCTTGGACGACGGATCCCATATCCTGAACACTTAAGAAAATCGCCATACTGGCTTGATGTTGCGCTAATTTGGCAAGTGCTTCACGTTCTGGAACGGGAGTGCGTCCGGCTAAGCGGGTGAGTATCAAGGTCTGGCTAATTTCCGGCAGTGTAAATTCCCGTTTAACTGCTGCGGCTGCTGCAAACACCGAACTGACCCCCGGAATAACAGAATACGGTATTTCCTGTTTATCTAAATGTTCAAATTGTTCCTTTATAGCTCCATACATACTGGGATCTCCTGTATGGAGTCGGACGATGGTTTCTCCGCTTTGGGTTCCCTTGAACATTAGAGCGACCACTTCTTCCAGTGTAAGGTGGGCGCTATCATGAAACGGGGTACCGGGACGACAAATGCCAAGTAATTCCGGGTTAACTAAAGACCCGGCATAAATCACGCGATCCGCTCTTTCCAGCGCCCGAGAGCCTTTGATCGTGATCAGCTCAGGATCCCCTGGACCAGCACCGACGAAGATAACTTTACCCTTAGTTCTTTTCTGGCTCACTGTTTCCCCTCCCCAATAAGTCTTTTTTCACGAGTAACAAACTAAGATAATCGATTTTGTCGGCAGTGAAATCCTCTGGTTTAGGTTCCCAGCGGATTTTCTCTCCGGATTGTCCAAGGCGAGTTAACAAGACCGCTTTTCTCTCGCGCTCTTTCAGAAGCGTTAAAATCTCAGGAAGCCTGCGGGAGACTTTCATTAAGACTAAATTGGGGAAATTAAGAAATTCTCCAACATCTTCGGTACTTGGCAAGATTAGAAGAGGCTCATCCCCAGTAGCAAGAGGCAAGTTAATCTTGGCTGCCGCCGCGGACATAGCCGTAATGCCTGGCACTGTGATAACACATTCCTGTGGTAATTCCTCCTGAAGGATGTTAAGTAGGTAGCTGTAAGTACTATAAAGGGAAGGATCTCCCAGCGTGATAAAGGCAACGGATTTACCCTGTTTCAGTTCAACTAGGAGGGTTTGTGCTCCATCTTGCCAAGCCTTTGTTAAAACCTGCTGATCCGAAGTCATAGGCATTTCGAGTTCGACAAGTCGGACATTAGTTGGACAATGAATTTTGGCAATATCCCAGGCCACACTTTCTCGATCGAGCTTGGATTTGGGGATAGCTACCAAATCCACTGATTGTAGGACATCAACGGCTTGCAAAGTCAAGAGCCGAGGATCACCGGGACCGACCCCGACTCCATAGAATTTTCCCCAGGTTGTATTCATGATGCTTCCCCTTTTCGTGCTGAAATTATAAAGATTGGATTCAAAGCTTGGGCCATATGCAGAGTTTGTACTGCTTTCCATCGGACTGCTTGAATAGAGACGGTATCGATATCCTGATAGTTAAAGTCTGTAAGCAGTTTCAATCCTTGAGCCACTGTTTCGATGGTCACTGCTGTGATCACGATTCTTCCCCCTTCAACAAGGGGAACCGTATTTAAGATTTCTGATAAACGTCCATTACTGCCACCAATAATACAGACATCGACTGGGGGAAGTTCCCCGAAAACATCTGGCGCAGCACCAGGAATCAGACGAAGATTTGAAACTCCAAACTTGAGTTGATTAGCAAGAATAAGTGCTTGAGCCTCTGAATTATGCTCAATTGCGTATACTACACCTTCAGAAGCGAGGCCGGCTGCTTCGATACTAATACTCCCCGTACCCGCTCCAATATCCACGACCTGATCATATTTCGAAATTTGGGCTTTGGCGAGTACTTGAACCCGAATTTCCGCCTTGGTCATGGGAACCTTTCCGCGCAGAAACTCTTCGTCTGGAATTCCAAGCCTGCAACCTACACCCTGTTTAGGGGAGTGCTGAGAATCTTGAATAGTATTTGGATAGAGGATAACGATAGCATTCTTTAACATGGTTTTTTCCTGAGCCAAATGCTCTGCGTCCATTGTTGACCAAAATTCCTCTGGATAAGCAAGGGCATTACCGACTGAAATAAGAGGGTTATTGCCACGCTCCATATAGAGTTGCGCGATTTTCTGAGGCGTATTTTCTCCACCGGTTAGAACCGCTGTGGGACGAGTAATTACCTGAGGAAGTACAGACAATTCTCGACCATGAACACTTGCAAAGATGGCCTCTTGCCAAGGAAGCCCGGCTCTTGCAAAAGCGAATTGAAGAGAACTGATCCCAGGATAGACGTCGATTATTTCCTCCGGAAACTCCTTCTTAAGTCTAGGTAAAAAACTGAAAAACCCTGGGTCGCCTGAGACGAGAACTCCAACAACGTTCTCTTCTAGAAGTGCGCTTCTGATCACTTCTATACTGCTAGCTAGGTCACCGGATAGGGAGTACTGGCGCCCTGTGAAATCAGGAAAGAGTTTTAGAGCCCTAGACCCTCCGATTAGAATTTCGCAGTTCTTTACAAGTTCAGTAATTGCAGGGGGCAACCATTCCGGCCTTCCAGGGCCGATACCGATTACTTGTAACATGAAAAACCTTCTTCCCTTGTGTTGTGGGTAATAAAAAAACGAGCCTGAGCGGCTCGTATGGTTTACCCTAAATAAACACACACATCTCCTATCGCTCGTAGGTTTGTGATGCTACTTAAGGCAGGTTTCCTGGCTTCAGATCATCATTCTCATCTCTGTCCCAGCATTTGAGCGTAGGATTTCGAAGAGAACTCCTTGTTTACAGTGGCGGGACCGCGTCGGACTTTCACCGACTTCCCCTTTTAGATCCTTTATTACAAAGGAACCTTAAGCATAACGCTATTAAATTTATGAATAGTCCAATCGACTGATAATGAGATATTCTATAAGTATATACTAAATTCCTCTTTTTCAAAATACCTTCTTAAAAAATAGTGTTCACCCAAGTATTCTTTTTCCGATCATTGAACAAATAAGCGAGACAGCTAATTTGCCTGTTTGATTCATATGATCAAGAATAGGATTTAATTCAACGACTTCTAAAGAACGCAATTTCTTACTATTAGAGATCATTTCCGCTGCTAGATGAGCTTCTCTAAATGTAAGACCTCCGTTTACAGGAGTTCCTACCCCAGGAGCTTCATTAGGATTCATGACATCCAAGTCAAAACTAACATGAAAGCCTTCAGTATCTGCGGCTACGATTTCTAAAGCTCTAACCATAACCTCTTTCATCCCATACTCGTCAATATCAGACATTGTAAATACTGTAATACCCGATTCTTTGATTAATATAGCTTCCTCATTATCAATATCCCTTGCGCCTATTAAGACAACTTTTTTCGGGTTTACGTAGTTAACATCCTTAGGTTTAAATCCCGTCATTTCCAATGCCCCAAAACCTGCTGATGCAGCTAAGGACATTCCATGCAAGTTACCTGACAACGTAGTTTCTCTGGTATTGAAATCCCCATGGGCATCTATCCAAAGCACACCAATATTCTCTAATACACTCTGAGTGCCCAGAATACTCCCAACTGCAATACTATGATCGCCACCGAGAATTATCGGCAAATTCCCTTCTAAAAGACTCTTCCTGACTAAGGAAGCTAAGCTTTTGTTAACATAGCCTATTTCTTCTTCGTTCTTGAAACTCTCATCTACAAAATCATCATAGCTTTCAGGAATAGGCACATCAATGTTGCCGATATCCTTATAACCTATGTTAAGGTTAGTTATGGCTTTTTTCAAGCCGCCGTATCTTATGGCACTTGGGCCCATATCAACGCCTCTTCTATTTGCTCCCAAATCAATTGGAACACCTATCACATCAACATTCACAATTGTATCTCCTTCATATTGTTTAATGCATTACAATATATTTTGATACAAATGAGATTTATTATCCACTATAAATCACTCATATACTTTAAGGCTTCTAAATCTAAAATTTCGAATTCAGTCAAATGAAAATCAATAACTCCTTCATCCTTCATTTTACGCATTTCTCTGGACATGGATGGACGAGACACATTTAGAAAATCCGAGAGTTCATTTCGATTTAAGGGCAGAATTATGTTTTTGTCGCCTGTCTTTTTATATTGCTCCAATAAATATGTGCAGATTTTCCCGCGCATACTTTTGATCGTCAGATATTCAACCTTCTTGTTCAACATCATGGCTCTTTCGGAAATTATCTTTAAAAAGTTCTGGATCAGAATTCTGTGCCATGAACACATCTTGTCACACTCGCCAACAATTTTTCCTCTCGGTAGGAAAAGAACCTCACAAGCTTCATGGGCCTGAACAGTTGCTGGCCAGATCATTTGGCTGGAAAAGGCGACTAACTCACCAAAAATATCCCCTTGCTTTAAAAGTGTCATAACAATCCTGTTTCCTGCGGCATTTTCTTTACTGACCGTCGCTGTACCCTTGAGAACTATTCCAACGCTTTCATAGGGATCTCCGCCCGTCACAATATAATCACTTCTTTTATAGCTGCAAACTTTAGGCTTCAAACAATTTAACATAGCTAAAATGGCATCTCTTTCAATTCCTTGAAAAAGGCTTACTTGCGAAACTTTATCCAAGTATTTTTCAAACATCACACACCCCTACTCATTTTTGTATCCTCAGATACCGATTTAATTCTTTCATTGTAATATAATGAACCTGTAAAAACAATCATTCGAAAGGGGTTATGACAATGTTAAGAAATATTATAAAAATAGATGAAGAAAAGTGTAACGGTTGCGGCCTTTGTGTCACTGCTTGTCATGAAGGTGCTTTACAACTGATTGACGGTAAAGCCCGGCTTGTTTCTGAAAGCTATTGTGACGGTCTTGGTGACTGTCTACCTGAGTGCCCGACTGGAGCTATCGTGCTTGAAGAGAGAGAAACTGTCGTCTATGACGAAGAAGCTGTCAAAAAGCATATGGAGAAAAACAAGCCACAGCTTGTAGCCTCCCTTCCCTGTGGTTGCCCCGGTACCCAAGCAAAAGTGCTGGACAAAAGACAACTTGAAGACATACCAGTTCATTCTGCTGAAAACTCACACTCCCGACTTGGACAGTGGCCCTGCCAGTTGAAATTAATACCAGTAACTGCACCTTACCTCAATAACGCACATTTGCTGATTGCCGCTGACTGCACTGCCTTCGCCTACCCCAATATTCACGAAAAGTTTATGCGCAATAAGATCACCCTGATTGCCTGCCCCAAACTGGATGATACCGATTATTCTGAGAAACTGACAGCGATTTTAAAACAACATGAAATAAAAAGCGTCTCGGTCTTAAGAATGGAAGTACCCTGCTGTGGCGGTTTAGTTCAAGCTGTAAAGAAGGCCTTGTCGAGCAGCGGAAAAATGATACCATGGAATGTCGTCACAATATCAACAGACGGACGAATTATCGAAGATTAATCAGACTAAAGATAATCGAGGGAAAACAGAGGGACAGGTGCGTTGTTTCGGAAACAACGCACCTGTCCCCTCGTTTTTTCCCCGCGTTATTTTACTCTAATTCTTCAGTAATCTAATATCTTCTTCGGATAAACCTGTTGCTTTAGCAATCTTTGAGATCTCGACTCCAAGGTCTATCAGGTTCCTAGCAACTTCTGCTTTACCCTCTTCTTTACCTATTGCTTTACCTTCTGCTAATCCCCGCTCAATCCCTTCCTTCAATCTGAGTTCCGCTTCCCTTACAGCCGCCTTTTCATCTAATACTGCCTTGCGTCTCGAATAGTACTCTTCTCTCACACGTGGATCATCACTTGATTTCTCCCATGCCGCTATAGCTTGGTGTAAAACAAGTATACCGATTGCAGCCGCTGCAGCTATAGCCGTTAGCGGTGCCGTGGTTCCAAACGAAGCACATGTTACTACCACTGCTACGACTACGATCCAACTGCTGCAACAACCTTCAGTGCCGCGTTGATAGAATTCCAGCTCGGCCAATTATCACTCTCATCAGCCATATAAAAGGATTATTCATGCAGTATGCAAATACGTTATGACTTAAAAGTTTGCCAACTTCACCAGCTGCAACATTCCCCTCCAACATATCTCCTATCTAGAGAACCAGTTGTAGTATATGAGTATGCTGCGCCTGCAATTGCTCCTATTACTCCACCAATAATCCACTAAGCAACATTGCCATTTGGATCAGACATGTTTACAGGATTATTCATGCAATACGCAAACACATTATGAGTTAATAGCTGTCCTACTTTTCCGCCCTCAGCATCCGCATTAATAAACCTTCCCCACTCGGGACTATAATATCTACTCTGCAGATAATACAATCCAGTCTCACTATCAGACCTATACCCTCTGTACAGATACGGATTCTTAGCTCCTACCGTGTCCTTTAGACTTCCATCTGTCGAAATCAGCTTACCCCAGGAATCATAGGTATATCCAACAACCTGTGTTCCTGCACTGTCAAACAGCCCAATAATATCCCCTTGTGCATTTCGAATATAATAGTACTCTGTGCCGTTTAAGTTCATGCTCACTAGGTTTCCGGCAGCATCATAACTATAATATATCTTATCCGTACCGTTATCCTCTAGGGTTACTTTATCACCATTCAAGTAATAGTTTGTCGTAACTCCGTTAACGGTCTTTTGAGTCCTTATCCCCGAATCATTATACTTAAACGAAAGATTGGTTGTTCCCTTACTCATGGTAGCAAGCTGTCTTCCCGCTTCCCAGGTATAGGTCCAGCCGTCATAGGTCAGGGGATTACCTATAGCATCATAGGTTATCGCTTTACCGTCATAGCTGGTGAGTTTATCTTTCCAGTTGGCATCTGCATAATTGTAGGTTTTGCTATTTGTTAATGTTAACCCTGTACCGGAATAATCATAGTCTTTCTTGGTTTGGATATTTCCAGGTTGTACTGTTAATAGTCATCAAGTTTACCGGCATCATTGGACGTTTGGATGTTTTTCCATCTTTCTACGATCTTTTGATTCTTTCAGTCCTTTCTCTTGTTTTTTAGAAAAAAACAACTAACGCTCTGAACGTTAGTTGTTCGTAGTAATAAGTTTAAGTTTGATTTAGATATTACTTTATTTCTTCATGAGTCATATTTGAAATAATGTTTGGTGCCATCTCCGTCGGTATAGATATAGTATGGGACGCCGCTTATGGTCTGTTCGGCGATCCTTTGATTTAAGTTAAGTCTCCAGCCGGGTCCGTATTTAAGGTCAGTATCTTTATCATTGCTGTTATACACGTGGTTTAAGGAAATGGGCATCTTGTTGCCATTCATCTCTAAATCATTATGGGCGAAGATGACGTTTCCGTTGTAATCATTGACGTAGCCTGTTCCGGCTCTTCCGACATCCTGGGAGTGATACGTCCAATAACTTTCCAAGCCAGAGTTGTTGATATAGGATAAGACGACACTCGCTCTTAATGAGGTGTAAGCACTGCTAGTATTCGCCGAAACGTATTCTGTGTAACCAGGATTTACTTCATCTTGGTTTTTGAGCATTAGCCCATAATTGTTACCGGTTGTGTACCAGTCTTTGACAATACTTGTGACATCCCAAGTATAATATGGTGCAAGATCCTTCACAAATTGATAATCGACGACTTTTGTATCATAATTAGGTTTATTGTTCCAGATTATTGAGTTCCCGCTCCAGTCACCTAGGACTTTGTGGACATTAACCTGTCTAACGGCCGAGTTAGGGGTTAACAAGTTCATATACAGATTAGCGTTAACAACCATATCAGAAGCCGTTAACGTTGGCAGATTAAATTTAAGATAGGAGCGATGAACTCCCCCAGTCGAATTACCGGTCTTGAGCATATGGCTGTTCTCGAAGTTAGAGTTCGGAAGTCCTTCGGACACATGATTATCTGTTATATTTGAGGTTTCCTGTTTTGTCTGCAAGGTAGGATCTATGATGATTGGAAATACCCTGTCTGTACTGCTTAGCCATTCATTATTCGGTAGAACGGTTAGACGATAACCCTTCTCCGCTGATTCCAGAGTTAATTTAATGTCATTGCTTAGTTCGTTTTTGGCATCGTACATATAAGGAGCATCCATGCTAAAGATGACTTCTTCAGGGTTATTGGTATCATAGAATGCGATACTGTTATCTTCAAGAAGTTTAGGGACCAGGCCCTTTGTATTCGTTTATACCCAAATAAATCCTTTTATTCTTAGATGTGTAATTTATTCCTTTTTCCTAAGTGCACGACATCGTAACATTTCTTTCTGATTCTGTGAGATTACCTACTACACAAAGCAGCGGAATGTATATGTTTTTCTCTGTGAAGATGCGAAAAAACACCTTTTACTGAGAAAAGGTGTTTTTTAGAGTTAACACACTCATGGAGTTACATTAATGGTGACCAATAAGTGTTTGTCTATCTAGCAAAAGTTAGGGCTCGATTGACCACGCCCAACGTTGTTCCTCAACGATCCTTTGAGCTTCCGAATCCCAGCCAACCGGTTGGCCGTTTAACAAGGTCATGATCGTTCCAACCCTTAAACGTCCAAAGGTGAACGCCTGAGCTCTATCACTCGCCAAGTGTGCCAGATGATGGAGCAACTTCTGCTCTCCAAGGAGCAAGAGTTCTGAGGTGGCCCCTTCGGTGGTTGGAAAGTCTGCCAAATGTTTTAAGGTGTCTTGATTAACCCCTGCTAGCGCTGCATGCGCAAGTAAGATTTCCATTCGGGCATCTGCCACACGATTATGGGTATGGAAAATTCCGCCCGCTACTTTTATGAGCTTTCCGATGTGCCCTAAGAGAATAACCTGTTCAATCCCCCGATAAGCCGCTTCTTCTAAAAGATAGCCAACAAAGTTACTCATCTGGATCACTGCTTCAGTCGGGACTTTAAAACGTTCAGTCGCCACTCGATACCCATAGTGCCCTGGAGTGAGAACTATGGTTTTATGCCCATAGGCTACTGCCTGGTCCAACTCCGGTAGAATCGAGGTTTTAAACGCCTCCTCGGACATTGGTCGGACAATTCCACTTGTCCCAAGTATTGAAATTCCTCCGACGACCCCTAGTCTCGGATTAAGAGTGCGCAGGGCAACAGTTTCTCCGGCTGGGACTTCGATCATAATTTCGAGTTCCTCTTCTGGGAATACCTCCCGAACCGCCTCAAGAATCATCTTCCTTGGTACCGGGTTAATGGCGCTTTCCCCAACCGAGATGGCCAATCCTTTTTTAGTGACGGTCCCAACCCCCTGGCCCCCGCAGATGTGAACCTCTCCTAAAGGGGAAATATAGCGCGCGATCGCCTGAATCTCAAGCCCATGGGTAATATCCGCATCGTCTCCACCGTTTTTCAGAATGCTTGCCCTCGCTTCTGGATATCCAGATTCGCCGCCATGGATGGGCATTGTTAAGCGCGCCGAATTCGGTAGTGGAATCTCTACCCGCTCAGCTAAACTTTCCCCTCTAAGGAGCAGACAGGCTACTTTTGCTGCACCCGCTGCGCAACTTCCCGTAGTATATCCTTCGCGCCAAGTATGTCGATCTTTTTCTCGCGCCATAATTTCTCTCCCACATTTCAATTAATCTAAGTATCAATCGTTATAAGACGACATAAAACGGTATTAGGTTATCTCTTTATGGATCGTATTGATTGAATATTACTGAATTTAAATGATTTTTCTATTATAAAAATTATGCACCAATGAGATTACTTAATTTGATTAATTAGAAGTTCCTTACTTTGATTATTGATGGAAAGTATAAGCCATGTGATGCCTCGTTGCAACTAATCTTTAAACATGAATACCTTCACACTAGCCAGTTTATGAAAAACTACAAAACTCCTAGTTGAAGTTGAAATCGAACAAAGAGTGCCAACATCAATAACATAACAACAAAAGCCATGGCCCAATAGTCCCTTGGGGTAAATGCTAGCTCGCGCATCGATGTCCAATTCCGATTCAAACCATATCCTCGATTGAGCATTGCCATCGAAAGGGAATTGGCCATCATAATCGAATTGATAAACAAAGGAATCATAATCGGAAGGTAGGATTGGAGGGAACCGACGATCCCCTTCTCTTTGAATTTTGTCCCACGTGCCTTTTGAGCCTCTAAAATTTGCTTGCGTTTTTTATCCAGGGTCGGAATAAATCGTATCGCCGTTGTCAGCATCATGGCGACCTCAACTGGAACCTTCATCTTATGAAAGAATTGGGTGAAGTCATCCATGGACGTAGTCAAAGTCAAGACAGAAGAAGTGATCATCATACTAAAGAGACGCAAGATAAACGTAGAGCCCATCAAAAATCCCCCCAAAGTAGCCCCTAATCTGTCTCCTGGCAGAGCATAAAAGAGGATCGTTTGGCTAGAAACCTGTTCAAAGCGCTCAGGCGTAAAGGTAAATCCTGTGATTAGAATAATCGAAATAATGATAGGAATCAAGGGAACCAGCATTCTTCCGATCTTTCGCAAGGGGATTTTAATCCAAATGGCTAAAAGCCCTGTCGAGAAAACGATCAAGACTTGAAATTTCGGATCTTGGAATAGAAACGAAAGAATCATAAACCCTAAGAAGCCGAACATTTTAGTCCGTACATCCAGACGATGGATCAACGTGTCTCCCGGTAAGTGCTCAATTAACATTCCTTCTGCTCCTGTCTTTCGAACAGCGCCATAAACTCACGTGATTCGATGAAGGTTCTATGACCTAAAATATCCTTCAAATGCGCGGAGAGCCTACAGAGTTGGGGTGGAATAATGGCAGAGTCGAGGAGTAGTTGTTCCTCAGAAAAAACATCTTCAGGAGTACCATCTAACATAACCCCGCCCTCTTTCATGACTATAACCCGCTTGGCATGTTGGGCAACTAAGTCCATATCATGGCTAATCATGATAATTGTGGTCCCTGCAGCGTGGAGTTTACATATCAAAGCCATCATTGACTGAACACCTGCCCAGTCCGAGCCAGTGGTCGGTTCGTCGATGATCAGCAGTTTAGGCTTTAAGGCAAGAATTGAAGCTACGGCAATCATTTGCCGTTCTCCTTTACCCAGACTAAACGGATGAACACTACGGTATCTTTCTAACCCAGTATACTGAAGGACCTCATCCACTCGTTGTTTGATTTCCTGACCTTTGTAGCCTGCATTTTTAAGCCCGAATTCTAATTCTTTCTCGACAGTAGCGGAAAAAATTTGATGATCGGGATTTTGAAAGACGTAGCCGATGGTTTTTGATAAATCAGACGAATCATATTGTAAAGTATTCATTCCCTCAACGATAATCTCTCCACGAGTTGGTTTTAAAAGTCCATTAAAATGTTTGGCTAAAGTTGTTTTTCCAGCACCGTTTTGCCCGATCAAGGCCACGAACTCGCCAGTTTTAATCGTCAGATTAATTCCTCGCAAAGCGGGCTGGCTTGAATTGTACTGGTAAAATAGATCGCTGACTTGAACTGCGATTTCTGCTTCTAACAAATATGGTTCCTGCTTAAACAGGTGATTCTTTATCTCTTCTTGAACTGGCACATGCCCATGTTTGTGCCAATGTCCGTATTTAGGTAACAACGCTCTAATTATGTTTGCCGCTGATGGGATATCCAAAGGGATTTCTGCAAAGGTAATCCAGCCCTTCTCGTAGAAATCCCAGCCGAGCTGACTGACGGGTAACGGCTTTATCCCCAACTGACTCAAGAGGGGAAGATTGCGAAAGAGTTCAGTCGGTAGTCCCTTCCAGACGACTTCCCCTTGCTTAAGTACCAAGACCTCATCGGCCTTGTGAATCAGTTCTTCGCTGGAGTGTTCAACTAACAAAATGGTCAAATCCCTTTTCCGTCGTAGATCATCCAACGTTTGATAGATTTCTGATCGTCCTATCGGGTCGAGTTCTGAAGTTGGTTCATCCAGCACCAAAATTTCAGGTTCCATCACGAGCACACCCGCAATTGCCAAGCGTTGTTTTTCTCCACCTGAAAGTTCCTCAGATATGCGCTGGTTATACCCTTTGAGGCGGACTTTTTCTAAGCTTTGATCGACCCTCAGATTAATCTCATCGAAGGGAACTAAAAAATTGCGGGGGCCAAATGCTGTGTCTTCCTCAACCGTTCGACCGATAATTTGGGTCTCTGGATCTTGTAAGACCAGCCCAAGAACTTTGGACATCGACTGAACTGCAGTTTTCCCTACATTCTTGCCAGCTACGCTCACCTGTCCTGTTAATTTTCCTTCCAGGAGCTGGGGAATTAGACCGTTTAGACACAAACTCAAGGTTGTTTTTCCCGCTCCTGTGGATCCCATTAAGACGATAAATTTCCCTTTTTTCACGGTCAAGCTGATGTTTTTCAAACTGAGTTCTTGGGCGTTCGGATAACAATAAGAAACATTATTGAGTTCAATAGCATTTTTACCGGGTTTTACGGTTTCCACGGTTTCTAGGGTTCCTACAGCTTCTACGGTTTCCACGGTTTCACCTCATCACCTAAATGAGTCGACTTCCCTTAATTGCTTTGTAGGCTACTGCCGAAATAATAACGTTGAGAGCTGCCCCGACGACGAGAAAAGGCATCAAGCCCATTACCCCTCCCATACCCATCAACGGCAGCATGGCAAAGGATGATACAACTCCATTCAGGATAATTCCAACGATAACAGCCGGAATCAGACCGAGCTTCTCATTTACCCAGCGATAGGCTACAGCCCATAAAGCCATTTGTAAAGCAATATATAAATGGATTGGAATCGTCATCGGGAATCCGACAACGGCTGCCGTCAGCAAATGCCCAAAAGCAATAACAATCGCCCCTGTAAGTCCTCCAAAGGCCAGCGCAGCGAAAAATCCGGGTGCCGAATCCATACCAATAGTTCCAACCGGACTTGGGATCTTAATCAGTGCTCCCACAGCACTTAAGGCAATAAAAATGGCCATAATCGATAGTCTTTTGACATTCCAAGCGGAGAGTTTTATGTCCTGTTGTTCTGTACCTAGATTATTCATAAACAATTCCTCCTTAAATTTAGTATAAATGACCGATTCTTGTTAAAGGCAATAAAGGAAACTCTGATGAAAGGAGATGATCAAACGTACTTGATGATGTAGATGATAGAGATGTTGGAAATGATAGTGGTATTAGTGATGATTGTGATAATAAAGACGAAGAAGAAAATATAACACAGCTAGAAGGTCCAGCCGATTTATCCAAGTCGAGAGGACAAGCAGAATCAACGTCCAATCGGGTGTTTATGGTGGAGGCAATAAGTTCTGCTTCTAATCGTATCCCTCTAGACCCTACAGGAATTATGTCATGAATACTTGAGATCTCTAAGAGAGCCTGAATAGCTTTCACTTGTACAATTTCTGGATCCTCTGGATTGTTGAGCTCAGATCCGACTTTAGGAAACCCTAAACAATAGACGTCATCCCCTCGTTGAGCAGTTCCAATACGCAACTTGTTTTTCTCAGCCACCCCGATCACACTGATTCCGAGCCCAGTTTGCTGGGTCGTCATGTTTTTTTCCGTGCTGATCGCCATGGGTAGAGTTTTTAATCCGGCTGATTCTAGTTCATCGTTCACCCCCCTTAATATTTCATCTCCTGTGGGATACGGCTCATTAGAAATCGCCACAGTCATTAATTCTGGCACTGCCCCTGTGGATAAGACTTCCAGCAAAGCCACCCGTGTCGTTAACCTTCCTGTAATAGTCCATGGAACCTTATATTCATCTAATTCCTTCATACCAATCGCACCACAGGAATCACAGGAAGCCACCAAATATTGTGCATTATTTATCGAAACAACCTCAACATCTCGACCAAGGTATCCCAATGTTTCACCCCCTTTTTCTAAAAAGGTAAATAAAAAAGTTCATAGTCTAATTTTCTTTTCACCACATGATAAGAAAATTGACCATGAACTTTACCTTAATTCATGACTTACTACGTTACTGGCAGGTCTCCTGACTTAGAATCATAGACTCTATGCACCTTCCCGGTTTCCCAGTGGTTAAAGCATAAGTCTCCTCTTTACAGTGGTGGGTCCGTCCGGGATTCTCACCCAGTTCCCTATTCTCCCTTTGAAGGGCACCAGTAACAAACGAGTATTTAGTTATATTTATTTTAATGCAAGATGCGTAATATTACAAGACTAGATTCAAGCTTTTCTTTCGGTTTTTGCTCGACTACTTATTCATTACGGGATCCCGTAATTGTCAAAGTTTTAATAACGCGCTTCTTAGGCTTGGTAATGGCAGATGCTTAGAGAGATACTTTGGTTAATATTTCGAATATACTTAATTAGTCAATTCACTGTATCTACGTAAAACCACTTAAGCTATAGATGAAAAAAGCTGGGTGATCTAATAATCACACCAGCTTTCATCTCTCTGACTAATTATCCATTATTCTTTCTAGAATAGCGTCTAGTACAGGTACTTTCACCTGCTGCCATACAGCTATCTGTTTGAACAGTGAAATCCTGTGATATTGCCTTTAGCGCCGTCTCAAACCACTTGTCACACCCTGCTTGACATTGTCCCGGTGCTCCGTAATCCTTGTAAGAACCTACCCACGGACAGCTATCATGGATGAGGAGAACGTCATTTCCTTCTTTGACCGATTTTGCACTTTCGCCCATGACAAGACTAGCTCGCACAAAGGCATTGACTATTTGTTCTAGGTCCGCAGTATCTCGTCCTCGCTTGAGATAACTTTCCGCAGTTCCCTCTCCAACTGATTCCCAAAAGCGATCTACTAAGGCGACGGTTTCCTCTGCTCCAAATTTTTCCTCCAGAACCATTCTCCAGCGATGGAAAAAATCATGGGAAATGAAAATCATGGAACGCCAATCTCTTTCCAGCTTCTTGATAACATCAGCATTTATTTCTGACAAGCTTACTCCTCCTTAGGCGATTTAAGGTTTAATGCCTCTTTCGGCATAAAACAATTCCAAAGCTGCCTGATATTCCGCAATTTCTTGCTCAGAAACTACCTGACCACACTCATAGCAACTATTCGTTAAACGGTCATACCAACGGCAACTACACTCACTACAGCCGAGTTCCGGGGCCCCACTTGGATTTAAAAAAATCATTTCTACCACTGCTCCTTCAAGCCTACTCAAAACTCTCCCCAACAGTTTCAAGGTTAACGACAAGCCCCCAGAATTGGAATCCCTAAAACCTCTACTAACTCTTCATAGCCTAAGTTTAGTAGTTCATTCTTGTTTTTCATTACATAATAGAGGATACTGCCCTGGCGAATCTGTTCTCTCATTTCATGAAAGGGATTATCCTCTGCTTTACTCTGCAGGGACTCTAGGGCTGCATCATCGGCTATCATCAATAGGTCTACACTGGCATTCTGAAAACCTGTAAAGGATTGGTAATCAACTACCATTTTATCGGCTTGCCTTCGCCAGATCAACATGGTTCCAACGGGGGATTCAAACTCTTTTTTGGGCAATATCCCTAAGCTGGCTCCCGGAAGCATGTCAGTAAAGATCTCCTGCCTGCGGTCAAGTATGGCTTGCCAGATTTCAGCATCTAAAAACTTTTCATAGACTGTTGATACCACGATAGCTCACCCCCGTATCTCTCATCTAAATCCGTACGCCTAAGCGATATCCCTCATGAATTGCCTGTAAAAGTCCCCTGGGAACTAAGGCATCACCAATCCCATGTAACTCATCCACCATAAATTCAAACTCTTGGAACAACTCTTGATTTGGCTTTCTGGGTGAGGCAACAATCACCGTATCTGCCTCGACAAAAATCTCTTCCCCTTTGTCATTGACGACAGTTACTCCACCTGCTCCGATTTTTAGCGGTCTACAAAGAGTTAAGGTCCTTATTTTCAGTTGGTCTATCCAAGAGGAATGCCGCCATTTCCAAGTGGGGATGACATCTCCTGCAATACGTTTTTCCTTTTCCACAATGGTGACTTCTTTACCCTCCTGGGTAAGGCCTTCCGCCAAGGTCAAACCAATCTTGCCTCCCCCTAATACGACCACCTTTTGCCCCACTTTAACCTTTCCTCTAGCAACATCGGCAGCCAATACCAATACTCCTTCTTGTTCCGGTACCGGGATGGCACTCATATCAACTCCAGCTCCCACGGCAAGCACTGCGACATCATATTGATGAAGAACACTTCTCATAAGCTTGGGGTTTACATCGGTATTGAGATTGACCTTGATTCCTAACTTATCGAGCATCGTTTTATAATAGGATATTTGGCTTTGGAGGTCCTCTTTATTGGCAATGTCATAGGCTGCATAGCCTACAAGACCACCACCAATGCTGTCACCCTTATCATAAATTGTAACATCATGCCCTCGCTTAGTTGCGGTTATTGCACACTCAATCCCTGCCGGTCCTGCTCCGACAATCATAATCTTCTTTTTAACCACAGCCGGAGTAATATGGTATTCCGGTTCAACTTCATGGCCTAAGGCAGGATTATTGGTACAGAGATAAGGTAGATCTCTAAATAGTCGGGCCAGACAATTCATACAGCCTAAGCAATGTTTTGCCTCATCCAGGCGATCCTCAGCAGCTTTATGCAAAAGTTCCGGCTCGGCAAGCATTGGGCGACAAACTTCCCAATAGTCGAATTCGCCATCGGCAATGTTCTGATTGGCCATCACTGGATTAGGCAACCGTACCCCGAAGGTTATCGGTATATTCGGTAAAAGTTTTTTGGCCCTGATGGCTAGACGGTTCCAGTGACCGGGAGGAACATCTCGCCCGATGGAAGATTCCGGTGCTTCTTGCCACCCGACGGTTACACTGATCATATCTACTCCGGCATCACCGGCTATCTTCATGAGTTCAAAACATTCATCCTCTGTGTTACCACCATGGGCGTCCATAAGTTCGGCCCCATTGAGGCGGACGATTAAAGGATGATCATCCCCTTGGGCTTCTTTGATAGCGTAGATCAGTTCCCGCATGAAGCGACCCCTGTTTTCTACTGAACCACCGTATTCATCCGTCCTGCGGTTAGTAAACTTGGAATTAAAGTTCGCTAATAGATAACCCATAAAACTAGTGATTTCCGTGCCGTCAAAACCAGCCTTAATCGCCCGTTTAGCTGCTTCTGCATGTTGGGTTACCATGGCTTTAATTTGTTCTTTAGTTACTTCCCGGGGCTGACGGAAATGGGGTAGGGTTTGAGGTACTACCGAGGGTTGGACACAATAACCTAGGTCAATTCCCCCATACCTGCCAGCATGCAAAATCTGCTGAATGGCCACTGCTCCGTTATCATGGATATAACCCGCGATTTGTTCAAATTGGGGCAAAAACTTATCATCGAACAAAGCAATTTGACGAAAATACGATTTCCCTTCCCCTAAAGGATCTGGATAGGCACCTTGGTTCGTAATAATCCCACAACCCGTTCCCGCAATAACTTTATCTCGGGCGAGTTCCCTGGGAGTTATAACACCATCACGGGTGTTGTAATTGGAGACTCAACAAGCTCCGTACTTAACTCTATTTTTCGTGGTGTATTTGCCAATCTTCCCAGGTTGAAATAAATAACTTAACTTTTCTTCGCCTGGCTTTTTCATAAAATCGCACCCCCATTATAATTGTTGTTTATTCACTTTTCAGACTTCTTTGAACCGTATTTAATGCAAATATCATGCCAACTCCAGAGTCGCTGAAACAATGAGTTCTCTATAACATCTGGTGCAAAAATGCGACGCTAACTTGTATTTTAGAGCCGAAGGCACTCATTCTCCGCAAGCGCACCGGCTGTTGCATTAATACAACAACCGGTGCGATTATGCGACAACTGGACTATTCAATAATTTTCTCTTACAATGCAAAAATTGGCCTTTAGGCTCCCACTTGACTTAGATTCATATATCGGCCAAGGATTCGATACTGCCAGGGATAGGGGGAATTAAATTGCTGTACAGTTTTCCAATTTTCCCGCAGGTCCGCTAAATCATCTTGACGCCACATAGCACCTAATAATATCCCCGCCTGCTGGGTCAGCTTCTGCCCAATTAACTGCGCTCCGACCAGCTTGCCCTGATAGATTATCAATCTGTAATAATCTGACCCATAAAATCCTTCAATTACTTCGGCATTCTCCGGGTCAGAGAAAGTGCTTAACGTCTTGCCCAGGGATATCCCGTGAGTACTAAAATAGTGAGCTCTGGTAAAATTCCAGCTACCGCGATAATTCCCCGGTATACCTATACAGCTTTGGGCGATTACTGCTGCCTGTTCAATAGCGTTATGCCGCAATAAGAAGAGTGAACTTTCCCCGCTGAAGGCATCCTTAGCCTCGACACAATCTCCGCAGGCATAGACATCCGGAACGTTCGTCATCATCTGATCATTAACCTTAATCCCCCGGGTCTTGCCAATTGAGATCCCGGCACGTACAGCTAACTCATTAGAGGGTAATACTCCGGTAGCCAGAACAACGGTGTCACAGGAAAGTTTCCGTTTATCGGTGATTACTCCACTGACGTGAGTATCACCAATAATCTGCAACACCTTTTCATTGGTTAAAACACTAATGCCATTGGCCTGTAGACCCTCAGCCATTAATTGGGCAGGGCCTTCGTCAAATACCTTCGGCATGATCCACGCCAGCAATTCCACCAGATAAACCTCATAACCTTTTTTCCTTAAGGCCTCGCTCACCTCAATGCCGATCAGCCCTGAACCGATAATTACTGCGCTTCTCCCTTGATGTGCAGCTAATTGATCAGCCTCTAGTAAGGACTTACAACCTAATACCCCGACTTTATTAATTCCTTCAATTCTTGGCATGATTGATTTTCCACCTGTAGCAATCACCAGCTTGTCATACCCTAGTTCAGCATGGTTCTCCAGATATAACTTCTTATTAATTGTATCAATATCCGTTACTTTATGTCCTAAGAGAAGGTTGATCTTATGATCGGCAGAATTTTCCCCGCCTCTAAGGAAAACTGCCTGCCTAGGTACGTCATTGCTAACATAATAAGGAAGCGAACCAGGATCATAAGAATGACAAGTCTCCTCTGAAATTATCGTAACCTTGCATTGCAGATCATGTTTTCGAATGCTAGAAGCGACAGCATTTCCTGCAATTCCATTGCCTATAATCACAATATGCATGTCTGCACTCCTTACTTTTCGACCATCTTTACTCCTTATTGACATCTGACTTGTATAAAGTTCGTCCTGCTTCCAGATCCGGAATTATTTGTTCTAACCCGAGTTCACGTAACTTATCCGCAGAAATAAAACCATCTTCATCCCAATTATGATATTTGTAGTATTCTGATTGGGCCCAAGCCCATTCAGCCCTATCAAGTTTAAACCCTTTATACGGACCATCAACAACTCCCTCTTCAAAAAACCGTTCAATATGAGTATCATCCTGGCGGGCGCTGCCTTCCCTGTTCCAATGTGCTCTTTCAATAGTTACGACGCGCTCTGCAGTCAAGAATATTTCATCATCTGAAAGATCGGTTCCGGTAATTAAGCGTAACAAGGGTGCATAGGCCTCTTTCCATGTTCCGGCACCACCCCAGGAACCGATAGCCTGACAGCAACAGCCTACCAAGTCGGCTACACATTTATTTTTTTCCGACCAGGTGCACAATTTCGGTTTGGTAGTCATGGTGTACAACTCTTTTGGGAACTCACTCCAGAATTCAGTCGTTAATTCTGGTCCTAGTACTTCGGCAACCTGATCCGGACGTGACATGGCGCAACCCTGAAACTCTAAACATGAGTAGTTCTTTAAATGGTCTGAGCCCCTGGTGGACATAGCATAACCTAAGCTAAATCCTAAGCTAAATCCTAAGGTAATTCGGGGATCCACACTAATGTGTTCTAAGCCCCGACAGTGGGGAACTACATCCAGGCCAACGCCCATTTTTTCCGCCGCTCGAATATTGCCCTCGGCCAGAATATCCCCAAATCCCTGCCTAGAGGAAATCATCTCTAATACCTTCATTGAAGTTTCACAATCACCCCAGGCGAAGGGAATGCCCCCAGTGTCTTTTTCTGAGAGATACCCTTTTTCGAAACACTCCATCGTCCAGGAAAGGGCAGCCCCTGCGGAAACACTATCCATACCAAACTCATTAACCATGCCGCACATGACATTGACTGCGTCAACATCCTTAGTGTCAATTCTTGGCCCCAAATTACAAACGCTTTCCATTTCAGGCCCACCACAATTAAATCCGGCATATTTGCCTTCTTTGATATACGTATAGCGACCGCACCCTACCGGGCAAGACCAACACGCTTTTCTCCGAAATAGGTACTTATCAGCCCAGGCATACCCGCCGTAGGTTTTTTCAATATCCGGCATATAACCTGTTGAGGCATTCTTATGGGCATTGATCCCTATTGCGTTGTGCGTCTGATAGCTGAAGGTGAATTATGGATCTTCTCTCGAAGTTCCCAAGATGCTTTAGCAAACTTTTCCGGCTCAGCCACGGTAATTGCTTTAGTCCCCCGAACGGCAATCGCTTTTAAATTTTTTGATCCCATGACTGCCCCCATACCAGTTCGACCGGCTGCGGCACTATACGTATTAATGATACAGGCAAACCGCACCAAGTTTTCTCCGGCAGGACCGATTAAGGCAACTTTTATATCTGGATCGCCTAAGTCATTCACAATGCGGGTAGTAGCTTCTTTAATTTTCATTCCCCAAAGATGGCTGGCATCCCTAATCTCGATTTTATCATCATCAATCCAAAGGTATACCGGCTTGTCGGCCTTACCTTTGATAATAATTTGGTCATAGCCTGCATATTTCACGGCTGGGCCAAAATGCCCGCCCATATTGGTATCTCCATGAGCATGAGTATCGGAACCTCTACTAGTGCAGGTCATTGGTGAACGAGCACTGACTGTAGTTCTGCCGGATAAAGGGGCAAATGACCCTACCAAAGCCCCTACTCCAAAACACAGCGGATTGGCAGGATCAAATGGATCCATACCAGCCCAGGTCTCACTGTAAAGCACTTCGGAATTCAACCCTCTACCGCCGATCCATTTTTTCAGATATTCAGGTGATAGCTTTTCAATGACAGTTTTGTTTTCAGTCAGATCAACCCGTAATCTTCTACCCATCCATCCATTCATAACACAGCAGCCTCCTTTATTAATCGGCCATCCCATGCAGTCGTCATCAAATGTAGATAATCACAATTAAGCGAAACTGAATCCTGAAGTTTTTTCGTCTTTGCTACCTTGCAACTTATACTCTTCTTTTAAAATTGCGGCAAATTTTCTCGCCATGTTATTCGATGTTTGATATTTAGGCATGAATTTTAAAGCCTCGTTCATCGTACAGGCCCGTACACACCAGGGTTCTTCAATCCCTCCACAATGATCGCAAGTCATTGTCTTGCCGTTTTCCGGGTTTACAACCGGTGCCCCCATAAAACAGGAATAAGTACAGGCTCTGCAGCCAATACAGGCTTCTTCATTCGTGACGACTGCCCCAGACGCTAATCGCATCCGTGCGCCCATCGGACATACCTTCATACAGGTTGCATCTTCACAAGACTGACAGGTTATGGGGATAAAGGTATTCACTTCACGGAATTCCTGAATGCGAATTCTTGATAATAACGGACTGCATTTACCATAATGTTGCATTGAACAAGCCATCTCACAACTATGACAGCCGACGCATTTATCGGGATCAATAACGATCACCTTTTCGCTTGTCTTCATTTCAACTCTCCTTTATCTTCAAATTGCGTGTCAATGTAACAATTCTTTAGCAATAACAATGCGCTGAATTTGGTTAGTTCCTTCATAAATTTGCATGATCTTAGCATCACGCATATACTTTTCTACCGGGTAATCTCTTGTATAGCCATACCCGCTTAAATATCTGAACTGCGTCTGTGCTTACTTCCATGGCAATATCGGCAGCATAACATTTACTCATGGCTGATTCTTTAGTATAAGGTAACCCTTTGGCCATCAGATAACCTGCCTTGTAAACGAGAAGGCGCGCTGTTTCAACCTTCATCGCCATATCAGCCAAGATCATCTGAACAGCCTGCTGCTGTACAATGGGTTTCCCAAATTGAATACGTTCTTTAGCATAATTTACCGAGGCTTCTAAGGCAGCTTGAGCTATACCTAAGGCCATGGCCCCTGTGGTTGGACGAGCTTTATTCAAGGTTTCCATGGCCAGCTTAAAGCCCGCCCCTTCACCGCTGATTAGGTTTTCAACCAGTACTTCTACATCTTCGAAGATTACTTCACAAGTCGTCGAAGCACGCAAGCCCATTTTTCTTTCCTTGCGTCCTATGGTCACCCCCGGAGTATTACTCTCAAAAACTAAGGTACTGATCGTACTGTGCCCCTTAGCGGTGCCAGATTGACAAAAGACCGTCAGAAACGATGCTACATTAGCACTGGTTATGAATTGCTTGCGACCATTAATAATGTACTTATTACCATCTTTGCGGGCTATTGTGGACAGACTTGCTACATCTGAGCCAGCTCCCGGCTCTGTTAAACAAAAGGAAGCATATAAGCCTTCTTCAGCTATAGGACGCAAAAACCGTTGTTTCTGTTCTTCATTGCCCCCGATTAAGATGGGATAGGTTGCCAGTGAGTTGCAGGATGAACTTGTGGCTACCGCTGAACATCCTCGGGCAATTTCTTCAGTTATAATCAAAGCCGTCAGAGGATCGATTCCCGAGCCGCCGTACTCTTCAGGGATATTCAAATTGGTAAAACCTTGCTGATAAATTTCCGTCAACCCGCCTGCTACCCCACCCGGAGCTGCTCCCCCCATGTCTGACTGATGGGCAATGGCCCCAACATAGCCGACTAGATTACCACCAAAAAAGACCGGAGCCATGGTTTGAATATCCATGATATGTTGACCGCCCAGATAAGGGTCATTGGAAATCACCACGTCTCCTTCTTGTAAGGTACCCGGTGGAAAACGCTTAATTAACTCTACCATGGTGATTTCAAAGCCTGTCAATAGCATTGGAGCATGATGAGCCTGTGCTATAGTATGTCCCTGGGCATCAAAGATGGCACAGGTGATATCCATAACCTCTTTGATGATCGTGGAACGGGAAGTGCGGACCAGGGTATAACCCATTTCGTCAGCAATTTGCTCCAAGGCATAACGAACCACTTGCATGGTCACCTGATCAATAACTACGCCCATTTAAAATCCCTCCCCAACCGTAATGATGAGATTCTGCCACTGGTCTACCATTAACTTGTTTCTAGGCGGCAAGACTGTTGCTGAGATCTTTTCCTCAATCACAGCTGGACCATAGATGATGCTCCCCTGGGGCAGACGGACTCTTTCATAGACTTGCGTGCTTACAAAACCGCTTTCGGCAAAGTACACCAATCTCTCACCCTTGAGGGCACCCTCTAGAGTAGTAGCCTGATCGTTAACTTCTGAGATCTGAATGGGTGGTGTTTTACCTAGTTCTGTAACCCTGACATTCATAAGCTGTACCTTTTCTGCCGCGTCACTAAAAGCATACAAGCGCTTATGAAGTTCGTGAAAACTATCTGCGGCAACTTGGATGTCAGCAAACCCTATAATCTCCCGGCGCTCAAAGGGCACGTTTAACTCATAGGATTGGCCCATATACCTGAGATCCATCGACCATGACAATTCTTGGTTTTCCTTGCTAAAGCCTTCGTCAGATAACTGAATCTCACCCTTGCTTTCCATATCTCGATAAAATGCTCTAATGCTGGAATAATCGATCTCAGTCATTTCTTTGGCTACCGTCCGAACATAATCATGGCGGGCATCGGCCACCAGTAAACCTAAGGCCGAAAGATTCCCTGCCAGTGCCGGAATAATGACTTTCTTAATTCCTAAGTCTTGGGCCAGCTCCGAGACATGTAAGCCGCCAGCTCCACCAAAGGCGACGAGTGCAAACTCCCGCACATCATAGCCCTTCTCCACTGAATTTACACCGATCCCTTTGGCCATATTTGCGTTGACAATTTTGATCAACCCGGCGGCAGTCTGCTCAACACTTAATCCTAGGGGGACCGCTAAATGTTCCTCGATTGCTTGCAGGGCCTTGGCTGTATCCAAGGTTATTTCTCCACCTAAGAAATAATCTGGGTTGAGGCGGCCTAAAACAAGGTTGGCATCCGTCACTGTGGGTTTAACCCCGCCTCTACCATAACAGGCTGGTCCAGGATTAGCCCCTGCACTTTGAGGTCCAACGTTAATCGCCCACCACGGTCCCTCTAAGCAATACTTCCGCCACCCGCCCCGATGGGCATCAATGGCTATTATGGGGATCTTGACTGGGTAGCCTTCAAATTTAGTATCTGAACTTATTTTAGGTACTCCATCATCAATTAGACTGATATCAAAACTTGTGCCACCCATATCTACATTAATGATTTGTTGTACTCCCGTTAAATTACCAATAAAAGCTCCGGCTATGGCTCCACCGGCAGGACCAGAATTAACCGTGGCGATGGCTAGTTTTTCAGCGGCATCTGCTGTGACTGTGCCGCCGCTGGCCTGCATAATGCGCAGATTAACCTCGCCGTATTTTTCCTTCAGTTTGTTGCGAAGAATAGAAATATATCTATTCATAATCGGTTGCAGGTAAGCATTCATCACGGTTGTTGAGGTACGTTCAAATTCGCGAAATTCTGGGGCAATCTCGGAAGACAGGGATACATAAGCCTCTGGAAATAATTCATGACACAAAACGCCGATCCGCTGTTCATGCAAAGGATTCAAAAATGAAAACAAGGTCGAAACCGCGATGGCTTCAACACCTTCACTTTTCAGAGCTAAGATAGCCTTAATCGCATCCGCTTCAGTTAAAGGTCTTAAGATCTGACCTTGGGCATCGACTCGTTCCTCAACTTCTAACCGTAGATGACGAGGTACTAAGGGCAAGGGATTATCGACCCAAAAATCATATAAGCCATTGCTAGGTCGCTGGATACGTCCGATTTCTAAGACATCGGCGAAACCTTTCGTGGTAATTAGTCCTGTTTTGGCCCCTTTGTGTTCAATAATCGCATTAGTTCCAATCGTAGTCCCATGAACTATGTAGTCCACCTGCTTCATACTAACCTGGGCAAGGTTTAAGATCTTCTCCAAACCCTCCATAACACCTTCCCATAAGACGCCTGGCGTAGTAGATGCCTTAACGTATAGAGTCCTTCCGGTCGAATCATCGACTAAGACAAAATCTGTAAAGGTACCCCCAACATCGATTCCGATTCTCATCTACATCTTCACCCCATTTATTTAATAGTTTATCGTAGACAATGACTGACCTTTTGTACCAACCCTTGAATTGTCGTAGCAACCTCGACCCCAGCCTGAGCCAAAGCCAGAACTTTTGCCGCATAATCGCCCTTTCCTCCAGTGATGATGGCCCCGGCGTGTCCCATTTGTTTGCCTAATGGGGCGGTTTTACCCAAAATTATCGCAACTACCGGCTTGCTAATTTGAGTACGAATGAACTGAGCCGCCTCTTCTTCACTGGTTCGTCCAATTTCGCCAATTAAGACAATAACCTGGGTCTGGGGGTCATTCTCGAACAAAGTCAACACGGTCTCATAATTGACTCCAGAAATAGGATCTCCGCCAATTCCCAAAGCTGTGGACTGTCCCAAACCAGCTTTGGTTAAAGCATCCGCCACTAAGTAGGAGAAGGTTCCGCTCCGGGCGACGATTCCTACCGGACCGGGTTTATAAATATGTCCCGGCATAAAACCTACTACCCCACAGCCCGGACTGATTATTCCCGGACTATTGGGACCAATCATGAGGGCTTTTTTTTCGATTAACTGTTTCTTGATTAAGATGGTGTCTTTAACCGGTACACCTTCTACCAAACATATAAGGGTCTTTAGCCCGGCCTCTAATGCTTCCAGAACAGCATCTTTGACAAAAGGAGCAGGCACCAATATGCCACTGATTGTTGCTCCATGTTCAGTAACGGCGGTTAGTACATCATCATAGATCCGTAGATTGTTGACAATGTTCCCTCCCTTTCCAGGAGTAACCCCTGCTACAATATTTGTACCGTAAGCCAGCATAACGCCTGAGTGAAAGGAACCAAAATTCCCTGTCATTCCTTGAATTATTACTCTAGTACCTTGTTGTAGGATGATCGCCACTTTAAACCCCTTCCCTTCCCATACCCGTGACCACTGCTTTAACAGCTAACGCAAAGTCAGACAGGACAGTCACATCGGCCAGTGGGTTCTGTCGCAGAATCAGACTTCCTTCCTCTTCCAACCGTCCACGCAATGAGACAAAAATGGGCTTTCCACCATGTCGCCCTTCTCGGACAGCCTCGACAATTTTTGTGGCTACGACATCACACCGAGGTCCGCCAGCAAATACATTGATCAGAATGCGCTCTACTTGAGGATTTTGAGCTAAGATTTCTAGAGAATCAGCAATTCCATTGCGCAAAATTCTTTCGCCAGTATCCAGGAAATTGGCAGGCTTTCCGCCTAAGCGAACAATCTCATCCATACTGAACTTGGTCAAACCAGCGCCATTGCTAATCAACCCGATATTGCCCTCCAATTCCACATAGGACAAGCCAACTTCCTTAGCCTGTCGTTCGCGGCTATCAAACACTACTTCTTGCAAGTTCTGCTGACGAAAATGGGCATTGCTATCCACACTCAGCTTGGCATCTAGGGCTACAAGCTTCCCTGAAGTGGTAATGGCCAAAGGATTAATTTCTAAGAGTTCCAAATCACACTGCCAATAAATTTCCCAAGCCTTAGACAGGATCTGGCTTAAAGCTGCTTTCCCCTCAGCGTTCAAAGCTAAATCGGCTAACATCCGACGCAGCTGGAAGGTTCCCAGACCGTACCTGGGATCCACGTGTTCTTGGTGTAGGACCTCCGGTCGGTTGTGGAGCAGCTCTTCCACTTCCATCCCCCCTGCTTCGCTGAAAAGAATCAGGGGTTCAAACCACGGGGTAGACGTATCCGTCAAGATACTAAAATACAATTCTTTTTCAACTGTGAGGATCTTTTCGACTAAAAGACCCGCCGGCTTAAAATCATAATAGCTTCGTTGGAACATACTTTCTGCCACAGCCAAGCCTTCGCGGGCGTTTTGGACTTTCTGAATTCCGCCTCCTAGGCCCCGACGCCCACTGGGGATTTGGACTTTCAAAATAGCCTGACCGCCCAATTTATCACACGCTTCAGCAACCTCTGCAGCTGATGTACAGAAATGTCCCCGCGGCACTGCAATGCCATATTGTTGTAACAACTCTTTGCCTTGATATTCTAATAACTTCATCCCGCACCATCCGCAATTAAAGCCTTAGAGTTCATGAATTGATCAATATAGTCGATTACTTCTTGGGGTGAACTACCTGAAAACACTCTTTCTACACCCATTTCCAATAAAAGGGGTATATCTTGCCCCGGAATATTGCCACCAATGAGAACCTTAATATCTTGGGCACCCGCTTGGCGTAGGCCGGCGATAATCTTACGGGTGTAGCCGAGATGAGCACCAGATAATATGCTCAGTCCCAAAATATCCACGTCTTCATCACTAGCAGCAGTCACGATGGTTTCCACTCTCTGATGCAGACCAGTATAAATTACCTCCATGCCGGCATCCATGAGAGCCTTAGCCATCACCTTTGCTCCACGGTCGTGTCCGTCCAGGCCGGGCTTAGCAATCAGCACCCGGAGAGTTTTTTTTCTTTCAAGCATCGTTAGCCCTCCCTAAAAAACTTGCGTGGGTTCTTGGAATTCACCAAAAACTTCCCGTAGAACACTGCACATCTCTCCTAAAGTACAATAACTTTGAACTGCCTCCAAAGTTGCAGGAAATATGTTCTCGCCGCTTTGTGCTGTCAAACGCAATTGTGAAAGAGTTTTCGTGACATTTTCAGTATTTCGTTGGGCCTTAACCTGGCGTAAAGATTCCTTTTGTTCCTCAACCTGGTCATGTTTCCATGCATGTAGTCCTTCTGGCTTTTCTTCCTGGATGACATATTTGTTAACTCCAACCACGATTTTTTGTCCCTTTTCAATGGCACGCGCTGTCTCCACGGCTTTTTGCAGGATTTTCCTTTGAATCATTCCCTCTTCAATGGCTTTAACGATTCCTCCAGACGCTTGGATTTCAGCCATAGCCGCCAGAATGTTTTCTTCCATAGCATCACTCAAACCTTCGATATAATATGAACCACCTAGGGGGTCCGCAGTATCTGCCACTCCTGACTCATCCGCCACAATTTGTTGGGTCCGTAAGGCGGTTAAGGTTGCCTTCTCTGAGGGGATGGCATGCCCTTCATCTTTGGTATTGACAGTTAAAGCCTGCCCTCCTCCTAGAACGATAGCCAGAGTTTCAATAGTGCCACGCACAATATTGTTCTCAGGTTGTTGAGCGGTATAAGTACTGCCGCTAGTACCAGCAAAGAACAACATCTTCCAGGATTTTGGGTCCATAGCCGCATAGTGTTCGCGCAGCAATTTAGCCCAAATCCGCCGAGCAGCTCTGAATTTAGCGACTTCTTCAAATAAATTCATATGGGCGGAGAAGTTAAAACTAATCCGGGAAGCAAAATCATCAATTTTTAGCCCTCTCGCTAAAGCTTCATCAATATAAGCCATAGCATTCAGGAAGGCATAGGCTATTTCCTGAACTGCGTCTGCCCCAGTTTCCCGGATGTGGTATCCACAAACACTGACAGGTACAAACTTGGGCATCTCTTGAGAGCAAAATTCAAACGTGTCAGCAATCATCCGTAAGGCTGGACGGGGTGGAAAAATAAAGGCTCCGCGGGAAAAATACTCTTTTAAGATGTCATTCTGCACCGTACCTGTCAGTTTAGCGCGTGGCACGCCTTGTTTCTCACCCACTGCGAGATACATTGCTAAAATGATCGGGGTTATGGCATTAATTGTAAAAGAGGTACTGATTTGATCTAAGGGAATATCCTTGAATAACAATTCCATATCCGCTAGGGAGTCGATGGCCACACCAACTCTGCCCACCTCGTCCTCGATCTCCGAATCATCCGAATCGTAACCCATTTGCGTCGGCAAATCGAAAGCTACACTCAAACCTGTGACTCCTTGCTGATAAAGATATTTATTGCGTTCATTGCTTTCTTTGGCTGTTGCATAACCTGAATACTGGCGCATGGTCCATATCTTGCTGCGGTACATTAAGGGATAAACCCCTCTGGTAAAAGGGTACTCCCCGGGCAACCCGATTTTATCCAGATATTCCGCATCTGATTGTTCCAGCGGTGTATACAATGGTTTAATGGCTATTCCACTATCCGTCGCTATTTTTGGATGATGATCCACTCCATTTTTCAGATACCATTGATGTACAGAATCTCTTAAATTCTTAGGTGCATCCCCCATCAACAACTACTCCTTCCTCCGAGTGTACTGTCTTGTACTTCATATTGGACGATTTAATTTTCCGGACTGTTCCTGAGGTAACCTTTTAGGTCTACTCTAAGACGTAAAATCTCGAGTTCATTATCACTAGGGGGTTCACATTCTTCTAACTGTTCTGGAACGATAAGTTGGAAGCCAGTACTTTGGATTAGGTCTGTCATTGTTGTGCCAGGTAAAAGATGTTTTAAGCGCATGTGCTTACTGTCTTCGTCAAAATCCATAATCGCTTTGGGAGTTATCACGTATTTCGGTCCTGAACCTGGGAGCCCTAGCTTACTCCTGCTATCAGCTCCTCCGCTCCCCCAACCATACGCGGAAATAAAATCGCAACTGGGGACTAAGGTTCTCGGTGAGTGATCGTTGCTATAGATAAAGAACTTTTTACAATTAGCCATCACGGTTGATGTCCCCACACTACCCGGACCACGAAATTTTAAATTGTTATAATCATCGCCGATACCAATTAAATTGGTATTGCCATAGCGATCAATTTGAAGGCCACCGGCGAAACATAAATCCATACGTCTAATCCCGTAAATTAGTTGTTCCACAGACATCACCCCATCGGCCCAACGCGCCACACTGGGGTTGGCTACTTGGCCTAAATCCGGGAAGCTATCAATATCTGCTAAATTTACGAAATAGCTTAACACATTGATCTTGGCATCGGGGGCATGGGTCATCTGGGCTAATAAAACCCCTGCAGCGGTCACAGGCAAATTGGTACCGAGGGATATATAATCCTCATTGTTGATTTGCCGAGCTATAAACACGGCAGCAGTTTCCTTGGCTGTAGCCTGCATTTTCACAAGCATTAGACCCCCTCTCCCAAGCTAAATAATCTATCTAACCCCACTATACTTAGGTAGTCAGTGTGTCCCCCAGGGTTGTCAAGATATTTAGTCACAAAGTCCTCAAATAATCCTGGCTGCCCTTTAACACAGGCCTTAGCCACCCGCACATATTCCTTAAGAAATTCGGCGTCGACCCGATAATGGTTTTGAGAAGCCATAGGATGAGCGCCATAGGGTGCCAGAACCACAGCATCCACAAATTCACAGGTTAAGGAAGTATTTTCCGAGTGGCGTCGGATCTCTTCTGAAGAAACAATCCTTTCCACTTGGACAATAACCTTCTTACCGGCCTGGGCCAGAAGCTGATCGACAAAGGTCGCTCCCAGATGTTGTACATTGCCGTAACAATCGGCTTGGCTGGCGTGAAGTAAGACTACATCCATTTCTAAAGGCGGAACCGCGAATAAAGGTGGACCACCGAAGGGGTCCTCAACATAGCGTAAGGTTGGATTCAGGCTTGGTATCGAGGTACCAACTACCCCTCGTGTAGGGATAAACGGTAAAGCCATAGCATGAGCGCGCAACCCAGCTACCAGAGTCCCTAGATCCGTCTCTTGGACGGCAAACCGTTTTCCTGCCCAACCGCTGTGAAAGGGACCCAGAGGTGCGATAGCTTCAGCTCCAAGATATGGAGTGATTAATTTCTCAACCAACCCTAGTCCCAAGAGCATATCCACCTCCATGCTGGAAGGTGGAGCAATGATCGTCAAATCTCGTCTGCGCAAGCGCATAATCTCTCGGAGCAAAGCCATAGGCTTATTGGTGGTTACAAATCCACCAATTCCAACCTTGTCTCCATCCTTTACCATGGCAGCCGCTTCAGGGAGAGAAATCAACAGCTGTTGACGCGACATAACCAATCTCCTCTCTTATTTATCTATTTATCTTAATTTTCTGACTAATTATAGTTTACTGATCCCTTCTTTCGTTGTATATGGATTAATCAACGAAAATCATTTCTTCACTTAGGTAAAATCTACGAAGGTATCAGTGAACGGCAAAAACTTAACCGTCTGAAGATCGGGTTTTGAAACAATCTTTCTATATCTTTCACAGTAAGGTAGCCAACCACCGATTAGGTGATCTTTTGAGTGAAATGGACAGTAATTCTCACAGAATTCTCACAGTAAATCACAGGGCCATTCACATGGAGTAAATTCAACAAAAAGGTGGCTCACAGCTTTAAATTGCTGGAGCCACACATATAACCATTTGTGGTGTATTGGCCTATCTCCCTGAGCCCGTTTTGTACACGCGTAATTTTTACCTTTTCTACCAGTCCTTGACCACTATTTATAATTTGGCGCCAGCCTCATAGATTGTTTTACGTACAAAGTGCCAAAAATACGTCTGCTTGGCTAATGTTATCATTCTCACCTCACTTAAGAAACCTAATCCCAACAACCCTTCAAGCCGTCGGGTGCCTTAATTTTACCGAGTAGCTATCTAAATATTAGGACATTAAATTAGGCTCAGCGTGAAAATTACGCTGAGCCTTTAACATATTACTTAGTTATTCTAAGCAGCGCCTCTGCCCATTCCACCCCTTGAGCCTCCTCCATTACGTTGCCCCATACCTTGGCCATTTCCCAGACCCATTCCTTGACCTTGACCAAATCCTGCTTCCATGCTCTTTCCTATGGCTGCGCTTCCTGATCCGTCACAAATCGCTTGATTCGTCACTAGTGCGTTGTAAATTGCATCTGCTTGTTCTTGAGTGAGGTTACCATCGGCGACCCTTTGGTCAAGGATTGCTTTCTTTTGCTCAAGAGTCTCAGCTTTGAACTCATCTAACTTGCCAGCCTCTTTGGCTATTGATCCATAAGTTATCCCTGTTGTTCTTTGTGCGGTAACTTGTTCGACTGTTTGACCTGTTAAACTTGCTGTGATTTCTGCTGGAGTCTGACCTGTTAATGCTGCGAAGGCGGTTCCTGTCACCCCTAAGATTCCTACGATAGTGGCGACTGCGATGTAAGATTTAAAGTTTTTCATTTGTTAATACACTCCTTTATGTTTGTTTCTTTTATCGGATTATAGTAAAAGTGTAAGTCATAAGTATGTCAAAAGTTTGAAACAATTATGTCATTATGTTTCAAGTTCAAAATTTATCCGTCAACAGCAAAAGAAATGAATCTAACTTTTCACAATAAAAATCCCCTCACTAGGAGGGGTATAGGAAAAAAGGAGGTGTAAAATGAAAAGAAGGTCAATATTTCAACCGCTAAACTAGCGGATTGTTATCTCTGTTTTTTATCATAATATATAATTGTAACCAGTTTATGACCTTTGTATGGAGAATATGTGAAGCTTAATAATGAGAAAGAAGTATGCCTTTATTGCTTAAAGGATTATCCCTTAGGTTTATGATGTCGGTAGCATCAAACGGCGGATTGACATACAAGAGAACCCGATTTATAATTAGTTATACCCCTAAGGGGTATAACTGTCCTTTAGTAAGGAAGCGAAACATCATACCGATACTAAGGTATGACCTGCTCTGCCAGGAATGCGGAGAGAAATTCTCTGTATACTGCAGTGTATCCGCCAAAAGGAAAGCAGACGTGTTGCGCTATCAAAGTCCTAGATCTGCCAGCGGTTTAGTGCAGTCAATATCGGTACTAGTAAAAGTGGCGGCACCGTCAGCAGTGGGGTCTACACAGCCTTCGGGTTTTGGGATGTTGAAAAAACCTTGTAGGCAATAAGAATTCTGTTGAGCATACGCAAAAGAGAAAGGAGTATGTTTCTATGAAGAACGTCATCATATTCACCACACAAACCTGACCGCATTGTTATACAGCGAAGAAGTTTCTTTCGCAGCATAAGATTCATTTTGTGGAAAAAGATATCAACCGTGATGAGCAGGCCCGCGCGGAGTTAATCCGCAGAAATGTCAGCGGGGTTCCTTCTTTTCTGATTGGGGATGAGTTAGTAGTCGGATTCGATCAGGCACGAATTCTACAGCAAGTCGATCATCGGGTCATTGAATGCGAAAAATGCAAGACTAAGATGCGAGTTCCTATTAATAAAGGGACACCCCAGGTGACTTGTCCGAAATGTTCGTATTGCTTTAATACTACGCCGGAGAAAATTTAAACTGGTTAAGAGGAAACCCGCTCAATGCAGCGGGTTTTTTTACTTGACATAGTAATCTGCTATTATACGAATATTTAACAAATATACAACATTCATTCCGTATCCTTCAGAATATTAAGCCAAGAACAAACGGTAGCGACAATTTGACGGCAATATCTATAATGGGCTTTTCATAATTAACTATTCTATAATCGAATAAACTTCTGTGAAGGCACCAAGTCCTAACCCCCAAAGTGTAAGTGCACTGTGGAGTAGATATTTGGGTAGCTACGCTGATTGCTAATGCGTGGTTGCCAACCATATGTTAATTGTTTTATCACGATAAAAAGACAATCGTTCTCTCAAACCCGCTTACACCAAGGCTTTCACTCAACACCGATATAGCACTATCAAGCACTCCACGTGCCCTGTCACGCCAAAAGAGCTATATTTCATATAGTCACATTACCGTTACCAAGGTGCGTGGGGTGCTTGATAGGCCTGGATAGCAAACACATTGTGTGCTCGAAATGACGGCAGAGCAAACACTTGACAACACAAAATTATATAATTATTGTCTGATTCTCATAGCCCTTATGCAAAACGCATTTAAGAATACTAAGCCCTTTTTCCAACTCTACTATCGTATCTGGTCCAGAAAGAGAGATTCGAATAGCCGAAGGTGCCAAACTACTCCCAACCGCAAATTTTTCTGCACAAAATACTTGAACACCTGCTTCGCGGGCAAACAGTTCAAATTCTCTCCCCTGCCATCCAGCTGGGAGAAATAGCCACTGAAAGAAACCACAGGGTCTACTTACTACATCGTATTTGTGTAGCATTTTTAGTGCCAACTCATTTCTTATACGTGCTTCCTCCCGTTTACCCTCCATGATGGTCTCAGCCTTCCCTGTTGTTATCAAACGAGTCACTAATTCTGCAGTAATCGGTGAAGCCATCCATGTTGTATTTAACAACCCTTTTTCAATTAACTCAATATAAGCTTCTGGTACTCGCACAAAAGAAATCCGAAATCCGGGTCCAAGGAGTTTTGAAGTGCCCCCTATATAAATTCCCTGTCTAGGAACATAAGCAGATATGGGAACACTTTCAAGATTACCTGTATAACCATATGTATCATCCTCGATCAAAAGTAGATTATACTTCGTTACAATATCTGCAATCTGCTCTCTACATTCTTGTGTCATAGCACGGGTTGTTGGATTTTGGACTTCGGGCATTAGATAGATACCCTTAATTCCCTCATTTTTGCAAGCGTTTAATAGTCCTTGTGGACTCATGCCGTCATTAGTCATTTCGATAGGGACTAGTCGAAGACCAAGTAAGGCTGCTAGGGTTTTTATCCCTGGGTAAGTTAAGGAATCAACTGCAATTCGATCTCCAGGATCAAACAATGTTAGCAAACAAATGGCTAATGCATTTTGAGAACCAGGTGTAATGAGAATCTCCTCAGCTGAGGCATTGATCTTAAAACGTTTAAGCCATTCCGCGCCAATAGCCCTATGATTTAAATGCCCCGCTGGGTCAGAGTATCTGATTAACCTTTCCATATCCATGTCTCGAAGTGAATCTTTAACCATCCTAGAAGTAACTCTATCAATTACGTAGAGGGGTAGTACTTGCCCCATTTCAATTATATTCAATGTTTTATCCTGACTTATCAGAGATAACGATACTTTAACATCAGCAGCTACGAACGTTCCACGCCCTACTACTCCAGAAATCAGTCCCTTCAGCTCACAAACGCGAAGAGCTCTTGTTACTGTACTTAAATTTACTCCAATGCGTTCCGCCAGTTCCCTTTGAGGAGGTAATTTCTCACCAGGTTTTAATATACCTAAATTAATGTCTGACTCCAAAGCGTCTGCTAATGCAATGTATAAAGATTTGTTACCTATCTCTAATGTTGGATTCCATTCATTAGACATTATTATCACCTCAAAAAAACATTGTTCTGCATACAATGATACCATTGACCTCCATACAATTCAAACGTACAATTAAGATTATTAGATCCCATATTCGGCACCCCTGGGGGTACCTTCAAATATTTTGAGCACCGACAGGTAAAATGGTAGTTGATCCGGCTAACTTTGATCATCCAGAAGGTAAAGCTGGATTTATCTTCTGGATGATCAATAT